>JADKLW010000789.1_pt1 | contig 10736 bp, 5 predicted proteins | sample 8641881 | NCBI WGS metagenome assembly JADKLW01 (sample SAMN16272185, study PRJNA661076) | feces metagenome | isolation source: fecal sample from diarrhoea affected cattle B | host: Bos taurus | place: South Africa: Lokaleng Village, Mahikeng | collected 2019-09
TTGCCCCGGGCCGCATGCAGTTTCTTGAAGCTGTCGATCAGCCGCTGGTGCCGGTCGAGGCCATCCAGGTTCATGCTGGTGGGGGTCAGGCCGTGGAAGCGTACGCTACCATCCATGGAGCCGATCACTGCATCCATGCGCTCGCCACCGAACATGCGGCGGAAGTTGGCTTCGTAATCGTCCAAATCCAGCTCGTCGTCCAGTTCCACTTCCAGCACCACGTTCAACGCCTGGTAGAACAGGCCGCGTTCAACGGTGTTGTCGTTGTACTGCAGGAAGGTTTCCGTCAGCTCCTTGGCTTCTTCGAACTGCTGCAGGGCCAGGTGGATCAGCAGTTTCAGCTCGAGGATGGTCAACTGGCCCCAGACGGTGTTGTCGTCGAACTCGATGCCGATCAGGGTGGTGATATCGGTGTAGTCGTCCAGCTCGCTTTCTTCCAGACGCTCGAGTAGCGCCTGCAGGCTGTCCTCATCCAGGCTATGCAGGTTGAGGATATCCTCGCGGAACAGCAACGCCTTGTTGGTGTTGTCCCAGATCAGGTCATCCACCGGGTAGACCTCGGAATACCCCGGCACCAGGATGCGGCAGGCGGTGGCGCCGAGGTCGTCGAAGACGGCCATGTAGGCTTCATTGCCCATGTCCTCGAGCAGGCCGAACAGGGTGGCGGCTTCCTCGGCGGTGGCGTCATCGCCCTGGCTGGAAAAATCCCATTCGACGAAGTCGAAGTCGGCCCGGGCGCTGAAGAACCGCCAGGACACCACGCCGCTGGAGTCGATGAAGTGCTCGACGTAGTTGTTCGGCTCGGTCACTGCCTGGCTCTCGAAGGTCGGCTGGGGGAGGTCGTTGAGGCCTTCGAAGCTGCGGCCCTGCAACAGTTCGGTGAGGCTACGCTCCAGGGCGACTTCAAAGCGCGGGTGGGCGCCGAAGGAGGCAAACACACCGCCGGTGCGCGGGTTCATCAGGGTCACGCACATGACCGGGAACTGGCCGCCCATGGAAGCGTCTTTCACCAGCACGGGAAAGCCCTGCTCTTCCAGACCCTGGATGCCGGCCACAATCGCCGGGTACTTGGCCAGCACCTCCGGGGGCACGTCCGGCAGGGCCAGTTCGCCCTCCAGGATCTCGCGTTTCACCGCCCGCTCGAAGATCTCCGACAGGCACTGCACCTGGGCTTCGGCCAGGGTGTTGCCGGCGCTCATGCCATTGCTGAGGAACAGGTTCTCGATCAGGTTGGAGGGGAAATACACCACCTCGCCGTCGGACTGGCGCACATAGGGAATGGAGCAGATGCCGCGCTCGGTATTGCCGGAGTTGGTGTCGTAGAGATGCGAGCCCCGCAGCTCGCCTTCGGGGTTATAGATGGCCAGGCAATGGTCGTCGAGAATCTCGGCCGGCAGCTCGTCATTCGGGCCAGGCTGGAACCAGCGCTCGCGGGGGTAATGCACGAAGGGCGCGTTGGCGATCTCCTCGCCCCAGTACTGGTCGTTGTAGAAGAAGTTGCAGTTCAGGCGCTCGATGAACTCGCCCAGCGCCGAGGCCAGCGCGCTTTCCTTGGTCGAACCCTTGCCGTTGGTGAAGCACAGCGGCGATTGCGCATCGCGGGTGTGCAGTGACCAGACGTTGGGCACGATATTGCGCCAGGAGGCGATTTCGATCTTCATCCCCAGCCCGGCGAGGATGCCCGACATGGTGGCGATGGTCTGCTCCAAGGGCAGGTCCTTGCCCGGAATGCGGGTGCCCTCGCCCGTGGCGATACCCGGCAGCAGCAGCGCCTGGGCGTCGGCGTCCAGATTGTCCACTTCCTCAATGACGAACTCCGGCCCGGTCTGCACAACCTTCTTCACCGTGCACCGCTCGATGGAGCGCAGGATACCCTGGCGGTCCTTGGCGGAAATATCGGCGGGCAGCTCGACCTGGATCTTGAAGGTCTGCTGGTAGCGGTTTTCCGGGTCGACGATGTTGTTCTGCGACAGGCGAATATTGTCGGTAGGAATGTTGCGCGTGCTGCAGTACAGCTTCACGAAATACGCCGCACACAGCGCCGAGGAGGCCAGGAAGTAATCGAAGGGACCCGGAGCCGAACCGTCGCCCTTGTAGCGGATGGGTTGGTCGGCCACCACGGTGAAGTCATCAAACTTCGCTTCGAGGCGAAGGTTGTCGAGAAAGTTGACCTTGATTTCCATGGGGCGGGCACCGGAGCAGACGAGAGAAGGCCGCCATTATCCGGTTTTTGCGCGGGAAGTCATGCGCTGACCGCGCGCCTGGAGCACCGTTTATCGAACGGTGCTCTCCTGGCAGGCGGGGGCCCGCGTTACATGCGCTGGTTCAGGCCCATGTCCCAGAAGTCGATTTCCAGGCGGGTGGCGTCGCGGAAGATGCGCACCAGTTGCTCGAAACGGCGCGGCGAGACATCCGCCAGCTCGCGGTTGAGCCACTCGACCTCGGCCGCGGTGGCCGCCTGGAAGGCCTCGCTTTCATACATGGTGATCCACGGATCATAGGGGTTCTGTTCGCCCCGTACCGTCTCGCTGCGGCTGTTCAGCCACTGGGCGATGCGGCCGTAGCCCACCAGGCATGGCGCCAGCGCCACGTGCAGGTCGAGCAGGTCGCCGCGGTTGCCGGTGTCCAGCACATAGCGCGTGTAGGCCAGGGTGGCGCGGGCTTCGGGGAGCGCCTGCAGTTCCGCCTCGGAGATGCCCCACTGGCGGCAATACTCGACGTGCAGCCCCAGCTCCAGGCCGATAATGGCTTCCAGGCCGGCCTTGGCCTGGCGCAGGTCATCCAGCGTCGGGCTCTTGTAGGCGGCCAGAGCAAAAGCGCGGCCAAACTGGATCAGGAACAGGTAATCCTGCTTCAGGTAATGGCGAAAGGCGTCCTCCGCCAGGGTGCCGTTACCCAGCTGCTGGACGAAGTCGTGCTGGATGTAGGCATCCCATTCGCCCTGGCAGGCTTGCTGCAGCTGATTGAAATCGAAGGCCATTAGCTATCTCACTGTTATTAAAGGAATTGAGGATGGCCGATACCATAACCGCTGGGGCCGGGAAAGCAATCTCCCGGCCGGTCAGGCGCCTTCTGGCGCCGGCTCGGCTACCTCCGGGCGGCGTGCGTAGCGCTCGGCCAGCACGGCGCAGACCATCAGCTGGATCTGGTGGAAGATCATCAACGGCAGGATCATCGCACCCATGCTGCCGCCGGCAAACAGCACCTGGGCCATGGGCACGCCGGTGGCCAGGCTCTTCTTCGAGCCGGCAAACAGGATGGTGATGCGGTCCTCGGTATTGAAACCCATGCGCCGCGCCAGCTGCTCGACCAGCACCAGCACCAGGGCCAGCAAGATGCAGCAGGCCAGCACCAGCCCGCCCAGCTGCAGCAGCGGAATGCTCTGCCACAGCCCCTCCACCACCGCCGCGCTGAAGGCGCCGTAGACCACCAGCAAGATGGAACCCTGGTCAACGTTCTTCAGCCAGGTCTTGTTCTGCTCGACCCAGCGGCCGATCCAGCGACGGGCGATCTGCCCGGCGATAAAGGGCAGCAACAGCTGCACGGTGATCTGCCCGATGGCGCCCAGCGTATCGCCCTCACCGGCGTCGGCGCCCATCAACAGCATCACCAGCAAGGGGGTGACGAAGATACCCAGCAGGCTGGAGGTGGCCGCGCTGCACACCGCCGCCGCCACGTTGCCCCGCGCCAGCGAAGTAAAGGCGATGGCCGATTGCACCGTGGCCGGCAAGGCGCACAGGAACAGCATGCCCAGATACAGCTCATGGCCCATCAGGGGTGCCAGCACAGGCTTGAGCGCGAGCCCCAGCAGTGGGAACAGCACGAAGGTACAGCCGAACACCACCAGGTGCAGGCGCCAGTGAGTAGCACCCGCCCAGATCGCCTCCCGCGACAGCTTGGCGCCGTGCATGAAGAACAGCAGGGCAATGGCCAGGTTGGTAATCCAACCGAACACCACGGCAACCTCGCCCTGGACCGGAAGCAGGCTTGCCCCCGCCATGGCAGCGATCAGGCAGAGGGTGAAGTTGTCGGGTATGAAACGGGGGCGGGCCATCTTGGTCTCCTGGATAGCGACAGTGAACACCGGAACGGGGCAGTGTACTGTGATGACCGCTGCGGCCCAACTCCTTGCAGCTGAACGCAGCGTCTCTGATATCGGTCAAACGAATCTGGACGATCGGAGGAAGAATACTGTTGCGCTCTAGTTACCCTTGCTGTCGGCCAAGCCCACGAACCAACCACCACTGGCATCCTGCCTGACTTCCAGCAAATCGTAGGTCTTCAACATATCCAACAGACCGGAATGGCCGTATCCCTTGGGCGTAAAAGCGGGATCGGTACGCTTCAAGTACTGTCCCAGCGGCCCCAGCCCAACCTTGCCGTCGGAAGACTCGCTTGCCAGCAGCGAAACGGCCTCTACTACAGAACGCGGGCGCCGCTTTACAGGCGGTTTATTGGGTTCCTTCACCACCTCCTTGTTGGGCTCGGCTTTCACCGATTCCGCTTTGGCAGGGCCTTCCTTTCTTGCCGAATCCTTTTCTTCGGAATCGCCGGTTGCCTCGTGCTCCATCTCCGCTTGCGACCATTCAAAGAACTGGTCACTGGCGTTCCGCAGGGCTTCCGGCGTCTTCGCCTCGCCGACAATACAGACCCGCGCGCCGCGCTCGCGCAATTTCCGCGACAGATAGGCAAAATCGGAGTCACTGGTGACCAGGCAAAAGACATCGGCGCGGTGATCAAACATGACTTCCAGCGCATCCAGCGCCAGCGCTATATCCGCTGTGTTCTTCCCGGAAGCATATTGATATTGGAGGTGCGGCGTAAACGCCAGGCGCACCAGGGCTTCCTGCCAGCGGTTGGCCAGGGTGGAATGGTTACCGTAGCCCCGGCGCAACACTACACGACCGAACTGCGCGGCCATGCGCAGGGCATACGGGAGAATCTCGGGAGGCACGTTATCGCAATCAACCATGACCGCCACGGACAGGTCCATGCCGTTGGAAAGATCTCGCATTACTGTGGACTGTAAAATGTTGCTCATGGAAATTCCGTTTTTATAGTGTCAACTTCCCATCGGCGATCACTCAAATCGCCTCCAACTTCGCATAAGCCACCATCAACCACTTGCTGCCTTCGTCATCAAAGTTCACCTGGATGCGCGCCTGGGCGCCGTGGCCTTCGTAGTTGAGGACCACGCCTTCACCGAACAGCGAGTGCATGACGCGCTGGCCCAGGGCGAAGCCGGTGCTTTCACTGGCTTCCTGGGTGAACATGCTGCCCTTGCCCTTGGCGGGGCCGAAGGGGCGGCTGACGGTGTTGCCCAGGCGGACTTCACGGATCAGCTCGGCGGGCACCTCGCGGACGAAGCGCGAAATCTTGTTGAAGGTTTCGCTGCCGTACAGCCGGCGGGTTTCCGCCCAGGTGATGACCAGTTGTTGCATGGCGCGGGTAATGCCGACATAGGCCAGGCGGCGTTCCTCTTCCAGGCGGCCGGGTTCTTCCAGGCTCATCTTGTGCGGGAACAGGCCCTCCTCCATGCCGGCAAGGAATACCAGCGGGAATTCCAGGCCCTTGGCGCTGTGCAGGGTCATGAGCTGGACGCTGTCCTCGAAGCGATCGGCCTGGGTTTCCCCGGCTTCCAGCGAGGCATGGGCGAGGAAGGCCAGCAGGGTGCTGCCCTCCTCTTCCTCATCGACCATCTCGTTCTCGAAGGCGCGCGCGGCGGAGACCAGTTCTTCCAGGTTCTCCACTCGGGCCTGGGCCTTCTCTCCCTTTTCCTTTTCATGGAAGGCCAGCAGGCCGCTGTGCTCGATCACCTGCTGGGTCATGCTGTACAAGGGCACGCCTTCCACCCGTTCGGCCAGCTGCTCGATCAGTTGCATGAAGGTCTGCACTGCGTTGGCGGCGCGGCCCGGCAGGCCCTTGTGGTCGAGCAGGTCGCAACCGGCCTGCCACAGCGATACATCCTGCTGACGGGCGTGCTGACGCAGGGTCTCGACGGTCTTGTCACCGATACCCCGGGTGGGGATGTTGATGATGCGCTCCAGCGCGCCGTCGTCCCCGCGGTTGGCGACCAGCCGCATGTAGGCCATGGCGTTCTTGATCTCGGCGCGCTCGAAGAAGCGCTGGCCGCCATAGATGCGATAGGGAATAGCCGCGCGCAGCAGCGCCTCCTCCAGCACCCGGGATTGGGCGTTGGAGCGATACAGGATGGCGATCTCGCTGCGGGTCATGCCCTGGCTGACGGCCTCGCTGATGCGATCGACGATGAACCGTGCCTCGTCCTGCTCGTTGAACCCGGCGTACAGCGAGATAGGGTCGCCGTCATTGCCGTCAGTCCACAGCTCCTTGCCCATGCGCCCGGCGTTGTTGGTGATCAGCGCGTTGGCGGCCTTGAGGATGGTCGCGGTGGAGCGGTAGTTCTGCTCGAGGCGGATCAACTCGGCGGCCGGGTAATCCTGCTGGAACTGCTGGATGTTCTCGATGCGCGCGCCGCGCCAACCGTAGATCGACTGATCGTCATCACCCACCACCATCAGGCTGGGGTTGCTGCCGGCGATCAGGCGCAGCCAGGCGTACTGCACGGCGTTGGTGTCCTGGAACTCGTCGACCAGCATGTGCCGGAAGCGCGCCTGGTACTGCTCGCGCAGCGAGTGATTGTCGCGCCACAGCTCCAGCGAGCGCAGTAGCAACTCAGCAAAATCCACCACTCCGGCGCGGGCGCAGGCCTGCTCGTAGGCGGTGTAGATCCGCAGCATGGTGGTCAGGAACAGGTCACCGGCGGCCTGGATGTGTTGCGGGCGCAGGCCCTCGTCCTTCTGGCCGTTGATCCACCACTGCGCCTGGCGGGGTGCCCATTGGTTCTCGTCCAGCCCCAATTCGCGGACCACCCGCTTGACCAGCCGCAGCTGGTCATCGCTGTCGAGGATCTGGAACTGCTCGGCCAGCCCGGCCTCGCGCCAGTGGGCGCGCAGCAAGCGATGCGCCAGCCCGTGGAAGGTGCCAACCCACATGCCCTGGGGCGAGATGCCGAGCAGTTGTTCGATGCGCTGGCGCATCTCGGCGGCGGCCTTGTTGGTGAAGGTGACTGACAGAATGCTCCAGGGCGAGGCCTTTTCAACCTCCACCAGCCAGGCGATGCGGTGAACCAGCACCCGGGTCTTGCCGGAGCCGGCACCGGCCAGGACCAGCTGTTGACCAGTGGCGGCAGTAACCGCCTGGCGCTGGGCGTCGTTGAGCGAATTGAGCAAATGAGAGATATCCATCGCGGCATTCTACCGTGCCGGCGCCAGCGCCGGAAGGAAGACGACCCCAAGCGCGGGCCAATTATCCGATTTGTATCAGCGGGGGCTGTGCCGCTGGCGGGCGCTGGTGTATGGTTCGCCGATGGATGGCAGTCACATGGAAGCGTCATGACAGTAATCCCCCATCGGCACCACGGGTGCGCCCTCGCATGACCGCGCGGACTCCCGATATCGACTCCGCAGCCGCTCGGCAGCAGCTGCGTCAGCTCGATTTGCTCTTCGAATATTCCCGCCTGCCCCAGTGGCTGGTCATGCTCGCCGCCGGCGTGGTGACCCTGTTGGTGTGGGACCATGTGGCTTCCAGCGCGGCCCTGTCCTGGTTGCTGTTGATATGCCTGTTGACCCTGCTGCGTACCCGCCTGGCCCGCCAGTACCGGCGCAGCCCGCCCGAACAGCGACAGCGGCCCCACTGGGCCGCCCTGTTCTACCTCGGCAACGGCATCTCCGGCCTGGCCATGGGTTCGGTCCACCTGCTGCTGGTGCCGGTGGATACCTTCAACGTCCAGGCGGGTGCCTACGCGGTGACGACCGGCGTGGCCCTCTGTGTCAGCATCATCTACGCCCATCGATTCAGCGCCTTTCTCACCTTTGCCCTGCCCAGCTGGCTACCGCCGACCCTGTTTCTCTGGATGCAACCCGACCCCAGCAGCCCCTATTGGGCACTGATGAGCATCACGCTGTTTTCCTGCATGTTGCTGGCGGCGGCCTTCATCAACCGGTCCGCGAAACGCTCGCTGCAGGGAGAGATTCGCAACGAGGCGCTGCTCTATCGGCTGGATGAGGCCCGCCAGCAGGCCGAGGCACTGAATATCCAACTGACCGGCGAGATAGAACACCGGCGCCAGGCCGAGCAGCAGCTGCGCAACAGTCACGAGGCGCTGGAGCACCGCGTTGCCCAACGCACCCAGGAGCTGCAGCAGACCCAGGCGCGCCTGAGCATGGCCCTGGAAGCCAGCGCGCTGGGCCTCTGGGACTGGGATCTGCGCACCGATGAGGTACATCACTCCCATCTTCAGGAGATCTTCGGCCTGCCGGACACCCCCCTCACCATGCGTGGCGGCCTCAGGCCGCGGGTGCACCCGGAGGATACGCAACGGGTCCGCAGCGCCCTGATCCAGCATTTCCAGCAGACCACGCCCTATTGCGTGGAGTACCGCGTGCGCCATCGGGACGGCCACTGGGTCTGGGTCGAGGATAACGGCCGGGCCATCGAGCGCGACAGCGCCGGCCGGGTGCTGCGGATGATCGGCACCCGCCGCGATATTACCGAGCGACGGCATCGCCATGAGCAGGAACGGCTCGCCGCCACGGTGTTCGAGGCGACCTCCGACGGCATCTTCATTCTCGACCCGGAGCGGCGCATCCTGGCGGTGAACCAGGCCTTCAGCGTGATCACCGGCTATCCCGCCCGCGACGTCATCGGGCGGGTATTAACCTCCGCCAGCACCGATCCGGACACCCAGGCAACCTTCGCCCGCATGGGCACGGCCCTGCGCCACCACGATCGTTGGGAAGGTGAAGTGCTGGAGCAGCGCCGCAGTGGCGAACGCTACCCGCAGTGGCTGCAACTGACGGTGGTGCGCAACCCGGCCGGCGAGATGACCCATATCGTCGGGTTCTTCGCCGACCGCACCATCAATCACCAGGCCGAGGAACAGCTGCGCTACCTGACCGACTACGACTCCCTTACCCAGCTGGCCAACCGCAGCCTGTTCAGCCGCAAGCTGGCCGAGGCCACCAGCCAGGCCCGCGTCCGCGGCAACGAACTGGCGCTGTTGCATATCGACCTGGACCGCTTCAAGAACATCAACGAAACCCTCGGCCACGTCCAGGCCGATGCGCTGTTGCGCCAGGTGGCCGAGCGTCTCGCCACCCAGCTGCCCCAGGCCGTGGTGCTGGCGCGGTTGTCTGCGGACGAGTTTGTGGCGGTCAAGCAGAACCTGCCCCGGCATGCGCTGGCGCAACTGGCGACGCGGCTGTTGCAGGTGCTCGGCGAGCCGATCCGGATCGGCGACAACGAGCTGATCATTTCCGCGTCCATCGGCATCAGCCTGTTCCCCCGCGAGGCGAGCAACAGCCTGCAGCTGATCAATCAGGCCAACCAGGCGATGCAGCACGCCAAGCACCTGGGCGGCAACGGCTTCCAGTTCCACTCGGCGGACCTGCCGACGCGCAATGCCGACCGGCTGCATCTGGAGCACGAGCTGCGTCGGGCGATTGCCGATGGGCAGTTGCATATCCACTACCAGCCCAAGCAGCAGTTGGCCACCAACCGCATCGACAGTGCCGAGGCGCTGGTGCGCTGGCAGCATCCGACCCGGGGCGCCATGCTGCCCGGCGACTTCATTACCATCGCCGAGGAAACCGGGCTGATCCTGCCGCTGGGTGAGCAGATCCTGCGGCGGGCCTGTGCCCAGGCCAGTCAGTGGCTACGCGAGGGTCCCCAGGCGGTGCGGGTGGCGGTAAACCTGTCCGGGCAACAGCTGCGCCAGCCGCAATTCGCCGCCACGGTCGAGCGCATCCTCGGCGAGACCGGCCTGCCAGGCCACCTGCTGGAATTGGAGCTGACCGAGAGCATGCTGCTGGAGCACAGTGAAAGCGTGGCGGACAACCTCGCCGCCCTGCGCCAGCTGGGCGTGGAATTGTCGGTGGATGATTTCGGCACCGGTTACTCGTCCCTGGCCTACCTGAAGCGCTTCCCGATCCGGTGCCTGAAGATCGACCGCGCCTTCATCTGCGAGCTGCATGAGCAGCCCGGTGACATCGCCATCGTCCGGGCGATCATTGCCATGGCCCACAGCATGAACCTGCGGGTGGTCGCCGAGGGGGTCGAGCACGACAGCCAGCTGGCGTTCCTGCGCAACCTGGGCTGCGACGAAGTACAGGGCTTCCTGATCAGCCGGCCCTTGCCCGCCGCCGAATTCGCCCGGCTGATGGCGCTGCAGGCCAGCGCCCCGCCCGCATCGAGCCGGGCGCTGCCTTGAACGGGTCTAGCGCTCGTCGAACCAGACATGCCCGGCCCGCTCCAGCAGGCTGTCGGCCGCCTCCGGCCCCCAGCTGCCAGCGGCGTAGCGCTTGGGCGAACGATAGACCTCGCGCCAGCCGCGGATGATCGGGTCGACCCAGCGCCAGGCCGCCTCAATCTCGTCCCGGCGCATGAACAGGGTCGCATCGCCCTGGATCACATCCAGCAACAGCCGTTCGTAGGCATCCCAGCGGCGGCGCTTGAAGGCTTCGTCGAAATGCAGGTCCAGTTCCACTTCCTGCAGCGCCATGCCCCGCCCCGGGGATTTGGCCATCAGCGACAGGCTGATGCTTTCATCCGGCTGCAGGCGGATCACCAGGCGGTTGCTGGCGGGCGTACCGTTGCCCGGAAACAGCCGGTGCGGCACCGACTTGAACTGGATGATGATTTCCGACTTGCGCTGGGCC
>JADKLW010000414.1_pt2 | contig 10706 bp, 9 predicted proteins | sample 8641881 | NCBI WGS metagenome assembly JADKLW01 (sample SAMN16272185, study PRJNA661076) | feces metagenome | isolation source: fecal sample from diarrhoea affected cattle B | host: Bos taurus | place: South Africa: Lokaleng Village, Mahikeng | collected 2019-09
CGCCGACGATGCCGACGACCTCTCCGGGGTCGATCCGCAGCGTCGCGTCGCGGACGATCGGCAGCATGCCCTGGGCGGTGCGCGCCTCGATCCGCAGGTCGCGGATCTCGAGCGCCGCCTGGATCTCGGATTCCGGCTGCATCAGAACTGCCTCTTCCGGGGGTCGTAGCGGATGAGCATCGCGTCGCCGAGCAGGTTGACCAGCAGGACGACGATCGTGATCGCCACTCCGGGGATCGCCGAGACCCACCAGGCCTGCTTGAGGATGTCCTGGCCGGACGCGAGGATCGAGCCCCAGCTCACGTCGGGATCGACGACGCCGAGGCCGAGGAAGCTGAGCGCGCTCTCGATCAGGATCGCGGTGCCGATCTGCAGCGTCGCCAGGACGACGATCACGGCGGCCAGGTTGGGCAGCACGTGACGGAACATGATCTGCATGCCGGAGACGCCGGCCGCGCGCAAGCTCAGGATGAACGGCCGCTCGCGGATCGACATCGCCTCGGCCCGCACCACCCGGGCGCACGGGGCCCAACCGGTCAGGCCGAGCACCAGCAGCAGCACCCAGACCGACTGGCCTTGGGCGACGATGATCGGCAGCGCGACGAGCACGAACGGCAGCGCGAGCTGGGCGCTGACGAGCTGCGAGACCACCGCGTCGACCTTGCCGCGCTTGAACCCCGCGAACAGGCCGATCAGGGCGCCCGGAACGACGGCGACGAACGCGCCGGCCAGACCGATCAGGAAGGTGAGCTGCCCGCCGTGGAGCATCCGCGACAGCAGGTCGCGGCCGAGCTTGTCGGTGCCGAGAGGGTGCGCCCAGTCGCCGCCCGCGAAGACGGGCGGCTCCTGCGTGTTGCGCAGGTTCTGCTCGTTCGGGTCGGGCAGCGGCAGCAGCGGCGCTACGAAGCAGAGCACCGCGATCACGATCAACGGGATCGCGAGCCAGAGCACGGCGTTTCCGCGCTGCGTCCAGCGCGCGCCGGAGACCGCGACCGCGGTCGGCTCGTCCGGACCGTCGGGGTCGGCGTCGGGGACGGTGATGATCGAGCTGCTCATGAGCGTCGGATCCGCGGGTCGATGACGGCGTACAGGAGGTCGACGAGCAGGTTCAGCAGCACGAAGGCGAGAACCCCGAACGCCACCACCGCCTGGACGAGGGTGAAGTCACGGAACTCGACCGCCTGGATCGCGAGCAGACCGAAGCCGGCGTAGTCGTAGACGTACTCCACGGCGACCGCGCCCGAGAGCAGCAGTCCCGCCTGGAGCGCGGTGATCGTGACCACCGGCAGCGACGCGTTGCGCAGCGCGTGAACGGCGATGATCCGCCAGCTCGAGAGCCCGCGGGCGCGCGCGGCGTCGATGTACGGCTCGCGCAGCACCTCCGCCATCGTCGCCCGGGTCAACCGGGCGATCTGCGCGAGCGGGTAGAGCGCGAGCGTGATCGACGGCAGGATCAGGTGGTCGATCCCGCCGTCCTGGCCGGCGGGCAGCCAGCCGAGGTTGACGGCGAAGACCAGGATCAGCATCAGACCGAGCCAGAACACCGGCATCGACTGGCCGAGCAGCGCGACGGTCGACGCCAGGCGGTCCCAGACGCGGCCCTCGCGGGTCGCGGCGAGCACGCCGAGCGGCACGCCGACGATCACGGCCAGGGTCAGCGCGATCGCCAGCAGGATCAGGGTGTTCGGCAGCCGCTCGAGCACGAGCGACGTGGCCGACTGGCCGAACTGCAGCGAATCGCCGAAGCTGACCGTGAACGCCGACTTCAGGTAGTCGAGGAACTGCACGATCAACGGGTCGTCGAGCCCGAGCTTGGTCCGCAGCTCGTCGAACTGGTCCGGGGTCGCGAAGGGCCCGAGGATGTTCGTCGTCGGGTCGCCGGAGATCCGGCTGAGTCCGAAGGCGATCGACAGGGCGAGCGCGAACGTGATGATCGCGCCGCCGATCTTGCGGGAGATGAAGGGGATCACGCGTCGGCCTCCAGGGATGCGACCCCGCCCGCCCCGGCCCGCCCGCCCGGCCCGCGCCGACCGGGGCTGGCGGCGAGCAGCTTGCGGGTGTACTCGTCCTCGGGCGCGGTCAGCACCCGGGTCGTCGCGCCGGACTCGACGATCCGGCCCGCGCGCATCACGTGGACGCGGTCGCAGAGCAGGCGCACGACGCTCAGGTCGTGGCTGATGAAGAGCATGGCGATTCCGTCGCGCTCGCGGACGTCCAGCAGGAGCTGGAGCACGCTGGCCTGGACCGACACGTCGAGGCCGGAGGTCGGCTCGTCCGCGATCAGCAGGCGCGGGCGGAACAGCAGCGCGCGGGCGATGCAGACGCGCTGCGCCTGTCCGCCCGAGAGCTGGTGCGGGTAGCGGTCGAGCAGCTCGGGAGCCAGGCGCACCCGCTCCATGAGCTGCTCGTCGGTGGTCCACGACGTGCGCTCCGGCTGGAGCCCGCGCAGCTCGCCGAATCCGGCCCGCACGCTCTGGCGCGGGTCGAGCGAGGCGTGGGGATTCTGGAAGACGACCTGCATGTCGGCCCGGAGCTGGCGCGTCCGCACCCGGTCGGCCGCGTACGGATCGCAGCCGGCCACCTCGAGGTCGCCCGACACCGAGGCTCCGACGTGCGGCCCGAGCCCGGCGATCGCCATCGCCAGCGTGGTCTTGCCGGACCCGGACTCGCCGACCACGCCGACGATCTCCCCGGCCCGGACCTCGATGCTCACGTCGTCGACGGTCGGCTCGCGCGATCCACCGTGGTGGATCGAGACGCCGGCCGCGCGGACCACGGGCTCTGACGATCGTTCGGTCTGTTCTGCAACGTTCAAGGAAGCCCCTTGCCTCATGCGAGGACGGGACGGGGATCGCGGTCCCCGTCCCGGCCCGTGGTCGCTACTCGGTGAAACCGGCCTCGTAGAAGTCGGAGTACCGGAGCACGCTGAACTTGAACCCGCCGACCTTGTCGCCCGCGGCGAAGTGGCTGGTCTCGAAGTACAGCGGCACGTAGCAGTGCTCGTCGACGACGGCCTGGGTGTTGAGGTCGTCGTAGATCGCCTGCGCCGCCGCGGCGTCCTCGGCCTGCAGCGCCTCGGCGGCGGCCTTGTCCCACGCGGGACGGACGCAGTTGCCCGAGATCGACGTCTCGGTCATGAAGCCCTGGACGTAGAAGTTCGGGTCCGGGACGTTCGGCACCGCGCCGTACATCCAGATCCCGCTCAGCTCGCGCCCGAGCGCCTGCTTGATCAGCGTCGCCTGGTCGACCGGGTTCGGGTTGACCTTGAAGCCGGCGGCCTCGAGCTGCGCCCGCATCGCCGAGGTGACCTCGTCGATCCCGGTGTTGTAGCCGGCGATCCAGGTCAGGTCGATCTCGGGCGACTTGCCGGCGAGCAGCTCCTTGGCCTTCGCGGCGTCCGGCTCGACGACCGACGGGACCTCCTGGCCGGGCAGCATGTTCAGCAGCCCGCCCTCGGCCACGTTGGTGCCGCCGAAGATGCCCTCGACGATCTCGTTGCGGTCGATCGCCAGCGCGGCGGCCTCACGGACCACCGGGTCGTCGAACGGCGCCTTCTCGCCGGTGATGAAGGCGAGCTCCTTGAGCGACGTCTTCACGCTCAGCACCTGCAGCCCGCTGCTCGCGGCCTCTTCGCCCTGCTGGTGGGCCAGCTCGAACGCCAGGTCGAGGGCGCCGCTCTGGACCAGCGCCAGGCGCTGGGCCGCGTCCTTCGGGAACGAGAACTCGATCCCCTCGAGCTTCGGGGCGCCGCGCCAGTAGTCGGGGTTGGCCGTGACCGAGATGCTCTGACCGGCCTTCTGGCTGGCGAAGACGAACGGTCCGGTGCCGATCGGGTTCTTCGCGAAGTCCGCGCCGGCCTTCTCGTAGGCCTTCGGCGGCAGCGCGTAGACGGTGCCGAGCTGGTCCGGGATGTTGAACTGCGGGGTCTTGGTCTTGACCTCGATCGTCGTCGGGTCCACGACCTCGACGTCGGTCACGTTGAGGAAGTACGTCTTGAGGATCGCGCCCTCGACGTCGCGCTGGGCGAGGATCGTGAACTTCGCGGCCTCGGCGTCGAACGGCTCGCCGTTGTGGAACTTCACGCCCTCGCGGACGGTGAACCGCCACGTGTTGCGGCCGGTCCGCTCCCAGTCGGTCAGCAGGCCGTCCTTCGACAGCTTGCCCGCGTCGTCGTACTTGGTCAGCGTCTCCGAGAACGTCCCGTAGATGTAGTTGCCGCCGCGGTTGGAGAGCGTCGGGTCGAGGCTCGCCGGCGGCGCCGGCACGCCGACCTTCAGCGTCCCGCCCGCGACGACGTTCTCGGCGCCCTTGATGCCCTCGCCGACGGCCGCCGCCTCGGCGCCCGACGCGGCGCTGTTGCCGCCGTCGTCGGAATCCGAGTCGCTGCCGCAGGCCGCGACCGTCGCGGCGCACGCGGCGGCCAGCGTCAGTCGACCGATCCACGACGTCGTGCGACGCCATGATGCTTGTGAGCTTCTCACGTGCCCCTCCTCCTCTTCGGGCGTGGACCGCCCGATCGATGCGTTGGACGCAACCTGCGTCATCCGTCTCTCCCCCACCGCTCGAACCGCAGGACCTGATCCACCGGCTTGCGGCGCGCACGCCGGAAGTCGGTGCCGCGCGTGTACGCGGCGGGGATCATGGTCACGAGCGTGAAGTCCTCCGGCAGCTCCAGCAGCCGGGCGTAGTCGTCGGCGCGATGGACCGCGGCCGTGGCCATCACCGAGCCGAGGCCGCGCGAGCGCAGCGCGAGCTGGTACGACCAGGCGAGCGGGATGATCGAGCCGTAGAACCCCGAGGCGAGCTTGCCGATCGGGGCCGGCGGCGTCGCCGCCGTGGTCGCGAAGAACGTGATCACCGGCACGCGCTCGAGGTTGTCGGCGAGGTGCTTGACCCCCGACATCGTGCGCTGCTGCCGGCGTTGCTCGTCCTCGTCGCCGCGGCGCGTCGGATCGAGCCGCTCGAGCACGTCCTCGTCGGCGTCGCGGAACGGCGCGGCGACCATCTCGTCGTAGATCTCGCGGTAGATCCGCGCGATCTCGCGCTTGCGGGCCGGGTCGGTGACCGCGATCACCCGCCACTCCTCCTGGTTGGATCCCATCGTCGCCTGCTGCGCGATCTCGACGCAGCGGACGATCACCGCGGAGTCGACGGGCCGGTCGAAGTCGAGCCGATGACGGACGGTCCGCGTGGTCTCGAGGACCTCGTCGACGTCCTCGATCACCGGGCCGGTGGCGGGCGGGGTGATCACGCGACCGCCGCCTCCGTGGCGGCGATCCGCAACGCGCCGGCCCGACGATCGTGCCAGCGACCCGGCCCCAGCCAGGCGTCGCCGCTCAGCGCGCGCCGCAGGTACAGGTGCGGGTCGGCCTCCATCGTGATCCCGATCCCGCCGTGGACCTGGACGGTGCGCTCGGCCGCGAACAGCGCGGCGCGGGCGGCGGCGGACTTCGCCTGGTGGGCGACGCGGGCCGCATCCGGATCGGCGACGTCGAGCGCCCAGGCGGCGTAGAGGCAGAGGTTCCAGGCCTCGCTGACCTGGGTCTGCGCGTCCGCGAGCTGGAACGCGACGCCCTGGAACGAGCCGATCGGCTGGCCGAACTGCTTGCGGTCGCGGGCGTAGCTCACGCCCAGGTCGAGCGCTCCGGCGGCCGCGCCGCAGAGGTCGGCCGCGGCGATCACGTAGGCCCGCGCCAGCCCGTCGCCGAGGTCCCCGGCGGCGTTCGGGGTCGCGTCGAGCACGACGTCGCCGAACGGCCGCGTCGGATCGATGCTCGGCCCCGGTTCGACGGTCGCCCCGCGGACCAGCGCGACCGCGTCGCGGCCGACCACGACCACAGCGTCGGTTGCCCCACCGCCGCACGGCACCATCGTCTTGGTTCCGCGGACGGCGTCGCCGGCGATCGTCACGTCGAGCTCGTCGCAGCCGACCACGCCCGGCTCGTCGACCGCCAGCGTCCAGCGCTCGCCGCCCTCGACGGCGGGCCGCACGTCGATCCCGGCCGCGGCGGCGACCTGCACGGCCGCGAGCTGGGCGACGAGCTGGGTCGGCACGAGCGTGCGGCCGAGCGCCTCGAGCGCGACGGCGACCTCGACCATCCCGGTCCCGACCCCTCCGGCCGCCTCGGGCAGCCCGAGCACCGAGAAGTCCTCCAGCAGCGAGGACTCGGCCGCGGTGGGCGTCCACTCGCGCTCCAGGCAGACCCGCGCCTCCTGGCGGCCCTTCGCCGCGATCTCGCGCGCGGTGCGCTCGATCTCGATCTGCTCTGCGGTCAGCGTTGCCTTCATCGTGCTCTCCTGGCCTCGCCGTTACCGGGACCGCGGAAGCGCCAGCACGCGCTCCGCGAGGATCGACTTCTGGACCTCGTCGCTGCCGCCCTCGATCGTGTGACCGCGCGAGCGCAGGTACCGATCGACGACGGCGTGGGCGACCGGGTCGCGCGGCAGCGCCGCGTCGGGCCCGAGGATTCGCATCCCCAGGCGGCTGGCGTCCTGGACGACGCCCGCCCAGGTCAGCTTGAGCGACGACGACTCCGGACCGGGCGCGCGGCCGGCGCCGATCTCGGAGACCATCCGCACGCCGCCGATCCGGACCGCCTCGGCGCGCGCGTCGAGCCGGCCCAGCTCAGCCACGATCTCCGGGTCGTCGGCGAGTCCGCGGGCGCGGGCGGCGGCGACCAGCTCGTCGACCGCCTGCCGAGCCCAGACCCAGAGCACCAGCGACATCCCGCCGCGCTCGAACGAGAGCGTGGTCAAGGCGACCTTCCAGCCGCCGTCGACCGGACCGAGGACATCTTCGTCGGGGACGAACAGGTCGTCGATGATCACCTGGTTGAACTCGTTGTCGCCGTTGATCATCTCCAGCGGCCGGACCTCGAGCTGCGCCATGTCGGCGAGGAAGTACGTGATCCCCTGGTGCTTCGGCGCGTCCGGATCGGTCCGGGCCAGCAGCATGCAGCGGTCGGCCTCGTGGGCCCACGACGTCCAGACCTTCTCGCCGTTGACCAGCCAGCCGCCGTCGACCTTGCGCGCCGAGGTGCGCAGGCCGGCCAGGTCGGAGCCCGCCTCGGGCTCGCTGAAGCCCTGGCACCAGTACTCCTCGCTGCGCAGGATCTTCGGGCAGTAGCGGGCCTTCTGCTCCTCGGTCCCGTGGACCAGGATCGTCGGGCCGGCCAGCAGCGTGCCCTGGCCGTTGAGCGCCCACGGCGCGCGACGACGGGCCGCCTCCTCGTGGAAGATCGCCTGGTGGACCTCGGTCAGCCCGCGGCCGCCGTAGGCGGTCGGCCAGTCCAGGCCGGTCCAGCCGCCGTCCGACAGCCGCTGCTGCCAGGTGCGGCCCCACTGGCGCCGCTCGGCCTCGTCCAGGCCCTCCTGCTCGGGCACGTCGGCCAGCGCCTCGTCGAGCCAGGCGGCGACCTCCTCGCGGAAGCGCGCTTCGTCCGGTCCGTCACGGAAGTCCATCGAAGTCTCCTACGCCACGTCGGCGAGGTCGTGGGTCTCGTCGAGCCAGGCGCGCAGGCGCTGCTTGTAGAGCTTGCCGTTGGGGTCGCGCGGGAGCTCGTCGCGGACGAACACCTCGCGCGGGCGCTGCTGGCGTGACAGGCGGTGCGCGCAGTGTTCGTCGAGCCGGGCCAGCGCCTCGTCGCGGTCGATCCCCGCGGCCAGCGTGACGAACGCGACCGGGACCTCGCCCATGTCGACGTGCTTCATCCCGAGCACCGCGACGTCGCGGACGACCGGGGCCTCGATCAGCGCGCCCTCGATCTCGGCCGGGTACAGGTTGACCCCGCCCGAGATGATCAGCTCGCTCTTACGACCGGTCAGGAAGAGGAACCCGTCCTCGTCGACGTAGCCGAGGTCGCCGACGGTCAGCAGCCGGCCGTGGCGCGTCGCCGCGGTCTTACCGGGGTCGCCGTGGTACTCGAACTGGTCGTCGCCCTGGCGCATGTAGACCGTGCCGACCTCGCCGGCCGGCAGCTCGTTGCCCTCGTCGTCGAGGATCTTCAGCTCGGAGATCGCCGACGGCCGGCCGACGGTGCCGGGGCGCTGCAGCCAGTCCTCGGAGAACGCCAGCGTGGTCCCGACCTCGGTCGAGCCGTAGTACTCGACGACCACCGGCCCGAGCCACGCGATGATCCGCCGCTTGACCTCGACCGGGCACGGCGCGGCGCCGTGGACGACGCAGCGCAGGCTCGACACGTCGTAGCGATCGCGGACCTCGGTGGGGAGCTGCAGCAGGCGGCTGAACTGGGTCGGCACCATGTGCGTGCCGGTGATCCGCTCGCGCTCGATCAGCTCGAGGCAGAGCTCCGGGGCCCAGCCGTCCATCAGCACCAGCCGACCGCCGAGGTGCAGGCAGCCGGAGGCGACGGTGATGTTGGCCGAGTGGTACAGCGGCGACTGGACGAGCCAGGCGTCGACCGCCTGGTCCATCCGGTACTCGCGGAACAGCCACTCGTAGACGTGCGACCCACTGTCGGCGTCCTTGCCGGAGAGCGCGCGCTTGACGCCCTTCGGGCGCCCGGTCGTGCCGGACGTGTACTGCATCACCGAGCCCTGGCGCGGGTCCTCGGGACGGGTCGTCGGCTGGTCAGCGAGCAGGTCGGCCCAGCTCGGCCCGTCGCCGGCGCCCTCCTCGGAGTAGGCACGGGACCCGTCGATCCCGGCGAGCGCGACCGCCTCGCGGACCCGGTCGCCGGCCCGCTCCGAGAAGACCACCGCGGCGGCCCCGGAGTTCTCGAGGATGTAGCCGATGTCGGGCGCCGAGAGGTGGTGGTTGACGGTGACCAGGTAGATCCCGCTCTGCATCGCCGCCAGGTAGAGCGTCATCATCGCCGCGGTGTCGCCCATCACCGAGGCGACCGTGCCGCCCGGCTCGACGCCCGCGACGTTGCGCAGCCCGTGGCTCGTCCGGTTGACCTCGCCGAGCAGCTCGCCGTAGGTCATCCGCACGCCGGCCGACGTGGTCAGCGCGGGTCGGTCGGGCGCCCGCTCGGCGGCCCGCCAGAACCCCAGGAACTCCTCCGGCAACTCGGTCTTCATCCACTCTCCTCTCGCCCCTCGGGACGGCTCTCGTGCCCACCCGAGCGGTGTGCTCTCCACGCGTGTCGAGCGGCTTCTCCCCCGCCGTCTCCGAAGGGGGTGCGATCGACGAATGCGGGTAGAATACCGACTGGATGGTATCTGTCAACCGCAATCCGCTCCGGCGGAGCGGATCTGGCTACGGCACTGGGGATTCGGCGGTGTCGAGCCCGAGCCCCCGGGGCCAGACGGAGTCGCTCAGGTGGCCGCGACGAGCGCCAGGCGACCGTCCGCTCGCCGTGCTGCCGCGACCCGGCCATCGACCCACGCGTCGGCCGGACGACCGACGCTGCGCGGACCCCGCAGCTCGAGCGTCCCGTGCGACCCCACGCGCCCGTCGAGGTCGCCGGCCAGCAGCAGGCGCTCGCCGTCCCCGCCGACGACCGCGACCGGACCCACGACCGCGTCGCAGGTCACCACCCGCGGCAGCTCGCGGCACGGCGTCGGTCCGTTCGCCCCACAGACGATCGTGCCGCCGGCCGCCAGCGTCGCCAGCACGCCGACGTCGATCTCGGCGATCAGCTCGCGCACGTTGCGCACCCGCACCGCGTCGCGCGCGCGCAGGTCGAGCTCGCGGATCGACGCGGCCTGGGCCCAGAGCGCCGCGCCGTTGGTCACGGCGACCCGCTCGCCGTCGTCGTGGCGGGACGGCATCCACCGCTGGACCGCGTCGAGGTCGGCGTCGGCGACGACCAGCGGAGCGCCGCCCGCGCCCACGCCGATCGCGATCCGCTCGATCGGCAGCCGGCCGCCGTTGCCGTGGTCGGCGAGCACGGTTCGGGCGCCCGCGCGCGTCGCCGCGGCCGTCAGCTCCTCGTCCGTCCGGCCGGGATCGAGCGGGATCGCGACGGCGGCGACCGTGCTGACCGCCAGCGTCGCGACGAGATGGTCGGCCACCCCCGAGACGAGCACCGCGACCGTGTCCCCGCGCGCGACGCCGTTCTGCCGCAGGCGCGCGGCGAGCGCGCCGACCCGTCCCGCGAGCGCCCGGTGGTCGAGCGGCAGGCCGTCGGCCTCGCGGATCGCGGGAGCGTCCGGGCGACGCGCCGCGTTCCAGGCAACGAGCCAGCCCAGGCTCGGGACGCGCGACGGAGCGTGGGACGGGACGTGGGGGGCGAGCGTGGCGGTCATCGGACCACTCCGGTGGTCGGGGCGGCGGTCGGCGGAGCAGGCGCGCTCGACGACGACGCGGCCGCGGCACGGCGGTCCCGCTCCCAGGCCTCCAGCGCGGCCCGCGCGAGCTTGCCGCTGCCGGTGCGCGGCAGGGCGTCGACCAACTCCCAGGCTTTCGGGACCTTGTAGCGGGCCAGCCGCTCGCCGCAGAACGCGGCCAGCTCGTCGTCGCTCGGGCGGGCCCCGCCCCGCGCCAGCACGAACGCCTTCGGGACCTCGCCCCAGCGGGGATCGGGGATGCCGATCGCCGCGGCCTCGAGCACGTCGGGATGCTCGGCGACGACCCGCTCGACCTCCTCGAGCGCGACGTTCTCGCCGCCCGGCTTGATCATCGCCTTCTGCCGTCCGACGTAGGTCAGGAACCCGTCGGCATCGGCGGTCGCCACGTCGCCGGTGCGGATCCAGCCCTCGGGGTGCGGGATCAGCTCGCCGTCGACGCCGAGGTAGCCGGC
>JADKLW010000792.1_pt1 | contig 10705 bp, 9 predicted proteins | sample 8641881 | NCBI WGS metagenome assembly JADKLW01 (sample SAMN16272185, study PRJNA661076) | feces metagenome | isolation source: fecal sample from diarrhoea affected cattle B | host: Bos taurus | place: South Africa: Lokaleng Village, Mahikeng | collected 2019-09
CATTGAGGGCGTGGTCGAGTTCGTTCAGGCTGTAGCGGTGGGTATAGAGCGGAGTCGGATCCAGCCGGCCATCCGCCACCGCGTCGATGGCGTCCCTTATCCCCTGGATGTAGATGGCAGGATCGCGTTCATGCGCGTTGATCACGTCGAGGCCGCGCCAGTTCCACATCTGCATGTTGACCTGTCGCGGCCCGTCCTGGTGATAGCCGGCAATGATCAGTCGGCCCCGCTCGCGTGTGAGTTCGGCAGCCAGGTCGAGCGGCCACTGCTTGCCGACCGCCTCGATCACCCGGTCGCAGAACTGCCCGCCGGTCAGTTCCTTGACCTGCTCGATGATCTTCCAGTGGTCGTCCATCGCGATGGTTTCGGCGGCACCCAGACTGCCCGCCAGCTCGAGCGCGAACCGGCGACGGGCAATGGCGATGACGCGGGCCCCGGCCGCCACGGCCAGTTGGGTCAGCAGCGCACCAAGAAACCCGATGCCGACGATGGCAACCGTCTGCCCGGCCGATATCTCCGCGCGCTTGAAGATATTGACCGCGCACCCAAGCGGTTCACCGGGGAAGGGAACCCCCGCCAGTTCCGGCGGTAGTTTGACCACGGCATCGGCCTCGGCCAGGTCATGGGTGGCATAGGCGTGATAGGTGAGCGCAGCAACGCGGTCGCCCACCGCCAGCCCGCTCACCCCTTCACCGATGGCGTCTATGACGCCCCAGCCTTCATGCCCCAGCCCGCCCGGCTCGGTGGGAAATTTCATCCAGTCCGGCCCCGCCCAGGGTGTGAGATTTGAGGCGCAGACGCCGCACCCTTCGAGCCGCAGGCGGACTTGGCCGGGTCCGGGTTCCGGCAACCGGTGTTGCTCGACATGCATCACACCGGGTCCGGTCACGACGGCCGCCTGCATCTGCTGGTCGGCGATGGCAACGTTCATGATCTCGCCCTCAGTCGCGATTGACGAACTTGTTGAAGCGGCTCTTGCCGCCATCGGCCGTCTTGTCCTGGTAGAGGAAGGCAAGCTTGTTCTCGTCGAAGATCTGGAAGAACTCGTCCCAGGAGATTTTCTTGAGATTGTCCTCGGGCTCTCCGAAGTCGATCCGCAGGATGCCGCCCTTGCCCTTGGTATCCACCATGGCCGGATGACCGTCGCGGGCTTCGGCCCATTTGCGGATTTCGTCGTGGTTGGTCGTCGTGTCCGAACTGCTCAACGTAACCTCCTCTGTCAGGTTCAGGTCATGCGGGTGATGCGGCCGCGCGCAGGTCTGCCGCGGCGCCCTGGCCGCGCTTGACCTCGAGCGGCCTGCGAACGGCGCGACCGAGGCCGTGATAGTGCAGCCCCGCGCGCACGGCCTGGTCGGCCGCGATGATGTTGCGGAAATCCATCAGCACTGCGCCACGCATGGCTTGGGCCAGCCGCTTCAGGTCGAGGGCGCGATACTCGTCCCATTCGGTCAGCAGCACCGCGACATCGGCATCGCGGCACGCATTCAGGGCACTGCCGTGCCAGCGAACCCCCGACAGCACGCGCCGTGCCCCGTCTGGCTGCGGGTCGTGGGCATGGACTTCGAGCCCTGCCTCGAGCAGCAGCGGGATGATGGTGAGGGAGGCCGCTTCGCGCACATCGTCGGTATTTGCCTTGAAGCTGGTGCCCAGGATGGCCACGCGACCATTGCGGGGCGCCGCATTGATGATCCTCTGGGCCAAGGCGCGCTTGCGCGCCTCATTGCCCTCGATCAGCACCTCGATCAAAGGTTGGGGTGAGCCATGGCGGCGTCCTGTACTGGCGAAGGCGCGGGTATCCTTGGGAAAGCAGGAACCACCAAAGCCAGGCCCGGCGGCCAGAAAGGCGCTGCCGATCCGGCGGTCACGGCCAATACCATCGGCCACCGCCAGCACATCGCCGCCCAGCGCCTCGCACAGGTCGGCCACGTCGTTGATGAAGCCGATCTTGAGCGCCAGCAGCGCATTGGCTGCATACTTGATCAGTTCGGCATTGACTGTTGCCGTCGCTACCAACGGTATGCCGGCCCGGGTCAGTGGCCGGTAGATGGTGCGGAGCAGCGTCTCGGAGGCGCTGTCGTCAACCCCGATGACGATGCGGTCGGCATGGAGGAAATCTTCGATTGCCGACCCCTCGCGCAGGAATTCGGGATTGGAGGCTACCGACACGTCCGTCCGCCGCCGCCTGGTATCGACCAGTGTCTTGATCCGCCGCGCCGTACCGGCCACGACCGTGGATTTGAGGATCAGCACGGCACCTTGTGCCAGGTGGGGTGCAACCGCGCTCGCGGCGGCCTCGACATAGGAGAGATCGATGTCGCCAGCTTCGTTCGACGGCGTACCGACGGCCAGAAACACTGCCGCCGCAGCCGGAACTGCCTCGTCCGCATCGCTGGTGAAGTGCAGCCGTTTCGCCTGCATCTGGCTGCTGATGAGTTCGGCGAGGCCCGGCTCGTAGATGGGCACTTCCGCGCGCTGCAGTGCCGCCACGCGGGCCGGGTCAATATCGCAGCAGGTTACATGGTGACCCAGCTGCGCCAGGCAGGCACTTGTCGTCAGGCCAACATATCCCGCACCCAAGACTACGATCTTCATACCACGCCCTTTCGGCTTGCGGCGATGCTGAGCAAGCAACAGGGGCGGCGTGAGCTTTGTTCCTGCCCGCTGGCAGCAGGCGCGCTATCGAAACTGGCGGAAATCCGCACCTGGCGTGCTGCACGCCTGTCGGACCGGGGCTGTAGCGACTATCGAGCGCTAATTACCGGCCATATGCCGATCGGGGTCGGCTTAACTCAGGATAAACCAGCCGCTTCCTGAACACCCCCAGCCGAAGCCCTGCCACGCCGGGACTTCGCCGTGGCGCCGCGGGATTCATTGAGCTTTGCGGCCAGCCATGCCGCGCGCGGACAATCCCGGCCCGCCCGGCGGGGGGAACCAGCGCAGTCGGGACACGCTTGCTACTGCAGCTTTGTACCTTGGGCGGTGGCACTATGAAACAAATCCTGATTACCGGCGGATGCGGCTTTATCGGGCGCTATGTAACCGAAGAACTGCTGGCGCGCGGCTATCGCGTCCGCATCCTCGACAGCCTGATAGATCAGGTCCACGGCGATGCAGCCGCAGCGACACCCGACGAGGTCGAACTGATCCGCGCCGACGTGCGCGACAAGGATGCGGTCAGCAGGGCACTGCAGGGCATCGACGGCGTTGTCCATCTCGCCGCCGAGGTCGGGGTAGGCCAGTCCATGTATGAGATCGCCCGCTATGTCGGCGGCAACGATCTGGGTACCGCAGTTCTCCTCGAGGCGATGATCGACACCCCGGTCAGCCGCATCGTCGTTGCATCATCGATGAGCGTCTATGGCGAGGGACTGTACCAGGCCGAGGACGGCACGAGCGCCAACGCCGTTCGCCGTCTTGCCGCCGATATCCGCGCTGGGCGCTGGGATCCGGTCGATGGCGACGGTGCCCCGCTGCGTCCCATCGCCACCGACGAGCAGAAGCCGGTCGATCTGGCTTCCATCTACGCCCTGACGAAATACGCGCAGGAACGCGCGGTCCTGATCTTCGGGGAGGCCTATAACAGAGACGCCGTCGCGCTACGCTTGTTCAACGTCTTCGGGCCAGGCCAGGCCCTCTCCAATCCCTATACCGGCGTGCTGGCCAATTTCGCTTCCCGCCTGATCAACGGCCAGCGCCCGATGATCTTCGAGGACGGACGGCAGAGGCGCGATTTCGTCCATGTCCGCGATGTCGCCCGTGCCTTCCGCCTGGCGCTGGAGCAGGGCTCCGCCGCCGGACATGTCATAAACGTCGGCAGCGGCAACGCCTATGCCATCGCCGACGTGGCAACCATGCTGGCCGCCGCCATGGACGTGCCGGAACTGACGTCCGAGATCATGGGCAAGGCTCGCTCCGGCGATATCCGCAACTGCTTTGCCGACATCTCCAAGGCTCGCGACCTGCTCGGCTTCGAGCCGCAGTTCCGCCTGGAGGATTGTCTCGGCGAACTGGCCTCCTGGGTCCGGCAGGAACAGGCGGTGGATCGCGGCGCCGAGATGCGCCAGCAACTCGAACAACGGGGGCTGGTTTCATGACCAAGGCAACGCCACTCAATTCCCGCGGCCGGGGTATCGTGATCACCGGTGGCGCGGGCTTCATCGGCAGCAACCTTGCCGACGCACTGCTGTCCGATGGCGAGCGGGTGACCATTCTGGACAATCTCAGCCGCGATGGCGTGCGCCAGAACGTGGATTGGCTCAAGGGCCGCCATGGCAGCAGGCTCAAGGTTGCCGTCGCTGACGTCCGCAACGCCACCGAGATCGAGCCCGTGCTGGCCGACGCCACCGCCGTCTTCCATTTCGCCGCGCAGACGGCGGTAACCACCAGCCTGCTCGACCCCGCCGAGGATTTCGAGATCAATGCCCGGGGCACGCTCAACGTGCTCGAAGCGGTGCGCAAGGCCGGCCGGCACGCGCCGGTGATCTTTTCGAGCACCAACAAGGTCTATGGCGGCCTCGACGATCTTCGCCTCTTCGAGCTGGATGGCCGGCACGCGCCCGCCGACGAGCTGATCCGCGCCCGCGGCATCAACGAAGACCGGCGGCTCGATTTCTGCACCCCCTATGGCTGCTCCAAGGGCGTCGCCGACCAGTATGTGCTCGACTATGAGCGGTCCTACGGCATTCCCGCCGTCGTCATGCGCATGAGTTGCATCTACGGCCCCCGCCAGTTCGGCACCGAAGACCAGGGGTGGGTGGCGCACTTCCTGATCCGGGCGCTCAAGGGCGAGGGCGTCACTGTCTATGGCGACGGCAAGCAGGTGCGCGATGTCCTTCATGTGCGCGACGCCGTTGCCGCCTATCGCGCCGCTCTGGCCAATATCCAGCGCGTGCGCGGCCGCGCCTTCAACCTGGGGGGCGGGCCGCGCAACGCCGTCAGCCTCAACATGGTGCTCGCCGAAATCGAGCAACTGGTCGGCACCCCGCTTTCCGTGCGTCACGATGCCTGGCGCGAAGGCGACCAGCTCTATTTCGTCGCTGAAACCAGTCGGCTGGAATCCGAGCTCGGCTGGCGCCCCCGCATCGATTGGCGGGACGGACTGCACGATCTCGCCGATTGGCTGACAGGCAGGGACAATACCTCCCCCGCACAGGTGCGGGCATGAGCACGGCCTTTTCGGCTGAACCCCATGCCCCAGGTAATACGCCGCATATCCTGCTGACCCTTGATGCGGTTGGTGGCGTGTGGCGCTACGCCATGGATCTGGCGGCAGGTCTTGCCCAACGTGGCTACGCCTTCACCTTCCTCGGCTTTGGTCCGGCGCCATCCGCCAGCCAGCGCCACGAGGCCGAGCAGCTTGGTAGCCTGCTCTGGGGCGATGCACCGCTCGACTGGCTCGCAGCAGACGAGCACGACCTGGATGCCATTCCCGCACTGGTCCGTACGGTCGTTGACCAGCGCGGGATCGATCTTGTCCATCTCAATCTGCCCTCGCAGGCCTGCGGCCTCGCGCTCGACATCCCCGTGCTCGTCATGTCGCACTCCTGTGTGGTCACCTGGTTTGCCGCTGTTCGGGGAAGCTCGGTTCCACCCGCCTGGCAGTGGCAGTACGACCGTAACAGGGCCGGTTTCGACGCCGCCGACATCGTCCTGGCACCCAGCAGATCCCATGCCGACATGCTGCGCGCCAGCTACGGGCCCATCGATGCCCTGAGCGTAGTCCACAATGGCACGCGCGCCACCTTTCCCGCCGCGCACAAGGAACCCGTTGTCTTTGCCGCCGGCCGCTGGTGGGACGAGGGCAAGAACGGGGCGGCGCTCGACGGCGCTGCCTCGCACGCCGCCTGGCCGGTTGTCATGGCGGGTGCGTCGACAGGTCCCAACGGGCAGCAGGTGACGCTCCGCAATGCCATGGCGCTTGGCGAATTGCCCCATGCCGAAGTCGTGCAATGGATGGCGCGCGCCTCGGTTGTCGCCTCACCATCTCGCTACGAACCCTTCGGTCTCGCGCCGCTGGAGGCGGCAAGGGCCGGCGCCGCTCTGGTACTGTCCGATATTCCCACCTACCGGGAATTGTGGGACGGCGCGGCGCTGTTTGCCCATCCCGATGAGCCGCGCGCCTTTGCCGATGCGGCAAACCGCTATGCCTGCGATGACGCCTTGCGTCACGAATTTGCCCATCGCGCCCGCCAACGCGCCGGCCACTACACGCTCGACAGCCAGACGACCGCCATGGACGCGGTTTACAAAGGCCTGCTGCGCCCGCTGGCAGCGCAGGAGGGGTAGGGCCATGCGCTTCGTATTCTATACCCATTCCCTGGTCTCGGACTGGAACCACGGCAATGCCCATTTCCTCCGCGGGGTCATGCGCGACCTGGTGCGTCGGGGTCATGCGGCCCTGGCGCTCGAGCCCGAGGATTCCTGGAGCCGCACCAATCTCGTGGCCACCCAGGGCGAGGCAGCGATCGACCGTTTCTCCCGTGACTTCCCGCAGCTGCGTTGGCAGCAATATGGCCACAACTTCAATCATGCCGCCGCTCTGGCGGAGGCGGACGTCGTCGTCGTGCATGAATGGACCGATCCGGCACTGGTGGAGCGGCTGGGCCGACTGCGCGGCGCCGGCGCCAGCTTTACCCTCCTCTTCCACGATACCCATCATCGCGCCGTGTCGGCGCAGCAGGATATCGCCGGGCTTATCCTGGGCAATTATGACGGCGTGCTGGCATTCGGCGAAACCCTCCGGCAGCGCTACCTCGAGGCCGGCTGGGGGCGCCAGGTCTTCACCTGGCACGAGGCAGCCGACACCACCCTGTTCCGCCCGCTCCCCGATATCGAGCGCCGGCACGATCTGGTCTGGATCGGCAACTGGGGCGATGACGAGCGCAGCGCCGAGATCGACGAATTTCTCATCCGGCCTGCTGCCGCCCTCGGCCTCGACGGCACCGTGCATGGCGTGCGCTACCCCGATCAGGCCATTGCCGCGCTCAAGCGTGCCGGTCTCAAATATGGCGGCTGGATCGCCAATGCCGACGCTCCCGCCGCCTTCGCCCGCCACCGGGTAACACTGCACATTCCGCGACGCCCCTATGTGGAATCGCTTCCAGGCATCCCGACCATCCGCGTCTTCGAAGCGCTGGCGGCCGGCATTCCGCTGCTCTCGGCGCCTTGGGACGATGCCGAAAATCTCTTCCGCCCCGGCCGCGATTTCCTCTTCGCCGCAAATGGCAGGCAGATGCAGGACCTGCTCAGCGACGTCATTGCCGATCCTGCCATTGGCCAGCAACTGGCTGCCAGCGGGCTCGAAACCATCACCGAGCGCCACACCTGCCGGCATCGGGTTGATGAACTGCTGGCAATCCTCGCGCAGGTCGGCAGCGCCCGCGTCACCCGACAGTTGGACCCAATGGAGACCGTGCCATGAAGATAGCCTTCTACGGATCGAGCATTCTTTCGGCCTACTGGAACGGAGCCGCCACCTACTATCGCGGCATGCTGCGGGCGTTGAGCGAGAAGGGATACGACATCACCTTCTACGAGCCTGACGTCTACGATCGGCAGAAGCATCGCGACATCGAGCCGCCCGACTGGTGCAAGGTCGTCGTCTACGAGGGCACCGTCGAGGCATTGCAGCGCGTCGCCAGCGACGCCCGGCACGCCGATATCGTCATCAAGGCGAGCGGGGTCGGCTTCGAGGACAATCTCCTGCTCGAGCAGGTGCTGCAGGCGGCCTCTCCCGCAGCCCTGCGCATTTTCTGGGACGTCGATGCACCGGCGACCCTGGCCGAGTTGCGGGCCGATCCCGACCATCCGCTTCGCGAGGCGCTGGCATCGATTGACCTGGTGCTCACCTACGGCGGTGGCGACCCGGTCGTGCAAGCCTATCGCGAAATGGGCGCCAATGAGTGCATCCCCATCTACAACGCGCTCGACCCCAGCACCCACCACCGTGTTCCGGCCGACCCGCGCTTTGCCGGCGACCTGGGTTTTCTCGGCAACCGCTTGCCGGACCGGGAAGCGCGCGTCGAGGAATTCTTCCTATCGCCAGCCGCCCGCATGCCCAGCCAGCATTTCCTGCTCGGCGGCTCCGGCTGGGCGGACAAGCCCATGTCGCCCAACATCACCTATATCGGCCATGTCGGCACGGCCCAGCACAATGCCTTCAACGTCTCGCCCAAGGCTGTGCTCAACATCTCCCGCTCGAGCATGGCCGAAACAGGCTTCTCTCCTGCCACCCGGGTATTCGAGGCAGCCGGCGCCGGAGCCTGCCTCATCACCGACTACTGGGAAGGGATATCGCTCTTCCTCGCGCCGGATGCGGAAATCCTCGTCGCGCGCGACGGTCAGGACGTCGCCGCCATCCTTGCCGAGCTGACGCCCGAACGGGCGCGCCGGATCGGTGAAGCCGCCATGGAGCGGGTGCTGCGCGAGCATACCTATGCCCACCGGGCCGAGGAGGCCGACCGGATCTTCCGCTCTGCGCGTCGCCGCCACGCGGAGGCCGCCGAATGACCCGCCCCTACGACCTCGTCATCCTCGGCCTGTCGCTGTCATCATCCTGGGGCAACGGTCACGCCACCACCTACCGGGCCCTTGTCCGTGGGCTGGAGGGCCATGGCATGCGCGTTCTGTTCCTCGAGCGCAACGTGCCCTGGTACCAGGGCCATCGTGACCTCCCCGAGCCCCCCTTCTGCACGCTGGCCTACTATGACAGCGTCGACGAACTCATGGCGCGCTTCGGCGCGGACCTGGTCTCGGCGGGCGCGGTGATTGTCGGTTCCTATGTGCCCGAGGGCGTAGCGGTGATCGACCGGCTCGCCGCCCTAAATCTCGACAACTGGCACTTCTACGATATCGACACGCCCGTGACCCTCGCCCGGCTTGCCCGCGGCGAGGAAGAGTATCTGGCGCGCCGGCAGATACCGCTGTTCGACAGCTATCTCTCCTTTTCCGGCGGGCCGGTACTGGCGCGGCTGGAAGCAGAGTTCGGCGCGCGCAGGGCCCTGCCGCTCTATTGCTCGGTCGATGCGGATCACTATGGCCCCAGCCCCGAACCGCAGATGTGGGACCTGGGCTATCTCGGCACCTATAGTGCCGATCGCCAGCCTGCGCTTGAGCGGCTGCTGATCGAGCCGGCACGCCGCCTGCCGGCCCAGCGTTTCGTCGTGGCCGGCGCCCAGTTTCCCGCCGATATCGACTGGCCTGCCAATGTTGAGCGCATCGAGCACCTGCCGCCTCCGGCGCATCGCGCCTTCTACAACCGGCAGCGCTTCACGCTCAATGTCACCCGCGCCGACATGGTGGCGGCCGGATGGTCGCCCAGCGTGCGGCTCTTCGAGGCCGGTGCCTGTGGCACCCCGGTCATCAGCGACATCTGGCCGGGCCTCGACCAGCTCTTTCCCCCCGCCGCCATCGTCCTGGCCCACGACACCGAGGCGGTCGTCCATGCCCTGACCGAGATTACGCCGTGGCGGCGGCAGGCGATGGCCACCGAGGCGCGCCGGCATGTGCTTGCCGAACACACCGCGACGGCCCGGGCCGGGGAATTGTTGGCCATGCTCAGCCTCGGTCTGCGCGAAGCGCAGCCGTCTGCCTGAAAGGACACTCCGATGCAGATTTCCCCCATCAGCAATACCGTTCTTGTGGCAGGAGGCGCCGGCTTTGTCGGTTCTCACCTGTGCGACGCCCTGCTGGCGCAGCGGCACCGCGTCATCTGTGTCGACAATTTCCAGACCGGATCGCGTGCCAATGTGCAGGCGCTGGAAAACCATCCCGATTTCCGGCTGGTCGAAGCCGATATCGCCGAACCTTTCGCGACCGATGAGCCGATCGACCAGGTCTACAACTTGGCCTGCCCGGCATCGCCTCCGCACTACCAGGCCGACCCCCTGCGCACGATGATGACCAGCGTCGTCGGTACCGGCAACCTGCTCAAGCTGGCCGAGCGCCATGGCGCGAGCTTTCTTCAGGCGTCTACCAGCGAGGTCTATGGCGACCCCGAGGAGCATCCGCAGCGCGAGGACTACTGGGGACATGTCAACTGCACCGGCCCGCGGGCCTGCTACGACGAGGGCAAGCGCGCTGCCGAGACGCTGTGCTTCGATATGCTGCGCGGCCGCCGCGTCAACGCGCGTGTGGTGCGCATCTTCAATACCTATGGGCCACGGATGAGCCCTGGCGATGGCCGCATCGTCTCCAACCTTATCGTCCAAGCCCTGCGCGGGGATCCCCTCACCATCTATGGCACCGGCGAGCAGACCCGCTCATTCTGCTATGTCAGCGATCTCGTCTCCGGCCTCATCGCGCTGATGAATGTCGATCCCAATCCAGCCATGCCGGTCAATATCGGCAATCCAGGCGAGTTCACCATCGCCGAGCTCGCCGATCTGGTTCTCGCCATGACGGGCAGTTCGTCCCGCATCGTGCATCGCCCATTGCCGGTCGATGATCCGCAGCGCCGGCGGCCGGACATTGGTCGGGCCAGGGACCTGCTTGGCTGGCAACCCACGGTCTCGCTCGAGCAGGGCCTCGCAATGACCATTCCCTGGTTCGCGGCGCGGCTGCGCAACCTTGGCATTGCGGGCATCCATGCGCCGGGGCGCGGGACCACCGTCGCAGGCCTGGCTGGCTCAATCTGAGCGCTTCGCGACTGCTTGTCGATGTGGGATGAGTGTCAGCGTGCCGCTGACTGGATATGGCTAAAGTTGAG
>JADKLW010000361.1_pt1 | contig 10671 bp, 8 predicted proteins | sample 8641881 | NCBI WGS metagenome assembly JADKLW01 (sample SAMN16272185, study PRJNA661076) | feces metagenome | isolation source: fecal sample from diarrhoea affected cattle B | host: Bos taurus | place: South Africa: Lokaleng Village, Mahikeng | collected 2019-09
TGGAAAGTCTGCAGCCCGACGTTGCCTTTTTAGATATCCAGCTGGGCGATGGTACCGGCTTTGATATTCTGGAAAAAGTCGCTCAAAAAATCGGCCAGTCATCGTCACATATAGTCTTTATCACAGCGCATGAGGAATATGCGATAAAAGCATTCCGATTCAGCGCACTTGATTTTCTATTAAAGCCGGTCGATCCCGAGGAATTGCAGAAAGTGGTCGAGAAGATCAGGGCGGTATTTCGCAAAAATGACGGCTTTGCACACATCGATTTACTGCTTGAAAACATCCGCCAGAAAGTCGACAATTTCAAACGAATAGCTTTGTCGACATCGGATGGCATTCATCTGTTCGACGTCAGCGATATCATCCGGTGTGAAAGTGAGGATAATTACACCAAGTTTTTTATCAGAGATCATAAACCGGTTCTGATTTCGAAAACATTGAAGGAATATGAGGAATTATTATCGGGTCACGGATTTGAGCGCATCCATCAGTCGCACCTGATTAATCTTTCCTATTTAAAATCGTATATAAAAAAAGACGGCGGTTACGTGATCATGGCCGATAACAGTCACCTTCCGATTTCGCAGCGAAAAAAGGATCATCTGCAACAATTGATTAAGTCATTATAGCGTATTCTAATTGAAAATCGCCGATTGCTCATTTAAAGCTGGAGGCCAGATTTATACCATTACTTTTATAATGTAAAAATATCTAATTATGAAAAAATATTACCTCATACTTTTAATAATCACGGGAATCGCAAATGCGCAAACCGTCAACATCCCGGATCCGAATTTCAAAGCTGCTCTATTAGCACAGTCTGTCGATACAAATGGGGACGGCGAGATACAGGTTTCGGAGGCAGTGGCTAAGATAGGTCTCAATGTTTCCAATTCGAATATTGTTAATCTCACAGGTATTGAGGCTTTTGTGAATTTAGAGTTTTTAAACTGTTCGGCAAACGAGATAATTACACTTGACCTCACAGCTTTAACCAACTTGCAGTCTTTCTATGGGATGAACAATCCGTTGACTTCACTAAATATTACAGGGCTCGAGAGTCTTTCATCGGCTGACATTGATCATTGCGCCCTGGCATCCATTGATCTAACTGGGTGCACGGTACTTGATGATCTTGATTTATCTTATAACCAACTTACATTTTTAGATGTCTCGCCGGCGATAAACCTGACAAGTTTGACTGTAAGTTTTAATTTTAATCTTCAAACTCTTACTCTGGCGGGTGCAACCAATCTTTCAGTAATGCATGCAACAAACACCAGTTTGTCGTCTTTTGATCTATCCGGAAGTTCTTCATTAACCCTCTTGGATTTAAGTTGGAACACTTTAGGAGCTGTCGATGTATCTAACTGTGGTTCGTTAAACACGCTTATAATAAACGGAAGTGGAAGCGTCCTTGAATCTCTTAATGTATCTGGTTGCACGTCACTTGAGTTGCTTGAAGTAAATGCTGATGGCCTTACGGAGCTTGATATATCCAATCTGCCAAATCTCTCGATAGCGAATGTTAGTAACTCCGGCATTATTACATTAAACGCATCCGGATGCTCGGAATTATCTACTCTTGATGCTTCGAATTGCGAGCTGACCTCAATTGATGTTTCAGGGTGTACAAATTTACTTTGGCTAGAAGTTCCATATAACCAACTGACCACTTTGGATGCGTCGACATGCCACTCACTAATAAGCTTGAACCTGGATGAAAACCCCTTGGAAACGCTATTTATAAAAAATGGATCCAATGAAAACATTATGGCCACCATTTCACCATTAGTATATATATGCGCCGATGAATCGCAGCTGCAAGCTGTCGCACAGGAATTCAGCGCCATTCCGAATGTTGTTATAAATTCATATTGTTCATTTACTCCTGGGGGCGATTACAATATTATTACAGGTATTGTGAGCTTTGACGCCAATAACAACGGGCCAGACGCAAGTGACCCGGCTTTTCCATTCAATAAAGTCACCATATCAGGGCCGCCTGGTGATGGTGCGACCTTTACCGACGTAAGTGGTTCTTATGCGTTTTATACGCAAGCGGGAAACTATGAAGTAATGCCCCAAATAGAAAACGAAAATTTCTTCAACCTTTTCACTCCCGTAGAGGTAAACTTTCCGGTGGTCAACAATTCGGTTATAACGCAGAATTTTTCGATAGTCGCAAATGGAATCCACCCTGATGTGGAAGTAGTGATCGTACCGTTGGTACCTGCCCAGCCCGGATTCGACGCTGTGTATAAAATCGTTTATAAAAACAAGGGCAACCAGCTATTGTCGGGCGAAGTGCTTTTTGAATTTGGAAATATGTCCATGGAATACCTGTCGGCAGTTCCCCCGCCCGACAATATACTATCGGGTTCTTTAGAATTTGAATATGCCGATATGATGCCTTTCGAAAACCGCGAAATCATAGTGACTTTGAATATCAATGCTCCCACCGATACACCACCGGTTAATATTGGCGATTTGTTTGACTTTACAGCTCAGATCACGATTAATGAAGGCTCCGACGAGAATCCCGCCGATAACATCTTCCTGTACAACGAAGCCGTTATCGGATCGTATGATCCTAATAATAAAATATGCTCGGAAGGCGAGGTAGTCGGAACGGACAATATAGGGGGATACCTTCACTATGTTATCAATTTTGAAAATACAGGCACCGCCCCGGCCCAGAATGTCGTGGTGCGCGATACCATAGACCCACTTCAATTTGACGTTTCGTCCGTACAGGTAATGAATGCGTCGCATCCCGTCGTCGCGCGTCAAAATGGGAATATACTCGAATGTATTTTTGAGGAAATCAATCTTGATTCAGGTGGCCATGGTAATATTTTACTTAAGATTAAGACATTGAACACGCTTCAGGAAGGTGAAATGGTCACGAATAAGGCCGATATTTTCTTTGACTACAACTTTCCGGTAACTACCGAAAATGCTAACACGACGTTCGCAACTCTTAGCATCTATGAATCGGAACTGGGAAGCAAAGTGCTTATAGCACCGAATCCGGTTGATGACATTCTGCAGATTAGAAACTCAAACGAAATCGAAGCCATCGAACTCTATGATATTCAGGGAAGATTGCTTGAGGAAATGAAAGTTAACAGTAAATTATTCGAATTAACTATGGGCGGCCGCCAAACCGGATTCTATCTTTTGAAAGTCCGCTCTTCGTTAGGGCAGACAACACATCAAATACTCAAAAAATAGTTTAGTGGTTAAGTAGGAAATATCCCGGAGTATATCGCTTCGGGTATTTTTGTTTATAGGCGTTGCGCCTATGGTCCGACTTATCCATTTATACAAAAATTAACCCTTTTGTTATAATATTCATTTTTTAATTCCTTGCAAATTCTGTAAGTTTGTTAAATTATTATTTTCCTGAAAATTAATTACCAAACACATTATGTCTAAAACAGCTATATTAGAATTAGATGGCAAAAGGTATGAACTCCCGGTTATAACTGGAAGTGAGAACGAAGTTGCGATCGATATCAGCAAATTGCGCGACGTTTCCGGTGCTATTACCATGGATCCGGGTTATAAAAATTCAGGTGTCTGCAAAAGTGACATCACTTTCCTTGACGGTGAAGAAGGAATTTTGCGCTACCGCGGATACTCAATTGAAGATCTTGCCGACAAGGCTAATTTCCTGGAAGTTTCCTATTTGCTGATTTTTGGCGAACTTCCTACACCCAAGCAATTGCAACAGTTCGAAGACGATATTCGCAAATATACCCTGGTTAACGAGGAGATGAAAAGCATCATCGACGGTTTCCCGAAAACGGCGCATCCCATGGGTGTGTTGGCGGCACTGACCAGCGCACTGACGGCTTTTAATCCCAAGTCGGTAAATGTCGAGAACGAAAAAGAACTATACGAAGCGGTATGTAAAACCATGGGTAAATTCCTGGTGATAGCCACTTGGACCTACCGAAAAACAATGGGCTACCCGTTGAATTATTACGACAATACCAAAGGTTATGTGGAGAACTTCATGCATTTGATGTTCGAACTGCCAACCGGTCCCTACAAAGCAAACAAAGTCGTAATCGACGCACTTGATAAATTATTCATACTTCACGCCGATCACGAGCAAAACTGTTCGACATCTACCGTAAGAATGGTGGGTTCTTCGCAAACCGGACTTTTCGCTTCAATTTCTGCCGGCGTTTCTGCACTTTGGGGTCCGCTTCACGGTGGCGCCAACCAGGCGGTACTTGAGATGCTGGAGGAAATCCACAAGAACGGAGGCGACGCCGATAAGTATATGGCGAAAGCCAAGGACAAGGAAGATCCGTTCCGATTAATGGGCTTCGGACACCGCGTTTACAAAAATTTCGATCCGCGTGCACGTATTATAAAGAAAGCCGCCGATGAGGTTTTGGCCACGCTTGGCGTTGATGATCCGGTACTCGCGATCGCAAAAAAACTTGAAGATGCCGCGCTTCAGGACGAATATTTCAAGTCGAGAAGCTTGTATCCAAACGTAGATTTCTACTCGGGCATCATCTACCGTGCACTTGGTATTCCAACCGACATGTTCACCGTAATGTTTGCCATCGGCAGGCTTCCGGGCTGGATTGCACAATGGACCGAAATGCGGATCAACAAGGAACCAATTGGCCGTCCACGTCAGATTTACACCGGACATCCGCTGCGCGATTTTAAGCCTTTGGATAAACGATAACAAATTTTAAGAGCCTCCTAGCAGAGGCTTTTTTAATGTCATAGGGCCTTGTTGGACATCGCTTTATCTGAATAAAAATCATTTTTCAAAACGCTTTTTTTATCTTTGCCGAAACTCTGAAATTACTATGTTACAACTGAATGTCAAGAATGAAACCTCGCGCCTGCGGGCGGTTGTTTTAGGTACTGCCGAAAGCAGCGGCCCAACGCCGACCGCGGAAGAAGCGTACGATCCAAAATCGTTGGAACATATACTGGCCGGGACTTATCCTTCAGAAGAAGACATGATTGTCGAAATGGACGCCATCAACGCTGTTTTCAAAAAATACGACGTCAAAGTTTTCCGCCCTGAGATTATCGAAAACTACAACCAGATTTTTACCCGCGACATCGGCTTTGTGATCGACGATATTTTTATCAAAGCCAATATTCTACCGGACCGCGATGGCGAACTCGACGCAATCGGTCATGTGATCGCGCAGATCGATCCGGCGAAAGTCGTGCGGCCGCCCGAGGAAGTACATATCGAAGGCGGCGATGTGCTGTTGTGGAATGACCACATTTTTATAGGGACGTATAAAGGTGACGATTATGCAAGTTATATCACCGCGCGAACAAACATGCAGGGTGTCGAGTACATCCGACAGTTGTTTCCGCATAAAACCGTGAAAGAATTCGACCTTGTGAAATCACGCACCGAAGCACGTGATAACGCACTGCATCTGGATTGCTGTTTCCAGCCAATTGGCCACGATAAAGGAATCATTTACCAAGGCGGTTTCCGCGATATGGCCGATTTCCAATATCTCGAAGATTTGTTCGGGACAGAAAACCTGTTCCATATCACCCGTGATGAAATGTATCATATGCATTCGAACGTTTTTTCGATTTCTCCCGATGTGGTGGTGTCAGAAGAGAAATTCACCCGCTTAAACAACTGGCTGCGCGATAACGGATTCACAGTCGAAGAAGTTCCGTATGCAGAAATAGCAAAACAGGAAGGATTGCTGCGATGTTCCACACTGCCGCTGATTCGCGATTAAAAAATCAGATTCAAACTAAAGAGATGCCCGCGTTAGGGATGGAGGCACGTGCCGCGCACAGCCGATAGCCCGGCCGAAGGCAACGCCCAAAAAAATATAATATGAAACAGACAACGAATACAGTTTTGATGATCCGCCCGGTGGCATTCCGGATGAATGAGCAAACGGCAGTAAATAATTATTACCAGCGCGTGCTGGAAAACCTGATTCAGCCCACAGTCAACGCAAAAGCACAAGAAGAATTCGACGGATTCGTAGCAAAACTCCGCGCTGTCGGCGTTAATGTAATCGTTGTAAACGACACTCTGGAGCCCGATACGCCCGATTCGATTTTTCCGAACAACTGGGTGTCGTTCCACGAGAACGGCGATGCGGCGCTCTACCCAATGTTTGCTGAAAACCGCCGCCATGAACGCCGCGAAGAAGTGCTCGATCTTTTGGAGGATGAAGGTTTCCGGATTGATAATATTGTCGATTACACCTCGGCCGAAGAAGATGGTTTCTTTCTCGAAGGAACCGGCAGTATAATCCTGGACCGACCGAATGGCAAAGCATATTGCGCACTTTCACCCCGCGCCGATGAAGAACTTTTTATCGAATTCTGTGAAGACTTTGACCTGGCGCCCGTTATTTTCGAAGCTTATCACGATGTGAACGGCGAGCGCAAACTGATTTATCACACCAATGTCATGATGTGCGTAGGCGATACATTCGCCGTTATTTGTGCCGATTGCATCGATGATAAAAAGGAGCGGAAAATGGTGCTCGACAACCTGAAAGCCGACGGAAAAGACATTATCCTGATCACCGAAGACCAGGTAAATAATTTTGCGGGGAATATGCTTGAAGTGCGCGGCACCGGTGATAAACGCTATGTGATCATGAGCGCGGCAGCCCATCAAAGCCTCACAGCCAAACAAATTGCACAACTTGAAAAACACGTCGAAGTTTTGTCGGCCAACCTCGATACGATCGAAGCCTGCGGCGGCGGAAGCGCCCGATGTATGGTAGCCGAAGTTTTCCTGCCAAAAAAATAAAACACCTAAATCCCGACAAACGACCTGTCGGGATTTTTTATGCGAAATTCATCCGAAATTTAAGTAAATTGGACACTGTAAAAAATACACTCCATGAAGAAGTTCTTTATTCTGTTTACCATTGTAATATCAGTTATCAGTGCTTGTCAGAACGATGACGCGCTGGTGAATAACAATCAGGTTTCGTTTACACAACAAACTGTGCAGGTTGATACCGATCCGGTCACCCTGTCGATCGCTTTCATGAATCCGACTTCCGACGCGGGCGAACTTACCATAAGAGTAACGCCAACGAACGTGGAATACGACACCGATTTCACAATTGATCCCGCTCCCGAAGAAGAATTGATTACAATTCCTTTTGAAGCTCAAACATCGAATCTGTCTTTTACGTTTCAGCCATTGACTACGGCTGTGGAAGGCCAGCAGAAAAGTGTGACGCTGAAAATCGTGGCAATAACATTGGGTGCCGTGGCGATTCCTGAAGCGACCAGTTCTGTAGACCTGGACTTTGGCGAAGCGCCCGTTGCTGTGAATACGCTAACGGCCAATATGGGCGGCGGCAACCTCACCAACCAGGTGTATGTCGATTTGAGTTCGGGAATACAAACAGGCGTGCTGCGAACCAGCTGGGATCTGGCTTTTTATTCGGGAGATGATTTTCGCGTGAGAATTAACGGATCGGTACGGATGGCGGTAAAACAGCTGGCAACAAATAATATCGAGGATGTCGCTGAAGTCGATCCAGCTGTCGCCGTGGGCGAAGATAACGGATCGGGTATCGAAAACGGCAATATCGGCTTTACCGATGGTCCGAATGGCGATATAAATTCGACCGTGATAGCGGTTGATGCGACCGAATCCGACAATAATGTCTACTTAGTTAACCTGGGCGACCAACTTGGCACCGAAATCCCTGCAGCCGGCGAGGTCAACCCGTTTGGCGCGCATCGGGGATGGATGAAAATCAGGATTTTACGCGATGGTGATAATTACAAACTTCGTTATGCCGAACCTTCCTCGGCAACTTATACCGAAGTGATAATTGAAAAGAACGATGAGTTCAATTTTACCTACTTTAGTTTTGACAGTGGAGCAACTGTCTCGGTCGAGCCATCAAAAGAATCCTGGGATTTAAACTTCACAACTTTCACCGATCATGTTGACGTTGGCAGCGGCTTCGTTTCATTGGCGGTGGTTGATTTCGTAGCTATCAATAATCTGGGTGGAGCACGCGCGGTTGAAATACTTGAAGGAGCAGGCCCGTCGTATGAGGAATTCGCGGCCGAGAATGTCACCACATCATTGTTTTCGGGCGCACTCGCAATCGATCAGCGCGCAATTGGTACCTCGTGGAGAAATGGCGCACCCAATACTGCTTCAGTCAAAGAAGACAGGTTTTATGTTGTGCGTGATCCGGCAGGAAATGTCTATAAGCTTCGATTCATATCACTGGCAAACGAGCAGGGACAACGCGGCCATATCACATTCGAATACGAATTGCTGCAGTAATACTATTACGACATCAAATTGCTTCGGATGATGCTTACCACCGCGCTTACGATATACTGTATTCCGATGGCAATAACAATAAAACCAACAATGCGCGAGATGGCGACAATTCCCGCAGTTCCGAGAATTTTCGCAAGGTAATGCGCACTGCGCAGGATAATAAAGATCACGACCGCAACCGCAAAAATAGCCAGCGAACCAATGACCATGTCGTTCACGGCATGATGCTCCTGGTAAAAGGCGATCAATAGCGAAATCGAACCCGGCCCGGCCAGCATCGGTATTGCAAGAGGTGTAAGAGCGATATCGTTGCGGTTCTGGACTTCGTGCTCCACCTTTTTGTTGATTCCGCGCGTTTTTGAAAATCGGCCGGATAAAAGCGCAAATCCGGAATTCACGATTATAAGTCCGCCGGCAATTCGCAAGGCATCAATACTGATCCCGAAGAAATCCAGAACATATTGGCCCACAAAAAACGAAATGATCAGAATGAGAAACACATCGATAGCCGTCCACAGCGAAATACGCGACCGCTCCCTCATGCTATCGTGTTGTGTTAAGCCCACGAATATTGGCACTGTGCCAATCGGATTTAAAACTGAAAATAAGGCGGCAAACAAATAAATGAAAAGCTCCATGTTTTTGGTGTAAAGATAGGGGGCGGTGTTCGATTGAATATCAGTGCCGCTTTATCTAAAGATTAAAAAATTATAACCGATTTAAGAATGTTTAAAGTTAAAGATAGTATTTTTAATTAAACCCAAATCAGCCAAATCCGGCAATTTAATCATGGCAAAAAATAAGAAAACTCTAGTTCTCGGTGCTTCCGCAAATCCTGCCCGGTATTCATACATGGCAATCAACGCGTTAACCCGCCGTGAACATTCGGTAGTGGCAGTTGGCCTGAAAGAAGCTGAGGTCGCGGGCGTAAAAATTCAAACCAAACAGGGGCCGTTCACCAATATCGACACCGTCACGCTGTACCTGAATCCGCAGCGACAAAAGGAATATTACAATTACATCATCGGTCTTGAGCCCAAACGCGTCGTCTTTAATCCCGGTACCGAAAACCCTGAATTTTATCAACTTCTGCGCGCCAACGGCATTGAAGTCGACGTTGCATGTACGCTTATACTGCTCTCGTCCGGACAATATTGAAGCAGATTGTTTCTTTGAAGCTGTTCCTGCTGTTCGCTATAGCTTTTACTTGCTAAAGAAGCAAGCAAAAGGCTGCCGCTGCCATCAGGGCTAGGGCCATCGCAAATAAATGTTGAGCCGATTTTCTGAACAAGCCATGAATAATGAAAGTGAATTTTTAAAAGGCCGCGGCGCTCAGAAGAATACCCACAACAAATTCTTCGAGCTGTCGTACGAGTTGCGCGACGACTTCCTGAACTACTGCGCAGTAGAAGGCGATGCGGCCGAATCGAACAAAACGCAATTCCTCGAAGTTTTTCCAAAAACCATCGTCAATAAGGTTGACAGCCCCGACATCGGAATGTATTATTCGATGAATCCATACCAAGGCTGCGAGCACGGTTGCATTTACTGCTTCGCACGCAATACGCATGAGTTTTGGGGTTATAGCGCCGGACTCGACTTTGAGCGTAAGATCATGGTCAAGAAAAATGCACCGTTGCTTCTTGAGGAAAAACTTAAAAGCAAATCATGGCGAGCGGTGCCAATCGTGATGTCGGGCAATACCGATCCGTACCAGCCGGCAGAAAAGCACTTTGAGATCACACGCCGTTGCCTCGAGGTTTTTCTGAAATACAAACATCCGGTTTCGTTCATAACCAAGAACGCTTTGATACTTCGCGATCTCGATATCTTAAAGCAACTGAATGACGACCGATTGGTTCAGGTGAGTATCTCCATTACGTCGCTTTCTGAAAAAACGCGTCTGTTGCTGGAACCGCGAACGGCGACCATAAAGAAACGGCTGGAAACGGTCAAAATTTTATCGGACAACGGAATTCCCGTCAACATCATGCTGGCGCCCATCATTCCCGGAATCAACAGCCACGAAATTTTGCCATTGGCGAAAGCCGTATCGGAAGCAGGTGCGCTGTCTATTAATTATACTGTCGTAAGGTTGAACGGTGCCATTGGCGAAATCTTCTCCGACTGGATCCGGAAAGCGATGCCGGATCGCGCCGATAAAGTCCTGAACCAGATCGCCGAATGCCATGGCGGAAACCTGAACGACAGCAATTTTGGCAGGCGTATGCGCGGCGAGGGCGAATTTGCTGAAATGATTCGGTCACAGATGAACCTGGCGCGTAAAAAGTTTTTCGGCGGAAGGGTTTTCCCGGAACTCAACACTGATTTGCACCAACAGCACAAAGCCGGGCAGTTAA
>JADKLW010000790.1_pt1 | contig 10670 bp, 7 predicted proteins | sample 8641881 | NCBI WGS metagenome assembly JADKLW01 (sample SAMN16272185, study PRJNA661076) | feces metagenome | isolation source: fecal sample from diarrhoea affected cattle B | host: Bos taurus | place: South Africa: Lokaleng Village, Mahikeng | collected 2019-09
GGGGAGATGGTCGCTCGCACACTGTCGTCGCGTCTCGTAGCGCCTGAATTGACCAAGCCGCAACACGGCCTGTCAATAGACTGGATCCACGATCGTCCCGTCCCGCCCGAAATGACGACCGCTCGCAAGATGTCGCTTCGTGCCAAGAGGGTCCTCGATATCTTCGGTGCATTGACTGGGCTGTTCCTATCGGCGCCCGTCTTCATTATTGTGATCGTGGCAATAAAGCTGACAGACGCCGGCCCCGTGTTTTTCCGTCAGTCTCGCATTGGCCTGAACGGCGTGCCTTTCGATATACTGAAGTTCCGCTCCATGTATGCGGATCTGGGCGACCTTTCAGGTCGAACCCAGACCATTATGAACGATAACCGGGTAACGCCCATCGGTTCAATCATCCGCAAAACCAGCATTGACGAGCTGCCGCAACTGATCAATGTCTTGTTGGGCCAGATGTCGCTCGTGGGTCCGCGCCCCCATGTCGCTGGCATGCAGGCGGCGGGAATGCTCTACGAAGAGCTGGTCCCCGCCTATGACTATCGCTACCTGATGCCGCCTGGCCTCACCGGCTGGGCGCAGTGCCACGGCCTTCGCGGACCTACCGTTGACCGATCCAAAGCGATTGCACGGATCGGACATGATATCGCGTATATCCAGCACTACAAATTTTCCACTGACATCGCTATCTTAGCCAAGACGGTCGTATCCGAACTGCTGCGACCCAGTGCTCACTAGAGCAGGTCAGGCCTGGGCGACGCATGACGTCGCAGGCACGGATCAAAAGGTCGGGTTTGGGTGAACGCGTCGAGCTCTTCAACCTCATCGGCCATGGTACTGCCCCTTGCTTCACATTAGCATGCGCGGCGATTTGGAGAGAAGCTGAGCGCTCACTTCTCGCTTGCCAAGGAAGTCCAGAAACACAGGTGTTTTGGCGTCCATGTTGCAGGCAATGTTGCACGGTTGAGCTGGCCATTCGTGGAATCACTTAGGCCCCGTGCAACTACACGCTGCTGTTCCATCTGCTCAGCAAGCTCTGTGAGCAGACCAGCGTAGTCATCACCAACCTCAGCTTCAGCACCGCGCCCATGTAGCGGGTCCGCCGTAGGACCTTCGGCAACCTTTTCCTCGAATGCGGAGCTCCATTCGCAGCCGGGACCTGTCACAGTGTCTGGCCCGCGCGGAGGGAGGTATTGACGTGAGAATCTGGTTGTTGAGCGATTTGCACCTCGATCACGGCCTCTTTTGGCCGACTATCCCCGACGCCGATGTGCTCGTCGTTGCCGGCGACGATCTTGGCGGAGACTAGTTTCGCTTTCCTTGAATCGCGTCGCGACCCCGTGTCCGTACGTGTTAATCTTCAATAATGCATATCGATGGGAGGCTGAATCGGTGACCCTTTTCGACGACTGGCCGGCGAAAGAGCAGCAAATCCGCGACGGGATCGGGCAAACGGTCGCTCAGATGCTGGCGGACGGTGTATCTATCTACTATGGCGAAGGCGGAGAGATCGTACGCGGAAGATCCGGACGTCCGACGTTTTGTGGTCCGGCTTGTGGATGATGATTTCGAAGTCGTGCGGGAGATTGTTTCGAGAAAAGATACTTAGGAACAACAAATGGACGATGACGGCACCTTCATCCGCGAAGTCGAATGGGGCACGGCGCGCTTCAGGGTCTCCACGCGGGCCCTCGCCGCCGACCTGGGTAAACCTTTCGGAAGGATCCGGCAGCCGGTGCGCCAGTGGCCATGGCCGGCCCGGTTAGACCACGCTCTCGGCACCAGGCCGGTCATCGAGATGATTTTCGAGGGCCCGAACCAGGAACTCGGCGGCACTCGAGACTGGCTGCGCTCGATCGGCGAGTTCTTGCATACGTTGTTGCTGACGCCGCGCGGTAGAGCTTGGCTGTGTTGGCATTGGGATCATGTCCACAACGGTGACCGGCGGCCGGAGCTGTTGCGAAAGCTCAATGCTCACTCCCGGCTTGAGAGGATCCGATCGCGGTACTGGCTGGCCGACTGGTATCTGAACGACGATTATGATGAGTAAAGACCTGCCGACGAACCACCCAGCCTGATGGACCGCCTCGCCGCCGTCCCGCCCAAGGCGGTGCCGGGACGCGAGTTGCCACCACTGGCCGCCGACATTACTCCTGAAGCGTTCCAGCTATTGAGGCTGCTTCGTTATGTTGGCGAGGCGAGCGTACCAGTTCTCCGTGACGCTGTTGAAGGCCTCGCCCACCCAGTTCGGGATCTCCGATCGGTCGGGGAGCAGAAGGTCCTTCAGCGTTCTGTTGGCCTGCCGTCCGTACCGATGGTGACAATGGCTCGCGCACGTGAGCCCACACGCGGTACCATGCAGCGTTTCTTGCTTCTCTAGCGGTCGCCCCAGTGCAAAGTCGCAGCGCAGTCCGTTACGGGAATTCCCATAACGGAATAAAATCAATAGGTTAGTGGAGGTTGAGTGGTGCCGGCCGCAGGTTTCAAACCTGCGACCCCCGGATTGCAAATAGTGTCATCTGAGCTGGTCGATGTGCTTTCGATACAATGAAAGCGAAGCTAATTTTAGTTAGCTTCTTATTCGCATCAAGGAAAATGGCATTTCGGCGTTGCGGGCTGCTCTTAGTGAGGCCGTCTCAGGTGCACCAAGGCCGTCACAGCCCGAATCGTCATCACGAACATCTCAATCACCAAGGCGAAGTCCGACGTTCAGCCGGTCATGAAGAGATCTGAAATCCGTGACGCCTCATCAACGTCCAGGGTCAGTTTCTCGGCCAGCAGATCTTCGATTGCTCGATCCCGTCGATCTGACACTGCTCGATGCGGCGCAGCATGGCGTCGAGCATTTCCAGAGTAGGCGGTGTACCGCATCCAGCACCATGCCTACGGATAAGACCAGCCATCATGCTCGACCCGGAAAACGCGGAGCGGGGCACCTGCTTTGCTCGGGTCGGCGCGCAGGTAGAATACCGCCCGCTGCTGCTGGCCGAAATTGACGAAGTCGACATTGATAGTGATCATGCCGCGCAGCATGGGCTGGTCGGGGTCAGGCATCGGCTCGTCAACCGAACCATCGAAGTCCTGGGCGCCATAGAGTGGATGGGCGCCGACGTCGCCGGAAGTGAGCCAGGCGACAATATCGTCCGTGAAATAGCTGTGTGCCACGCCTGGATCCAGTGGGCCGGCCATGCTGGTGCCCTCGGACAGGAATTGGCGTTCATAGATTTCGCGTACCAGGTCCTGTGCCTGAGCGACCGGATCAATATTCGGGTCCGCAGCGTAAGGTTCATCGGCGGGCTGACCGCTGGCCACACTTTGCGCAGGGTAAGTCGCGTTATCGGGCATAAGATAGCGCTGGGCGACCCAACCGGCCTTGCTCATCGATTGGTTGCGCATCAGGCACCAGCGCGGCGGCAGCGCGTCGATCTGGGCCTGCGTCATCGCCATGTAGTGGGCGGCGTTGTAAAACGGCACACAAGTGATCTGCTGCAGTCTGCGCTCATCATGGGCGAAGACCTCAATTATCGGATAATCGGTGCCCGGGCCCATGCGGGCATTGAGTCGATCGCTGGCAGCGACCCCCGTGACGCGCCAGGCGTCGGGCCCGTGACCGTCGATCTCGGCATGTGCCGCACTGACGGCAAGGGCGAGCGCAGCCGCAGCAATGATGCTCCGCAGCCCCTGACGGGTGATCGCACACTCTCGATTGACGGCCATGGCTATTCCACCTCCACAATGGCGCGACCAAGTACCTGCCGACCACTGACGTCGAGGAAGCGCACCTCGTAACGGCCCGGCTCATCCGGCATTTTCAGCTCCATCGTACTTTCCGTCCCCACCTTCTGGGCGGAGATCCAGCTGAAGTCAGCCTGGTCGGCGCGCGCCAGCGAAATGCGCTGGTCGGCGCTATCGGTGCCACCCGCCCAAGATATGGTGACGGTCTCGCCTGCACTGGCCTGCTCGGGCGCGCTGAGAGCGGCACCATCATCGAGTGGTGCATTGGCGTCGACGACCTCGAGGGCATGGCTGGCCATGGTGCGCCGGCCTTCCTGAAGGACATAACGCACCTCGTAGAGACCCGGCTCGGCCGGCGCCGTCAGCTTGTTCTCCTTCAGGTCCCGGACCCGGAAATAACCGCCTTCCGACCCCTCATCGGCACCAGCCGGCACCATGGTGACATAGTCCTGCGGGTGGATGGACGCCGACCAGCTCACGGTGAAGTCTGTCTCAGCCCGAACGATACCGGGGGCGTCCAGGGCAATTTCGGCCTCAATTACCTCTACCAGCGCGGACGCCAATGTGCGCCGGCCTTCCTGGAGTACATAGCGCACCTCGTAAAGACCCGGCTCGGCGGGCGCCACAAGCGTGTTCTCAGCGTCATCGCGGACGCGGAAGTAGTTACCCTCCGACCCCTCATCGGCCCCGGCAGGGACGATGGTGACATAGTCCTGCCGGTGGATCGAGGCCGACCAGGTCACCGAAAACTTGGCACCGGTTGTCACTTGCTGCGGCGCGGCAATGCCCAGTTCCGCCTCAACCACCTCCACCGGTGCAGATGCCATGGTGCGCCGACCTTCCTGGAGCACATAGCGCACCTCGTAAAGGCCCGGTTCGGCTGGCGCCACCAGCATGTTCTCAGCGTCGTCCCGGACGCGGAAGTAGTTACCCTCCGACCCCTCATCGGCCCCAGCGGGAACGATGGTGACATAATCCTGCCGGTGCATCGAGGCCGACCAAGTCACCGGAAAACTGGCACCAGTCGTCACCTGCCGGGGCGCGGTTATGCCGATTTCAGCGTCGACAACTTCCACGGGCACTGCGCCAAGCGTCCGCTTGCCATCCTGTTGCACATAGCGCACCTCGTAGAGGCCGGGCTCGGCCGGCGCGACCAGCGCGTTCTCGGCGTCATCCCTGACGCGGAAGTAGTTGCCCTCCGACCCCTCATCGGCCCCAGCAGGAACGATGGTGACATAATCCTGCAGGTGCATCGAGGCCGACCAGGAGACGGGGAAACTGGAACCGGTCGTGACGGTTGCTGGTGCTACAAGCTCGATCTCGGCTTCGGCATCCGGTTCCGGCTCGGGTTCAACCGGCGGTGGTGCCATCGGCTGCAGATCCATGACCGATTGCACCTGCGCCAGTGCATCCTTCAGTTCTGCGGCGTTCTGGGCCGGCACAAACACACCGCCGGTGTTTTCGGCAATGCAGGCGAGATTGGCATGGGCTTCATCCTTGAGATCGAAGCCGACAACATGGGTGGTGAATTTCACGCCCTGCTGCTCCAATTGCGGGGCCAGCGCGCAGGGGTCAGCCTGGCAGGACTCCACACCGTCCGAAATCAGCACCACGGTTGCGGGATTGTCGCGATAGGAGAGAAGCTCGGCCGCGTGCTGGACTGCGGTCGAGATGGGCGTCTTGCCCCTGGGGCGGATGGCGTTGACCGTATCGATGAAGCTTGCGCGGTCGAGCGGCCCTGGCTCGATCAGGGTTTCGATATCGCCGCAATCGCCTTCCGAGCGGTGACCATAGGCAACCAGCCCGAGATTGGTGCCATCTGACCAGCCATTGACCAGGTCAGCCATCACCTCGCGCGCGATCTCGATCTTGCTGACGCCATCAATCTGGCCCCACATCGAGCCGGAAGCGTCATAGACGATCACCACGTCTTCGGCCGCACTGGTCGGAGCGATAGACATGGCCATGGCGGCCGCAGCAGCCAGCACTTGCAGAGCTTTCATCATGATCTCCGGGTCTGAAAAGTGGTCTAGGCGTTGGGTATGCTGGTCGCATGTGGGGCTGGGGCTCCCCCCTGGCCGAGCGCCCGCGCTTTCAAATTGCGGAACTTGGCAGACATCTGTTCCAGCCTTGCCTCCCATTCGGGATCTGGCTGCTGGCCTTCAATGGTCTTGAAATAGACTTGCATCAGGCAGGCAAGAGCGAAGGGCTCGAGCAGCGCTGCCTTGAAGCTCCAGGCAAACAGCAGCGCGAAGACCAACCCGCCAGCGGCCCAAGCCCCCGGCATCAGGTAGACGAGCAGCGCGGCAGGGGCGAGCATGACGAGGAACACGAGGAAGCTCAGCAGATAGACGATGGCCGCCAGCCAGACGGCGTTCTTGAGCATCACCTTGTAGTTCTGACCATAAAGGACCAGCGCTTCCTTGGCCGAACGCCACGGGTTGGTCGAACCGGTCCGGATGGCGTAGGCGAGGATGACCTCGTCAACAAAGCCGATAGCGACCCGCAGGAAAGCATGCAGGATGCCCGAGATCTGGCTCGTGCCAGGGATAGGGAGGATAGATAGGATACCGCGCACCAGCCCGGTGATGGCGCCAATCACGCCCTTGATCAATTGGTCGATGGCAAACAGCACGCTGGCCTGCGCAAAACGCTGCTGCACCACTTGGGTGGCATGAGTGATCTGGGATTTTCCCTCCGGCATTGGCTTGCCGTCGATCAACTCGACCAGAACGGCGATATGACCGGCCTTGACAATATAGAGAACATACTCGCGGGCCCAGTACATGATGGCGCCAAAGATGCCAAAGCCCGCAAAGCCGCCCCACAGGGTCGAGCTTGCCTGGAAGTCGCCGTCACCGAAGCCACCGATTCCATAGCCGATGCCCGCGCCGGTTCCCGTCACCAGGATATAGCCAAGGGTGATGCCGAAATAGACCGCCATGCGCAAGACAATGAACGGCATGGTGCGCAGCATCATTCCCAGCGCGCTGCCAATGTTGAAATCCCACATGCGTTTTCCCCCGCGAGTCGCAATTGGCGCAGTCTAGCGAGAGCATGTCCGAAGCGCCCCGTTCGTTTGAACGGGGACATTGCAGAAAAACGCTGTAGGGTGTGGATTATACGTCCGTTTTCGAAGCAGCGGGTGAGCTGGATGCAATAACAAGACGGAGGATGGCAGACTTGTTGAGAATGTGGACGGAGCCAGGCATTCTTGTTGCATTCCTGGCGGTCAGCACACCGACAATCGTCAGCGCTGGGGAGGTAGAAAGACTATCATTTCCCGACGACGCACTTGTTCTGGAAGTGCAGGGCGCCATTGCCAACACCAATGTCGATGGCGCTGCTGTGTTTGACATGGCGATGCTGAAGGCGCTGCCGCCGGTCGCGCTGGAAACCACGACGGCGGTAACCGACGGGGTACATCGGTTCGATGGCTTTCTGATGCGTGACCTGCTCGAACTGGTCGGCGCCAACGGGTCGGTCGTCACGGCGGCTGCGCTGAACGACTACGTCATCGATGTGGATATCGAAGAGTTCTATCGGTTTGACGTCGTTGTGGCCTACGCCATGGATGACGAACCGCTACTGGCCAGCGACAAGGGGCCGCTCTGGATCGTATATCCGCGCGACCAGCATGGCGAGCTGCAGGACATCCGCTACGATTATCGCTGGGTCTGGCAATTGAACCGGCTTGAGGTCAGATGAGCAGATCGGTGCGCACCCTGGTCGGTGTCATCTTGCCGGCCCTCACTATTGCCGTTTTCATTGTCCTGCTGGCGTTTTCCCTGCTGCGTCTTGCCGGCATTGAAAGGGACATGCGCATCGAAGCGTCGCAGAACATGCTGTGGGTAATTTCACGGGCACATGTCGCCAGCCTGCAATTGAGTGAAGCGGCCGCCAGACACACCGCAGACGAAACCGGCCGTTCCGCGTTGGCGCTGCGCTACAATGTGTTCCTCAGCCGCGTGGCCCTGCTCGACGATGGGCCGCAACGCCGCCAGATGGAAAATCTGGGCTTTGCCGATGCGCTGGACAGTTTTCGCCGCGACATGCCGGAGTTGGACGCCCTTGTGACGGACCGCGACGGGGTTGACATTCACCGCGTCGATGCCTTGCTCGAACCCTATAATGACATGTTGGGGCAGGCCGCCAACAAGGCTATGATTACCGAGTGGGACAGTCTGGGCGGCAGGCTCGACAGCTCGCGCGCGCAACTCTGGCAGATCATCGTTTCGTTGCTCGGCATAGCGCTGTCTGGCGCGGTGCTGTTGATCCACTTCATCATGGCAATACGCGATGCCAGGGAACGCACACGCCTGCTCAACAAGGAAAAGGCGTTCTCCCAATTGCTGATCGGCTCCAGCGGCGAGGGCATTGTGGCCGTCGATCTCGACCGCCGCTGCACCGTCTGGAATGACGCTGCTGGACGCCTGTTCGACCGGCCTGCCTCCACAACAATCGGTCGGACGCTCAGCGATGTCTCCGGCTTTTTCCAGATCGACCGGATCGCCCGGGCGATCGACGAGTCCCTTGAGGGCCGACCTGCCGCGCTGTTCGATCAGCCATTCTTTCCGTCCGGGCAGACCGATCCGCGCTATGTGGACCTGCACTGTTTTTCCCTGCGCGATGGCGCGTGCATCATCGGCTCGATCCTGCTGGTGTCCGACGTCACCGAGCGGCGTGCCGCGCAACAGGAAATTACCGATCACCGCGACCATCTCGAGCAATTGGTGCAGGCCCGGACGCAGGAACTCGACGCTGCGCTGACGCGCGAACGGGCCACGGCAGAGCTCTATCGCAATTTCGGCGCCATGATCTCACATCAGTTCCGCACCCCGCTGGCCGTCGTCGATTCTGCCCTGCAACGCCTGATGCGACGCAGCGACAGGCTATCGCCAGCCGAAGTGCTGGAACGCGGTGGCAAGGCCCGTCAGGCCATCGCGCGCCTGATCAAACTGGTGGAAAGTACGCTGGACGCCGCCCGTCTCGATGCCGGCCAGATCGAGATTGCCAGCCAGCCTTGTGATCTGGGCATGCTGGCGCGTGAGGTCTGTGCCCGCCAGGCCGAACACAGCTCGGAGCGGCCGATCACCGTCGCGCTGCCACAGGGACGCTCCGCCATCGCTCATTGCGACCCCGTACATGCGGAAAACATCCTGATCAATCTGCTGTCCAACGCCGTCAAATACTCACCGGCAGGTTCGGCGATCACCGTCACTGTCAGGACAACCGAACACGACGTTGAGTGCGCGGTGCGCAATCAAGGCGCACTTGCCTCACCCGCCGAGCGTAAGGCGCTGTTTGAGCGGTACTTCCGCGGCAGCAATGCTGAGGGCCGGCCGGGCATCGGTATCGGGCTTTATATGGCCAAAACCCTGGCGCGGATGCAGAGTGGAGATGTGCAACTGGCCGATGACAGCGACGGCCAGATCACCTTCACTCTCTTCCTGCCGCGGGGGGATGCGCTGCGGGCGGACTGGCACAGGCCCGCCCTGACGTCGGAAACGATATGACTTACGCCACCACCTCCCAGCGAAGCCAGGCGGTCATTCTGTGCGTGGAAGATGAGGACGATCTGCGCAGCGACATTGCCGACGAGCTCGCCGAAGCGGGCTACCGGGTCATTGAAGCCAGCGATGGCGAAACCGCTCTGGCGCGCCTGGCTGCGACCCGCCCCGATCTGATCCTGTGCGACATCTCAATGCCGGGCCAGAATGGCTACGCGGTGCTGCGGGCGGTGCAGGACATGGGCCCCGACTATGCCGATATCGCCTTCGTGTTCCTGTCGGCACTTGGGGATCCGCGCGAAATCGTCGAGGGAAAACGCCTGGGGGCCGACGATTACCTGGTCAAGCCGATCGACTACGATCTGCTGCTGGCGACGGTCCATGCCCGCCTGCGCCAGATCGCGCGCATGCGCACGTCGTTTCCCGCAGACGCGGCGGAAACTGACGTCGCGACGCTGATTGACGCACATGGCCTGACACCAGCGGAGGCACGCATTGCCGTGGCTCTCGCCGAAGGTCAACCATTAGCGCAAATCGCCGCCGATTTCGGCGTATCGCGCACCACCGTCGCCTTCCATATGCGTAATATTTTCCAGAAGACCGGCACAAGTCGGCAGGCGGCACTGGTTTCGCTCCTGCTCAAAAGCCGCTGATCCCGCCGTCTGGCGCGTGATCGACATGACGCAGAAGACCGCCTGAAGGAGCAGGTTGACAGCAACCCCCAATCTGGGCGCACGAGCACGACCCGGAGCCCGCTATGTGCGCGCGCTGGATGTTTCTCGTGCTAACTCGATGAGCTCGTCCAGATCTCGGCAATGCTTGGTAGCGGTGGTGCCCCTTCGACAGCCGGCGGCACGCAGCTCGCCGCCGCGTCTCCGGCCGGCGAGCTGCGTGTACGTTTCAGCATGTGTGGCCGTGATCGCTACACCTGTGTCGTCGACGGCGACACGGTTTGGATGAGCGCCGATTGAAGCCAGCTATTGATTGGATGTCACCTCGTGCCGAATTAGAGCCTTATCTCGACCTCAGCCGTGGGACGGGCGTTCACGAGTTGCCAACGCCCTGCCGGAAGACCTGCATCCAATCTGGGCCAAGCCAAAAGGTTGGCCGGGTCTGCTGAAAGTGCCTGGTCACCCGAGGCGGTTCACGAGTCAGAAGCCCGACTTCGACCCGATCAACGGGTACTACGCTCAACGCAAGGCGAGAGCGGCTAAATCGACTTCTAGCGACGGAATTTGGAAGGCAACTCCGGGCGGTGGTTGTGAAAGAAAATCTCATCGCCACCGGGGTTTAACCGACTCAAAATTGTTTGGGATCGACTCACAAAGCTTTGGAATCGACTCAACAATTTTTGGATCGACATATTAAAGGTTGAGTGGTGCCGGCAGCAGGGTTCGAACCCGCGACCCCCTGATTACAAATCAGGTGCTC
>JADKLW010000794.1_pt1 | contig 10643 bp, 9 predicted proteins | sample 8641881 | NCBI WGS metagenome assembly JADKLW01 (sample SAMN16272185, study PRJNA661076) | feces metagenome | isolation source: fecal sample from diarrhoea affected cattle B | host: Bos taurus | place: South Africa: Lokaleng Village, Mahikeng | collected 2019-09
CTGACACCCATGTCCTGAGCCGCTACCACCCTTCGCGGCCCGCAGGCAAAGAGTCGTAACCAATAGCTACCCGCATTCGTCGCGATGGGGCGACTCCAACAAAACCCGCACCATCAACAGCACCGTAACCGCTCCATAAAGCACACATTCAAAAGGACTGAAAAAGATCCGATGCTGAGCTCCCGATTCCCTCTGGAGCCTATCCGGCATGATGCGACCCGACGCCGAAGTCGAGAAAGTCTATCTGTACCCCAAGCCGGTCGACTTCCGAAAATCCATCGATGACTTGGCTGCGCTGGTCGAGTTGGACATCAAAGTTATTGATCTTCCAGCGCACGCTTGCCACGCCCGGTAACAATCGCCATGTGCTGCAGTCCGGCGTCACGCGCCTCCTCTCCTCCACCGCATATTGAATCAGCGGCTTGCTGACGATGGGCAGCATCTCCTTGGGCAATGACTTGGTGGCAGGGAGAAAGCGAGTGTCATAGCCCGCAGCGGGAAACAAGCATTTGCGAATCACGAAAATGTCCTGAAGGTGATACACGGCGACACCTCGCCGCTTTTCAGAGACCAGCAAGCTGGCGGTCCTTGGCGGCCCGACTCACACCCGCCCGTACAAATCCTCAAACCGCACAATATCGTCCTCCCCCAGATACGACCCCGACTGCACTTCGATCAACTCCAGCGGAATCACACCGGGATTCTCCAGGGCATGCACCTGACCGATGGGGATGTAGGTCGACTGGTTTTCAGTGACCAAATAGGTCTTCTCGCCATTGGTGACTTTGGCAGTGCCGCTGACCACGATCCAGTGCTCGGCTCGATGATGATGCATCTGCACTGATAGCTTGGCGCCGGGCTGCACCGTGATGCGTTTGACTTGATAGCGCTCGCCGCTATCAATCGAATCGTAAACGCCCCACGGCCGGTATACCTCTCGATGGCAGAGGTGTTCCTGGCGATCCTCTCGCTTGAGCCGTTCGACGATGTCTTTCACGTTCTGAACATTCTCCTTGGTCGCCACCAGCACGGCGTCCTTGGTTTCGACGATTACAAGGTTATCCACCCCAACAGCCGCCACCAACCGGCTCTCGGCATGCACATAGGTGTTGCTCGTGGCTACATCGACCACGTCACCCTTGAATACATTGCCGTCATCGTTCTTCAAGGCAACATCCCAGAGCGCGGACCATGAGCCAATGTCGCTCCAGCCAGCATCCAGCGGAACCATGACGGCGCCCGCCGAGCCCTCAGCGGAATCGCATAAAGGCTCCATCACCGCATAGTCGATTGACTCTGCCGGACAAGCCGAGAAAAGCGCCTCATCCACACGAATAAAATCCATATCTTGCGTGCATTGTTGAAACGCTCGATCACATGCCTCGAAGATATCCGGACGGAACCGGCGTAGTTCCGCGAGATACCGGCTTGCACGGAACAGGAACATGCCGCTGTTCCAGTAATAGTTACCGCTGGCGCAGTAATCGCGGGCGGTGGCGAGGTTCGGTTTTTCGACGAAGCGGTTCACGCGGAAACCCGCACCGCAGTCATCGCCTTTTTCGATATAGCCGTAACCGGTTGCAGCTTCGGTTGGCACGATACCGAACGTGACCAAAAGCCCCTCGTTCGCCAACGGCATCGCCGCTTCGACGCTATTGCGGAACGCTTGTGCGTCCTGAATGAGGTGATCGGCGGCAAGCACAAGCAACAACGGATCGCTCTCGTGCGCCATCGCCTGCATCGCAGCAAGCGCAATGGCCGGGGCAGTATTTCGCCCTACCGGCTCAAGCATGATGCTCGCCTGCCCCATCTCCATCTGCCGCAACTGTTCAGCCGCGAGGAAACGATGCTGCTCATTGCAAATCAGCAAGGGCGTCGCGGCCTGCAACCCGTCCAGCCGCTTGATCGTCTCCTGAAGCATGGACAACTGGCCGCCCGTAAGCGCGAGAAACTGCTTCGGATTGAGCTGCCGCGAGAGTGGCCAAAGGCGCGAACCAGAGCCGCCGGCCATGATTACTGGGATGAGCATCTTTAATGTCCCTGGACTGATATGATCTGCGCTTACAGAATAAAAAACTTTTCGATCCCCAACCAAGTTGGAAAGCGATCAAGTCAGCCGACCTCTTTCTCACGAAGCGGCAACGAATATTCATCAATAGCGTTAATAGCCCTATCTAGATCGCTCACGGCTTTAGAACCGAAAAAGCTAGAACACTTTTCTTCAACAAAGGTTTTAAATTGACCTTGAAATCGCTCATTTGAAAAAGCCATTGCATGTTGACGAATTAATTCTGGATCTGGAATGAAATTATTTTCAAATTTTTTGACGGCATGGCAGATAGCTTCTGCCGTTTGCTCGTAAAAAAACATTCCGGTTTTTCCTTCAACAACAGTTTCTAACGCCCCACCCTTACCGAAAGCAATAACAGGCGTACCGCACGCCTGCGCCTCAACTGGAACTATCCCGAAATCCTCTTCAGCGGCAAACACAAAAGCTTTTGCACGCTGCATATAATCCCGCAAAACTTCGAACGATTGATACCCAAGAATGGTAACGTTAGAGGCAGCAGCAGATTTTATTTTTTCAAACTGAGGGCCGTCGCCGATAACCACCAGCCTTTTGGATGGCATACGACTAAACGCCCTAACGATAAGATCCATCTTTTTATAAGGAACCATACGTGAGGCAGTAAGATAAAAATCTTCTTTATCTACATGAAGACTAAAATCCTCAACAGAAACATTAGGATAAATCGTTTCTGAGTTGCAGCGATATACCTTTCTTATGCGCCTACCAATATAATCGCTGTTTGATATAAAGTAATCGACACCATTGGACGTCCGATAATCCCAATTACGCATCTTATACAAAAGGTAACGAACAAACGTTGACTTCAGCCCTTTATCAAGACCAGCCTCTCGAAGATACTGTGCCTGCATATCCCACGCATAACGAATCGGCGAGTGGCAATAACAGATGTGTAGCTGATCAGGACCTGTTATCACACCCTTCGCAACAGCGTGACTACTACTGATGATCAGATCATAGCCAGACAAGTCAAACTGCTCTACGGCGAGCGGCATTAATGGCAGATAAGTACGATAATTTTTTTTAGCTTTTGGCAGATGCTGAATAAAAGACGTACAAGCGACTTTACCTCCCAACACGGCTCGTTCAGCAGTAGAAAGAAAATCAACTATGGAATATAGATCCGCATGAGGATAAAGAAAAATAATCTGCTCCAGTACTTTTTCCGCACCTGCCAATGTCACTAGCCAATCGTGAACAATCGCGACTCTCATTGGGTTTCCTCGTCATCTAAAACAACCGCCTCGCAGATTCCTCTGCGCATATTCTGCATATTAAGTAAAGATACAGAGGCATCCAATCAAATATACACTTAGCCATCTAAGCGTTTGGCAATTTCAAGCAAACGACTAGCAGACTGCTCCCAGCTAAATCTCTTGGCATTTTCATAACCGCGAAGCCGCAACGTTTCACATAGCCCTGGATCCGACAAAAGAAAACTAATTTTATCAGCTATATCATTCGTATCGTATGGATCACAATACAGAGCGGAATCACCACAAACTTCGGGCAGACTGGCAGCCCTAGATACCAGCACAGGACAGCCGCAAGCTTGTGCTTCGAGAGGTGGAATACCAAAACCCTCATAAAATGATGGGTAAATAAAAGCAGTAGCACCGCTATACAAATCTACCAATTCTTCATCGGTTACCCTGCCTAGCAGTTTGATTCGGCAATCTGAGTTGATTTTTTGCTCAATACCCGTACCGGAAAAACTTCTGTTAAGCGAGCCGACAATATAAAGCTTATGGCTGGATTGCTTTAGCTTGGAAAAAGCATCAATAAGCCCACTAAAGTTTTTCTGCGCACTTATCGAAGATACAGCCAATATATAGCTTTCAGCAGTTTTCGCGTTGGACCGGGCAAACACATCGGACGCCGCATTGGGTATGATCGAGATAGCCTCAGGTCGTGTACCATAAATCAAACTAATTTCTTTTTTAGAGAATAGGCTTACTGTTATAACTGATCGAGAAGACCTTATGATCTTTGGAATTGCAAATTTATAGGCAACCCTGAACGATCTGGTAAAACTCTCTGGAAATCGCTCAAAAGCGACATCGTGGATTGTAGAGATTTTATTTTTGTAAAAAATGGGCGCTGTGTTTGCTAAATTAATAAGCAACGGGCTGCCACTATGATTTAAAAATCTAGGAAGATCCCACTGCTCCCACATATGTCCCTCATGAGCCCCCACTATTTGCGCGTTTAGATCGCTAGCTATACTGTCATGGAGAACATTTGGAGGGGTTATGAATAATATATCGCTATATATATTTTTTAATTCTTTACATATCTCTGCTGCGTACCTCTGGACACCGGTCATCGGTTGGGAAAGGAACCTACAATTAACAACCACGCGTTTATTATCCAAAATCTCTTGCATCTGTTTTCCATTTCGCCTGCCAAGTTTAAATATATTCATCAGTCAACGAACGCAACGCCTGAAGTATTTAAATACTATAAAATAGGCAAGCACGACAAAATTCTGGTTTGTTTCCAAGCTGGTATTAAGCGTAAGCATAAGCAGAAGCAGCAATCCTGCACTACCAATTCCAAAAATATAAATAAGCCCTAGCAGAGCCATCATGGATAACAGCCCGTTATTTATTATTTGCCCAGCAAATCCAGCAAACCCGAGAAAGTGAAAATTAGTAACCTTTACGATTGAGCTGTCTATTTCGTAAGGTGAGTTTATACCTAATAAAAGCTGGTAAAGTTGTAGATCGGGAAGAGCAACATAAGCCGCAAATCTATGCAAGTAAGATACATTGCTACTCTGTATAAGAAAATCGTAATTCGCTATCCAGAAAAAGCAAAGTGCAACGGTAAAAAACAATGGCATTAAAGGGTAAGGAAATTTATTTATCTCCTTTTTAAATAAAATTAAAAGGAGTGCCGGAATGACAACCAAGGTCATCTTTGAGAACGAAAGAACCAACCCAGTACCCATTAGGAATGCGAAAACAATAGAAACGCTATTTTCTTTTTCCTTTAATCTCGATACATATAGCACCGTAACCGCCACAAGCAGAGACGCCATAAATCCCGCTTCTCGTGACAGACCACTAACTCTCTCGAACATAAAAACCGTGAAGAAATTTGAAAAGGTCGCAACGCTATAATCTCCCCAAATTATTTGCGATATATAAGTTGGCGATAAGAGAAACGAATACGCAGGATTTGTTTTTAGGAAAACAAATTGAGCGACAGCGAATAAGATACTTACCACGACATATCTGAAAAGATAAAAACACTCTCGTTCTTGAGAATAGATAAGATATGCCACAGCGATAATTATTGCTAAAACTTTGATAGCAATAAACAGCCCACCAGATGCAATTAAAACAAGGAACAAAACAAGACTTACTGCTTGCGTTTTCTTGATTTTTATTTTTCTAGTCCAATTCAGAAAGTAAGGATTGACCAACGCAATTAGCAATTCTAAATATATAGCGATCCCATCTATCTCAGGTGACAATATCTGCGCAGCAAAAAAAATAAAGAATAGATGAGAGTAGGTTTTTTCTAAAGTGCCTATAGTTTTACTTGATTCACTATTTAGTACAGAAGACATTATTGACCAAGCTTGATTGAACAAGATAAATTTTAAAGATGTTATGCTGCATTGACGTCGAGAATGGTGGCGACGAGAATGCACGTCAAATGACGGCAGGGAAACTCAACGGATGGAGCCCGGCGCTTGCCAAAACCATCAATCTCTTAAGGTTTCTTGGTATGTTCTTTATAAATGTGATGAAAAGGACTTCTTATTAAGGCTTTCCTGCATATTATTTTACGATAAATGTAAAGGCCAAAGATCCTTATTGTTGTGTTCTTGATAAATCTTTTTAACACCGAATTACTTTTCCAGGATTGGCTAAAGTGATGCACAGTGTAGTTTCTTAATTTTAATAAAGATGGCTGCTCAAAATAATCTTTGGGAAGAATCGTTACGCCGTCGCCTTTATGGAACTGGCCATTCAATCGAAAAGACCTTATGTTCTTCAAAAAGAAGTGAGTAAACAAATCATTGTTTGGTGAGTTCAGGTTTATGGTTTTATTGTCAACATACAGCTCGAGGATGCCTTTTATTATGTTGTTTCTCGGTTTTGAGCCGATAACGGCTGTCCCTAAGTTGCAATCCCACATGTACCCCAAAAAAAGGTCGTTATCCAGTAGGTTATCAAATGGCCTAATGACCTCTACATCAGTGTCTAGATAAACGCCGCCATGCTCATATAGGGCGATAAGCCTAACCATATCCGAGACGTGAGCCCATTTCCTCTGTTGGTATGCATTTTCTATAAACGAATATTTAGATATCGGAAAGTTACTTTCATTCCATTCAATATGCGTGTAGGTATCAAGCACTTTGCTTTGCGTTATCATTAAGCGTTTAATAAGGTCTGGCTTTTCGCATTTTCCAAACCAACAAGTATGTATTATCTTAGGGATAGTGGTCACAAAATTTCCTTGAGCTTAGATAGCTTGAATCTGAATTTCGGCTCTTATTTAGAAATTGTTTTTGGTGATTTCAGAAAAGTTATCTCTGCGATATCTTTGTTGTATTTTGCTTCCCAGTGAATCGTCCACCCATCGCAGGATCGCTATAGCCGAATGAGTTTTTCAGCAGAAGAACATCGCATTTATCTTTCGGATAATGTGGCTCAATCGGGGCGATCAAGTCCTTCCATGGCATCGCCCGATTCATCTAGATCAGGAAGATTTCTTACGGATTTGCTTGCCCTTGCCAGGATACTCACCGCCGGCGAAGGTTACCTCCTTCGATAGAGCACTCGGCAGGTGGAATTTAGTTATTTGCCAAATTAGGGAATCTTTTTCCAGAGTTTCCCTTTCCTGAAGAATCAATAGCATTCAGAACAATCGGCGTAACGGCATCTAAGAGATTATCTTTGCCTTCGGATTTTATTTTTTTAAACAGCTCCGAATTAATCCCCACGATCTGGTTGTATTCATCAAGATCAGGAGCCAAAAAATAACATTCAATATTTCTCTCCAAGCAATCATAGTAGATGCTTGAATAATCAGTAATAACCGCTTGGTAAGAGCCTAGATGCTCGTAGAGATCCGGCGATCGATCTACTATTTCGTTTATTTCATCGGCGCCATCTAATCGGGCTAAATCTATAGGATGAGGTCGAATGACGAAGGTAATGCCATATTCTTCAAGTAGCACCTGAAAACTAGGATCATAAAATCCGACTACTTTAAGTAATTCTTGAAAATGAGCGAGACTGGAACGCATGTCTCTGAATGTGGGCGCATACAAAACCTTCCTGCTAGACATATTTACGGTAGCGCTGCTGTTCCTGGGTTGTTTTCTAACCATGACGATTGGTTTTGAGATGGAAAAGTATCGTTTATAGTCTTCTACGCGCTCTTTGAACGGGCAATAAACGTAGTCACATGCCATGTAATACATATAATTGAAGCGCCTATAGAAAAGGGCTTTAATTTTCTTTAAAAATCTAGAGTTGTACCTCCAGTCTGCAGCTGGGCCTATTTCCTTTAGCGGTACGCCGTGCCACAGGTTATGCTTTTCGCTGCCCCAAATCAGCGACGGAATAAAATCATATATGCCATGAGTGTAAAACGATTTTTCAGCAAACAACTGTACGAGCATCCCCTTAACAGACCAAGCGTACAAAGGGCGTTCATTTGTACCTAGGCTCTGCTGAGCTAAGGATTTGTTGCGAGTAATGAAATACTTTCTACCTTTCGTTTGGAGGTACAAGTACTTCGCGTTGTCCGCAACCGCATAACCATTCATTGAGCCAAATACATACAAGCCCTTTTGCTTCGGTATTAGTTTCGATACCATTGCCAGCCAACCCAAACTAAAGTAAAAAATTTTATTTAAGATTGGCTTTTTATAATACCGATTATAACCTGACATTTTCGTCCTGCGCTAAATACCGCGACTAAAAGCGATTCTGCCTAGCATAAAATCTATGCTCATCGCCTCGACAGTTAAGAAGTTCTACACAATCTGAAAAAGGGTAATTGCCAACACGCATGGCCTTGACCCTTTAAGGCCATGCGTTCCAATCTTTTATTTTCGACAGGAAGTTCCGAGAGCATAAGCTGGCTGTAATCAGCTACTACAGGTGTCGATCTCTGACCGCGGGCGGGGTTCAATTGGTCGGATTGCGGCTATCCCCTGAGGCGCCATACAACTACGCTATTGACGGGAACTAACTAAGGCAAGCTGGTATATTTTTTTTGCATGATGCGCCCTATATAGCAGCACCACAACTTCCACTAACAAAACAGTGATAGCGATATGTGCCGCCTGATAAAAGCCAGCAAAATAGCACATAGTTAACAATCCAACTTGCACCAAGCCTGCCCACATAACGCTTATATTGGCCGCCTTTGGATTACCAAGCGCCCCTAAAAAAGGATATCCCAAGAGAATGGATGGTGTGGTAATCAAAAATGTAATCATAAATACCAACAGCACCGGATAAGCCATAGAAAAATATGAGCCAAAAATCAGTTCCAGAGCCCACTCACCTATCAGAGAACCGACAACTAGCCCTATTACCCCTAATACAACCCCTCCTCTCAAAATGTTGAAAAACAACGGAAAGTTATGGTGTTTAGCCATATGCGGGTATAAGGCCTGCGATATTGGTGTAAATAACGATTGCGCGCCCTTGTATAGCTGCTCAGCTGCTGAGTAGTACGCCACCTGAGTAGGTGTAGATACCAGGCCAAGGAAGAAAGCCCCGCCAGCAGTATAGGTGGCGACAGCTGCTCGGGACCAGAAAAACTCGGTTGAGTCCCTGAAGATTCTTTTTACAAACTCCCAGCCACACCACCGTGGCCAGTACCCAAGTTTAAGCATTACACCAAGGCCAATGATAGATGCGGCAATTGCGCTTATACCGTTAGCAATAGCAACCCAATAATAGTCGGACTGACTGGAAACCCAGCAGATGACCAAGACCAGATACAGAGCCCGGCTGGCCACCGTAAACAGGGTAATAAAAGTCATCCGCTCGATACCCTGGAAAAACCAAATCGGTTGAAAAGTTTGGCCGATGATAGGTAGTAGCAACCACCAGAGAAAGATCTGATACTCCGCATATTTCTCTTGATACAAAATAAATAACGCAAGAACTGCAGCAACCGGAATAAGCAAGCCAATTTTACACACCATCACGGCACTGATAATTTTACGCAAAGCTATTTTATCCGATTGCTGCTTGGCTATCTGATAAGTAGCAGATAAACCAAACCCATAATCAGTAACAACGCAAGCAATTTGCACAATAGCCAGACCAAAGGCTATAAGTCCATACATCGAGACCCCAAGCACTCGTGTCAAGTAGGGAATAAGCAGTAGCGGGAACAAATAGTTCGAGATTTGAATTAAAAACAGCGCACCCGAATTATTGAAAAAAACTTTAACTGATGAAGGCATTATTCAAAACGATCTACGATTGAAGATATGATGTCTAGCGCTTGTTTAAGATCACTTATGTGCGATCTATCCAAAACTTTAAGGAGGTTTTTAACATCAGTACTTGATACATTCGGAGTCCGAGGTAGATAAACGACATCGCATAATTTCTTTAACTCATCAAATTTCCCCGCCCAATCATGCCCCATACCAAAAATGGAAACATCGTATTCATCTATATCAACAACCTTCTGACTCCAAGCTTCTTCAGGAATTGCCATATCGACACACTTGATATTACGAACGATCTCTATTCTGTCTTCAAATGGGATGATCGTTTGTTTATTTTTACCGGCATTAAACTCATCTGTCGATACCCCCACTATCAGATAATCCCCCAACTCTTTAAGTCGCCTAAGAAGGTTCAGATGTCCGATATGAAACAGATCGAAGGTGCCGTAGGTTAGGACTATTTTCTTTTTCATAATTACCGCGTTGGCTAATCTAGTATTGCGGGAAATTCAGCCCACCGCGAGAACACTTGTACCTGCAACTGTACTGGGTGGTATTAGTTATTTGGCATTTCCCCATACACCGGTCGGATTTCTTCCAGGAAATGGAGCACTTGGATGACGAGGTCTGGTGCCAGCCAGCGTCGTGGGTGGCTCGGAGTTAGTAGATATCCTTGCCCAACAACGTAAACGGCGTCTTGACCAGAATTTTGATATCCAGCCAGAGCGACCAATTGTTGATGTAGGCGATATCGTGCTCTACGCGCTTTTCCATCTTGTCGAGGGTTTCGGTTTCGCCGCGGTAGCCGCTGATTTGTGCCAGGCCGGTGATGCCGGGTTTGATTCGGTGGCGGGCCATGTAGGCGGCGATCTTGCCGGTGTAGTAGTCGTTGTGGGCTACGGCATGTGGTCGCGGGCCAACGAGGGACATGCGGCCTTGCAGTACGTTGAATAGTTGCGGCAGTTCATCAATTGAAGTGCGGCGGATAAATCGGCCTACTGGGGTGATGCGATCATCGTTGCGGGTGGCCTGCTTGACTTGCTTATCGTCATGCGCGCGCATGGAGCGGAATTTCCAGACCTTGATCACTTGCCCGTTCCAGCCATGGCG
>JADKLW010000795.1_pt1 | contig 10634 bp, 11 predicted proteins | sample 8641881 | NCBI WGS metagenome assembly JADKLW01 (sample SAMN16272185, study PRJNA661076) | feces metagenome | isolation source: fecal sample from diarrhoea affected cattle B | host: Bos taurus | place: South Africa: Lokaleng Village, Mahikeng | collected 2019-09
AGGTTATCGTGAGTCGGATTGGCAAAATACAGTCGCAAATCTTTTTTTGCTTGTATTCCCTCAATACATAGCTGTACTTCATAAAGTCAATTTAAAAGAATTCTATTCGGATCCGTTGAAGCCTACTAAAAGAGAAATCGATCTTATGTTAGTAGATGCCAATGGTGGAGTTGATCTTATTGAAATAAAAAGGCCCTTTGATAATAAAGTTCTAGCAAGGGGAGTATACAGAGATAATTACATACCTCATGGCGAACTTTCGGGTGCAATAATGCAGGCTGAGAAATATTTATTCTATCTCAGTAAAGGTGGTAGAGACATAGAAAAGACCATTCAGACAAAGTATAGGTCGCAGCTACCTGCTGGTCTTGAGATAAAAATAGCAAACCCTAAGTCAATTATTCTACACGGACGAGACCATAAGTTGTCGCCTGAACAAAAATTCGACCTCGGGATCATCAGGAAAAAGTATTCGAACATGGTAGATATTCTGACTTACGACGATCTACTTAGAAGGATAGATAACATCATTGCAATGCTAAAAGTACGGGTAGGATCGTAAGTATTTCTTTACAGTGAGTGGTCATTCTATGATGCTTGTTTCTTCAAGCTCATCTCCATTTCAATTAAGCAATCAAAATATTTAACCAGCCTTATTCTCTCCTCCTCATTGAACCGTCTTCTTTCTGTAGAAGGTATTCTTTTCCTGGCTAAAACAAGACACGATACACAGTATGCTAGTAATGTCCCATTTGTAGCGTCTGTATCTGTTAAAAAGTTCGTGACCAGTATGGGGAGCCAAGACAAGATAGATGAAGTCAGAACTGTAATTTAGTTCTGACTTTTTGTATGCCCATGTTGGAATTGAAGCCGCTAAGATCAGCTATCAAGGCTTTTGAGTAGTCTTATAGCCTTTGATGACACTGATTGTCTTTTATCACTTTTCATACTTTTGAGTCTAATAACTAACCAGTTTTTTATTGAAACATCATCGATGGCAAAATCAGCTAATGTTTCGGCTGTCGTGCTTTGTACGATCCAATCGCTTTCAGTCTCTAAGTTATTTTTAAGTAATCTGATTGCCCTATCTCGTTGGTCTTCACTTATTTCGCTCTGAAGCTCCTGAATAATTTGAGCGATAGACCACTTTGCGGAAGGTTGATTCAGATTCCATCCAATTTCATTAATCAGCCAATCAAAATTATCGAGTATCCATTTTGGTTTCGGTTGCACGCTTGCCGACAGTGAATCACGGTGGAGCCCGCAAACTCTTTTTAGTGCACTGCTTACGCGCAATCGAACAATCTCATCTTCAGATTTATATGTATTGCAAAGCTCGTCAAAGAGTACTTTAGTATCATCTCTGAGCACATCCTCTACTACTGACACAGTTTCACCAAGTGAGTTTGGATGTCCACCAGTCAGTCTTTCTTCAATAGTCTTGCTCATAGATACAGTATACTCAAGAATAACCAGGTTAAATAATTACAGAGCTGCTACATGATCGCTAAATCTTGATTAATTACCACTAAAACTTGCTCTATCGTTGTGAGTCAAAAGTATATATACCCAGTAAGCATTCACGCTACTGGATTCTTTTTAAGTTATAATTAAAGCCATTATGAAAAAACTTACACTCATCGGAGGGGCTCCGGTTACTGGAAAAACGACCCTTTTTCGAAAAATAGCCAGAAAAGATGGTGCCGTCGAATTATCATCAGACTCAATTCGTAGTTGGATGAAACAACTAACCCAACCGGATGAATATCCTGGCTTGTTTTATACAGATAATATGACAGCTGAGCAATTCTATGAAAAATACAAGACGCCCCAATCAGTGGTTGAGGGTGAAGTTAAGGAAGGGCTCCAAGTAGAAAAAGGACTACTTGCATTGCTTAATACAGCGATTACCTGGGACCATTTAGTGGTTGAAGGTATAGGAGTAACGCCAGAGCTGATGTCTATGATAAAGAGTAAATATCAAGACAGAGATATTGAATGCATAGTGTTGGTAGACGAGGATGAACAACGAATAAAAGACAGAATAAGTAGTCGAGGGCTTTGGGGGCCACTTAATTCTTATCCCAGCAGCTTAATACCCAGGGAAGTTGAATGGGTTATCTTATATAATAAGTGGTTTCATAAACAAGCAGAAAAGTATGAAATCAAGGTACTAAAAAATTAATTTGTTGTTTGATCTTTCAGCATACTTCGCGACTTGTATGCTGAGCCATGAAAAGTGTCGGGCCATCTGATCTGACTTCTGATGAAGTTAACAAAAGTTTATGTCACTGATTTTTATAATAATTTCTCTAATGAATCAAGGCTAATACTACTGTTGTAGCCAGGGTGTTGGTCTCTCATGAGTTGGTATATAGTAGACATATCACCATCACTGATGGGATCAAGCCATTTTTTGGCGAGACTAAGTGAGGCTGTTTCGCGAGATTTTTCTTCTGGGCGTTTAATATCCGGATATACAATGGAGAAAGTATATTGATCTCCCAGTACTTTAGTTGCCAAGTATTTTATTCGCTCGTCACTTTGATTAGGTCCACGGACAATTATGACAGTACGGATATTAAGGGGCATAAGCAGATTGAGTTTGGTAAAGTAAAAGTTACCTAGGGTGTCTTTTGATTCAGTTTCAACAAAAACTCTATCTTGAGAAACGCCCAGTGAGATGGCGTAATCTTTCATAGCCTGAGCTTCGCTAATCGATGGCTTGAAATTAGCTTTATAGCTAATAGAGCCAGTCATTATAAGGCATGATTCAGGATTGTTTGCCAGAGATTCGAGCGCTAATCGAACGCTGTTTTCGGCATCTGGGTTCAAATGACCCATTGAGTTGATTCCACAACCAAGAGCGATGATAGCTTTTTTAAACATGCAATAATTATACCATCGCTGAGTTTGTGACCTGTAAGTGGAGCTATGAAAAGTGTCAGATTATAAAATCTAGCTTTTGATCGAGATATACTTAAGTATTATCTAATCCGAGAACCTTTTTTGCTATGATAAGAAGTATGAATATTTTTGTTTCCGGCCAAATTGAAGATCTTGAATACGTACGGTCAGTACAAGCAGCATTAAAAATTGCTGGACATATAATCACTCACGACTGGACAATTAATGAAGGTGGAGCAAAGATGCTTGGCTCTCGTGAAGATAAGCTCAATAATCGTGAAGAAGCAGCTCGGCGCGCATCGAATGATCTCTCTGGTGTCGTTGATTCGGATGTTTATGTAATATGTACGAACAATCAAAACATGGGGAGGGGAATGTATGTTGAACTCGGTGCCGCTTTGGCCCTTAACGAAAAAATTGGAACTCCACAAGTATTTCTTGTGGGGGAGATGAACCATATGTCGATTTTTTATCTTCACCCAGCAATTAAGCACATTGCTACTGTTGATGAGTTAATAAATTCTATTTCAAAATGAACTTTGTGAAGAGCATTCTCTATTAAGTAGAAGACCTTTCAGGTTTTGTTATAATGGCGATATGTCTCAGTTGCCAATTTTTATCACCGGAAATCAAAATAAGGCCAATTATCTTTCACGACAACTTGGGGTTACGCTAGGTTATCAGAAAATTGATTTACTAGAACTACAGTCTACTGATTTGCATGAAATAGTCGCCCATAAACTCAAACAAGCGTACGAGATATGTCAAAAACCTGTTTTAGTTGAAGATGTCAGTTTGGTATTTAATGCACTGGGAGATTTGCCTGGTCCATATATTAAATGGTTTGTTGAGCATGCGGGTAATGAAGCGTGTTGCAGAATGCTTGATGGATTTGAAGATCGCACTGCAGTAATTCGTTGTACGTTTGGGTATTATGATGGTGAAAAGATGAAATTTTTTGATAGTGAATTGTTGGGTAGTATTTCAGACACGCCAAGAGGCGAGAACGGTTTTGGCTTTGATAGATTTTTTGTGCACGAAGGTGCTACGATTACTCGCGCTGAAATGTCGCAGCAAGAGAATGAGCGTACGTATGCTGAGCAGATGAAGCCTTTTAAAAAAGTGCGAGATTTTATCAAGATGTCTGCTTGATTCAGGATTGCTATCATGGAGTTAAAGCTTGTCAGTGTACTACTTTTTGTAGTACTTTAAGTTCTATGACGAAGACTTTTGTTGGAATAGATATTGGTGGAACGAATGTTCGGGCAGTGGCTTTTGAAGATTTGAATAATGCTAATTTCATAAACCAACTTTCAAGAACTCACCAAACAGGCGAGAGATCTTATGAAGAAGATTATAGCGCACTTGTTAAAACTATTCGTGAAGTAGGGGGTCGAAACATAACAGGCATAGGGTTGGGGCTGCCTGGTGTGATTAGCCCTGGCAAGACAGGTATTGTATCGGCGACTTACTTGCCTCATTGGGAAGGAAAGCTGGTCGCAGAGCATCTCAGTAAAGAATTTGGTTGTGTGGTGAGGGTGGATCATGATCAAGTGTGTTCAGCCTTTGGGGAGGCTGTGTATGGTGGCACTGCTGGTAAAGATTTTGCCTTAGTGGGATGGGGAACAGGATTTGGCGGAGCCTTTATAGAAAGTAACAGCGAGAAAACTGTGGTTCGAGCGATTCAAAATGCTCGGGAATATGAGTATTTTGACATCTGGGATCAAGATTGTGGCGGTTTTGCAATTGCGCAGGAGTTTGGCAAGCCGGCGAGTGACTTTGACGATAGCGACTGGGATAACGTCATGGATCGATTTAAGCAGCATCTTGGTAGGTATCTTTCTCGTCCTGAAATTCATGCAAAAACCGTGGTATTTAGTGGAGGGGTGGCTGTTAAGCAGGCGGCTCGTTTGTTGGCAGTTTGTGATGAGCTGAAGGCACAATCTCCAATTATCGCGGATATAGGTTTTAAGGTTGTGACTCATGGTGAAAACTCGGGTGCGTGTGGTGCGATAGCGCTTTTGCGCAGTGATTGCTCGGTTCGATAGTGGTATAAAAAACAAACAGCCCCCAGATACTCTGGAGGCTGAATGCCTACGACAGAGCCTGGGGGCTACTACCACGCAATCTCGGTACCGTTCACGACACCCTTGCCGTTCGTCGGACCCCAGAAGACATCTAGAACGAAATCGTTGGGCTCAACGCCATGCAGATAAGAGTCAAGCCAGAAAAGGATGGTGGTGTAAAGCAAATCACGAATGCGCTTTCGATTCTCGAGTACGGGCGGCTCTTCGCTGAACTGGATCTTGATCCAGAGGTCGGGAATGTTCGCGTCGTACGGCCCAAAGTCGTGATTCATGACCTGAACACCCTGAACTGGGGTGGCGGGGTCGATCCCAAGCTCCTTGGCGTGGTCGACAAGAAGCTTGGGAAGGGCGTCTACGAAAGCGAGCTTGATCATCTCGCGATTACCGGGGTGCGACGAGATGTAATCGGGCTTCGCCGTGATATCGATGAGGGGCATTGCTGCCACCTACCTTTCTTAACGTGCGGGTCTAACTAGGTTTTTACACTAGTCAAGTCTCAATTAAGACTATTACAATTATAGCATATATATAAAATTAAGTCAATAAGTACGCTAGAAAAATAGAGCTAGAGCATGTCGTTACTTTATACTTAATAAGTATGAACAAACCAAAGCTTCCCAAAAAACCTCGTTCTCGGCGAACTCGGCCTGTGCATCACCCGGCTGACTTCGAGCTTGATGTCGTAGCTGGGGATGATGATTTATTCCGATGGTTTTTGCTAACGTATCTTCTGGGCAAGCCAATTCAATCAACAGTGGCGGTGCGGACGTGGCGGCTATTTATTGATCGTAACATAGATTTTCCTTGGGCAATTCTTCAACTAAGCGATCGACAGCTTGTGACTCTGCTGCATCAAGGCGGATATACTCGCTATCAGCACGTGATGACGAAAGCACTCAAAACCTGTATGCAACAGCTAGTGGATCAATATGAAGGGTCGCTTCGCCTTATGGTTGAGGCAAGCGCGGACGAAGATGAGCTGTCGAAACGGCTACAGAAATTATACGGCGTCGGGCCAAAAACGGCAGAGATATTCATGCGTGAAACCGAAGAATTATTCGCGCGGAGAAATGAATAGATAATTTAATCTATGAGCGGTAGCGATTCGACAGGACAGCCCAGCGCTTTAGCGAGCCGTTCAATTTGCTGAAACTTGCAATATTTTATTGGAAGGCCATTGCTAGTGTAAATACGATAATAATATGAAAAATAAACAGTGTCTCCTTTGAAATTTTTTGCGCTCGTCGGTTCGTCGATACGTTTAATGATCCAATTATTGGAATAATGCTCGAGGATTCGTTTAATTTTTGCATAGTGATTAAAGGCCATAAACCAATTATACCAACCCAAAAGATGGCCCATGAGGCCGATTGAAATTAATGTAGCCCTTATGCTATGATGGGGCAAACAAGAATAGGTAAATAGGGGAGATTTTAATGGATGGGGGACCATATCGTGGGTCACGACCTGCAGCGAGAAAGACTGTGAGTCGATCTGAGACGGCGCATCGACAACCTGAAGAAACTGCAAGGGTATACGATGAGCCAAAGCCTGTTCGCGCAACCACTCCTCGTCATATTGCGCCGGTAAAGGACGAGAGATCTTTTAGTGATTTTTTAAAGCCTATTATCGCTGGTATTATCCTGCTCATTATTCTTATTGCTGGTATAGTGGGCTGGCTTACTTGGTCAAATAGCCAAAACGGTACGAGCTCAGCGATCGACGACAGCAAATACCAGGCAGTATTCTTTACTAATGGCCAGGTGTACTTCGGAAAGCTTGATGTGGTTGATCGTGAGAGTATGACGCTCACGGATGTGTATTATTTACAGACCCAATCAGCCAACAAAACTGAAGCAGGGAACCCCCAGGAAACTTCAAACGATCAGAGTGATGTCCAGCTTATCAAGCTTGGGGACGAAATCCATGGCCCAGAAGACAAAATGATTATTTCAAAAGACCAAGTGTTGTTTTACGAAAATCTAAAATCCGATGGTAAAGTTGCCGAATCGATTAAAAAGTTTAAAAATAACTAATAGCTGAACTGAAACTAGCCAGAATTATTTAATTGAGTGATTTTGCGTATCTTGCCCAGGATTTATTATCGATTTTTGATTGGGATTTGATTAAAATGAGTAAATTATTTTTTGCAAAAATTGTAGATTGAGGCCCTTTTGCTGAAGTGCCGATATATACCGGAATACCACTTGCATCGACTTTTGTAGTGGCATTAAATTTTTTAGCCAGTTCTGCAAGTTCGTCATTAGTATTTTCCTTAAATGATTTCGGTAGTGTTTGTTGGCTGACACTTATAGGAACATCATCAAGCGAATCAGCGTAGGCAAAGACGGGTGCTTTTCCAGGAGGGCTGATGCGTTTCCAGCCGCCAAGCTCTTTGATGGATTTTCCTTGTGGTAAGGTGGTTTGATATTCAGGGGTTTTGGCTTTATTGTTAGATATCTGGCTCAATAAAAAGTAGCCACTGGTGCTTATGACTATAAAGATGCCAGTGAGGGCAATAAATTTCTTTTTGTTAGTTTTTTTGAATTCCACTATGATAAATCCTGCTGGTTCGAATAATAAAATGTGTTGTACTGATTGTTTCTGCTATAAATACTTTGACTATTTTAGTATAACAGGCTAAGAGGTATCTAAGCGCTAGTGGTTGCTGAATGTAAAGCCAAGATCGCTGACATATGCGTTGGCATTGCTTTTTGCTAATAGGTTAATCCTAAATAAAATACTATCGCCAGCCGTAAAGCCGCATTCCGCTGGATCGGTGCTACCAGTGGCGACTGCTTTTTGCCATGAAGACTGAGCACCTGTTGATACAGGTATAACAGAGCCGCAGGAAGTGAGTCCGCTACTACTGTTGTCGCGGTATATTTGATAAGAAACAGTTGAGTCTGAGTTATCGGTGCGTCCGAGAAGCGAGGTGGAGCCAGCAATAAATTCTTTAAAGGTGGTCGGTAGCTGGTAGGTGACATAAATACTACGGGTTTGAGGAGTGGCTTCCGTGGTGGTCCATTTGTATAAGTTATAAGTTTCGTTAGTGCCGCAGATAGTCGGCTGAGATGAGCTGCCATCATTTATGTTCAGAGCATCTGAGCATAAGTCAGAAGATATCGTGCCGATATCGTTACCATTCATGACTGCATTACTGTATTCGGGGCTGATAGTAACGAAGTTATCAGGACTTGACCCGCAAGCGCCCCAGCCTTCCGCTTCGTAGCACTGTACTTTACCGATAGTGGTATCGTAATACATGCTGCCGAGCAGCGCGTCATTATCCGAAGCGGTTGGAGCTGTTGCTGATTTATCGACAGTAAATAATGTTGCTTGGCCATCACCAGCACCGCTACCTACTTTTACGTTTGGCGTGCTACTTGAGGCAAGCGTAAAAGAGAGGGTATCAACAAGAAAAGTGCGAGCGTTCTCCGCTGTAGTTGGCTGTACAAGATAGATATAAGGGTTTGTGGCGGGAGTTGCTCCTGTAGTAATCGTGCAGGTTAGTTGCGTCCAGCCACTTGTGGTTACAGTTTGAGTATTATAATCAGCACAATCAACAAATGTTGAGCCATTATCTGGTGAGTAGCGAACTTGCAGATCTGTCAGCGGTGTTCCAGTAGTGAGCTTTGTGTAAACGGAGACACGGTACTGACTATTGATTGATGGACTGATAGAGAGTTTATTTCTTACGCCATTATTTGCGCTGGTGCCAGTCGCAACTTGCACGCTATCGCTAGCTTCTTGACCATCTGAAGTGATACGTGAGACAGATGCGCTGCCTGTAGCTGACCAGTTTGTGTTGAAGTCGTCGTCGTTGTTCACAGTGCCGTCCGTGGCATGTTCAACGCCATCGGTTACCTTACTATTAACAGAGAAAAGTTTAGAAGATGAAGTATTCTGTACTTCAAGGAGGGTATCGTTGACAGGGTTTGTGCTGTTATCGCGGATAGTGAGGCCATTGTTACCCGAGGTGTTATTAAGCAGAAGTTCAGTGCCTCCGGCGCTTTGTGAAGAATTATTGTAGGCATCTTGCAGGGTAGTAGAGCTTGAACCACCCGCAACAATCCAGTCAGACCCATTCCAGACGACGGTGGTTGCAGTATTCTTTTTCATCAGTGTTTGGCTGAGGGTGTCTTCATCGTTTAGAGAAAGGGTAAAGTCTTGCGAAGTGTCAGCTGCCATGACATAAATAATGCGACCCGCTGTGGTGATAGTCGGATCAGGTAATGAAGCAGTTTGGCCACTAGTGCTGAATCCAACTAAGATTGCCGAAGAATTATTGACACTTTGGGTAGTGATTGTGCAGCTACTCGCTACAATAGCACCGCTAGTATAGCAGTTGGCATCGTCGGTGACTGTTGAAAATGTTGGGGTGCTCAAAACCACTAAGCCATTTGCGCCAGTGCCACTCCCCGTGCCGCCGCTAAGCGTGATATTTCCGCCATTGGCGTTACCAGTAGTAGCATTTCCACCCTGAACAGTAAGCGAGCCACCCGCAACAGCGTTGGATGAGCTATTAGTACCTTGAATTGTCGAATTACTAGGAGTGGCTGAGGAGACGCCGTTGCCAAAGTAAACAGTATTGGTAGTGTCGGAGAAAGTGGCGCGAGTTGTGCCGTTTGTGCTGATAGTAACGCCATTTTTCCCTTGTAGTGTGGTGGTGCCTCCTTCGGCTGAGCCACCCGAGCCGATTGTTATATTTGAAACGCTGCCCGCGGTATTATTAGTGCCGATATTAATATTTTGTTCTCGTGCAACAGAGGTGCTGCCAATGGTTATAGAGCTGGCATTAGCTTCGCCAATGGCGATGGTACCATCGGTGCCATCGCCAGTTTTTGCCCCCGCATCGATCTGTAGGTTGCCACCATCACCATTTGCTCCACCGGCTGCACCACCTTGAAGTATAAGATCTCCGCCATTAGTGCCTGCGCCACTGCCGCCTGCGCCGCCCGTAATACTTAGCTGTTTACCATCACTATTAGTATCGGATGTCGCTATAGAGATTGATTTATTTGCATTACTACCAAGGGTAAGATCACCACTGTTCGAGACAGTAAATACATCTGTGGCAGTGTTTTGCAGTTGAATTAGGTTACCAGTACCAGTTTTATTTATAAAAATACTACTTGTATTGGAGCTCGCATCATTTTGTACGCCCTGGGCAAGCTGAAGGATTTCGTTTGCTGTTTTGCCCCCAACCGCCCCAGCATTTAGGGCAAAAGGAGTGGCTGAGAGTTGTTTCATCGGTAGCATTTCCCCGTCAGCCGTGCAGGGGGCTGTACCGAATGATGTACAGGCAGTCTCTGATCCGGCGACATTCATCGAAACCCATAAGGTGTCTTGATTCCAGTCCACGCTTGAGCTGAATGGGGTGATACTTCCCAGACTCACAGAGAAAAAGCCGTTTTTAACAGTCACACCACTCTCGCCGCCATTATTGATATACGTTTCAGTCCACTTGAGGGATCCTCCGGGGTTGTTAGCTGCTGTGCCGGCGCCATCTTGGTAGATCTTGAATTGCATATTATAGCGACCATCGGGCACGACTGCACCTGGCGCGGTGAGTAAGCGTCCTTGAAGACTAATCGTTTTGTTGATACCAGGAGCTGCTTGTGAATTTACAGCAAAAAT
>JADKLW010000268.1_pt2 | contig 10614 bp, 10 predicted proteins | sample 8641881 | NCBI WGS metagenome assembly JADKLW01 (sample SAMN16272185, study PRJNA661076) | feces metagenome | isolation source: fecal sample from diarrhoea affected cattle B | host: Bos taurus | place: South Africa: Lokaleng Village, Mahikeng | collected 2019-09
CCAGATCGCAGCTGCCGCGATGGGCGTGCCGCTGGATAAGGTGGCGTTTCGTCTCGGCGATTCGAGCTTGCCCCAGGCGCCGCTGGAAGGCGGTTCGGCGACGGTGTCCTCTGTTGGCTCAGCCGTGCAAAAGGCCTGCGCGCTGCTGCGGGCGAAAGTGCTGGATGCAGTGCAGCAGTTTCCCGGCTCACCCTTTGCGGGCGCGGGCCTGGAGGATGTGGCTTTTGCTGATGGCAGGCTGCTGCTCAAGCGTGATCCGGGTATTCATGTCGAACTCGGCGAGGTGGTGCGCAGCAACGGCACCCTGGCCGCCGAAGCCCGAGTCGAGCCGGGCGAGAAGCGCCAGGAGTGGGCCACGGCCACGCATTCGGCAGTGTTCGTCGAGGTCCGTGTCGACGAGGCGTTGGGCACCATCAAGGTCAGCCGGGTGGTCAGCGCCATTGCGGCAGGGCGCATCGTCAATCCCAAGACCGCTGGCAACCAGATCGTCGGCGGGGTGGTGTGGGGCATCGGCATGGCGCTGCAGGAAGAAACCCTGATCGACCACACGTTCGGTCGCTACATGAACCACAACCTGGCCGAGTATCACATCCCGGTGCAGACCGATATTCCTGAGGTCGAGGTGATCTTCGTCGAGGAGGAGGACAGTGTGGTCAACGACCTGGGCTCCAAGGGTGTCGGCGAAATAGGCATCGTCGGGGTTGCGGCAGCGGTAGCCAATGCCATTTATCACGCCACGGGGAAACGGGTGCGGGATCTGCCGATCACCTTGGACAAGCTGCTTTGATTGCAGGCGGCAAGAGCCGGTGGATGTGAAAAGCGACATCCACCCGTAGCGTCTAGCTCTTGATCGCCCGCAGGATGACGAACTTGGGCGTTGCTGCCACCTGCTCGACCTTGCCGAACAGCCGCTTGAGCTTGAGGTGGTAGCCCAGGTGACGGTTGCCGACGATCCACAGCTCGCCGCCCTTGCCCAGCGCCGCCTTGGCCTGGGTGAACATCCGCCAGGCGAGGAAGTCACCGACTACCTGCTGCTGGTGGAACGGCGGGTTGCACAGCACCAGATCCAGCGAGGCGAGCGGTTGTTCAGCCAGGCCATCGCCAGCGCGAATCTCGACCGGACGCTCGCCGTGAATCGCCTGCCAGTTCTCCCGCGCCGATTGCACCGCCATGTAGCTCTCATCCACCAGCGTCAGCTGCGCCTGGGCGTTGTGCAGGGCATAGACGATGCCGAGTACGCCGTTGCCACAGCCGAGATCGGCCACGCGCAGATCGCCCAGCGCCCGTGGCAGGTGTGGCAGGAACGCGCGAGTGCCGATATCCAGACCCTCACGGCAGAAGAGGTTGGCGTGGTTGAGCAGCTCCAGGCGCGGCTCGTCCAGGCGATAGCGGGTCGGGTAGGGCGAGAGCGGCGCGGGTTTTTCGGCCGGGGCGGCCAACAGCAGGCGCGCTTTTTTTACCGCCAGCGAGGCCTGCACAGGACCGATATAGCGTTCCAGCAGATCGCCGGCAGCGCGCGGCAGGTGCTTGACCATCGCGGCGGCAATCACCTGGGCGCCGGGCGCCAACTGAGCGTGCAGACGAATCAGCTGTTCCTCCAGCAGTGCCAGCGTCTTGGGTACGCGGATCAGTACGCAGTCGAAGGGGCCGGTCAGGCGTTCGCTGGCCGGTACGAAGTCGATACCGGGCAGGTCGTTGCGTTGCAGGTTCTTGTCCAGGGCGAGATGGGCCAGGTGCGAGTCACCACTGCTGACGATCTGCGCATGGCCGGCCAGTGAACAGGCCAGCGCGCCGAAGTTGTCGTTGAGCACCAGTACCCGCGCGTTGGACGGCAGGCCTTGTTCGTGCAGATGGGCGAGCAGGTACTCGTCGGCGGCATCGAAGGCCTGCAGCGGCTCGTTGGCCTGTTCCGGTTGTCGAATCAGGTCGAGGCGGGCGAAGGGCGATTCAAAAATAGGCATAGGAACTGGCGGTGTTTGTCGGCGGCGGATTGGGGTATCAATACTCGCAAGGGCTGGACGGTCGCGATGGGCTGAATCCGGCTGATTTTGCAAAGGGAGTGAAGTATGACCGTCAGCGAAGAGAAGTTCACCCGCCAGCGTCTGCTCGAGGTGCAGACGCTGACGCCGACGCTGTTCACCCTGCGCACCACGCGCGATCCGGGCTTTCGTTTCACGGCTGGCCAGTTCGCCAGGCTTGGCGTGCGCAAGCCCAGCGGCTCCATTGTCTGGCGAGCCTATTCGATGGTGTCCGCACCGCACGACGAATTCCTCGATTTCTTCTCCATCGTGGTGCCCGATGGCGAGTTCACCAGCGAACTGAGCCGGCTCAAAGTGGGAGACGAGCTGCTGATCGACAAGCAAGCGTTCGGCTTTCTGACCCTCGACCGCTTCCCCGACGGGCGCGACCTCTGGCTGCTGGCCACCGGCACCGGGCTGGCGCCGTTCCTTTCTATCCTGCAGGACTTCGACGTGTGGCAGCGCTTCGAGCGCATCGTGCTGGTCTACAGCGCACGCACCGAGTCGGAGCTGGCCTATCAGCAACTGATCCGTGAGCTGCCGCAACGTGATTATCTGGAAGGGCTGGGCCGCAAACTGACCTACCTGCCGGTGGTGACCCGTGAGCAGGTGCCCGGCGCGCTTAACGGACGCATCACCCAGCTGATCGAAAGCGGCGAACTGGAGCGCGTGGCTGATTTGCAACTGACTCCCGAGCACTCGCGCATCATGCTTTGCGGCAACCCGCAGATGATCGAAGACACTCGCCAGCTACTCAAAACCCGTGATCTCAACCTGGCGTTGACCCGCAGGCCGGGGCAGGTGGCGGTGGAGAACTATTGGTAGGGTGGATGGCCGAAGCCATCCGCGCGTAGCGATGGCTGATCCGGCACAAGGCCGTTGCGTGTCCGTTCCCGTTTCGGGTGGAAAATCGCTTCGCGCGTTTTCCACCCTGCAAGAAAAAGCCCCCGTCCGAATTTTCGGAAGGGGGCTTATCGTTTTGCTTGACGCGTGCCGCTGCTTTTACACGACGCCCTGGGCCAGCATGGCGTCGGCAACTTTCACGAAGCCGGCGATGTTGGCGCCTTTCACGTAGTTGATCCGTCCATCTTCTTCGCCGTAGGCGACGCAGGCGTGGTGGATCGACTGCATGATGCTGTGCAGCTTGGTGTCCACCTCACCGGCGGTCCAGTGCAGACGCATGGCGTTCTGGCTCATCTCCAGGCCGCTACAGGCCACACCGCCGGCGTTCGAGGCCTTGCCCGGTGCGTAGAGGATGCCGGCCTCCAGGAACAGGTCCACGGCTTCCAGCGTCGATGGCATGTTGGCGCCTTCGGCCACACAGATGCAGCCGTTTTTCAGCAGGGTACGGGCATCTTCGCCGTCCAGTTCGTTCTGGGTAGCGCACGGCAGGGCGATGTCGCAGGACAGGCTCCAGGGACGCTGGTCGGGCATGTAGGTCGCGCCAAAGTGCGCCCCCATTTCTTCCAGACGACCGCGACGGACGTTTTTCAGGTCCATCAGGTATTCCCACTGCTCTTCGCTCAACCCGTCCGGGAAGTGCAGGGTGCCGCCTGAGTCGGACAGAGAAATGACCAGCCCCCCCAGCTCCATGACCTTTTGCGCAGCATATTGCGCCACGTTGCCGGAACCGGAGATGGATACGCGCTTGCCCTCGAAACTGTCGCGGGTGTTCTTGAGCATTTCCTCAGCGAAGTAGACACAGCCGTAGCCGGTGGCTTCCGGGCGGATCAGGCTGCCGCCGTAGGCCAGGCCCTTGCCGGTCAGTACCGAGGTGAACTGGTTGGACAGGCGCTTGTATTGGCCGAAGAGGAAACCGATTTCACGGCCGCCGACACCAATGTCGCCCGCCGGTACGTCGAGATCGGCGCCGATGTGGCGATACAGCTCGGTCATGAACGACTGGCAGAAGCGCATGACTTCGTTGTCGCTCTTGCCCTTGGGATTGAAATCCGAGCCGCCCTTGCCGCCGCCCATGGGCAGCGAAGTCAGGGAATTCTTGAAAACCTGCTCGAACGCCAGGAACTTAAGCACCCCGATATTGACCGAAGGATGGAAGCGCAGGCCACCCTTGTACGGGCCGATGGCGCTGTTCATCTGGATACGGAAGCCGCGGTTGACCTGTACGCGGCCCTGATCGTCCACCCAAGGTACGCGGAATATGATGGCCCGCTCCGGCTCTACCATGCGCTCGATGATGCCGGCCTGCATGTAGTGCGGGTTGGCTTCCAGGAAGGGCCAGAGGCTGCGAACGACTTCTTCCACGGCCTGATGGAACTCGGGTTGATGGGGGTCACGTTGCCTCAACCGGGCGAGAAAGGCATCAACTGTTTCGATCATCTGAAAGGCCCTCGGATACAGCCCATTAGGCAGTTATTAAATTTTTTTGGCCGGCGACTTTAGCAAACAAGTTTTGCCCGGCGAAAGGGCGGACTGAACGGATGGTGCCACTTTCTGATGCGCGCCATGCGCAAACCGGGCTTTTCGGCCTCGCCTGAGCGACGACGGAGGTTGAAGAGTTCCGATGGTTTTACTGAATGGAACGGTGCGAATGATTGTTGTCATCATGGGTGTTTCCGGGAGCGGCAAGACCACCATCGGCGAACGGCTTGCAGCCCGTCTGGGATGCGGCTTCTCGGATGCCGATCAGTATCACGGGGCGGCCAACAAGGCAAAAATGGCCGAGGGTATCGCGTTGACCGACGAGGACCGTCAGCCCTGGCTGGACGCGATGCACAACGCAATTGTGGAGCGGGTTCGCCAGGGTGCCGATCACGTGTTTGCCTGCTCGGCGCTCAAGCGATGGTATCGCGACGTGCTGCGCGGAAATGTCGCAGAGGTGAGGCTGGTCTTCCTGCATGGTCCGCCTGAAATCCTTGCTGAGCGAGTCAGGAATCGTCGGGGACACTTTTTCGACCCTGCGCTGCTGGACGATCAATTGGCCGTACTTGAGCCGCCCGGGCCGGAGGAGGCGCTGGCGGTGGATATCCGCCTGACACCGGACGAGATTGTCGAGCAGATCGTTCAGGGACTGGCTGCGCGACAGGTCGAGAGTGAATGACGGGTACTGCGGTTACTGCTCGGCCCGCTCGCAGCGATCACGACCGGCCCGCTTGGCGCACATCAGGGCCGCATCGGCGCGGTTGATGGCGCTGGAATAGCTTTCCTCACCTTGCAGTTGCGCAATGCCCATGCTCACGGTGACGTTCAATTGCTGGTCGTCGATCCGCACCACCAGCGAGGCGATACTGGCGCCCAGTCGCTGCATGACCCGTTCGGCGGTATCGATCATGGTTTCGGGCATCAGGATGAGGAATTCCTCGCCACCCCAGCGTCCGCACAGATCCTGTTCACGGATTTCCGCCTCCATCACGCGCGCAACTTCCACCAGCACATGGTCGCCGACCTCATGCCCGTGGGCATCGTTGATCACCTTGAAACGATCAATATCCAGCATGGCAATGGACAGCGGTCGCTCGTAGCGTCTGGCTCGATCCACCTCGTCACGCAGGCGCTCGGTCAACAGGCGCCGATTGGCGATACCGGTGAGGGCGTCATGGGTTGACGCCTCGCGCAGCGAGATATTCAGGTCCTGCATCATGGTCTGGTAGCGGTCGGAAATGCGCGCAACCTTCTCCAGCTGGCGCAGCTGCTTCTCGAAGCGTGCGGACATGCACAGCTCTCGCTCGCGGGCGAGGCTCTGGTAACCGTCGGATACCCGTGCGATGCGCTCGATGCGTTCGAGCAGGTCGTGATGAGCCCCCCACAGCTGGCTCAGGGCTTCCTTCAGTGGATGACCTTCATGGCGCGTGTCGGCGAGGAGGGTACTGACCTGTTGCTCAAGCGGAGTCGTGCCGCGCATATCGTTCTTCCGCTAGTCGTGGCTGAGGATGGAAAAGGCAAAGGTGCAGTCTTCCTTGAACTCTTCGGCGAGTTCGACCACACGCTCGTTGTGGCGGTCGTAGTACCAGTTGACGGCAACGGACTTGCCCTCCTGATGAGCCGCTTCGAGCAGGTCGAAAATGTCCATCATCGCCTTGATGCTGCTGGTGTTGAGATACAGCAAGCGCAGTTCGAGGCTGAACGGACGCTCGGCTTCGGCAAGAAAGCGTTCGATCCACTGGTAGACCTGATGGAAGAGTTCATAGGAGTTTTCGGGGTAGGAATCTCCCTGCATCGAGAGGCTGCCGGCAACCCAGTCGGACTGGATGGCGGGGGTGGATTGACTGCCTGGAAGTGCAAAATCGTTCATGTAAGACGTGCTCTACGTATTCAGATGACGGCGCTGAGGCTGACGAAACAGAGTCCATCGGCAACCGGCTGCAAGGAGGCGCGCAAGGGCTCGCTGGATTTTCGGGCGATATCGATCAGCCCCAGACCTGCGCCGGAAATCACGTGTTCGTTGCGTGGCTTGCGCAGCTGCTCCTTGTACATGGCCTTGAGCTCGGCCTTGTCCAGCAGTGCCAGCTTGTCGATGGCGGTCAGCAGCGTCGCGCCATCGGCGGCTTCGATCAGGTTGCCGGCCGAGACCACATAGCGGCCCTGTTCATCACGCGAAACCACGACGGTGGCGCCGGCCTGCTGGTCGGTCCAGTTCTTTTCGCGGGTGTAATGACGGATGTTCTGGGTCATCTCGATGTAGGCGGCAAACACGTCCATCGCCGATGAGGGGTGTGCGTGCTCGGCTTCCATGTAATTGCGCAGGGCGTTGCCTATTTCCTCGATCAGGCTGCGCGAAATCGGGCCGTTGAAACACAGCATGATCTGCTGCTTGTTGTAGCGATCACGCATGGCAAACAGGTCAAGAGGTTCCATGAATCACTCCGTGCTGGGATTCGCTCAGTCGAACCGGAAAAACAGCATTGTAATGTCGTCGCGTTGTGGATTGTCACCCTGATAGGCGGCCAGTGCGGCGCTGAACGCCTCGCGCTGTTCAGCCAGTGGTAACCGGGCATTCTGGCGGACCAGTGCGGCGAAGCGGCTGTTGCCGAAGCCGTAGCCCCGATCACCGCCGGCCTGGTCGAGGAAGCCGTCAGTGGTCATATAGAACGTGCGTCCGGGCAGCAACTCGACATCGCTGTTGTGGTACTCGCCAGGCCGTTTGTCTCCGATGGCGCGGCGAGCGGCCCGGATTTCCCGCACTTCGCCACCATCGCAGTAAAGCAGGGCGATTTTCGCGCCGGAATAGATCACTTTTCGCTGCTGCAAATCGACATATGCCAGGCCCATATCCACATTGGTCGCCAGCCCATGGGCCTGGCCGCCCTCGTGCAGCATGCCGCGCACGATGGCGTCGGTGCGGGTGAGTGCCGCCGCGGGGTCGCCGAAGTCGACCGTGTCGAGCGCCTGATCGATGGCTGCGTGGGCGAGCATGGTCATCAGTGCGCCGGGCACGCCGTGGCCGGCGCAATCGACGATGCCGAACAGGCAGCCACGCGGGTCTGCGCGGTACAGATAGAAGTCGCCACCTACCACATCACGCGGCCTCCAGAGCACCGCAAGGTTGTCGCCCATGTTCTCCGCCATTTGCCGGTTGGGCAGGATGGCGCTCTGGATCAGGCTGGCGTAGTCGATGGAGTCGTCGATCTTCTTGTGCGCAACGACCATTTCGCGGTTGGCCTGCTCCAGCTCATGGGTGCGCTCGCGGACCCGGTCTTCGAGTTCGGCGGTATGTCGGCGGACCTGCTGTGCCATGGTCTCGAATGCGGCGCTGAGCTCGCCGATTTCATCATTACGGTTGGTTGGCAGGGGCACGCCGTAATGCCCGGCGGCCAGTGCCTGGGCGCTGATACGCAGGTGTCGCAAAGGCTTGAGTACGCGCTTCTCCACCAGCCAGGCTGCAGCTGCAATCACGGCCAGCATCAGCAGCAGAAAAAGACCGATTGCCGGCAGTAACGGGCGGATTTCCACAACCTGGGCTGTGCTCAGGTCTACCGAACTGGCCACGAACCACTGGAGTTCGGGAATCCAGCTGAGCGCCAGCAGGCGAGGGCTGCCGTCAAGGCTGACTTCGAGCGTCATGACCTCGCCGGGTGCTGCGCGACTGCTGGTCATGATCTGGCGCAGCGCCTTGGCGTCGCTCATGTCGTCCAGCAGGCCGAGCAGGTTGGTCGCCAGCGAGCGTCCGCGTGAGGTGTCGGCGTTGAGCGTCACCAGATTCTGGTTCGGATGCACGAGAATCGAGCCGTGGGCGTCGAGCACCATGGATTCGGTGCCTGTCCGGTCCGAGGCGACCAGTTCCTGGATAAACATGCTCAGGTCTATGCCGGATCCCACCAGGCCCAATGTGCGCTCCCCTTCGCGCACCGGGACGTTGAACCAGATCTTCAGTTCGCCGGTCACCGCCGAGCGGTCGACATTGATCTGATAGGGTGTGGACGATGCGAGCGCCAGATAGAACCACTCGTCGCGCGAACCGGGCTCCAGCATGTAGCGCGGTGACTGGCTCGGGGCCTGGTTGGGGCCGTTGGCGTAATAGCCGTTGCTTTGTGCGGATGCGGCGAAATAAAGCTGGCCCCCGAAGGCCTGTTGAAAACTTGCGGCTTCACGGAAAAACAGCTCACGCCACTGCGGGTCCTGTTCGTCTTTCAGCCAGGCAAGGGTGAGCTGGGAGCCTGCCAGTCGCTGTGCCAGTGCCAGCTCGCGGGAAACCGGTGCGAACATCCGCTCACGGTTGAGCTGGACCAGGTTGCGTGCATAGGCTTCGCCGAAACGCTTCTGCATGCCGTCGAGCACTTCGTGGCCAATGAGGCCGGCAATCGCAAGTGCAAGCAGGCAGGTCAGCAGCAGAGCCAGCAGCGATTTGCCACGCAATCCGAGTGCGGCCATGCGAGTTTTCCCTTCGCGCCTGAATGGCTCACGCGATCATGTGATCGTATGGCCTGGATAGGTAAGGCGCACGATTATCCAGATATTCGCGTGCTTTGCCATCAGCCTTGGTGAGTAGACCTTAGTGTCTGTTCCATGCCGCACACCCGGTGCGGTTGCATCCCCTCATAGGCCCGAGCCCGGACCTGCCTACTCGACGATGACCCGGCCGCGCATGTCCGGGTGTGGGCCGCAGATATAGTCATGGCTGCCCGGCTGGTCGAAACGGTGTTGCCAGGCGTCACCAGGAAACAGCGGCTCGGACTCCTCCAGTCCCGCGGCCTGGAACCATACGGTGTGATAGCCGCGTTTCTCCGTGCTGACCCAGCGCACCGTATCTCCGGCTCGAATGTGTATCTCGGCAGGTACGAACTGCATGTTTTCCATGCGCACTTCGACCTCTGCCGCCCAGGTCGTAGCGCTTAACAGCAGCACACCCGGAACCCAGCCTATCCGCTTCATCACTGTCACCTCGTCGGGCTTTCAAATCCCGAGTGTCAGTCCACCGTGACGGCGCCGCAAGAGCCTGCGACAGCATCCCGCAGCACGCATAAAAAACCCCCGCCAGATGGCGGGGGTTCGGAAGGCGCGGGAAAGAAGACGCGGCCTACTGCGCCAGCTTCTTGTAACGCACCCGGTGCGGTTGCGAAGCGGCATCGCCGAGGCGTTTCTTGCGATCGGCTTCGTACTCGGTGTAGTTGCCTTCGAAGAACAGGATGTCGCCATCATCCTCGTAGGAGAGGATGTGCGTGGCGACGCGGTCAAGGAACCAGCGATCGTGAGAGATCACGATGGCCGCGCCGGGAAAGTCCAGCAGCGCCTCTTCCAGCGAGCGCAGGGTTTCCACGTCGAGATCGTTGGACGGTTCGTCGAGCAGCAGCACGTTGGCGCCTTCCTTGAGTGTCAGCGCCAGGTGCAGACGACCGCGCTCACCACCGGACAGGTCCTTGACGAACTTCTGCTGGTCGCCACCCTTGAAGTTGAAGCGGCCCACATAGGTGCGCGAGGGTACTTCGTAGTTGCCGATGCGGATCATGTCGGAACCGTTGGATACGGCTTCCCAGACGGTCTTGCTGCCATCCAGGTCTTCGCGGCCCTGGTCCACGCAGGCAACCTGCACGGTGTCGCCGATCTCGATGCTGCCCGCGTCCGGCTGCTCCTTGCCCATGATCATGCGGAACAGTGTGGACTTGCCTGCGCCGTTGCCGCCGATCACGCCGACGATGGCGCCTTTGGGCATGCTGAACGAGAGGTTGTCGATCAGCACGCGGTCGCCGTAGCCCTTGCTCACGTTCTTGAAGTCGATGACCTTGTCGCCCAGGCGCGGACCGGCGGGAATGTAGATCTCGTTGGTTTCGCTGCGTTTCTGGAATTCCTGCGACTGCAGTTCCTCAAAGCGCTGCAGGCGTGCCTTGGATTTGGCCTGGCGCGCCTTGGCGCCCTTGCGCACCCACTCCAGCTCTTCTTTCATGGCCTTTTCATGGGCCGACTGCTGCTTGGATTCCTGCGCCAGACGGTTGGATTTGGCCTCCAGCCAGCCCGAGTAGTTGCCCTCGTAGGGAATGCCCGCGCCACGGTCGAGTTCGAGAATCCAGCCGGCGACGTTGTCGAGGAAGTAGCGGTCGTGGGTGATGGCCACCACGGTCCCGGGGAAGTCGTGGAGGAAGCGCTCCAGCCAGGCCACCGAGTCGGCGTCCAGGTGGTTGGTCGGTTCGTCCAGCAGCAGCAT
>JADKLW010000128.1_pt1 | contig 10601 bp, 12 predicted proteins | sample 8641881 | NCBI WGS metagenome assembly JADKLW01 (sample SAMN16272185, study PRJNA661076) | feces metagenome | isolation source: fecal sample from diarrhoea affected cattle B | host: Bos taurus | place: South Africa: Lokaleng Village, Mahikeng | collected 2019-09
AGATACATGCCATTTCAGTGCTAGGTGCTTGTACTTTTGCCGGGAGAAATCCAACCATCATAAATAAACTTACACAAATAAACATTAATTTTTTCATGATTACAAATTTAGAAAGTGAAACATTATTTAATTAGAGTTTACCGAATTAATACGGTTCTAACGGTATATAAGACAATCCTCCTTTTTTCCTAAATTGTTGGTATTTTTGTTCCTGATCAAGAAAGATAGTGCCTTTGCCTTCCATTATAAATAACCGGGTAAATTCGACAAAATCTGTGTAGAATAGCTTCTCCAGTTTCTGAAATTCTCTTTTGGTAACCGTAGTATAGGGTACCCCTGTAAGTGTCTCTTTTTTTAAGATGAGGGGCATTTTGTATTTTAGGGTTTCAAACCCTTGCAGTAAGAAATGAAAATATCTTTCTTCATCAAAAGCTTCGACGATCAAGCCGGGTAATCCCCAAAGTTTCCATGGTCCGTGATTCAATGGGATTTCCTGTGTGAAACAGACAGTCCATTTTCTTCCCAAGTAATTTGTTGTAGCTTCCCTACAAACATATCCTGCAATTTCTTTTTTCGATTGACTAACTACCCATATAGGGATTGAGAGTTGTTCTTCATAGCAATAATAATCAACAAGTCCATTTGTTACATATATCTTTTTATCCATCATAAGTTTATAAACGATAGACTTAGCACCCTTTTTTAAATATCTGTTTTTTTCGATGATCTCATACGGAGATAATCCCTGATTTATACCTTCCATTGTAACTGAATCTCTTATCTGTTCATACTGGCTGTAGAATTTAGAGGTGTTACTACCGATATCCAAATACATCAAATCAGTTTTGGCATATTCCGTTTGCTCGGGGTTTGTTTTATATAAGAATAAATAACTTGCCCTAAATTTGGTGTTATCTATTATTTCCTGGGCTAAACCTGTATAAGTTGCCAATATAAAGAAACAACTGCAAATTGCTATTTTAATGCATTTATGTTTCATTTTGCTCGTTATTGTGTGTTGAAGAGTAATTATAAAAACAGAGCTATGTTTAGGGCTTTATGATTTAATAATAATTCAATCAATTTTACAATAACATAGCTCTGTTTGAGACGTTAATTAACTAAATCATTTACGGCATCACAAAAATTTTCAGCAGCATCAATAAATGCAATAGCTCTTTGTGTATCTGCAAATTTGTCATTACAGAAGGTGCCTAAACATGTCCCTACACAATGCATTGAAACATCATCTGCTGCGTTCACTTCAGGTAAGCTTGTTGATGCAAAAAAACCTAAACTAAGCAAAGTAATTAGTAATCTTTTCATGGTCACAAATATTAAAAGTGGAACATTAATTAACTCAACTGAAAGTACTGTAAAATAAAGAGGAAATGCAAATAATTTAAGTTAAAAAACATATAATGTGTTGTAGAACATATATATGGTCAGTTGACATAATGACAACCCGGTATTTGTAGACCATATTATCACGAACGAAACAAGGCGATACTGTCTTTCACGATACTAGGTAGGTTTTGCTGTGCACGAAACAATGTAATGACTGTAAGTAGATTGGCAAATATCAGGGTTGTTTTCTTTAAGAGAAAATTTTTATCGTTGATAATTGCTAATACATCTTGGGTATTTCTACAAAAAAAACGATCAATTCTCTGCCTAATCGACATAACCGGCATTTGTGAACAAGTATTTAATGGAGAAAAGGTTGATAATGAATGTCAATTTCTTTTGCATCAGCATGCATATTCAACAAATCAACCGAATATTCAACCGCCTCCTGCAAACCCTCCTCACCGGAATAGGCGTTGATGATCATCAGCAGGTGGGTGGTGCCGGTTGTGATTTTTGTGCGTTCTTCATCACTTGTGGGGGTGCCGATACCGCCCCGATCGTCGCGATAGACCGGCAATCCTTCAATATTGAGCACTCCGCGCCCGATGGCTTCGAACCGCTCATCTGCCTCTCCCACACCCAGTATGAGATCACCCTCAATTTTGTCAAGGTCGAAGCCGCCAATCGAGTAACCCGTTTTCAAGGAGACCAGATTGATCAGATCCACCAGCGTGTTGATCTGGTACAGCTCCTGCCCTTTGAGAATCCTCCTGCAGAGTGCTTCCGCAGAGGGTCGGTAACGGTTGGGGTCTTTACCCAGATTCTTATAGCTCTTCCGGGTAGCATGTATGGCCGGGCGCAGCTTGATCTCCTCCATCCTGTAAGTAGTAGCAAATTGAGTTGAATAGCGATCAATCTCCTTCCATAACTCCTCGTTGTAGGAATTGTTTTTCACCTTGCAGGCAATTGCTGCCATACGAAACGCAGGGCAGACTTCATATAGTCTGTCACTGATTGTTATTTCTCTCAGCACCATCGTCAATCTCAATCAATCTTGTATATTTCAGTTCAATCTCCGACACCTGAAAGTCAAAGTTACAAAATCTCAAGCAAAAGAGCCTAATAATGGACTAAACGAATGAATATTTGAAAAATAAGGGAGATTTGTCTTGTAAAAGTCTGTGGCAATTCTTATATTTGCGTGAATTTTTGTTTTCATACGATTATTTCATTTTTCAAATTATGGTGTGTGAAACGTTTGCGTGAAGTTAAGAGAGCAGGGCAAACTTGACTATGCCATAGCGATCAGACAACGATATGTATTTGATCTCAAGTGGATCATTTATAAAGTGAAATAATTTAGAGGCTCGTTTCAAATGACTGACGAAAATAATAAACTGCTTGTCGACCTGGAAGTACGTATAAAACAGATGATGTTTTTATGTGACACCCTGAAAGAAGAGAACGCCAGATTAAAAACAGCGCTACAGACAAAGCAGGGAGAGATAGATGTGACAGCCACTGAACTGAAGCAACTGAAAACAAAATATGATAGTCTGAAGACCGCGAGAACCATTACGGCTGCTTCTGTAGACGTGGATTCCGCGAAACTGAAATTATCAAAACTGGTGCGGGAAGTTGATAAATGCATAAATTTGTTGAAATAACCTTTGAAGAATTTATGTGATGGGCGACGAGAAATTTTTATTGACATTAGAGATTGCCGGCAGAAGGTATCCGTTGAAAATTAATAAGTCGGATGAGCAGGCATTTCGTGATGCAGCCAAAAAGATAAATACGAAGATAAACCAATACCGCGTTGCTTACGGTGGAGAAAGCTCCAACATGACAACACAGGATTTTATGGCTATGACAGCCATACAGGCATTGGCAGAGAATTTTTCTCTCGGTGATAAGAATAATACGAAACCCTTTGAAGATAAAATTGATTCGCTCATCGGCGAATTGGATGATTATCTGAAAAAATGACCAGTTCTCACTCTTTGTGGGACTTAACAGACGCACCTTTTATGCACATAGAGAATTATGTGTTTAACTGTGTGCGATTTTTATTTTTTGTAAATTGGACAAACAAACTAAAGGTCATTGCTAAGAGAATAGAAGTACTTCCTTTCTTGTATTAAACGAGGAAGTGTATATAAATCAAATTAATCATTAACAATATGGAAATAGTAATAGGAATTATCGGGTTGGTAATCGGGGCGGTTGTTGCCTGGTTCCTGACCGGTAAGATGGCCACCTCCCGTGCCCGGAACATTCTGAGCGATGCGGAAAAAGATGCCGAAGTAATCAAAAAGAAAAAATTACTGGAGGCGAAAGAGGAGACACTGGCTATGAAAGCCGAAGCTGAGAAGCAGGCGAATGCACGAACAACAAAGATTCAGCTTACCGAAAACAGGCTTAAGCAACGTGAAATGACACTCAACCAGAAACAGGAAGAGCTGAACAAAAAATCAGGTGAAGTAGATGAGATAAAACTTAATCTTACCAACCAACAGGAGTTTATTGAGAAAAAAGGTGCCGAGCTGGAGCGTCTGCACCGTCAGTCGGTGGAAAAACTGGAGACCATCTCCAGCCTTTCAGCTGAAGAAGCAAAAGAGCGTTTGGTAGAGTCATTGAAGGAGGAGGCCAAGACTGGTGCTCAGTCGTACATTAACGACATTATGGAAGAGGCCAAGATGACGGCTAATAAAGAGGCCAAGCGTATTGTGATTCAGTCAATACAACGCGTAGCCACAGAGACATCTATTGAGAACTCTATCACAGTCTTTCACATCGATTCAGATGAGGTGAAAGGTCGTATTATAGGCCGTGAAGGGAGGAATATACGGGCGCTGGAAGCTGCTACGGGAGTAGAGATTGTGGTGGACGACACACCGGAGGCAATTGTGTTGTCGGGATTTGATCCCGTACGCCGTGAGATTGCCCGACTGTCACTACATCAGCTGGTCACCGACGGACGTATTCACCCTGCCCGTATTGAGGAGGTGGTGTCGAAGGTGAAGAAACAGATCGAGGAAGAGATCATTGAAACCGGCAAGCGAACGGTGATAGATTTGGGTATTCACGGTTTGCATCCTGAGTTGATCCGCATGGTGGGGAAGATGAAATATCGCTCATCCTACGGTCAGAACCTGTTGCAACACTCTCGTGAGGTGGCCAATCTATGTGCTATCATGGCATCGGAGCTGGGGTTGAACCCCAAGAAGGCGAAACGTGCCGGTCTATTACATGATATTGGCAAAGTGCCGGATGATGAACCGGAGCTGCCACATGCAGTGCTTGGCATGAAGCTGGCGGAGAAATTCAAGGAGAAACCGGATATATGCAATGCGATCGGCTCACACCACGATGAGGTGGAGATGACAACACTGCTGGCGCCGATAGTACAGGTATGTGATGCTATATCGGGTGCACGTCCGGGTGCACGTCGTGAGATTGTGGAGGCATATATTAAACGACTGAATGATCTTGAGAACCTGGCACTCTCATACCCCGGCGTGGTAAAGACATATGCCATTCAGGCAGGCCGTGAACTACGTGTGATAGTGGGTGCTGACAAGATTGATGATATGGAAACAGAGAAGCTGTCTGATGAGATTGCACGTAAGATTCAAACCGAGATGACCTACCCGGGTCAGGTGAAAATCACCGTGATACGTGAGACACGTGCTGTGAGCTACGCAAAATAAACAGAACATTATATGTTACCAATAAAGAAGGAGCCTTAAGGCTCCTTTTTTTATTGGTTCCTGTGTCTGATTTACTTGACTGTTTTTTCAGATTTATTACTTTTTTCCACTAACAACTCTTCATTGCTGCCTATGACGGTTTTCAATTCCATCTGAAGCCGTTTGATCTCCATCTCCTGGTTGTGGATGGTGGTAAGCAACGCATTCAATTCTTCATTATCAACCGTATCAGGATATTGCGCTTTCACACGTCCGTTGAAATCACTGAGCACATTCATGTAATTGTTAAAAGCGTCATAAGGAGACATATAGGGACTAAACTTACTCTCTCCCCCACCGAAATGTTTTGTCGACATGTAATAAAAATGGTCACTCGACTGCAGATAGATCCAGTCATACTTTAAGCGACGGTCGGTGCAGAGACGTACCCTTTCACCCATTTCATAGAGTGATTTGAGCGCACTCTGTTGTAGTTTGTTCCCCAGCCAGGCACTCACATCACGCTCCTCATCAGACCATGAGATTGTATTGGGTACATTGATTGGTCCCACTGATTCATGGGAATCCAGTGCTTCTCCGGGTGTTGTAAATCCGATCCCTTTTTCAAAGGCAAAACGTGGCAATGCTTTGATAAATTCAAAAATGCCGGTGTGCGATGGTTGTAGGTTACCCAGGGTCTCGTAGTTCATAAAGAGGTTGAACACTTTTTCCTCAGGTGAGGTAGCGGCTATCCAGGAGATGAATTTCTCAGCTGTCAGCGGGTACTCATTCCAACTGTAATTGGAGAACCTGTAAGCAATATCTTCACTAAACCGGCTGTTCTTAAGCAAAAGCTTCATGCCGGGCTGAGAGGCGGCATGGTACACGTAATTGGGACTTTTCCACCCGAGAATATGTTTCGCACCTTCTGTAATCATCCTGGTATAGCCCATATCATATACCATCTCAGCAATATCATCGGAATAGATCAGTTCAGTATTTCGCACCACAGTCGGTTTCTGATCAAACAGTACTTCTATTCTCTCGGCATGTTGTTTTATCTGATTGCGGAATTCTTCCGGATCAAAGAGACTGGCAAGTGAGTGGGCATATGTCTCGGTAAGAAATTCAACATTTCCTGTTTTTGCCAGTTCACGAAATCCTTCTATCACCTCCGGAGCATATATCTCCAGTTGTTCGAGTGCCACCCCTGAAATGGAAAATGCCACTTTAAATTTTCCTTTATATTGATTTACCAGATCGAGCAACATACGGTTGGCGGGGATGTAGGAGCGGGCAGCTATCTGCTGCAATATATCCTCGTTGGCATAATCATCAAAATAATAATGATCTCTGCCTATATTGAAAAAACGGTATCTTTTTAACCGGAAAGGTTGATGGATCTGGAAATAAACACAAATTGTCTTCATCTTATATTCGTTGATTTATTTTTGATTCTTACATAAGGTTATCGTAGATGTGGCGTATTTTTTTTCCGGCATCTTCCCATTTAATGTTGTCTACTTCAACTTTGCCTTCAATCTTCAAATGCTCTGCCATCGCGGGATAAGTACAGATAGAGTAAATGGCGTCTGCCATCGCATCCACATCCCAGTAATCGGTTTTGATCACGTTATGAAGAATCTCTGAACATCCCGACTGGTAAGAAATAATACTTGGCACATTACACTGCATGGCTTCCAGTGGTGAGATGCCAAAAGGCTCCGATACGGAGGGCATCACATATACATCACTCGATTTCAGCATCTCGTAAACCTGCTTACCCCGCAGGAATCCGGTAAAATGAAATTTATCGGCAATACCTCTGTCGGCGACTAGCCGGATCATCTGATCCATCATGTCACCGCTGCCTGCCATCACAAAACGGATATGATCGGTTTTGCGTAGAACCTGGGTGGCAGCATCAACGAAAAATTCGGGGCCTTTCTGCATGGTGATTCTTCCGAGGAACGTGACCACCTTTTCCGGTACACCGGATAGTCGTTCAATCGCTTCAATCTCAGGACTGAGTGGATCGACGGCGTTGTGCACGGTTGTTACTTTCCAGTAGGGCTGATGATAGTTCTCAATCACTGTGCGACGGGTAAGATCACTTACGCAGATGATATGATCACAATTGTCCATACCATCCTTTTCAATACCATATACGATGGGATTGGGCTTGCCGCGACTGCGGTCGAATTCCGTGGCATGCACATGAATCACCATTGGCTTTCCCGTCACACTCTTGGCATGAAGACCGGCGGGGTACGTGAGCCAGTCGTGGGAATGAATGACATCGAACTGATAGGTGCGTGCAATCACACCGGCAACGATGGAGTAGTTGTTGGTCTCTTCAAGAATATTGTTCGGATATCTGCCGGAAAATTCAATGCATCCCAGATCGTTGGTGTTCATGTAGGTGAAGTCGGCATAGATGTTATCGCGCATCCAGTAATACTCTTGTGTATCCATGTATTTTCCCAGCCTTGACTGCGCTGTTTCCCAGGAGACATCACGCCATACTAAAGGTGTATTGTTAGCACCAATGATCTTCATGAAGCTCTGATCTTCATCTCCCCATGGCTTGGGTATCACAAAGAGGATCTCCATGTCATCCTGCTGAGCCATCCCTTTTGTAAGTCCATAGCTCGCCGTGCCTAATCCTCCGAGTATATGTGGCGGGAACTCCCAACCAAACATTAATGCCTTCATCTATCCGATATTATAAATTCCTGATGCCTGTATTTTACAGTATATCGATTACTCGTTTATTCGTATCTGTTTATTAAATGCTGTGCCCTCAACAGTTCTCCCACACTCATGGCAAAAGAATAGCCGCCATGGGCAATGAATGGGGGGTTGGAATCGTAGAATTCCGAGATGCTTCCTATACAGTCATTCTGTATTTCTCCCTCCATCTCAACCATTATCCTGTCTGCCAAAGACAATCCACTCATATGAAAAACATTCAGATAAGCTTCAATATAAGCACCCAGTAACCAGGGGAAAGCCATACCGTTAAAATAGGCTTTCTTCTTCTCATTTTCTGAGCCTGTGCAATGAGGGTGAAAAAGGTCACTCTTTGGAGTAACAGTACGTATACCACAGGTGGTAAGTAATTCTTTGGTTACAAAATCAATCACTGATTTTTTTTGACTCCTCTCCAAAGGAGAATGGGGAAGTGAAACGGCAAAAATCATATTCGGACGTACATTCGGATCTTTATAGTTGCCATCAATATAATCATAGAGATAGCCTGCATCATTGAAAAATATCTCGGTGAAAGAGTTGCCTGCCAGTCGTGCTATACTCTCGTAAAAAGTGCCCTCGGCAGTCTTACCCTTTTCTATGGCCACCTCTTCAGCAAACTTCAGTGCATTGTACCAGAGAGCGTTAAATTCTACAAGGTATCCCGATCGGGGAATGACTGGCTTTCCCTCTATCAACGCATTCATCCAGCTGACAGCTTTGTCGTGGCCGTAAGTAGTCAACAGTCCATCCTCCTCATGATAAGCCAGGTTCGGATGTTTTCTTTCTAAAATATAACTGATAATCTCGAAGAGGAAATCGCTGTATTTTTCGGTGAATGCAGTTCTGTTTTCTCTCCAGTATTGTTGCAACGACCAAACAACCCACAATAGTACATCAGGGTCATCTATCTGCTTGAGACAACTTTTGAAGGGCTTGTCTGCCATGAAGTTCCTCAAATGAGGAATGGCAGTATCCATAATTTTTTCATAATCCAGTGGCTTCTTCACTGACAGCGTGCATCCCGGGAGAGCAATAAACTGATCACGTGCTCTCACTTTAAACCAGGGATAACCGGCAAGAAGGTAGTACTCATCCTTGTTGGGGACATAATAGAACTGATGACCTGAGTTCTTCAGACAGTTGTAAAAGTTCGAACGGGGGGTACGTTTGTATATTTCATAATCGAATTCCTTTGCCAGGGTGGAAGTGTCTACAAGAATGTCACCGGCAGAGAAGATGATCACTTCGTCCTTTTCGATGGACATCTCAAAGTAACCGGGCACATAGAGATCTTCCCGGAATGTATCACCTTTTTCCAGATCCTGCAGATACTCAATATCGTGATACCAATCGGGATGATAAACAAATTCAGGCATCTTGCTGAACTGCATGAAGAGCTCCGGATAACCAAAATACATGCAGGTGCTGATACCGTTTTCCACTTCCCTGTAGGACCTGTCCACCTGATCATTTTCATGTGTCAGTTGCGAGATTTTCCGAAATGCCAGAAATGGTTTAAAACGTATTGTTGTAGGTGAGTGTGCATCCAGCAAGGTGAAGCGAATCATTAACCTGTTTTCTTTCGAGGAAAACATGATTTCTTTCGACAGGATCACCCCTCCCACACGGTAAATGGTCTTGGGGACGCTGTCACAGTTGAACTCACGTATATATTTATGTCCCTTGGGACTATAACTATCTCCGGCATATCGGTGAATACCCAGATTAAATTCAGCACCGTGTTGAATAACTGTTTCATCGAAGGAGGAGAGGATTAGATGATTTTCATCATCCATATAAGGCACGGGCATCACCAAAAGACCCTGATATTTAGTTGTGTTGCACCCTGATATCGATGTGTTTTGGTAAGCCCCTCGTCTGTTCGTTCTTAATACGTTTCGGTATAAAGAATATTCCAGATTGATCATCAGGTCTTTGTCGAATTTCAGATAACTCATCGTTGAAAACAGTTTATGGTTAAGTATGTGCCTTTGAATTCACCCGAAAGATAGTAAAATAGAAATTATTGCACAAACATTGAAATGATTAAATTCTTTGTTTCTTTTTTTATTTACAGTTGCTGCGATTTGTTTGTACATTTGCGGTGTGAGAGGAGAAAACGGAAACTTTTAATTATTGGAAATGAACAGAGATAATTCATCCGCCTACAGTTTTGTAAAAAAAAGGATGTGGTTGGCATTGTTGCCTGCCTTTCTGTTTGTGGCTATTATTTGGTTGTCGTTCATTTTCGCGAATGCCGGTGTGTCTGATTGGAACTATTCACGTCTGGGGATTAAACCAGGTGATGTGGGCGGACTGAAAGGAATCATTTTTTCACCTTTCCTTCATTCCTCCTTCTCTCACCTATGGTCAAACACCATCTCATTACTGATACTTATCTGGTTGCTTTTCTACTTTTACAGCAAGATTGCTCTCAATATGTTGCTCTATTTGTGGGTTCTGAGTGGCTCGGTGACATGGATCATTGGTCGTGATTCCTATCATGTAGGAGCCAGCGGACTGGTTTTTGCCATCCTTTTCTTTCTTTTTTTTAGCGGCCTCTTCAGAAAATATATTCCTTTAGTCGCTGTATCGATGATTGTCGCTTTTATATATGGCGGTACCGTATGGAGTATCTTCCCCATAGCGGAGATGGTAGATGCCTCAATCTCGTGGGAGGGACACCTGTCGGGGGCTGTGAGCGGTCTACTGCTTGCAGTTATTTTCCGTAGGCAGGGACCACAGAAGCCTGTGGAGACATGGGATGAGGAGAGTGATGAGGAGAGTGATGAGGAGAGTGATGAG
>JADKLW010000796.1_pt1 | contig 10592 bp, 11 predicted proteins | sample 8641881 | NCBI WGS metagenome assembly JADKLW01 (sample SAMN16272185, study PRJNA661076) | feces metagenome | isolation source: fecal sample from diarrhoea affected cattle B | host: Bos taurus | place: South Africa: Lokaleng Village, Mahikeng | collected 2019-09
GCCACGGTCTCGTCGATCACGGTGATCGACATATAGCCGTCCGAGGTGGTGACATCGACCACATTGGCGTTGAGCAGGTTGACCTGGTCGCCCAGGAACTGCCGCAGCGGGATCGAATCCTGCGGATAGGCGTAATAGGTCTCGTCGCGCCGGTTGAGCACGTAAAAGCCCCGCCCGATCGAGACGATTTCCTCCCGGCTGGGGGGCGCATAGCGGAACGCGACCTTGTCGGGCCGCTCGAGGAAGAACGTCCCCTCGGTGCGTCCGCCATTGGTATCGATCTGCAGGAACCGGCCGACCATGCTGCGGATCGCCGAATTATGCGCGCCGATATCGGCAATCATCTGCTGTTCCTCCGGCGTCAGCGCCCGGTCCAGCGCCCAGGCGGGCACGGTAAGGGCGAAGGCGGCGGAAAGGCCGAGCAGCAGGGCGTCGCGGCGAATCATGAATATCGGTCCCGGGTCATGGTCGTTGGTGAAACTAACCTAGAAAGCAATTGCGGCAACAGCTGGTTCCGCCCGGGTCAGGAGTCCCCGTGCTGCTTCTTGCCGCGGGCGACCTCTGTAGCCAGCGCCTCGAGCTTGTGCGGCCAGAACACGCGGAACCGTTCCAGCCAGTCATCGATGCCATGCAGCGGCGTGGCGTCCAGCACATAGACCCGGCGGGTCCCTTCCGGCCGCACCTGCGCAAAGCCGTTTTCGCGCAGGACCTTTAGGTGCTGGCTGACACCGGCCTGCGAAATGCCGAACTCGGCGGCAATGACCTCGACCACCTCCCCGGAGCTGTGTTCGCGCTCCGAGAGCAATTCGAGAATGCGGCGACGGACGGGATCGCCCAGGACGTCGAAGGCGTGCATCAGCCCTCCAGAGGGGGTTCGCCGGAATAGAAGCGCCGTGTGGCCTCGGCGGCGCGTAGAGCGTGTTCGCGGTCTTCCCCGGCAGCAATGGCGGCCCGGCCCCACGCGTCGCTGGTGCTACCCATCATGTCCTTGGCTTCCGTTGTCTCGGCCCAGCCGGCCACGACTTCGGCGCGCAGTTCGACATCGGGCGCAGCCAGGTGGCGTGCCAGGCCCATGAAAGCCAGGTCCCAACCCACCCCGACGGCACCGGGACCATACTGGTCCCAATGCGGGCTCAGATGGGCGACATGTTCGAGTTCGAGCCGCGTGCCGGTGCCTTCTGGCGAAAGGGTGATGGTGACCCAACTGGCCATGCCGCCGAATTCCCAGCTCAGCGCCACCTTCCGTTCCGGCTCGCATTCGAGCACGGTGCCCCCCGCATTGCCTTCCACCTGGTAGCGGCCGCCCAGTTGGAGCTCGCCGCTGACCGGCGCGAACCAGCGCTTGATCCGCTCCGGCCGGGTCAGCGCATCCCACAGGTCCGCTGGCGTGGTATCATAGACGCGCGATGCGATGACAGCCTTGGCTGGTTGGCCATCCTTGTCCAGGTTGCGCACTTCACGGGTCATGGCGCCGAGATGGGCGGCAAGGTCGAAGGTCATGGGCCTCTCCTTATTTCAGTTTCAACTTATATAAGCTGAAACTGAAATTGAGTCGAGGCCCTAATAACCATCCGCATTGTTGCCGACGAGAATTTCACGCTTGCCGGCATGGTTGGCGGGCGAGATGACGCCTTCATTCTCCATGCGTTCGATCAGCGTTGCCGCCTTGTTGTAGCCGATGCCGAGGCGCCGCTGCACATAGGAGGTCGAGGCCTTCTTGTCGGTCAGGACGATATGGACAGCCTTGTCGTAGAGCTCGTCGCCGGAGCCGGCATAGCCGTCGCCGCCCGCGCCCTCGCCGCCGTATTCGCCGCCCTCGTCGTCTTCCTCGGTGATGGAATCGAGATAATCCGGCGAGCCCTGGCTCTTGAGATGCTTGACCACGGCCTCGACCTCGGCATCCGAGACGAAGGGGCCGTGCAGGCGCTTGGTGCGGCCGCCCGAGGCCATGTAGAGCATGTCGCCATTGCCCAGCAGCTGCTCGGCGCCCTGCTCGCCCAAAATCGTGCGCGAATCGATCTTGGACGTCACCATGAACGAGATGCGGGTGGGGAAGTTGGCCTTGATCGTGCCGGTAATGACGTCGACCGAGGGGCGCTGGGTGGCGGTGATGATATGGATGCCGGCGGCGCGGGCCATCTGCGCCAGGCGCTGGATGGCGCCTTCGATATCCTTGCCGGCCACCATCATCAGGTCGGCCATTTCGTCGACGATGACGACGATATAGGGCAGCGGCTCGAGGTCGAATTCTTCGCTCTCGAAGATTGCCTCGCCGGTTTCGCGATCGAAGCCGGTCTGCACCGTGCGGGTGATGACCTCGCCCTTGCCGCGCGCTTCGCTGACGCGCTGGTTGAAGCCGTCGATATTGCGCACGCCGATCTTGCTCATCTTGCGATAGCGGTCTTCCATCTCGCGCACCGCCCATTTGAGCGCCACGACCGCCTTTTGCGGGTCGGTGACGACCGGGGTCAGCAGGTGCGGGATGCCGTCATAGATGCTCAGCTCGAGCATCTTGGGATCGATCATGATCATGCGGCACTGCTCGGGCGTCATCTGGTAGAGCAGGCTGAGGATGAAGGTATTGATACCCACCGACTTGCCCGAGCCGGTCGTGCCGGCGATCAGCAGGTGCGGCATGCGCGCGAGGTCGGCGATGACGGGTTCCCCGCCGATGGTCTTGCCGAGGCAGATCGGCAGCTTGCCCTTCATCTTCTCGAAGTCGGAGCTGGCCAGCATTTCGCGGAAATAGACGGTTTCCCGGTTCTGGTTGGGCAGCTCGATACCAATGGCATTGCGCCCCGGCACCACGGCGACGCGGGCGGAGATCGCGCTCATCGAGCGGGCGATATCGTCGGCCAGCGAAATGACCCGGCTCGACTTGATGCCGGGCGCAGGCTCGAGTTCGAACAGCGTCACCACCGGGCCGGGCCGGACATTGATGATGTCGCCCTTGACGCCGAAATCCTCCAGCACGCCTTCGAGCTGGCGCGCCATTTCCTCGAGCCGCTCGGGTGCATGCTCAGGCGATGGGCCCTTGTGGCGCGGTTCGGCGAGGAGGCTCAGCGCCGGCAGCTCGAACCCGCCCGGCTCATCGAGAAAGCTCGTCTGCGCCTCGCGCAGCATGCGGCTGCCCGGCTGCGGGCGCGGTGCCGGCGCCGTGACGCGCGGCTTGGCCGGGTCGACGGGGTGGAAGCGCGAATCGCCCTGCTGGCGATGGCTTGCAGGCGCTGCGGGCAGGTCCGGCACGAAGGGCACGTCATCGGCCTCGTCGGGATAATCCAGCTCGGTATCGTCATAACTGGGACGGGCATTGATCCGGGGGGGCACGTCCATGTCCGGTTCGAAAACCGGCTCCGCCGCGGCATGGATGCGGCGCGCCACGGGCGCAAGCGAGGGCTCGCGGCGGTCGTCCGGCGCTGCCCGGCCATCAAGGCTTGGTTCGATGTCCTCGTCGCGCCAGCTGGCCGCCTCGGCGGCGCGGCGCTCGGCATGGCTGGCCCGGGCGCGGCGGAAGGCGGTGCGCAGCGAATAGCCCATATGAACCACGGCGCCGAGCACGATGTCGACGACCGGATTGGTCTCGGGTTCGTCCTGCTCGACCGGCGCTTCGGCGCCCCGGCGGCTGGCGGCCGCGGTCTTCTTCTGCGGACCGGTCGGCATGGTCTGGCCCAGCCCCATGGCGATCCAGAAGGCGGCAAGGGTCGGGATGGCGATGAGAATGGCAAAGAGCGCGGAGGTCACGGCCTGCGGCTGCTCGCCAGTGACCATTTCGGCCAGCAGGGTAAAGCCATTGCCCACGAGCCCGCCCAGGCCGGTTGGCAGCGGCCAGCTGGCCGGCATGGCGACAAAGGACACCACGCCCGCGCCCAGCAGCGTCGCAGCAAGCCAGCCGGCTAGGCGCAGCCCCATATGCGTGGGCATGCGGCGCCGGGCAAAGGCCCAGCCCCACAGCGCCGGCGGCACCAGCAGCGCCAGAGCCGCAAGGCCGAGCACCTGGAACAGGGTGTCGGCGATCACCGCGCCGGGAAAACCCAGCCAGTTGGCGGGCGGCTTGGCCGTGGCATAGGAAAAGCTCGGATCGTCCACCGACCAGGAGGCCAGCGCCACGAGACACACCGCGACCATCCCCAGCAGGATGAACCCGGCCAGCCGCACCGGAATGCGGATCGCCAGTGCCGGCGGCGGCACCGGCACGGACCTGCTGGCATTGCTGCGCGAACCGCGCTGCGGCACGGAGCGGATTTCGTCGAGCACGGGCGAGGGAGAACTGGGCATGGGCGAACTCAAACACTGCCCGGCAACGGCCGGGCCCAATTCTCGCCATGCTAGCGGGGGCGGGTTAACCCAAGGCTAACCATGGGCTGGCACCCGCCCCGGCACCCTGCGCGCAGCAAAAAAGCCCGCCACAGGGGCGGGCTTGATGGTGTTGAGCGGGGAGTGCGGCCCGTGCAGTTTGCGAGTGGGAAGCCTCTGTGGCGGGCCAAGAGGAACACGAGCCGCACGCCACGCCCAACATCGGGATGGCAGGACCCGGCGGCGATGAGCCGCCGGGTCACCAGATCAGTTGTAGGCACGCTCGCCGTGGCTGGAGAGATCGAGCCCGTCCACTTCGCTCGACTCCACCACACGGGCGCCGCCGAAGATGGCCTTGACGATGAGCATGGCGATGAAGGCAATCACGCCCGACCAGATGATGGCCACGGCCACGGCCAGGATCTGGGTGACCATCTGGCCGCCCATGTCGTAGCCTTCGGCGCCGAAGCCGCCCAGGCTCGGTGCAGCGACCACGGCAGTGCCGAGTGCGCCGACAATGCCACCCACGCCGTGGATGCCGAACACGTCGAGGCTGTCGTCATACTTGAGCATGGGCTTGAGCGTGACCACGGCCCACAGGCAGACGAAGCCGGCAACGGCGCCAAGCACGACCGAGCCGAAGGTACCGGCAAAGCCGGCAGCCGGAGTGATGGCGACGAGACCTGCCACGGCGCCCGAGACAAAGCCCAGCGAGGAGGCATGGCCACGGGTGATCTTTTCACCGATTGCCCAGGCGATGGCAGCAGCCGCCGGCGCCGTGATCGTGTTGAGGAAGGCCTGGGCGGCAAGCCCGTTGGCACCCAGGGCCGAGCCGGCGTTGAAGCCGAACCAGCCAACCCACAGCAGGCAGGCGCCGATATAGGTCCAGATCAGGTTATGCGGGGCGATCGGCTCCTTGAGATAGCCGATACGCGGGCCCAGCACGATGGCAGCCACGAGGGCGGCAACACCGGAATTGATGTGAACCACGGTACCGCCGGCGAAATCGAGCGCGCCCATGTTGAAGAACAGGCCGGCACCCGACCACACCATGTGGGCAATCGGCAGGTAGGAGAAGGTGAACCAGATGGCGAGGAACGCCATCACGGCACCGAACTTCATGCGTTCGGCAATGCCACCCACGATCAGCGCCGCGGTGATGCAGGCAAAGGTGAGCTGGAACACCACGAAGACCAGTTCAGGCAGCGTGCCCGAGACCGAATCGGGGGAGACATTGGCGAGGAAGAAGTTGGAGAAGTCGCCGATATAGGCGGAGAGCCCACCTTCGGACGGACCCGAAAAGGCCAGCGAATAGCCATAGGCGACCCAGAGCAGGGCGATCATCGAGAACGCGCCGAACACCTGGGTGACGACCGACAGGATGTTCTTGGCGCGGACGAGGCCGCCATAGAACAGGGCAACGCCCGGAATGGTCATCAGGATGACCAGGAGGGTCGAAACGATCATCCAGGCGGTATCGCCCGTATCGATGGTGGCAACCGCCTCTTCGACCACTTCGGCGGCCGGCGCGGCTGCGTCCTGGGCTAGAGCCGGCAGGGCCAGCAACAGGGAGGCAATAGCGGCGCTCCCCAAAATCTTAGACGTCTTCATCTCTTTTCTCCCGATGACGCTTAGAGGGCAGACGCGCCGGTTTCACCGGTGCGGATACGGGTGACGGCGAGCAGGTCGAGCACGAAGATCTTGCCGTCGCCGATGCGACCGGTCTGGGCGCTGTCGCGGATGGCCGTGCTGACCGTGTCGGCGAGCGCGTCATCGACGGCGATCTCGACCTTGAGTTTGGGCAGGAAGTGCACGGCATACTCGGTGCCGCGATAGATTTCGGAATGCCCCTTCTGGCGGCCATAACCCTTCACCTCGGTCACGGTCATGCCGTGGACGTCGAGTGAATTGAGAGCCTGGCGAACCTCTTCGAGGCGTGATGGCTTGATAATTGCGATCACCAGTTTCATGTGAGCCCCTTTGCGCTTGGCGCTGTCTGGAATGCCCAGATAGACTCAAGTGCCGTGCCAACTTTGCTTCACTGGGAAACGCTTCGTATTTTCAAGACCTTAGCGGATGGCTTGAGCAGGCGGCAGAAACACAGCCGCAGAACTGCACAAAAAATGTGCAACCTGTGGTAGATCTGGGCACGAATAAGGCAGGGGCGGGCGCGGCATTGGTGCCCTTGCATAGGCTGGCGGCGGGACCGCACTATGTGCGGCATAGGAGAATGCTGATGAGCGACGCAAACGAGACTTACGATGTGCTGATCGTCGGCGGCGGCCCGGTGGGGCTGACCCTGGCGCTTGCGCTGGTCCAGTCGGCGCGCGGCATCAGAATCGGCCTGGTCGACCGGCGGCCGCTTTCGGTGCCGCGCGATGCGCGCGCTTCCGCCATAGCCGCGGGCGTGCGCCGGGTGTTCGAGGCCCTGGGTGTCTGGCAGCAGATGGCGGAAGCGGCCCAGCCGATCACCACCATGCGCATCACCGATTCGGGCGCGGGGGATATCGCACGACCGCTCTTCCTTGCTTTTGACGGCGAAGTGGCCCCCGGCGAGCCCTTTGCCCACATGGTGCCCAACAGCGTCAGCGCCAAAGTCCTGCTCGACGCCGTGGCCGACCGGATCAGCGTCATCGCTCCGGCCAGCATTACCGGCTTTGTCGCCGAGGCGGATGGCGCCCGGCTCATGCTCGCCGATGGCCGCACCCTCAGTGCGCCGCTCGTGGTCGCCGCCGATGGCGGCCAGTCGACCTTGCGCAACATGGCCGGCATAAAGACCAGCGGGCATGACTACGGCCAGACCGGGCTGGTGACCACCATTGCCCATGCCCTGCCGCACGAGGGCGTCGCCTATGAGCATTTCCGCCCCGCCGGCCCCTTTGCCAGCCTGCCGCTCCCCGGCAATCGCTCCTCGCTGGTCTGGACCGAGCGCAGCGAGGATGCGGCACGGTTCCTCGCCATGGATGAAACCGCGCTTGCCGCCGAGATCGAGGCGGTGATGGGCTCGACGCTGGGCGCCGTAACGCTCGAGGAAAAGCTCAGCGGCTTCCCGCTGCGGCTCCAGATCGCGCGCGATTTCGTCGCCCCGAGGCTCGCCCTGGTCGGGGACGCCGCCCATGTCGTCCACCCCATTGCCGGGCAGGGGCTCAATCTGGGCCTCAAGGACGTTGCGGCTCTGGCCGAGGTAGTGGTCGAAGCCATAAGGCTTGGCCTCGATCATGGCGGTGAGGATGTGCTGGGGCGCTACCAGTCCTGGCGCCGGCTCGACACTGCCAGCATGGCGGCCATGACCGACGGGCTCAACCGGCTGTTTTCCAATGATCTGGCGCCGGTGCGCGCCCTGCGCGATTTCGGGCTGGGCCTCGTGGATCGGGCCGGTCCGGTCAAGTCGGCGCTGATCCGCACGGCGGCAGGCATCGGCAGCGGCGGCCCCAGGCTGCTCAGCGGCCTGCCGCTCTAGCCATGGTGTGGTTCGACTCGGAGGCAGTGGCCCGCGCCGAGTATGACGAAGACGAAGCAACGCTTCTCGTCTGGTTCCACGGCAATGAGCACCCCTACGCCTATTACGACGTGCCCGAAGAGGTCTTCCATGCCCTGTGCGAAGCCGACTCGAAAGGCCGCTTCATGCAGCTCCATGTCATCGACCGCTATCAGTACTCCCCGCCCGGCTAGAGCAGCAGTGCAGGGCCGATACTAGATCGAGCACGTCCGTGACCGCTATGAGGTGGTGCCGCGAGGCTCACCAAGCCTGCCGAGTACGGCCACGGCCTCGTCCCGTCGGGTCCAGGGCACGAAGACATGGTCGTGGTGATAGGCCGCCACGACATTGGCGCTGATGCCGGCAGCCGTCAGTGCCGTGCTCATCGCCGCTGTCATGCCCACCGCTTCGAGGGCGGATTGCACCATGAGCGTGATGCGTGCCCAGCCGCCAGTTGCCGCAATGCCGTGGGCGGCCAGTTCATCGACGCTGGCAATCACCGTCAGGCCCTCATCCTCGCGAAAGAGGCCTAGCGGCACCAGGCCTGCGGGTAGTGCGGTGCCGTGCGGCAAGGTGGCAAAGCCATATTCGAGCGGGTCAAGGCGCGGTTCGAGGCTGGCCAGCAGGATCGCCAGGTCGGTTTCACCCGGCATGGCCGCCGTCCTTGAGCTCGGGCAGTTGCCGCAGGGCTTCGGGTTCGACGCTGCGCGCCTCGTCCAGGCTGAGCAGGGGTACGCCCTTGACGATGGGGAATGCCAGTCGCGCCGCCACCGAGATCAGCTCGCTCCGGTCCGCCGAAAGCACCAGCCGCGTCTTGGTCAGTGGGCAGACCAGCATTTCGAGCGTCCTGGTGTCTAGGACATGGCGCGGTGGCGTGGCGGGCGGTTGCGGCATGGTCAGTTCAGCGGCGTCGGGCTGCCCGAGCCGCCACGCGCGATCTCGTATTCGGTCATCGCGATCAGCGTCTCGGCCCGCTGTTCCAGCGTCTGCGCTTCGAGCAGGACCTGCTTTTCGGCCGGGCCATAGGGCCCCACCATGCAGCAGAAATTGACCAGGTCGGCGGTACCGGTGCGCTCGATTTCTTCCCAGTTGAGTTCGATGCTGGCGAATTCGGCATAGTCGCGCATCATCTTGACGAAACGCTCGCGATCGACCGCCTCCTCGCCAAAATCGCGGGTGAAATCCATGGCAAAGTCTTCCGCCGCGATGGCCCCTTGGCGATAGGGGGTCATCACGGTCAGCTCGTGGGCCAGCCGGAAGCGGGTCACGCCCTCGAGGATGATGAAATAACGCCCCTCGCCGCTTTCCTCGAAATGGGTGATGCGGCCCAGGCAGCCGATCGACTGCAGCGGGCTGCGCCCCCTGGGGCTTTCCTCGCTGGTGTCTTCGGGCTGGATCAGCCCGATCAGCCGGTCACCGCGCAGGGCGGCGTCGACCATTTCGATATAGCGCGGCTCGAAGACATTCAGCGGCCGGTGTGAGAACGGCAGCAGCAGGGCGCCCGAGAGCGGAAAAATAGGTACCGACTTGGGCAGGTCGGCCGGTGAAGCAGGACGCTTGAGCATGGTGCGTTCCTCTACTGGGTCGGCGCTGCCTTGCGGCAGCGCCACGGTCGGTTAGGAGAACAGGGCGGCTGACAACAGGCGGCGGCCCTTGACGGTGGCGGGGTCCTTGACGCCCCAGGCGTCGAAGAATTCGAGCAGCTTCTTGCGTGCGCCATCCTCGTTCCAGTCGCGGTCGCGCTTGAAGATGGCGACCAGCGCCTCGGCTGCCTCGAGGCGCTTGCCTTCGGCATTGAGCGCCAGTGCCAGGTCATAGCGTGCCTGGTGGTCGTCGGGATTGGCGGCAAGGGCTGCTTCGAGCGCTGCCGTCTCGCTGACATCGGCCGCTTCGGCCAAGAGGCGCATGGAATTGGTGAGCGCGGTATAGGCCTCGCCCTTGCGCTCCGCCTCGGGCAGCATGTCGAGCGTTGCCTGGGCCTGCGCGGTTTCCCCCGCCGCCATATAGACGCGCGCCAGCCCGATCAGGGCGGTCGCATGTTCGGGTTGATGCTGCAGCACCATGCCGAAGATCTGTGCCGCGCGCCCAAGATCGCCCGCCGTCAGCGCTTCCTCGGCTGCGGTGATGGCCTCGGTGATCTGGGCCTCCATCGAGCCTTCGGTCGGCTGCGGCGCCGGGGCCGCGGCGATGACCTTGTCGGCAAAGCGGCGCACTTCGCCCTCGGGCATGGCGCCCATGAACCCATCGACCGGACGGCCACCGGCAAAGGCAAACACCGCCGGGATCGACTGAATGCCGAGCTGGCCGGCAATCTGGGGGTTCTCGTCGATATTGATCTTGATCAGCCGGATCGCGCCCGCCTTTTCATTGACCACCTTTTCCAGCGCCGGCGTCAGCTGCCGGCAGGGCCCGCACCACGGGGCCCAGAAATCCACCAGCACCGGTTGTTCGAGCGACGCATCAATGACGTCCGCCTTGAAGGCCTGGTCGGTGGAATCCTTGATCAGCATGGCGGCATTGGCAGGGGTGGGGGCGGAAGCGGCAACGCCGTTGAACGGAGTGGACATGACGGAGAAGGGACCCTTCGAACGAGGCGGACTGGGATATTTGCGGACCTTCTTGCGCCCGCAAACGGTGATGTGACAAGCCCCTCAATCCACAAGGCGACGACAAGATGACGCTCGTGCCAAAATGTGGGTTGCAATAGGCGTTTCGATTGGGCATATAGGCCCGCGTCGGCGCACTGCCAAGGCGGCGCGGCGATAAACGGAGCGCGGGTGTAGCTCAGGGGTAGAGCATAACCTTGCCAAGGTTAGGGTCG
>JADKLW010000797.1_pt1 | contig 10571 bp, 6 predicted proteins | sample 8641881 | NCBI WGS metagenome assembly JADKLW01 (sample SAMN16272185, study PRJNA661076) | feces metagenome | isolation source: fecal sample from diarrhoea affected cattle B | host: Bos taurus | place: South Africa: Lokaleng Village, Mahikeng | collected 2019-09
AACCGGCAGGAAAATTAAGAGAAGCTGTCTGAACCGGCTAAATCCTGTGGCCGGTCCAGACAGTCTGCTGTTCAAATATCTGTTATTCGATGGTGATCTTTTTCAATACGCAATTCTGACCCTGCACAATGAGACAGTAACCCCAGTCGATGTACTCTCTGAGGTTGGCTGCAATGGCAGCATCAATCGGCAGGGTGATAACATCTCCGCTCCAGACTTCGCTGTTTGTCGGTTCTATTGCGATATCGCCGTAGATACCTTCCCAGTGGCCGTTAAAAAGCTGCACTTTCTGTTCATCACCGTAAGTATCGACGTATAGCCGCAGCTTCATACCCGCCTTGACACCTGCGTCCAGGAAAATGGAGGGTGGTTTCACCTCGTAATTGACAGACCAATTGCCAAGATCGACATCACCGGTCCAGACAGTCGTCTCCAGGGATACTTTATATGTGATGGATACCTTGGAGATGATCCAGTCAGAACCCTGCATCACAATTCCGTTGTTGTCGCGGAAGCGCTGTACCAACTCAGGCGTCAGCGTGAGCTCTATCTCCTTCGCATCCTTACCTCCGGCGTTGTCTGTCGTCAGGGTTGGTCCTCCCAGTTCCGGAAAAACAATGCCGGCATTACTCCAGTTTCCGTCGTTAATCTGCACCTGTCCCCACGCCTCCTTCTGTGCGAAGTAGATCTTCATCTTGGCATCGGCAGGAATATCCCTTTCAAACTCACTGGCAGGGATGTATACACGCGGTTCGTCCCAGGCACCCAGGTCGGTCAGCGTGTTGAAGATCACGATCTCCACATCTGTCGCCGGAATAAAGGCGATACTGTAGATGATCTCTCCATTGGAGGAGATCAGCTTCACCTTACTGTTGGCATTGGCCAGCTGCGGGATCTCGAAGAAGAGCAGATCATTGTTGAGGATGTACTGCACGGCAGTGCCATCCACCTCTACCCCTGTCAGCTTGTCACCGTTGGTAATGCCGATGGACATCACGGTGCCACCCTTATTGGGTTCCTCCTCCTCACCCGGCAGTACGGGAAAGTAGGCAAACTGTGGCGCTTCGATGGTCAGTGATTCTATCTCCACACTCTCACCGTTGGCCATGAAAAGAGTCAGGACACCGTTCTCCACGTTCATCGTTGGCATGGCAACCACCAGGCTGCCGGGGGAAGTGCTGCTCACCTCCACCTCAGCACCACCGGTGAACTGTACTTTGGCTACCAGGTCGAGATTTTCACCCGTGATCACCACATTGTCACCCAGCGGTACGGTGCTGTTCTCATATGCTGTAAATGTAGGCTTGAGCGTTTCGATAGCCACCTCAACCGAGACACCGCTGCCTGTATTGAGCAGCAGGTTGCCGCTGGTAGCAGCGTCAGGCATCGTCACCGTTACTTCGGTAGCAGTCTGGCTTTCCGGTTCAACGGTTTCTGTCACACCGGGGAAGGTGAGCGAGGTAATCAGCTCCATGTTCAACCCCTCGAGGGTGATCAGGTCACCCGCACGCAAATCCTCAGCCGGGGTGGCAACCACGCTGGCAGGGAGTGCCAGGCCAATGTTGGCGATGGCCACCTCCACGCCCGAAGCGGGCAGTACGATCACCACACCGTCGGTCATATTGGCGGGCAGGGTAAAACGAATTGCTTCGCCCGCTTCCGTTTCAATCACTTCAAACGGCACCTCATCTCCGTTGGGCATGAAGAGAGAAACCACCAGATCAAGGTCCTCTCCGGCAATATCTATCACTTCACCCGGTTTCTTGCCTGTCAGGTCGGCAGTTGCCGCCACAGAGGGAAGCACCACCTCCACGGCAGCGTCGGAGTAAACCTCTATAGGCATCTCCTCAGCATTGGAGATGATGATCTTGCCGCTCTGTGCCTCAGCAGGCACCGTCACCTGCAGCTTCTTGCGTGTCTGTCCCGGCAGGAAGTCACTGGCTTCTACTGCCACGTTATCGAAGAAGATCACCCGTTTGATCAGGTTCAGGTAGTCGCCCTCAATGGTGAGCGTCTCTCCTGCTTTCACCTTCAGGGGAGAGACATTCGTGATAGAGATCGGTTCCGAGAAGGTGAGCGGAGTGATGGTTTTGATCTCACCACTGGCGGTGACCAGCGTTACAATACCCACACCGGCATCCTGCGGGATCATCACCTTGATCTCCCGTTCATTCACGGTGATGATGTCGGTCACCTGTATGGTGCCGCCGGTCACCCCCGGGAAGATCACTGCAGTCACCTCTCCCAGGTTCTGGCCGATAAATCTCAATTCACCTCCCCGCAGTGCGGGGGAGGGTCCGAAAGAGTGAAGCGCAATGCCTGTATTCATCTCTTCTTTCTCACATGACGGCAGCAGAAACAGTCCCAGCAGCAGGAGCGCAAAAATAGCGAAGCCTGACCATCTGTATTTTATTGTTTGCATATTTCTCATTTTATTAGGTTTTTATTCATTCGGCACAACCCGGATATTATCAATGCATATATAAGGAGTACTTGTGGTACCGGTGATACCTCCGTGATAAACAAAGAAGGTGAGACCGCCATAATTGCCCTTGGGTGCCATCTCCAGGTTGCCACCTGCATGGTCAAACTTGAACTCCGTCAGTGGCACAGATACGGTCACCCATCCTTCGGTCATGTATGTACCTGTCTTCTCCCAGGGTCTCCAGAGACCGCGCGGTGTGGTACCATCACCAATATAGCCGTTGGTGTCGCGTGTGGACCAGGGAGTGAAGATCATCTGCAGAGCCAGCGTTTCCCAGGGCTGCGTCACATTGATCTCGAACTTAAGTGTTGAGTTGGCCGGATCGGAAGGGAAGAGATCCCCTTCGGGTCTTCCGTTGGCTGCTCCCCACAGGTTGAACGAGAAGTCATCCTCAGCCCAGTCAACGGCAGGGTCGCCGTCGAGCGTACCTGTGAAGTAGACATAGTTGCCGCTGATCCCTTCGGGATCGCTGTTCTTGACCTTGCCGGCACGCCATCCGCCGTTGGCATTGAGGTTGTCCCAGTCGAGGATCATGCCGCGATCGTCACGGAACTGGAATCTGGAACGAGCTGTACCATAGATCGATTTCACATTGAGATAACCTTTCTGTGCGCCCTCAGGAATCGTGAAGGTCACCTTCGTCTTCTCGATGCTGATAATCTCCGTGACAGGGATGTTGCCTGCCATGGTGATGGTGAGCGGAACGTTGGGATCATCGATAAAGTAATCTCCGTAGAGTACAGCCTGATCACCATCATGTGCATACTCGCAGGAGATGCTGGTCACTACCGGGCCGGGGACCTGTACACCGAAATCATAGGTGAGTGTGTCGTTTCCCTTTGTGATCATGTAGATCTTGTCGGTCACCACCCCGGGGATCTCTTTGGGTATTGTCACAAAGAGGTTATTGTCAGTGATGAAGCTTGAGTTGAGGATCGCTTTCTTGTCGTTGAACCACATCTCACGGATGCTTGTAAGGTTCTTCCCAACCAGCACGATGCTGTTGTCCATAAAGGCTTTCACCAGGAGTGAGTCAGCCGACTCGGGAGCAGGCACTCTCACGTAGAATACCTCAGGTATACCTTCGGTCAGCTCAAATTTGTCTGGATTGTCGTCGCACGACTGTATACCGAAAGTGAAGAGGGCGATCAGCAGCAGCAGTGACCATCCCGTTTTTTCTGTAACTATCTTTTTCATATTGTTAAATCTCTTCTGGGTTAATATTGAATGGTCGAGAGGTCAAACTCTACCGGATCCAACAACAGGTTGGGATTCATTGTCAGGTCGGTGTCCGGGAAAGGCAACTGGAAATGGGCATCGGTCACGTTGGGAGCCGCTGCACCGGTATCGTAGTAGGTATCATCGGTGTTAAGGATTCCGGAAGTGTAGAACTGATTTAACCCTAAATATTGGTTTCTCCGTTGTGCCTTGATCTCTGCAATCGCCTTTGCCGGCTCATAGTAGTGCCAGCGTACGTAGTCGTACCAGCGGTCGCCCTCGCAGGCCAGTTCCAGACGTCGTTCTTTCCATATATCGTTCCAGGTGATGGATGTTTTTGGTTCATAGCCCTGCACTGAGCGTCCGCGTACATCGTTGAACGCCTTGAGCGCTTTCGCATCGGAGGTGGAGCCACTGTTGCCCATCACCGCTTCGGCATAGATCAGGTAGACGTCGGAGAGACGCAGCAGGTGGGTACTCAGGCTGGTAGCCATGCGCGACATAGCATGGCCGATACCGATCTGATGGTCGTTGTCGTTACCCACAATATGCTTCACCTCGTTGGCACCCACGGGGCTCTGATACTCCATGCTCTCCACGGCGAACGCGGTGTAGTCCAGACCACCCTTGTCCACCCAGAAATAGTCATATATGTCGCCATACATCATCATGGTGGCCTTGCGGCGGGCATCCACGTTGTTACGACTAAGATTCAGGGCATTTTCACCGAAAGCGTCCTGCAGGTCGACTGAAGGTCCGCCATAGCCACCCCAGGTGGCACCATATTCGTCGATACCGAGGATGCCGAGGTCTGACTGCAGGGAGTTCTGCGAGGTCCACTGGTTGGATACCACCCAGTGCCATGCAAGGAGGCTCTCTTCGCTGTAATTGTTCTTCAGGCGGAAGATGTCGGAATAGACCGGCAACAGGCTGCGGCCGCTTTCATCGATCACCTTGCGTGCGTACTCGGCGGCCTTATCCAGGTCATCCTGGTTGCGGGTGCCGCTCATGCCGTAACCTGATTTGGTGAGATAAACTTTCGATAGCAGCCCGTAAGCAGAATAGCGATCAATACGTCCCGGATCATTGTCTGCCGGTAACCACTCAATCGCCTTTTCCAGTGTCATGATGATATAATCATAGACGTTGGGAATGGTCGCTTTGAATATCTGGTTATAGTTTCCTGCAGAGATCTCAGCCGAGTTGTTATGGATGATGGGTACAGCACCGAAGGTACGTACCAGGTAGAAGTAAGCCATCGCCTTCCATACAAGTGCTTCACCCTTTACAGTATTCTTGGTCTGTTCGCTCACATCGGGACCGGCCTTCATATCAAGGTTCTCAATGATACCGTTGCTATAGGCATTCACCGACCAGAGAGAGGCTGACATGTTCACCAGGTCCTCATCGGTGGAGTTGATGGTGAAGGTGAGATAGGGTGATGATCCCCAGTAGTAGTTGCCCGAGAGCACCTCTCCCACCTTGAAGAAACCTCGCTGGAAGTCGTACCAGGGGGAGTTGTAGACCGGATTCACTGCTTGAAAGCACTGTTCGTCGGTCTGGTAAAAACTGTCTACCGTATAGTTGTCCTCCGTGGGACGTTCCAGGAAATCCTCACAGGAAGCCATCACCAGAAGAATGACGGTAGCGATAATTGTTTTTGTAATGATACTATAATTGTTCATATCCTGTACTTATTGAAGTGATTAAAACGAAAGACTTACACCGAATGAGTAAACCTGAGGAGAAGGATAGCGTCCGTTGTCGAGTCCGAAGACATTCTGACTGGCTGTGCTTGCACCGATCTCCGGATCAAAACCTGTGTAATTGGTAATAGTCGCCAGATTCTGGATGTTGGCATACACCCGGATATTCTCCAGCATCCACTTGCGCACCACCTTTTCAGGAAGGGTATACCCCAGCGTGATGTTCCGTATGCGCAGGTAAGAGCCATCTTCAATGTAACGGTCGCTGATGCGGTCATTATCATTCGGGTCATTGGCTATCGCCCTCGGGGTACGTGTGTCGGGGTTGGTCACCCGCTGGTTGGTGATATCGTCGGTCCATTCATAGACAGTATTGCCATTCACGGTGGCAGGATAGCTCTTGGCAGGATCTATAGGCTCCAGGTTGGCACGCCCGGTGATCAGCCGCAGCTGATTGTCCCAGGCACTCTTCATGTTGGAGAGGTTGATGGCGGTGTAATTGAGCACCTTGTTACCGTAGGAGCCATTGAAGAAGATAGACAGGTCTATATTCTTGTAGCTGAAGCTATTGGTCATGCCGAAGGTGAACTTGGGTAGCGGTGAGCCTATACTGGTACGGTCGTAGGTGTCGATCACACCGTCGGGCACTCCTTCCGGACCACTCAGGTCTTCAAACTTGAGGTCGCCCACCCAGGTGGTGTTGTAACGGTTGAAGACACCGTCGGTTGGGTACTTCTCCGGTTTGGGTGAGTTCTGCAGATCCTCCAGATCTTTGTAAACACCGGCCACCTTGTATCCGTAAAAGTTATAGAGTGGTTCACCCACATTACTGATGGAGACCACATCACTCCACTGTCCGTATCCTTCAATGTGTACGGCGTCGGTGCCGTCGAGTGCGACCAGCTTGTTCTTGTTGAAGGAGATCTGGAACTCTGTGTCCCAACTGAAATCACCTGTCAGATTGTGAGTGGAAAGGGTGAATTCAAGACCCTTGTTGTTGATGGTGCCGTAATTCCCGAAGGGTGCTGCAAGAGCTGAAGAGGCATTACCTCTGGTACCCATATAGGAGGGAAGCTGCAGCGGCATCAACATATCTTTCGATGTTTTGTCATATGCATCCACAACCAGTCCAACCCTGTTATTGAAGAAGTTAAGATCGAGACCGAGGTTCCACTGCTCCTGTGTCTCCCACTTGATGTAAGGGTTGGCGATGTTCGACTGGCGATAGCCGAGGCCGAGGCTGGAGGGCATGCGCACGATGGCAGCACCCCAGCGGTAACCGCCGATGTTGGCATTACCTGTCTGTCCCCATCCTAAACGCAGCTTACCGTTGCTCATCACCTCCGAGAGAGGCTCGAAGAAGGGTTCGTTGGTGAATCGCCAGGAGGCGGCAAAAGCATGGAATCCGGCCCAGCGGTTTTTCGGTCCGAAGTTGGAGGAGCCGTCACGTCGGTAGGTATAGGTCCCCATATATCGGTCATCAAAGTTGTAGGTGGCACGTCCGAAGAAGGAAGACATTGCAGAACTGCCAAAACCGGAATTGATCAGTGGATCGGTACCGAGACTGGGGTTCTTGATATCATTCGAAGGAAGAGCTGAGGCCGTCACACTCTGGAATTCATAGCTCGATTCCCACATTTCCTGCCCCAACATCGCGGTATAGCTGTGTTTATCCTGATTACCGCTATAGGTAAGATAGTTCTTCAGCTGCCAGAAGCGGTTATCATTCTTCTGGATGGAGCTCATGTTCTTCTCCCTGCTCCAGTTACCGTAACGCACAGACGGCTCAAAACGTTCACCGCGTGAGCTGCCTATATCGAAGCCCAGCTCGGTATGCAAGACAAGGCTTTCTACAGGTGTTATATCAGCAAATATGCTACCGTTCAGCTTGTTTCTTCCCAGCAGTATATCCTCGTCGAGTACCATGGCGATGGGGTTGATACGGGTATATCCTTCGCGTATTTCCGAGGCGTAGTTGCCGTCGATATCATAGATCGGTATATCGGGAGGCGTCAGCAGTGAGTAGTTGATCACTCCCTCCTGGCTGTCGGCCAGCCCGAGACGCTCGTCAGTCTGTGAATACATCGCGTTGAGACCCAGCTTGAACCATTTTTTGAGCTGTGCATCCAGGTTGGAGCGGAAAGAGTAGCGGTTGAACTCAGTACCGATGATGGTACCATCCTGGCTCATAAAGGAGCCGGAGACAAAATAACGTACCGCATCAGTCCCACCCTGTGCGGAGAGCTGGTGCTGGTGCATAGGTGCACGGCGGAAGACAGCATCCTGCCAGTTGGTACCGACACCCAGCAGCGACGGATCGGCAAACTCGGGACGGTTATCGGAAAGGGATACCTGGTTGCTGTAATTGGCAAACTCCCGCAGGTTCATCATGTCTACACGTGCAGCCTGACGCTGCATCCCATACATTCCTTCGTAGGTGAACTTGGCTTCACCCGCTTTACCACGCTTGGTGGTGATCAGTACCACCCCATTGGCACCCTGTGCCCCATAGATGGCGGTGGCGGAGGCATCCTTCAGGATCTCCATGGAGAGGATATCGGAAGGGTTGATCGTCGACAGAGGAGAGATGGTGGAGATGGGGCTGTTACCCAGTGCATCACCCAGACCAAAAGAGGAACCACTGCTGCCGCCGCCCTGAACGATCACCCCGTCGATGACATAGAGGGGTTCCGCATTGGCATTGATGGTAGATTGGCCGCGCACACGAATAGAAACAGAGGAACCGGGAGCACCGGAGGTCATCACGGATGTCACACCCGCTGCCCGTCCCTGGAGTGCCTGGTCGAGGTTGGTGATCACCGAACCCTTGATGGCATCCTCCCCCACGGTGACAGAAGCACCGGAGATATCACTTTTTCTCATGGTTCCGTAACCTACCACTATCACCTCATCGAGCAGCTCTGTATCCTCGTTCATCTCAAGGTTGAGGGTGGTGCGGTTTCCTACGGTCACCTCCAGTGATTCATAGCCAATGCTGGAGATCACCAGCACCGGATTGGAGGTGGTCAGATCAAGGACAAACCGGCCGTCGATGTTGGTCACCGTACCGTTGGTCGTTCCTTTTTCCATGATATTGGCACCAATCATCGCAGATTTGTCGTTACTGTCAATGACAGTACCGGACACCCTGCGCTGCTGTGCCATTAATTGAAAGCTCATTATCAGAGCCATGCATAACACAATAATGTTTTTCATACAATGCTAATTATCATTAATAAAAGTTCACATTTAAATACAAATGTAGAGAGATGCAAGATAAAATTCAAGTATTATATTATCTTATATTAATACTTTTTTAACTAGTGGAAACTTCTGATCCCATGCCGGGTTAAGCAGATTAACATTAACAGTCATACCATTACGAACAACAACTATTTGGCAGCGATTGAGATGAATATAAAAGGAGTCATGATAGAGCAAATAATAGTACTATTCTCGTAGATTAAGATCGGAGGATAAAGATATAAAAAGGATGAAAAACCGCAAATGGATGATAAAAAAAGAAGATCAGATGATCACCTTTGTCTTTCTGTAATTTTCCCGAAACTCTTTTGGAGAGCACTCTTTTCTTTTTTTAAAGATACGGTTGAAATTAGAAAGGTTATTGTATCCGCAATCGTAACATATCTCGGCAATTGAGTTGGTGGTATCCACAAGGAGCCTTGTAGCATTTCCTAAACGGATATCAATAATATAATCCGATACGGTTTTACCCGTCCTCAACTTAAAGAAACGGCTCAATGCCACAGGTGTCATCCCTATTATATTTGCCAGCTCTTCAAGTCTGATCTCCTCTTGATAGTGGTTGTTGATATGTTCATATATTTTTCGCACGCGGCGACTGTCGGTATTATCATCAATATGGGCAAAAGAGGTGCTGGCCAGGGTGCGGTAATTTTCACACAGTGAGAGCTCATACAAAATTGAGAGCAATTTAATCACGGCATGAAACCCCGATTTTTCTGCAGAAAGGGTGTCAAGCATGGGATATACTTTCATAATTGTCTCCATGGGGAAATTGATTCCTTTTTGGGCTTTCTGAAGCATTTGACGAATAGAGCTGAACTGATTCTTATGAATCAAATTTCCAAAGAAGAGCTCTTTTGAAAACTGTACCGTGATCTCTCTTATATTTTTTGAGATGCAGTCATGCTGCTCCCACACGTGCTCCAGCTCCTCGCCCGCAATGAGTGTAAGATCGAACTTCCCGATCACCTCTACTGAATCACCCACGATGCGTCTGACACCTTCGGCATTTTCAATATAATTGATCTCGAACTCGCTGTGTGAATGTAAAGGATAGGTAAATTCCGATTTTCTGCGATCGGCGATGTAGAAACAATCCTTCTCTGATAAAGGAGTGATCTCATGAATGATATGACTGCTGGTTGTGTTCATTAAGGAATTATTCTGTTAAATCCCTTATTAAAAGGTAGTGGTCCCACTTGGGCTTGAACCAAGGACTCCCTGATTATGAGTCAGGTGCTCTAACCAACTGAGCTATGGGACCTTTGTTTTGATGCATCAACCATCAAAAGCGGGTGCAATATTACTACTTTTTTCGGAAAATACCAAGAATATGCTATATAATTGGCGCATAGCGATCCAAAATTATTCTCTACCTTTGGCAAATTCATTTTAAAAATCATTATTCACCCCGAAGCAAGCGGTGCTTGTTTCTTTTTAAATGTTTATTACATATGTCAGAATTAACTTTTAGCGTGAAAGCGCAGAGTGAGAATCCCACGAAAACAGTGATAAAAGCCAGAGGTTTTGAGTTGATCGTAGATGAACCTGAAGAGCTGGGGGGAACAAATGCAGGATTGAATCCGGTGGAATATGTCCTGGCTGCTTTCTCGGGCTGTCTCAATGTAATGTCGCACGTGGTAGCCAAAGAGATGAACTTCGAGTTGAGAGGTGTGAAAATCAACCTTTCCGGGGTTCTTGATCCTGCAAAGTTCACCGGTGCTGAAACCGGCGAGAGAGCCGGTTATAAAAGGATCGACGTGGAGATTGTTCCCGATACGGATGCAGACGATACCACGCTTGAGAGATGGCTTCAGACCATTGAGGAGCGTTGCCCGGTAAGTGATAACCTCTCCAATCCCACGCCGGTGCATATCACATTCAAAAAGTAAAAA
>JADKLW010000281.1_pt2 | contig 10537 bp, 10 predicted proteins | sample 8641881 | NCBI WGS metagenome assembly JADKLW01 (sample SAMN16272185, study PRJNA661076) | feces metagenome | isolation source: fecal sample from diarrhoea affected cattle B | host: Bos taurus | place: South Africa: Lokaleng Village, Mahikeng | collected 2019-09
CATTTGTTTTGATAAAGTTTGCGATAAGCTTTTTCGAGCCGTGCGTTTACGCTGATTTCGGAGCATGAAATATGTCAAACTGAACTTGACTTGAAGCATAAAGCTTGAACCACGAACAGCCACTTTTAGGTAAGTGCTGTTATATGCCGCTTTTCTCGTTTTTCTTCAGGTTAATTATCTTTTCAGCAACTTGTATGCAATGTTCAATATTTCCTAATAGGCCCATATTTAGAATTTCAAATTCCAATAATTTCTGTGCAATTGTTTCTTTGTCTGTTTTCTTTTTTTTATAAGATTAAAAATTGTCGGTGTATATCCTTGATATTCATCTCTTGAGGCTGTATCATTTACACCAATTGGGTCCCACTCATCCCAAAGTATTTCATCAATTTTTTGATAAAGATCCTGGTATTTTCCTTTACTGCGAAATTTCTGTTTAAGCTCGTTTTCATCAAGTCGATATTCTCCTGTCAACAGGTATTCTTTCCATAGTTGAACATTTTTTAGTGTTAAATCGAAGCCAATTTCTGGGTTATCAAGATCAAAAATTACTTTTCCAATTCTTTCTCCTGCTTCCGTCCCGTCATCCCATTTGAAATAATCTGAGGTCATTAAAGCAAATCCAACTGTGTTTAAGTGTACCGGTCGAAGTTTAGTTAAGATTGTATCATTCAAAAGTTTAATTAAATGCTCTATTGTAATTTCAAATTCTCCTTCTTTGAGATTGTCAATATAAACAGTTGTTGTGTCATAGCCTGTCTTTTGTTGACTGTCCTTTAAGTCAAGAGCTAACTGGTCTGCGGTCAATTGTGACTCAAAATATTCTTTTAGCTTCTGTTCTGTCATTGTCATGTTGTCCTAAAGTGGCATATAAAACATAAATATGCGTAAAAAAGTATAGATTTATCATTCTGAAACATACTCTACCATTTTATGCGAAGACATATTTCAAGTGATTAAATTAATCAAATTTCTAAATATGAACTAATAATTTCTGGTATCCAGAGTTTTCAGGAAGGTTAGAGCGCTAAGATTGTGACCTTTTGCCGGAATCAGGCAAATTATTTAGGCATGTTGTTGGCTGTACCTGCTTACTTGTTATGAACTTTTTTAAACAGTATGAGCAGAGGTTTTGTGAAAGAAAGCGATCAGGAAGAGTTACCCATGGTCCCGCCGCGCGCCGATTTGCCTGCAGGTATGGTGAATTATGTGACGGAAGTAGGCTACGGTGCCTTACTTGCGGAACGTCATCAATTGCTTCACGAGCGAGACAGTCTGTCGATTTCGGGTGAAAATGAAAAGCGGATTACAGTGAATTTTATCAATGCTAAATTGGATTTACTAAACGACCGGATCTCAAGTGCGAAAATCGTTGACCTTTCAAAACAGCCAAAAGATAAAGTCCGTTTTGGGGCTGAGGTTTTCTTTACGGTGGATTCAGATTCAAAAATTCAGAACTATCAGATTGTTGGGGTGGACGAGGCCAATATTGTCAACAAAAAGATCGCGTTTACTTCTCCCATTGCCAAGATTTTTATGGATAAAAAAGTGGGCGAAACAGTGAAACTAAAACTGGAAAAAACGGAAAAGCAGTTTACAATTGTGTCTGTAAAATATTGAGATGGGTGTTGTTACTTTAAACCAGCTATTCCACTATGTTTTTATAGATTTAAGGTTAATTTAGGTTTTAAAATTGCACAATAAACTAAAATTAATAAGCCAAAAATTAAGTAAAAACTTTCTCTAGGCGAAAATTTAATTAGTCTTTGCCAAAATGAAGAGTGGTGATAATCGTAATCTTTCTGTTTTGAATAGGTAAAATCTTGATCACCGTAAAAAAGATTCTCTTCTTTTTTCGGTGGCTTATAATATAAAATATAGAGACTATTGCTTCTCTCCAAATCAAAACCATAATATTCTTGATTTGTCTTCAGCATAATATTTAGCAATTTCACTATATCTCCATAAGAATTTTCTTTCGAAAACTTGAATTTCAATCCACTCTTTTCAATTTTTTCTGATTGCAGTTTATTCACCAAATTTAACATTTTCTTTTCGGTAGCTTCAGTGAAATCTGCGGGTAATCGTATTTCTTTATAGTTCCAGCCATCCATTGGGATTTTAGCAGATTCAAGAAGTTTTTCACCATTTTTTGCCTTTGCTGGAAGTCCAATATCCAAAACTCTCAAATTCATTTTCTCAAGAGTAGGTTTTGAAAAATACCAAAAAAAGGGGTGCCGTAAAGAGTACACTTATCATTCCGCTAACGTAAAATATCTTCCTATGTTTTTTCATTCTATTCGGTATTTTTATTGAATCTTAGTTTTAAGTATCCTTTAGCTATGTGATTTAAGTTTTGATTTCTACCAATTTCCAATGATGTAAAATCAATCACGTTCGGAAATTCTTAGTGTAAAAATATGGTAGTAATCTCCGATTGCAGACATTGATTTATTTTCTGTTAAATCAAATTCGTCCATCAACTTTAAGCCTTGGTCTTTCACTAATTCTTTGGCGTTGTTTTTCGTGAAAAATTGATCTTCAAATGCGGTATATAGACCGAAGATTAAGATTACTAGTCCATAACCGATTGTCAGATATTTAGCTGTTTTAGGATAACCAAGTTTTTTTGGAATAAAATAAAATAAGCATCCAAGCCCGATTGGGAGTCCAGCGAATACAAGTATAAAAAAACCTATGAGTATAAATTCGTCCAATACGAATACATATTTTCAGCTGATTAAATTAATAAAATTTTTTATATATAGCTTATCCAATTTATAAAATGTGAGAGATAAATCCGCATCCTCTGAAATGGAAATGCGGATGGAGTGCCGGTTTCTTTTTTTTAATAAGTCGGCTGACGGTGATGCTGCCGAGGTTAACAGAGTTGAAAACCTCTACTTCATCTGCACTGAGGAAGGCCATCCATGAACATGCTTGCTTGCAAGTTGTGTAAATTTTGCATGCTTAAAACCGAAGAAAAGCAACGTCCGATGTCGTGGATTTGCAATCCGTATCCGCTACAATTTATCGTTTTGCGCCTTTGCATGAATCTAGTGAATTCATCTTTGGGTTTTTACGTGAAATAAGAAAGTGTCGCAGTGTCTAAACACCTGCCAAAACCATGATATTTTACAGATAATATGTAAAAAATAGCAAGTTCTGTAAAAGAACTTCAAAAATGAACTATCTTTGCCGCACAAATGATAAAAAACGCAAATGAAATCACAACTATTCTTAGTTTGGGTCCTGCTTCTGTGTGGATCCTTCCTGCGATCTCAGAACCCTGTCAGTCCTGCTTTGGGCTTTAACGTTTTTGTAGAAAACAATCTCGAACTCAAATCCAATGAATCGGAAGGCCCGGTTGCCGCCGGAGGTAATCTTACGATTGCTGGAAATTATCAGGTGGCCATTCACAATGCCGGAAGCTTTCTGGTCGGCGGTCAGGCGATTGGTCTCGTTGTGGGCGGAAAACTGCTTTTCCAGGGCAACAGCGACCTGAAGTTGAATAAAGGTTATGTGAAAATAGGAGATCTTACAAGCGCAAAGGTTTGGTATAAAGACAATAATAATGCTAATGCCAATATCAGAATTACCAAAAACAACGGTGGCTATGACAACACTCCCCGGATTTCTTTGCAAAACAATGCCCCGTTTTTCGGAAATGTAAGCCCGCAAAATAACCCGGTGAATGAAGGCAATCTGATTGATTTCGCAAGTGCTTTTACGCAGATGAGAGCGGCTTCACTGGATCTTGCTCAATGTACCCATAATGCCCAGCTTACCAACCCGAACGGGAATCCTGTGGATATTGCCAACCTTCCGAATCAGATAAAAATAACCCTGCAGAACGGAATTAATTATCTGAATATTAAAGGAACAGATCTGAACAGTGTTTCGGAAATTACGTTCGTTAATCAGCCAAATGCCAACAGAATTCTGGTGATTAATGTCAATGCAGCGGGAAGTTTCAACTGGAAAGTGTGGAACCAGCCCGGATTTGGCGGAAAAGCCAATTGCCCGTATGTGATTTATAATTTCTATAATGCAACCGACATCAAAATGGTTAACGGTGATACCGTAGAAGGAACCATTTTCGCGCCTTTCGCGGATGTGGATAAGAACGGACATAGCAGTAATATTGAAGGACAGCTTATTGCAAAATCTTTTAAACAGAATGCCGGGGAAATGCATTATGCCAACTTTTCTGCTTCACTGCCATCATGCGTTGTAGCTCCGGTAGTAGCTCCGGTATCAGATTTTACAGTGAATGCTGCGGCACAATGTCTGTCAGATCATTCATTTGTTTTTACCAATACCACTACGGGAACGGATCCCGTAACGTATCATTGGGATTTCGGCGACGGTACCATCAGCACGGTGATGAATCCTGTAAAATCATACACAACTCCAGGAACGTATACAGTCTCGATGACTGCTACCAACGCAGCCGGATATAATACCAAAACCAGCACGGTGATGGTTGATCAGTCGGTAACTCCAGTGGTGAATATCACGGGTTCAGTGCCCGGAAATGGTTCGGTGACCAAGCAACTGACTTTAGCCAATGTAAATATCTTCAACAGTTTTTCCTGGAATCTGCAGGGAGGAGGAACGGGACTTTTCCCGAATCAGAGTGTAGTGAATTTCAGCTTCACAGAAGCAGGCCTGTACATCGTGACGGTAAATACTTTGGATGCGAACGGTTGCGCTGGATTGCTTGAAATTCCCATCATCATTGAAGCCGACGACGTTAGCCCCGGAAACGACGGGGGACTCGAAAGTGAAAGCTTGGGAGATGCCGTAACCAAAAGATATTTGCAAAGAAAAAAGAAAAGTCTTCCAACGAAGCTCGAGAAAACAGATGCCTTGATCTTTAATAAAAATGTACTGGCTGCCAATAACGGATATTATGCTTCTCAGAACTCCCTCGCAGGACTTACGATGTTGAATATGTTTCCATCACAGTTGGTGCCCGGGAGTGTAGCTCATGTTACATCTCCTACCGATATTCTGGATTATACCATAGCTGAGGAAGTGCTGAGTGTGGATTTCTCACTGAGCGCGAAAACAAAGGCCGTCGTATTGGGAGTGAGAACGGCCAATAAAGTCTACAACCATACCAAGGCATCCTGCGACAGGCTGAGAGGTGCGGAAATACTGTACGTGAAAACCGTAAAAATAAAAGGGTATAACTTCCTGGAACAGGCCATTAAACAACGAAATGGGTCGGTAGAGTATGCCATCTCTTTTGCGGTTGGGCTGAATGATACGGACTCTCACTATTCGCTTCAGACCAACTGGTTCGTGAAGGAATATATCCAGTCGAAAGATGTGTATAACTTCCAGGTTTGGGCTACAACTCCTGCATATACGGCGAAACTGGTAGAAGATATTCTGACGAATCTTAACGGTTCGCTTCCTGTTATTCAGACAGAAGTTCAAAAACTTCCCAAAACCTATGCTGCGAAAATTTCCAGAGAAGGAATCAATCTGGTGATGAAACTGAGAAGTGTGGAAAGAGGGCAATCTATCGAAATTGAAATGGAAGAGAACCATACCGAAACCAACGGATACGGAATGCGCTACGAACCACTGAACTCCGACGGGGAACAGACTATCTCCATCGAAATTAAGGATTCTTATGAATTCGACGGGCTTATTAAAGTCAACGGACAGATTCAGGATGCATTCTACCATGCAGACGGAAACTGGGGACTGGATTATGATAAACAGTACACCAAAATTGAGAATTACAGAGTGTACAATAATTTTGACAGGGTGTACAAAGATGAAGAAAAAGCAGTGCACAGAACGGTTAATCTGACCACCAAAACGGATGATTACATCACCTTGTACAAATCTTTATATCCGGGAAATCTTCCTGATGATTACAGTGAATATAAATTTATCGCCTTCACGGCAAAAGGCAGTGGACTGCTGGATATCGGCCTGGTAAAATCTTCGGTAAAAGAGTGGAAAAATCAGTATAAAGCGCCACTGAATATTAAGAATTACGAACAGACATACTATATTCCTTTCGATTATTTTAAATCCGAAGGTAACAGTGCGAAGATGACGGTAGAAGACCTCACTACACTTACTTTCACCTTTTTGCCGGCAAAAGCAGAAACCAATATGCTGGATCTGGTGATTAAAGATGTGAAATTCACGAAAAAAGCGCCTGAAGGTTACGAAAGCCTGCTGACGCTGATGAAGAATGAATATGTGGTGTATCCGAATCCTTCAAACGGTACGTTCAATGCGTTGCTGTACAGCGAAATCAACACTTTTGCGAATGTGACTATCTATGATATGAGCGGAAAAGTACAGTACAGTTCGAGGGTGTTTCTGAACGAAGGCCGGAATGAATTGCTGTTTGAAAATCTCAGCCTTCCGACAGGCGTGCTGATCATGAATATCACAGGATCAACTGTCAACTACGGAAGCACGAAACTGATGATAAGAAATAAATGATAGAATTTATATATAGAAAAGCCGTTACGGAAATTTCCGTAACGGCTTTTTTATGCGTTCTGTTGAAGCTTAAAATCTCGAACGAAGCTGTATTCCGGTCAGTACTTTTTTGGTGTACAGCGGAAAATCGGCATTCTGAATCCAGCCATAATAACCTAAGTCTTTCTGAAAAACATCTTTCACCCGCTGTCCTTTGTATTTCCCGAAAGTGAAGATTTCCTTTTGGTCATCATCAAAAGCGATAAATCCTGCAAGGTCTGCAAAACGGCTGTGGAAGGAAAATTCACTCAGTCCGGCAATGTCATTCGGTAAATCTTCGTAATGGGCTACCTGAGCGTCTAAAACTTCAAACGTTGCCAGAACATCGGCTTCAGCTGAGTGGGCGTTTTCCAGTTCTTTCTGGCAGTAAAAACGGTACGCAGCAGTAAGATTTCGCGGCTCTTTTTTATGGAAAATCGTCTGGGCATCCACCAGTTTGAATTTGCTGAGATCGAAATCATGACCTGCTCTCAGGAGTTCTTCCGCCAATAAAGGCACATCAAAACGGTTGGAATTAAAACCTCCAAGATCGGTTCCGGCAATCATCTCCATAATTTTCGGTGCAATATCGCGGAATTTCGGCGCATCTTTCACGTGTTCATCGGTAATACCGTGGATGGCTGCGGCTTCTTTGGGAATATACATTTCAGGATTTACCAGCCAGGTTCTGCTCTCGCGCGATGCATCAGGATATACTTTCAGAATACAGATTTCTACAATCCGGTCTTTGCCGACGTTGGTTCCGGTCGTTTCCAGATCGAATACACAAAGTGGTTTATATAGTTTTAAGTTCATAAAAATGATTTAGAGAATTGTGTTTGAGGTCGCATGTTTATCTCAGATGCTTTTGAAACACCACCGAAACCAAGATATAATAGAGCACCAGCATTGGCAGTGCAAGGGTTCTGAAGAAGAGTAAAAGAAGTACTGAGCCTGCGGCCAAAACAATTTTCGGAAGGTTGTCCTGAATTCTTTTTGATTTGAATTTCATCGCAATCATCCGGATCGGACTGATGAGCAGCCACGAACTGAGCGCCGTAAGCGCAAGCAGAAAAAGCGGACTTTCCACCAAAGAAGTGACAAAAGCACTTTCGTGCGAAGTGTAAAGCAACCCCAGAATCAGCACCGTGTTGGTGGGCGTATTGAGGCCTTTGAAAAAATATTTCTGTTCGTCATCGATATTGAAAATGGCAAGCCTCAAACAGGAAAAGAGGGTGATGAACAACCCGAGATATTTAATTTCAAAAAGAAGAGAAATGCCGAAAAGTGTTGAACCAAAAGGTTCCAGCATCTGAAACATGGCAATGCCGGGAAGAACCCCGAAACTCACCATATCAGCCAAAGAATCCAGTTGAGCACCCAGACTGGAACTGGATTTTAAAGCCCGCGCAACAAAACCGTCAAGAAAGTCCAGAACCAGAGAAATCACCATACAAAGAAAAGCTGTGTGAAGGTCATTTTGAATCAGATGAATAACACCGATGGTTCCGGAAAACAGGTTTCCAAGAGTGAACATATTGGCCAGCTGGTTGCGGAAAAAATTCATATTGCAAAACTAATGTTTTTTATTGGTTCATAACCCCAAGGTTCAGCGTTCTGAATGTGAACCGTATATGAAATAAATGTAAATTTGCGCTTATGAATTTTTTTAAAGAATACCGGACGGGAGAGGTCGTGGCTTTATTTTACCGCCTTTTTCTGGCTTATTTTTTCTACCAGATCGCCAGATTTTTGTTTTGGTTTTATAATAAAGACCTGATAAAAGTAGATGGAATTTCAGATTATCTGAACCTGGCATGGCATGGCATCGCTTTCGATACCACGGCTATTCTTTATGTGAACAGCCTGTTTATTCTGCTCAGCCTGATTCCGGTGATGGTGAATACCAAAAAATATTACCAAAAAATGCTGTTCTGGATTTATTTTATCACCAACGGAATTGCGTATTCTTTAAACTTTGGGGATTTCATTTACTTCAAATTCAGTCAGACCCGTCTTACGATTGCGGCAATGCATGTGGCACAGCACGAATCGAATCTGTTTAAGGTTTTCGGCGTTTCCGTGATGCAGCATCCTTTTGTGTTGATCTGGTTTTTCGTTCTCATGGCTTTGTGGATCTGGTTGTACAGAAAAGTAAATGTCCAATTTAAAAAACCAAAAAAACTCATTCCGTATTTCTTTTTTTCCATTGTTACCCTCTGCGCTGTGGCCACGCTGGCTGTAGGGGGAATCCGTGGCGATTTCCGGCACAGCACGCGCCCTATCAATATGGTGGATGCCAATAAACATGTGAAGAATCCCGCTCAGGGAAATGTGGTGCTCAACAGTACTTTTTCGTTCATCCGTACCATCAACAGTAATAATTTCCGTTTGGTGAATTTTGTGGAGCAACAGTTTATTGAAGAGAATATTCATCCTTACAAAACCTACAACAGAAGCGTAAAAGAACGCCCGAATATTGTTATTTTCATCGTGGAATCTTTTGGTAGAGAATATTCAGGAGCTTTTAACCAGGATGGAAAAATTGAAGATTTTGTTTCCTACACTCCTTTTGTGGACAGTCTGGCAAAGGAAAGCCTTATTTTCCCGAATGCTTTTGCGAACGGCAGACAGTCCATTCACGGAATGAGCAGTATCCTGGCCGGAATTCCAACGCTGACGGATGCTTTCACCAGTTCGCCTTATGCCAATCAGAAAATCCAGTCTGTTGTTTCTATCTCCAATGAGTTGGGATATGACACGTCTTTTTATCATGGCGCTCCTAATGGTTCTATGGGCTTTCAGGGGTTTGGAAATATTCTTGGCTTTCAGCATTACTTCGGAAAAACGGAATATGATAACGATGAAGATTTCGACGGAATGTGGGCCATCTGGGATGAGCCTTTTCTGCAGTATTTCGGAGAGAATATCGGCAAAAAACAGCCTTTTATGAGCACAATGTTTACGGCATCATCTCATCATCCGTTCAGAGTTCCCGAAAAATACCAGGGAAAATTCAAAAAAGGAAACATCGAAATGCATCAGCCAATGCAGTATACGGATTGGGCCATTCGTCAATTCTTTGGAAGTGTCAAAAACAAACCGTGGTTTCACAATACGATTTTCGTGATTACCGGCGATCATACCAATCAGGTGTATTATCCGGAATATGAAAAAGCGATGAACCGATACGCCGTTCCTATTTTGTTTTATTCCCCGAATCCTGAATACAGACTGAAAGGCGTGAATTATGAACTGGCGCAGCAAATGGATATTTATCCAACGCTGGCAGATCTTATGGGATACAATAAAAAAATCCGGAGCTGGGGCAGAAGCCTGGTCTCCGAAAAACAGTATCCGCATCTCATTGTTAATTCCGATTCCATTAATGAACAGATGATCATCGGGAATTATATCTATAGATTCAACGGAAATGAGGTGGTAGGCGTGTATGCACAATCGGATTTGAATATGGAAAAAAATCTCCTCGGAAAGGAAAATAATGCAGAAATAGAAAAAGGAATTAAGCTTTGTAAAGCCTGGTATCAGGATTATATGGACAGGGTGATTAACAGGAAATTAAATTAATAAAGGTGTTTTAACAGAAATAGCATGATGTGAATAATAATAAATTTGTCATTTAATAATTTTTAATTATTTTTATCAAAACAAAAATGCTACAACAAATACCTTATTAATATGAAAAAAATTGCACTTACCTTCATAGCTCTTACAGCAGGCGTGTTTTCCTTTGCACAGATCGAGGGAAAATGGAAAACCATCGATGATGAAACGGGAAAAGCCAAATCTATCGTCGAAATCACCAAGAAATCGGACGGTAAATATTACGGTAAAATCGTTCAGCTGCTCGCAAAACCAAGTCACAATACCTGTATAGACTGCAAAGGCGACCGGAACGGAAAACCGCTCATTGGCCTCGAAATCATCCGTGGTCTGGAGAAAAAAGGAGATGAATTTACGGGCGGTACGATTGTCAATCCAAAAGGAGGAAAAGAATACAAATGCACCATCAAAAAAG
>JADKLW010000798.1_pt1 | contig 10533 bp, 10 predicted proteins | sample 8641881 | NCBI WGS metagenome assembly JADKLW01 (sample SAMN16272185, study PRJNA661076) | feces metagenome | isolation source: fecal sample from diarrhoea affected cattle B | host: Bos taurus | place: South Africa: Lokaleng Village, Mahikeng | collected 2019-09
TTTTATCGTGATTTCCGAGCCGTGAAATGTTCCATTTCACTCGAAATCACTCTAAGATTCAGTCTTCATGCTTCTCGGCATTGACGGGGGTCAACATGCCGGGGCTGACAAAGCCGATGGGCTGGGCCCGCATGGCATTGCTTTTCAATTCGCCCTCCATCTTGGCATATTCTTCTTCCATTTCCGGCGTCACAGAGGCCCGGCTGTCTTTCAATGCCTGTTCAAAATGCTTCATCGACACAGTCTCGACCAATCCACCATATTCACGCAGCGCATAAAGCCCTGCACGGCGCACCAGATCTTCCAGATCAGCACCGGAATAGCGTTCCGTCCGCTCTGCAAGATCATCAAGATCGACATCTTTGCCCATCGGCATTTTTTCAGTGTGGATCGCCAAGATACGGCGGCGGCCATCCTTGCCGGGAACGGGCACATAAACAAGCTCGTCAAACCGGCCGGGCCGCAGCAGTGCCGGATCGACCAGACCGGGCCGGTTCGTGGCACCGATGACGATCACCGACTGCATTTCTTCCAGCCCGTCCATTTCGGCAAGGATCGTGTTGACGACCCGTTCCGTCACTTGCGGTTCACCCATCCCGCGCCCGCGAGCGGGGACAAGGCTGTCAATCTCGTCGATGAACAATATGGTCGGAGCAACCTGACGCGCGCGCGCAAATAGACGCGCGATCTGTTGCTCGCTCTCGCCATACCATTTGGACAGAAGATCGCTGGATTTGGTTGCGATGAAATTGGCCTCTGCCTCACGCGCAACGGCTTTTGCCAGCAACGTCTTACCCGTGCCCGGCGGCCCATAGAGCAAAAAGCCCTTGGCCGGACGAATACCCAGACGGGTAAACGCTTCCGGATTTTTCATCGGCAGTTCGATGCCTTCTCTCAAACGCGTCTGTGCGTCATCAAGACCGCCAATATCTTCCCAGCGGACATCGGGCGCCTGCACCATCACCTCGCGCATAGCGGATGGCTGCACGCGTTTCAGCGCTTCGACAAAATCCTCGCGGCGGACCACAAGCTCGTCAAGCACCTCTGGCGGAACCGTTTCGGCCTCCAGATCAAGTTTCGGCATGATCCGGCGAACAGCCTCGATCGCCGCTTCGCGGGTGAGCGCCGCCAGATCAGCGCCGACAAACCCGTAAGTCGTGCGGGCAAGTTCGGTCAGATCCACTGCCGGATCCAAAGGCATACCGCGGGTATGGATGCCCAAAATCTGCTTACGACCAGCCAGATCCGGCACACCGACAATGATTTCACGGTCGAACCTGCCCGGACGGCGCAGCGCCTCATCAATCGCTTCAGGGCGGTTGGTTGCCGCGATAACGACCAGATTGACGCGCGATTCCAGCCCGTCCATCAACGTCAGCAACTGGGCAACCAGCCGTTTTTCGGTCTCGCCCTGCACCTCACCGCGCTTGGGAGCGATAGAATCAATCTCGTCGATGAACAAAATGGACGGCGCAGCCTTGGCCGCAGCTTCAAAAACCTCGCGCAGTTTCTTTTCCGATTCGCCATAAGCCGAACCCATGATCTCCGGTCCGTTTATCAGGAAAAACTCCGCATCGCTTTCGTTTGCAACAGCTCGCGCCAAGCGGGTTTTGCCGGTGCCTGGAGGACCATGGAGCAACACACCGCGTGGCGGATCAACGCCAAGCCGCGTAAAGAGTTGCGGATAGCGCAGGGGAAGCTCGACCATTTCGCGCAGTTGATCGATAGTTTCATGCAGGCCGCCAACGTCATCATAAGTAACATCGGCCCGGCGATGCTCGGACGATTCTACATATTCCGGCCGCAGTTCGACTTCGGTATTTTCGTCAATATGCACCAGTCCTTTGGGAATGGTGGAAACGACAAGCAACCGGATCTGGGTCAGCGAGAAAGCCGGAGCAGCCAGCATTTGCTGTAACTGCAAGGGCATATCGCTGCGATCGACTTGCTGTTGACCATGGGTGGCGACGAAATCGCCCGTCGTCACGGGACGCCCCATGAAGCTGCGTTTCAGACCAGCCCCGCTGCCATGCAGGCGCAAATCCTTTTGCGCCGGGGCGAAAATCACTTTTTTGGCCGGTTTCGAATCGGCTTTGCGAATCTCGACAAAGTCACCGGAGCCGACACCGGCATTGGCACGTTGCAAACCGTCAAGCCGCACGAAGTCCAGCCCTTCATCTTCCGGATAAGGCAGAACCGCACGGGCAGGTGTTGACTGCTTCCCGCGAATCTCGACCACGTCCCCTTCGATAAGTCCCAGTTTGGCCAGATTATCCCGCGACAAACGGGCAAGACCGCGACCGCTATCCTCGGGCCGGGCGTTGGCGACCTGTAATTTTATCATGGGAGAATCGGATTCAGCATCAGATTTGGGATCGGAGGCGGGGTCGGAACTGGGATCAGCCATGGTCGAATGAACTCCTGCGATAGTATCGTTTCCAATAAGATAGGGAGACATCGGCCATTATGCGACCCCGAATTTAACTGGCCAGAAGTAAGAGGGGATCAGGAGCGTCCAAGAATATCTGGATTTCAAGCAAAAAAAAGGCCAACCCCGAAGGATTGGCCTGTAAAAGTTTTTAGGAGAGGATGCCTGAAAGGCGAGTTCTAATTGGCCGAGAATCGATTATGTTGCAAGTGCGAAAAGAACATTGACAGTTGCACGTTTTGCAACCTAGTAGGGTAGCGCGCGCAAAATGCTGATATCTATCGAAAGTGATGGTAAATTTGCGTTGCACAAACTTCATTTAGTCTCAATATTGGAAGAATTATGCGCCGCCTCCCCCCTCTCCGTTCATTAGAAGCATTTGTTCGTGTTGCCCGGCTTGGCACATCCAAAGCCGCGGCTGCTGAATTGGCCTTGTCTGCACCAGCACTCAGCCGCCGAATCAAAGCGCTCGAAGATCATATCGGAAAGCCGCTGTTTGAACGGCGCAACCAGTCCATGGTTCTGAACGAAGATGGCCAGGCCTTGCTGGATGCTGTAGCCCCGGCAATGGAAGCGATTGGCGATGCCGTCGATCATATGACAGTTAGCGGCGGGTCTTTGCGCCTGCGTTTGGGCGTCCTTCCTCTATTTGGTGCAACCCGTCTGGTTCCGCGGTTACCGGAATTCAGAAAGCTCTACCCAAAGCTGCATATTGATGTGGACACTTCCACCCATGCCCAGAACATGCTGGGCGATGTTATTGATGCGGCGATCATCATTGCAGACCATGTGGACCCCAATCTTTATGCGGTGAAGCTGGACAGCAACAAAATCTACGCAATTGCAGCAGCCGAACTTGTCCACGGGCCCAACGCGATCAAGACGCCAGAAGATTTGATGGATCATAACATCCTGATCCATAGTGACATGCTCAAAGCTTTTGATTGCTGGAAAGAAGCCGTTGGCAAACCGGACCTGAAGCCCGCCAGCATTGACCAGATGAACAGCGGCCCATTGATATTGGAAGCTGTAGCGCAGGGACTTGGCGTGGCGATCATGCATGGCGGCCATTTTTCCGACGCAAACGACCCGCGACTAGCCCGCTTGTTCGATTATGATATCGACAGCCCGTATTCCTATTGGTTCGTATGCCGCAAACGCGACCAGAAGCATCGGGCAGTGCGGATTTTCCACGACTGGGTCATTAAAGCCGGCCTTTAAATGCGGTGGATTGCGCATGAAAGCGCCTGACAGGATGCGTTTCAGCAATTAAATCAGACGCAGCAGGTAAATTTTTTGCTTTCTGACATTTTGTTCAGGAACCATTACAAGAGTTGTTCGTAGGTTTGCCAGCCCTGATAAAAAATTGGAGAAAATATATGCGTTTTAAAGCTTTAGCGGCTTTGTCATTATTGTCCCTTTCGGCCACGCCGATTATGGCGCAATCACAAGCAGTCGCCCCCGTAGCGAAATCAAGCGTAGAACGCGTCTCGGCAACCCAGCAAGGTGCGAGCAATTTGGCTGGTGGCACTGACACGATTCTGGCTGTGCTTGCTGCTGCTGTTGCCGCTGCTTTTGTTACCTTGACTATCATCGATGACGATGATGATGATGCACCTGTCAGCCCATGATTTGATGTGAAACCTGATTTCACTCTTTCGTAAAGATCAGGCCCCTTTTGGGGCCTGATTTATATTGGGCACATCTCTTTAATTAAACAGTCGCCGGTTTTTGTGTTAGCTTTTCCCGGACAGACTACGCAAAATGTCCGATGCGAATATACTCAATGTGTCATCACGCGCACCCATGATCACGATACGGTCTTTCGGTCTGGCGATCTCTAATATGCGATCTCCGCAATCGGAACGGCTCGCGATATGCTCGGCATTTCCACCGGCGGCATTGACCGCAGCTACAATCGATTCGCTGCCGATAGTACGGTCAACTGTGCCGCCGAAATAAACCGGATCGCACAGGATTACGCGGTCATCATTGTCCAGAATATCTGCAAAAACCTGCGCCAATTCCGATCCCATTTTCTGTATCGGACCAAAACCATGGGGCTGGAAAAACGCAATGATACGCCCTGGAAAGGCTTTCATGGTTTTCAGCGTGGCCGCGATCTTGTCTGGATTATGCCCAAAATCATCAATGACGCTGATGTCATTCACTGTTCCCACAATATCAAAGCGCCGGGCCAGGCCGCTGAAACTTGCGATAGCGGCTACAGATTGAGCGGGCGAGACACCGATAGCAGATGAAGCGGCTATAGCGGCCAGCGCATTGGCAATATTGTGACGACCCGGAACCTGAAGCGTGACGGCAAGTTCCTCTCCGCCTGTTAAGAGGGTAAAGCTACTGCTGATCGGTGCTTCTTGTATAGCAGTCGCCCGAAAATCAGCTCCCTCACCAAAGCCGAAACTGATCGCTCCCTGCAAGTCCAGTCCGCCAACCAAGGTCACCGTTTCGGGATCATCCATGTTCCAGACACAATGGCGGGCTTTAGCCGCAAAATCACCGAAAAGCTGGCGAAGCTCTTCAAGGCTTTTATGATCCAGACTGACATTGTTGAGCACTGCAATATCGGGATCAAATAGAGCGATAGACCCGTCGCTTTCATCCACCTCGCTGACCATGATGCCGCCAACACCGACGCGCGAACTGGCGAACGGCGCGTCGTCGGCAACGAAGTTTTTCATCACCGCACCGTTCATGATGGTGGGGTCCAGACCAGCTTTCGTCAATATCCAGCCGATCATGCCGGTCACGGTCGATTTCCCACTGGTCCCGCCAATCGCTATACTTTGCGGGGAAGCGTTAAACTGCTCGGAAAGCAATTGGGCGCGGGTCATGCGTTTGCAGCCAAGACTATTGGCTTTGGCAATATCCGGCACGCTGTCTTCAATCGCTGCAGACGCTATCAGTATCTGGTCGCCGGAAGTCAGACCGCTGCCGTCCTGCGGGAACAGGTCAATGCCCTTGGCTTTCAACCATTTAAATTTTTCCGCCAGTCGCCCCTGGTCCAGCGCACGATCGGAGCCTGCTACTTTTGCACCGCTTTCCCGGACAATCATTGCCAGAGGTTGCATGCCGGAGCCGCCTATGCCGCAAAAATAATAGGATTTGTCTTTAGTCATATTCCCCCGCTATGGCCTCGGCAGCTTTTTGGCAATTGGATTGGTGCAAAACAAGGTCGGGGGAGTGAAAATATAGTGGAACAGGTCAGGATCGGTATTTGTGCACCGTCAACGCCACTTTATCCGGAAGAGGCCGATCAGCTAATTGCGCTGGCCAGCGAAAGCCACCCCGAAGCGCAATTGGTCTTTCACGATCAGTGCTTTGCTATTGAGGGGCATTTTGCAGGCAATGATGAATTGCGCGCGTCCGCTTTTGTTGAGTTAGCCAATGATCCGGCGATTGATGCGCTGTGGTTTGCGCGGGGCGGATATGGGGCGGCGCGGATTGCTGATAACATTATGGAGCGAATGGAGTCTGAATCGCATCATAAGCATTTCATGGGCTATAGCGATGGCGGGAACCTGCTCGGCGCACTTTACAGGGCCGGGATCGGTACACAGGCGCATGGCCCGATGCCGGTCGATCTGCGGCGCAATGGAGGCGATGCGGCGGTGCGAAGGGCGCTGGACTGGCTGGTGCGGCGGGACCGTTCTGCGCTGGAGCCACATGTCGAGCCGGGCCAGAATTATGCCGCGTTCAACCTGATGACGCTGGCGATGATGGTCGGCACGCCGCTGCTTCCCGACCTGAAAGGGCATGTCCTGATGATCGAGGAGATTGCCGAATATCTTTATGCGTTCGACCGCGCCATGTTCAATGTTACCAGTCACTTGGCGGGTCAGGGACTGGCCGGAATAAGGCTTGGCCGCGTCAGCGAAGTACCCGAAAATAACCGCCCGTTCGGGGAAGATGCTGACCAGATCGTCCGCCGCTGGTGCGAGCGTTATGATATCCCCTACCTGGGCGCTGCCGACATTGGCCATGATGTTGAAAACAAGGTCGTGCCGTTCGGGACGATCCCGGACTAAACCTTCAAATCGGGGTCCAGTTCCAGATCATCATCAAGCTGCACGCCATAGCTGTTCAGCATCATCGAAACCTGCGTATATTGGCCGACGGTCATGACCAGATCCATGCGCTGTTTTTCGCTTAGCTCACCAAGGTCAGTCCATGTCGCATCCGACACGAAATAATCGCTGGTCAACTCATCCGTAGCCCGTAGCAAAGCCGCTTCCAACGGAGTCCAGCCGGGTGCGTCCGGGCCATGTTTGATCCGCTCGATCTCGGCATCACTAATTCCGCAATCCTTGCCAATGCGGACATGCTGCGCCCATTCATAGCCGGATTTGCAGTTAAAGCCCGTCCGCAGGATGATGATTTCCCGCTCCCGCTCGGCAAGGCTGTTGTGGCGCGACAATATATAACCGCCCCACCACATGAACGCCTTGAACGCTTTTGGAGCGCGGGCCAGAGTCCGGAAAATATTGAGCACTGGTCCCTGCCGGAACCGCTCCCCCAGCATCGCTTTTTGTTCGGCATCCAGATCCGCGTCGGACAGCGGATCAATACGCGCTACATCCAGCCGCATTATTCCGGTGCCTCAACCTCGCCGCGAGCGATCCTTTTGTCCTGTGTATTGGTTTCAAAATCGCTGGCATCATGGCGCTCGTGAAGCTGGCTCTCCGGCTCGCCAAAGCTGCGGTTGACCTTCATGCCGCGCTTGACCGCAGGACGCTCGTTAATCTGCTTTGCCCAGCGTTGCAGGTTTTTATAATCCTGCACCTGAAGAAACTCGCCCGCGTCATACAGAACGCCGCGCGCCATGCCGCCATACCACGGGAATATCGCCATATCCGCGATACTATATTCATCGCCCGCGAAATATTCATGGCTTTCCAGATGGCGGTCCAGGACATCCATCTGCCGCTTTGCTTCCATCGCATATCGGTTGATCGGATATTCGTATTTTTCGGGGGCATAGGCATAGAAATGCCCGAAACCACCGCCAAGGAAAGGCGCGCTGCCCATTTGCCAGAACAGCCAGTTCATCGTCTCTGTGCGCTTCGTATGATCGGTGGAGAGGAACTTTTTAAACTTTTCGGCCAGATAGACCAGCATCGAACCCGATTCAAAAATCCGGGTTGGCGGCGTGGTGCTATGATCCATCAGCGCCGGAATCTTGCTATTGGGGTTAATCGCGACAAAGCCGCTGCCAAACTGGTCGCCTTCGTTGATGTTGATCAGCCATGCGTCATATTCTGCCGCCTTCACGCCCGCTTCCAACAGCTCTTCCAGCATGATGGTGACTTTAACGCCATTGGGCGTGCCAAGCGAATAGAGCTGGAAGGGATGTTTGCCGACCGGCAATTCCTTGTCATGCGTGGCCCCGGCAATCGGGCGGTTGATATTGGCAAAACGGCCGCCATTTTCACTATCCCATTTCCAGATTGCGGGCGGGACATATTCGGGCAGTTTATTGGTCATGGCTTTCTCCAAATATCTGGCTATTTATTTTTGCGTGTGAACCGCGACGTTCTTCCGCGGCTACTTTCAATATAACTCAGTTTATCTTCTGACACGGAATAAAGAAGGTAGCAGGTCTGTTTTTCTTTACCCGCCAGAACAAATGTTTTGCTCTCCATATCGGGCACACGGGTTTTGCAACTGTCCACGAAAATGATCAGGACATCGTCCTGCAAAGCGCCGTCCGTAAAGGACTGAAAGCTGCTTTTATCTATGGTGATGGTGTTTTTGGCATCCTCGTCGGATGTCCAGTCGCCCTGCATTTGTGCAAGGAAGCCGGTTTCGGCAGCATGGGGGTCAATGCTCGCGGCATTGAGGGTCATGGCACCGGCATTATCGCTACCGGCGTCTTTATCTTCCCCGGCCGAGCAGGAGGCCAGCAACAGGCTGGTCCATGCAAGGCCGGAGAGATATGCGGTTTTCACTAAATGATTTTCATTGAAATCACGGAGCAAATATCTGGCTTAACCCAGTGTAATGCTTTTGATCGAACCGGGATTTGCTGGCGGTTCACCCTTGGGCAGCGCGTCAACAGCTTCCATGCCGCTCGTCACTTCGCCCCATACGGTATATTGGCCGTCAAGGAAGCTGGCATCGTCAAGACAGATGAAGAACTGGCTGTTCGCGCTGTTCGGGTCCATCGTGCGGGCCATGGAGCATACACCGCGTGCATGGCGTTCCTTGCTGAACTCGGCAGGAATATCGGGCTTGTCAGAGCCGGACATGCCGGTGCCGGTGGGGTCGCCGCCTTGCGCCATGAAACCGTCAATCACGCGGTGGAACACAACACCGTCATAAAAGCCTTCTGCGGCAAGCTCGGTAATCCGCTGAACATGGCCGGGCGCCAGATCGGGACGCAGTTTGATTTCTACATCACCTGTATCCAGATGGAGTGTCATTTTTTCGTGCGCCATGCTTTATTCCTTATATTTATGTTGGGTTATGAATCTTATGGCCCTGCATATAAGGGCGCTGTTCCCAAAAATCACCCGCTGCTTACGATAAATTTCACTAAAGATTGCAATTAGGGCGTTACAGCTACTACAAACCCACCGATATGTGACGCAGCAAAGCCGGATAAGGGAGCATCGAAATGGCCGATATGACGGAAGCTCCCGAAATTGAAGATGGTGCACCACCCAGCCATGACGAAGAGAACCGCCTGACCGAAGAGTTTGTCCGGCTGGTTTCCGAGGCCGTCGACAATGGCGACCATAATCTGGCGCAGGAACTGGTCAATCCGCTGCACAACGCGGATATTGCCGACCTTTTTGAACAGATAGGCAAGGATGAGCGCGCGCCGCTGGCCAGTGCTCTGGGCGATATGGTCAGTGCCGATGTCTTGTCGGAAATGAACGAATATGTGCGCGACGATCTGATCGGCGTGCTCAATCCCGGCCAGATTGCCGACCTGACCGAACAGCTTGATACCGACGACGCGGTTTCGATCATCGAGGATCTGGACAAGGCCGAGCAGCAAGCCGTGCTCGCCGAGCTGGAACCGGAAGACCGCGCCGTCATTGAAAGCGCGCTGACCTATCCGGAAAAATCCGCTGGCCGTATCATGCAGCGCGATCTGGTCGCGGTGCCGGAACATCTGAATGTCGGGCAGTTGATAGACTATCTGCGCGAGCATAATGACCTGACCACCGAATTCTGGGAAGTCTATGTCGTTGATCCCGCGCACAGGCCGGTGGGCACTTGCCAGCTAAGCTGGATATTGCGCGTTCCCCGCGACATTGCGGTCGGTGACATCATGAAGCGGGAACAGACCCTGATTCCCGTCGATATGGATCAGGAAGAAGTCGCTATCCGGTTCCAGAAATATAATCTTATCTCCGCCGCTGTGGTCAATGAAGATGGCCGGCTCATCGGCATGATTACGGTGGATGACGTTCTCCACATTATCGAAGACGAAGCCAGCGAAGACGTGCTGCTGCTATCCGGTGCCGGCGAAGGCGATATTAACGAGCCGATCCGCGATAGCTATAAGGCGCGTGTCCGCTGGCTGATTGCCAATCTTGTCACTGCGATGGTGGTCAGCCTTGTCATCGCGATATTCGGCGCAGCGATTGAACAGATGGTGGCGCTGGCGATATTGATGCCAATCGTCGCATCCATTGGCGGAAATGCGGGAACCCAGACCATGGCCGTTTCGGTGCGCGCACTGGCAATGAACGAGCTGACACGCTCCAACACCAGACGCATTATCGGGCGCGAGTTCCGTATCGCGCTGCTGAACGGCGGAACGATTGCGATATTGGTCGGTCTTGGTACCGGGCTGATCTTTTCCAACGTCATGCTGGGCAGTGTGATAGCGGCGGCGATGGTGATTAACATCCTTGTCGCCGGATTTGCCGGGATAGTGGTTCCGGTTACGCTGGAACGGATGAATCAGGACCCTGCCCTAGCCTCGTCCGTATTCGTGACGATGATTACCGATACGATGGGCTTTCTGGCGTTTCTGGGTCTGGCAGTGCTTAGCGGGTTGGTTTCGCTTTAATATTGGACCTCAAGCGCCGGGCGGGCGCATCCGCGCCCTTGGCTTTCCTCGCATAAGCTCG
>JADKLW010000368.1_pt2 | contig 10523 bp, 5 predicted proteins | sample 8641881 | NCBI WGS metagenome assembly JADKLW01 (sample SAMN16272185, study PRJNA661076) | feces metagenome | isolation source: fecal sample from diarrhoea affected cattle B | host: Bos taurus | place: South Africa: Lokaleng Village, Mahikeng | collected 2019-09
TTCCTCCAGATACGATGCATAAATTCCGTTCATCACCGCAAAATCATCCATATTTTTAAGAAAAATAGTGGCTTTCACTACATTTTTAAAACTCATTCCGGCTTCTTCCAGGATAGCCTTTAAGTTTTTCATCACCTGATGTGTGGAATCTTCTATACCTTCCATCAGTTTTCCTGTTTCTGGATCAGCAGGAATTTGTCCTGAAACATAAAGAATACCATTCGCCAAATTCGCCTGAGAATAAGGCCCGATAGCAGCAGGTGCGTGTGGTGTAGAAATTATTTTTTTCATAATCTTAATCCTATTGAATTTGCAAAGATAAAACTAATAACGAATACAGACTTGTTCGTTTCAAATTAAAAAGGCGCATTGGGCTGTGTAAAACTTCGGTCTTCGTATTTCAGCGCATCACTCAGGATGTTGGCTTTGATGCCGATAAAAAAATCATACACTTTATATTGCCCGAAAGGAACCCAGTTGAAATTGATGGTGAAACTGCGCTGATCTCTGGAAATCCCGATGCGGGTGTACGCCAGCTCTTTGGTCATGATATCATAATGGGTGCTGCCGTTAATGTTCCAATACGGTGTTAATGCAATACTTCCGTCCAAACCAATGGAAGCCACTTTGTTTCCGAACTGTGTCTGGGTTCTGGTATACGCATAATTGGCATTGATATTCAGTGTCCATGGCTGATGAAATCTCGCGTAATAATCATCATCAAAATAATAATTCTCATTACGGATTTCACCTTTCATTTTATATTTTTCCGAAAGTTCTTCTTTTTCGCCAAAAATAGCTTCACTCAACGGATAAGACAACTGCAGATTAAAACCCTGCACGCTGAAATGACCGAAATTCTCAGTCCGAAAATTTCTGTTTTCGTCCGGAAGGAAAAGGATCTGATAAGGATCAATCGTAAGGCTGGAATTGAGGCTCAGTTTATTGTCAAAAAAAGAGGATTGTCCGTTAAGGGTAATCAGAGACCATCGGTGGTTGGGTGCTGCGAAATTATAATTGCCACTGATGTTGAGCGATTCAAAAATTTTAATTTTCTTCACTCCGGTAGAATCATTTTTAGAAGCCACTTTCATCTCGAGATTATTCCCAATATTAAAATTAACTGCACCCACCATTCCGGAAGTCGGCGAACCAATGATTCCTCCTTCAAAAATGGAATACGGCGTCAGCGCACCTACAGCATCATAATAATTATTAAAATAACCGAAAGAAGGTTTCCCGAAATCCGGGGAATAGGTAAATCCAATACTCGGCGTCACCATGTGTCTGATGCCCTGAATCTTGGATCCCGCTTTGAAAATTTTGGTTCCGTACAAGGTAGTCTGAAGACTGGTATTGGTAGAAAATGTAGAGTATCCGGAAATATTATTATCTGTGATGTTATCCACCTTGTTGGTTATTGGATTATAGCTTTTGGTGAGCGTCTTGGTAGTAAGTGCGTTGTCAATATTCGCGCCCAACGAGAAAGTAAAATATTTGGCTATTGTAGTATTAGTACCCAAAGCGATATTATTTTTCAAGCCTGTCTGCATTTTTTTCCACATCGCATCGGTGAATATTTCACCTTCATTGGTGGTCACAAAATTATTAACATTAAATCCCGTATTCACAGTAATGTTTTCCAATAATCCTTGCCTGACTCCGGTTTTGGGAGTGAAAAGATAAAACTGATTCACCGCAACATTCAACTCCGGAAGCCGCATATCACTTTGCCCGGTTGCGAAATTCTGCGCATATCTTGCGGAGCCTGTAATGGTAATAGGAAGCGTCAGGAACCTTTTTGTAACGCTGATGCTGGAGTTCTGCTGACTGTTGAGTACATTCTGATTAAAAATGTAATTATTATTGATGGTGTTATTATAAAACTGGGAACTTACCAGGTTCACAGAAGCACTGAAATTCAGCAGCGGATTCGCCTTCGTATCCTGGCTGTGTGTCCATGAAAGACTGTATGTGTTGGTTTTACTGTAATCATCCAGGCCCTGAATTCCTCTGATTGTAGAGCCAATATCGGCAGCGAAATTTCCGGAATAACGGTATTTCTTGATATAATTCATCTGAGGGCGCAGATTCCAGCTTCCCTTAGTGTAGAAATCCGCCATAATTTTCAGGTCAAAATGTTCACCAATAGGTTGATAATAACCAAAATTATTAAAGAAAAAACCCACATCCTGGCGTTCACCAAAACTTGGAATCAGAATTCCCGCCGAACGTTTATCGGAAAAAGGAAGAATAGCAAACGGCAAAATAAGCGGCGTGGGAACTTGCTCCACATACATTTGAATCGGGCCTGTAACCACTTGTGAAGACTGTCTTCCTTTGATAAGTTTAATATTCGGAGCCAAAAGATGGTAATCTGCCAACGAGTCTTTTTTCGCCAGAAAATATTCATCTGTAGTATAAAGCCCTCTTCTCATGAAGAAAACAGAATCGTTATATTTTTTGGTTTTCTGCGCCACAATCACTCCTTCACTTTCTTCAGTTCTTGCGTTATAAGCAATGGCTTGGCGGGTTTTAAAATTATATTGAAAATCTCTGTATTCGTAAGGCTTCCCCCCTTGTGTTGCCACTGCAGTTCCGATGATTCTTCCGGTAGAATCCACTTCCCCGCGGGCATAAATTTCATTCCGGCTCCAGTCGATACGGATATAATCTGCATCAATCTGCATATCCTGATACCGAACTTGGGCATTTTTATTCAGATAGGTCATTTTCATATTATTATGAAAATCTGTCCTTTCGCTGTCCGCTTTGGTACGTACAATATCATCCAGCTGTTCCCGTTGAATACGTAGTGTATCTGCAGTGCGAACTGTGTCATTAACCACCTTATTTTCAGACAAATTTTGAGCGTTCAGCTGTGCTAAAAAATTGTTAAAAATTAGGATAATTAAAATATGTAATATATTTTTGAAGCCGGTTTTGATTTTCTGTTATTTTTCTGTTTCAGATGCCAAAATTAAAATAATTTTTAAGATTTGAAGATGATAACGAGATTTTGTTCTAAAAAATATTTTTTCCTTTTTTGCCTCTTTATATTTCCTTTTATAACTGCACAGAAAAAGTTCACGATCGTCCTGGATGCGGGACACGGCGGTAATGATCACGGTGCTGCAAGAAAGTATGACGGCCTCGGGTATATTGCAGAAAAAGACATCACACTTTCGGTAGTATTGAAAATCGGAAGAATGCTGGAAAGAGATAAAGACTTCAAAGTAATTTACACCCGCAAAACAGACGTATACCCTTCTTTAACAGAGAGAACCAACCTCGCCAACAGAAGTAAAGCAGATCTTTTCATTTCCGTACATGTGAACGCCAGCCATAAAACTGCGCCTTACGGAACCGAAACTTTCGTACAGGGCCCGGACCAAAACAAAACCAATCTGGAAGTGGCTAAAGCGGAAAATGATGTAATTCTTCTGGATGCGCAGGACAGAGCTACATTTGCCTCTTATGATCCAACTTCTCCCGAATCTCTGATTGCATTGAAACTTCAGCAAAGCAAATATCTGGAAAGCAGCCTTGTTTTTGGCGGAATGGTAGAAGATAATTTCGTGAATAAGGACAAGCGGTTTTCCCGGGGAGTGAAACAGCAAAACCTGCACGTTCTCCGGATGAATGCTATGCCTTCTGTGTTAATAGAGCTTGGGTTTGTGAGCAATTATGATGAAGCGCAATACCTCGCGTCGGATAAAGGCCAGAATGAATCCGCTGAAAGTATTTACAATGCGATCCTTAGTTATAAAAAAGCCAGAGACAAAAAAAGCGGCAGGGAAATCGCTGCCAAAGAACCGGAAAAACCAAAAGAACAACCCCTGAAAAATGACTTCAGGATTTTGCTCATGAGTACTCCTATAAAGTATAATTATGGAGATCCTATTTTTAAAGGGCTTAATTATATTCTTCCAATTAAAGAAAATAATATTTACAAATACTATTACAGCGTTTCCAATTTCGCCTCCATTCGGGATGCCAATCTGAAAACAGCACGTGATGCAGGTTTCAAAAACGCCTATGCAGTAGGGTTTGTCCCGGATCAGACGCTAAGCAATGGTCATTATACCCTTGAACTGTATGTTGGAAAAGACAAGCTTTCCAGCGATTCTTACATCCTAAAATCCCTGAAAGACACCAAACGTGAGAAGGTAAGCGGATTATTTTACTATACTTACGGGAATGTAAAAACCCTGGAAGAAATAGTTCAAATACAGAAAGCCTTGGAAGAAAAAGGCATTAAGAACTCTGTAATTCAGAAAGTATCCAAATAAGCAAATATATTTTCGGGCTCGACAAATTATCATTAATTTTGCATTCCGAATTTTTGGCCTATCGTCTAGTGGTTAGGACTCAAGATTTTCCCTGTCTGCCGCCAGGCAGGATTCTTGCAACAGAGGAAAGCCAGTAAGTCGGAAAAGATGATCACAGTGTACGTTTTAAAAAGCCTGAAAGACAACGCAAGATACACAGGCATGGCGAAAGATCTGGAAAGAAGATTGAAGGAGCACAATAGTGGGAAAAACAGATTTACAAAAGGACATATTCCCTGGGAAATAGTCTACATTGAAACTCATGATTGGAAGACTGCAAGAAAAAGAGAAAAATTTCTGAAAAGCAGTGACGGAATGAAGTTTCTAAAAAACAATGGCCTATTCGTCTAGTGGTTAGGACTCAAGATTTTCATTCTTGCAACAGGGGTTCGATTCCCCTATAGGCTACAAATTTTAGTTAAATTAGAAATAAATTTGCAGGATTAAAAATTAGTTATATCTTTGCACGCACAATTGAGAAGCAATTATGGCAAATCATAAATCAGCATTAAAGAGAATCAGACAGAACGCAGCCAAAAGACTGCGCAACAGGTATTACAACAAAACTGCAAGGACAGCTTTGAAGCAATTAAGGAATGAAGAAGATAAAAAATTGGCAACTGAACAACTGCCAAAAGTAATCTCTTTATTGGACAGGCTTGCTAAAAAGAACATTATCCACAAAAACAAAGCGGCCAACCTGAAAAGCAAACTTACAAAACACGTTAATAAATTAGCTTAATTTATAAAGCGGCCCGTTCGTCTATCGGTTAGGACTCAAGATTTTCATTCTTGCAAGAGGGGTTCGATTCCCCTACGGGCTACTAAATATATCAACCTTTGATCTTCGGATTGAAGGTTTTTCTTATTAACTCAAAGCCTTCAAATTTTCTTCAATGAATCTCTAGAAATCTTTCTATATCCAAACCATAAATATAAAGGTTTCAATTAATGAATGAATTGTAAACCAAAAATCCCAGCCATAAGGCCGGGATTTATCATGAATGGAAAACGCTTAATTATTAAGCATTCACATTATTATTCTGTCCAAGAACAAAAGGCTCTACTTCTTTTATTTCGCCGAATTGTTGCTCATAGTTAGCAATATTCTGCTGAAGGGCAGCCATCACTCTTTTGGCATGCAACGGAGCCAAAATCACTCTGGATCTCACGTTCGCCTGCTGTACGCCTGGCATCAGTTGGATAAAATCCAAAACAAATTCGGACGGTGAGTGGTTTACCAGCGCAAGATTGCAATATACCCCTGCTGCCACCATTTCGTTTAGATTAATGTTGATGTTGTTTGGATCTTGGTTTTGATTGTTGTCCATTTTTTTCAATTATTTTAAATTATAGATTTCGATTTTTTCTAAAGATAATAGACTAACAAATAATAGAAATTAGCGTGAATGCACGTATAAAATCTATTATCTGTCTGTCTATACTCCACTATTTAATTAATGTCTTCAAATTCCTTCTTGGAACCAACGATCACGTTCTGATACTCTTTCAAACCTGTACCGGCAGGAATTTTATGTCCTACGATTACGTTTTCTTTCAGTCCGCTCAGTTCATCTACTTTTCCGGAAACTGCTGCTTCGTTCAGCACTTTTGTAGTTTCCTGGAACGATGCTGCAGACATGAAAGATTTGGTTTGAAGGGCAGCTCTTGTGATCCCTTGCAATACCGGAACCGCTGTAGCCGGAAGTGCTTCTCTCACTTCTACCAACTGCAGATCTTCCCGCTTCAACTTAGAATTTTCATCTCTCAATTCTCTTGCTGTAATCATCTGGCCTGGTTTAAATTCTTTAGAATCACCAGCCTCTACAACTACTTTCATTCCGAAAATACGGTTGTTTTCTACAAGGAAATCATATTTATGCTCTAGTGATGCTTCCAGAAATTGGGTATCTCCTCCATCCACGATTTCTACTTTGGTCATCATCTGTCTTACAATGATTTCGAAATGTTTATCGTCGATTTTCACACCTTGCAAACGGTACACTTCCTGAATTTCATTTACCAGATATTCCTGAACGGCTGTTGGGCCTTTAATTTTCAGGATATCTTCCGGCGTGATGGAGCCGTCAGAAAGTGGTGAACCTGCGCGGACAAAGTCGTTTTCCTGTACAAGAATCTGGTTGGAAAGTTTCACCAAATAGATCTTTCTTTCTCCAGTTTTTGCTTCTACGATCAATTCTCGGTTACCTCTCTTGATTTTTCCGTAAGAAACGACACCGTCAATTTCCGTAACTACCGCAGGATTTGAAGGATTTCTCGCTTCGAATAATTCGGTAACTCTCGGAAGACCTCCGGTAATATCCCCAGCTTTTGCTGATTTTCTCGGGATTTTGATCATGACTTTACCAGACTTGATTTTCTCTCCGTCGTTTACCATCAAGTGGGCTCCGACAGGCAAGTTGTAAGATTTAAACTCTTCACCTTTCGAATCTACTACTCTTAATGTAGGTACCGCTTTTTTATTTCTTGATTCTGAAATTACTTTCTCCTCAAAACCGGTTTGTTCGTCAATTTCCAATTGGAAAGAAACACCCTGAATGATGTCTTCATATTCTACTTTACCTGCAGATTCTGCGATGATAACCGCGTTATACGGATCCCATTTCGCGATAAGATCTCCTCTTTTAACTTTATCACCGGGTTTTACAGAAAGTGAAGCACCATAAGGAAGGTTGGCCACCATCAGTGGTGTCCTGTTTTCGTTATCAGCTACCAAACGGAATTCCGTGGAGCGGGAAACGACAACTTCGTGTTTTTCACCGAATTCATTTTCTGAAGTTACTGTTCTTACTTCGTCCATTTCCACGATACCGTCGCGACGTGCAACAATGGAAGGATTTTCAGAAACGTTACCTGCAGTACCACCCTGGTGGAAGGTTCTCAGCGTCAACTGAGTTCCCGGTTCCCCGATGGATTGAGCGGCGATTACCCCAACAGCTTCACCCATGTGAATAGGTTTTCCGGTGGCAAGGTTTCTACCATAACATTTCGCACAGATTCCTTTTTTCGCTTCACAAGTGAGCGGCGAACGAACCTCAACGGTTTCAATTCCAGCCTGTTCAAGATCTTTAGCAAAGGCTTCGTTAATGATGGTATCGGCATTTACGATCAGTTCATCCGTTTCCGGGTGATAGACATCATGAAGAGAAACTCTACCTAAGATTCTTTCGGAAAGCTTTTCTACAATCTCATCATTTTTCTTCAATGCAGCTACATCAGTTCCTCTCAGTGTTCCACAGTCTACTTCGGTAATGATAACATCCTGAGCAACATCTACCAGTCTTCTGGTCAGATAACCAGCATCAGCAGTTTTAAGAGCGGTATCTGCAAGACCTTTACGGGCACCGTGAGTAGAAATAAAATATTCAAGAATGGAAAGGCCTTCTTTAAAGTTGGCTACAATGGGGTTTTCGATAATTTCAGCACCTGTAGATCCGGCTTTCTGTGGCTTCGCCATCAAACCTCTCATCCCTGATAACTGACGGATTTGTTCTTTAGAACCTCTCGCACCGGAATCCAGCATCATGTACACAGAATTGAATCCGCCCTGGTCGGTTTTCATTCTGCTCATGATCATTTCTGTCAATCCTGCGTTGGTGTTCGTCCAAACATCAATTACTTGGTTGTATCTTTCGGTGTCTGTAATGAGACCCATGTTATAGTTTGCCTTAATTTCATCTACATTTTCAACTGCAGTGGCAATCATGGTTTTCTTTTCAGCCGGAATTACAATATCTCCCAGAGAGAAAGAAAGTCCTCCTTTGAAAGCGTTGGAATATCCCAAATCTTTCATATCATCTAAGAACTGAACCGTAGTCGGGAAATCGGTATCGGCAAGAATTTTACCAATAACATTTCTCAACGATTTCTTGGTGAGGAGTTCATTGAAGAAACCAACTTCTTTCGGAACAATCTGGTTGAAAAGGATTCTACCTACCGTTGTTTCGATCAGTTTTGTCACCAATTCGCCTCCTTCTTTAATTGGCAAACGGCATCTTACTTTAGCATTTAATGAAACTTTTCCTTCTGCATAAGCAATTTCTGCTTCTTCCGGAGAGTAGAATGCCAAGCCTTCACCTTTTATCTGGTGATCTTCATTGGATGAAGATGCTTCTTTGGTCATGAAATAAAGACCCAAAACCATGTCCTGAGAAGGTACCGTAATCGGAGAACCGTTGGCCGGGTTCAGAATGTTCTGCGAACCCAACATCAATAACTGTGCTTCCAGAATTGCTTCCGGGCCAAGTGGTAAGTGAACCGCCATCTGGTCACCGTCAAAGTCGGCGTTGAAAGCCGTTGTAACCAATGGGTGAAGCTGAATTGCTTTACCTTCGATCATCTTCGGTTGGAATGCCTGAATACCCAAACGGTGAAGTGTAGGCGCTCTGTTTAGAAGAACAGGATGTCCTTTCATCACATTTTCCAGGATGTCATAAACAACAGGTTCTTTTCTGTCGATGATTCTCTTGGCTGATTTTACGGTTTTTACAATTCCTCTTTCGATCAGTTTTCTGATGATAAACGGTTTGTAAAGTTCCGCAGCCATATCTTTAGGAATTCCGCACTCATGAAGTTTCAGGTTTGGCCCTACAACAATCACGGAACGTGCTGAATAGTCCACCCTTTTACCCAATAAGTTCTGACGGAAACGGCCTTGCTTACCTTTCAATGAATCTGAAAGTGATTTCAATGGCCTGTTCGATTCTGATTTTACAGCAGAAGATTTTCTCGTATTATCGAAAAGTGAATCTACCGCTTCCTGAAGCATCCGCTTTTCGTTTCTCAAAATAACTTCCGGAGCTTTGATTTCCAAAAGTCTCTTCAAACGGTTGTTACGGATGATTACTCTTCTATAAAGGTCATTCAAATCGGAAGTTGCAAAACGTCCACCATCCAATGGAACCAATGGTCTCAGTTCTGGTGGAATGATCGGAAGAACCCTCATAATCATCCATTCCGGACGGTTGATCATTCTGGTATTAGCACCTCTTAAAGCCTCAACTACGTTCAGTCTTTTAAGGGCTTCTGTTCTTCTTTGTTTAGAACCTTCGTTGTGTGCTTTGTGTCTCAGATCGAAAGACAATGCATCCAGATCGATTCTTTTTAATAATTCCTCAACCGCTTCCGCGCCCATTTTCGCAATGAATTTGTTCGGGTCAGCATCATCAAGATATTGATTTTCAACAGGAAGCGTTTCCAGAACGTCCAGATATTCCTCTTCTGTTAAAAACTCCATTTCATCGAAATCAGAACCGTCAGCTTTTTTAGCCATACCCTGCTGAATAACGACATATCTTTCGTAATAGATAATCATATCCAGTTTTTTGGATGGCAAGCCTAAAAGGTAACCGATTTTATTTGGCAAAGAACGGAAATACCAGATGTGCGCGATAGGAACTACCAAGCCGATGTGGCCTATTCTTTCTCTACGTACTTTTTTCTCGGTTACTTCTACACCACAACGGTCGCACACGATACCTCTGTAACGGATACGCTTATATTTTCCGCAGGCACATTCGTAATCCTTCACAGGACCGAATATTTTCTCGCAGAACAATCCGTCTCTCTCGGGCTTGTGCGTTCTGTAGTTGATGGTTTCCGGCTTCAGAACCTCTCCTCTGGATTCCTGAAGGATTGATTCCGGTGAAGCCAAACCGATGGTGATTTTATTAAATCTGCTTGATTTATTTTTATTTGACATATTATTCAAATGTATTTTAATATTAAAAGTAATTTATGGTTTGTATTAAAGACTCCTTCGACAAGCTCAGGATAACATCTCTAATACTAATCGTTTTAAAATGAATGCTGTCAGGCTGAATCTGCTGAAGCGTTTCACCTTAAATTACTCTTCTAGTCTCACATCCAGACCAAGACCCTGAAGTTCATGCAACAATACGTTGAATGATTCAGGAATTCCAGGTTCCGGCATTGCTTCACCTTTGGCGATGGCTTCATAAGTTTTCGCTCTACCAATAACGTCATCAGACTTCACGGTTAAGATTTCTCTCAGGATGTTGGATGCACCAAATGCTTCCAGAGCCCAAACCTCCATCTCTCCGAAACGCTGGCCACCAAACTGGGCTTTACCACCAAGCGGCTGCTGCGTAATGAGGGAATATGGACCGATGGAACGTGCGTGCATCTTGTCATCCACCATATGGCCTAATT
>JADKLW010000800.1_pt1 | contig 10519 bp, 11 predicted proteins | sample 8641881 | NCBI WGS metagenome assembly JADKLW01 (sample SAMN16272185, study PRJNA661076) | feces metagenome | isolation source: fecal sample from diarrhoea affected cattle B | host: Bos taurus | place: South Africa: Lokaleng Village, Mahikeng | collected 2019-09
AATGTTTGGAGCTGGCCGGACTGGGCAAGGCCAGTCTCTGGCTGGCAGAACAGGCGGCTCATGACTTGTGGCAGTCGCAACAAAAGGGCCAACATTTCTAGGACGCTAACCACCTCAGCGTCATTTTCGCGCCCGCGAAAATCTCTAGCCCAACCTATATTTTCGCCACGCGAAAAAATACATTGCGGCAAGCTGCGCTCAACTATGCAACGTTGCGGTGCCATACCCCGCTCGTCACCAAGCTCTGCGCGCGGCTCTCCTGCACGTGGGAGCGACGCCAATGTGCTCGAGCGCTGGGTGGTTATCAATTCCAGCAACACAGGACTGAAATCGTCATCCTGCTATGTGGTGGAGACAAGGGCAGCCAGGCAAGGGACATGGAAATGGCGAAACGCTTGGCAAATGAGTGGAGGCCGCAATGACCGAGCCAACTTATGACTACGGCCCCGCCCAAGCGCTGGACGACGCGGAAGCGATAGCTATATTTCTTGCGGACGCCCTCGAAACTGGAGACGCCGCCTATGCGTGGTTGCCCGTGAAAAGGGTATGACAGAGCTGGCCTAGGAAACGGGGCTGGCCAGAGAGCAATTTACAAGTCGCAGCTAGCAGCGGGAGTAGATTTGACCACCCGGCCGCACGTGCAACACGAACACGCCTAGCTGAAGCAAACCCTAACCAGGCGTCAGACCCGTGCCCTGCACATCAAGCCACAGCATCATTTTTCGCGGACGCGAAAATCTAAACCTGAGGCCTTGGGCCGATATAAACCCCCGTCAATCTGGCCCGGTCAAAGCTAAACACATGTGCATGTGGGCTTTCACCACATCGGCCAACAAGAGGCATCTGGTGATCGGGCTTACCTTCCGCCAGCAAAATCCGGCCACCACAGAATGGACAGTCACTTGAGAAGCGCACGAACCTTGTCCAGGGCCTCTTCTCGTCATCACGGTACATTTCGAGTTCGGCAGAGTCCTCCTTGAGCGCAAGCAACGGAGCCGCTGCTTTCACGACTCGATTGTCCACCAATTCAACCCACGGCTGATGCATACCCCGCCATATGAACCAAGCAAGACAGACTACCAAAACACTGCTTGCTAGCTGACGTAGCGTGAGCGCCTGATCAATCGTGGAAAGGCTCCATATCGATGCCAACACCCAAAGCAGCAGAGACCCCATTCCAAACAGCACGGTGATAAGCATCATCAAGCCACGCCAACTCCGGTTCTGCAGCACACCCTTGCGGAAAATTAAACGTAAAAACAATGCCGGCTGAACCTCGCCGTTTTCCGTCCTGGTGTAAACGATATCCTGATTCGCCTGCGCTCCCAGCGAGCCACGATCACTAGCCTCTACCGGACGAGTTGCGAGCCAAAAAACCCTTTGATTACCTGCTCCGCCCTTTGCTTCACTGCTTGCGATCACCGGCAAACTTTTCAAGCCCATTTGCTCCGCACGCCGTCGAATCGAGTGCATCCGAGCGTCCAGAAATATTTCTAGCGTGGAGGTTGGTAGCCAACGCGCAGGGTCGCGCCCGGATGCCTTCGCTTTCGGATCGCAGATTTCTAACAAGGTCGCACGATCAAAAGTCTGAGGGTCCTGGTTTCCCTTTTCCAAGGCGTTAATGCTGGCCTCCAATAAAACCCGGATCACCTTGTAGGCTTTTACATCTGGGGCAGGCGACTGCCGCAGCTCTTCGTCCAAGCAACGCATTACTTCCAGCACAATCCCTCCCAAAGCCCCGTAAATAAAGGGGGCCAAGCATCTCCATGAACCCTTCCCGAACCCTTTATGCAGAGTTTGGGGGAGGTTTTAACCTGCCCGAATCATGACTCTTGAAGCCGTCATAACACAAAGGCTTACCCCATGAGCATGTTCTTTGCATTCGGCCCAAACGGCCAACTGATCACTATTAAAGATGCCGTACGTGGACTGGCATGCGAGTGCAGCTGCGTATGCTGCGGTGAGCCGGTAGTTGCACGCAAAGGCCTTATTCGTGACCATCATTTCTCCCACTACTCGAACAAAGAAAGCTGCTTTATCCAGCGCGAAAGCTTGCTGCACCTGTACGCCAAAGAAGTCATCCGCAATCACCTCGGTCTGCAACTGCCCCCAATGCCAGGCACTTGCCCGGTGAGCGAAGACCAAACCAGCTGGTGGGATTTCGAGCGAGTGGATGAAGAAGTGCCACAGCAGGGATTCCAGCCAGATCTGGTCGCTCACCTAAGAGACGGCAGCCAGCTGTTCATAGAAATCGCGGTCACTTCGTTCATTGGCGAAGAAAAGCTGGAGCGGATCAAAACCGTCGGCATTAACACCATCGAGATCGACCTCAGCGAGCTGCTTTACGGCAAGCAGCCTATTCCCTCGGAAGAAGTCAAAGCCCATATCCTCAAGCAAACGCATAACAAATCCTGGATCTACCCCGAACACCCACCAATGCCGCAGGCACCGGCGATTGATTGGCGATCCATGCTTCAACAGCCGCCCGCCGCTGAGCCAAAAGCCAAATGCATCGAGCATCGCTTCACGGTCTTGGGTATGTGGGTGTCTGCGCGGGTACTACCTACGGGCTCAGTTGCTGTGCGCACCTGGTCATACAACCCGCAGATCATTGAAATCTTTAAATCTTGGCGTAACGAGCTGGGCGGTGAGTACAACCCCAAATTCAGGAACTGGATCTACTACCCACGGCATTGCGAAGAGGTATTACACCGCCTACAGCAGTTGCATAAAGGTTCCTCAGCCAGCCAAATGCCATCTCACACACCCCTGGATGAGAATTTGTAGCCTATAGGATACAAGAAGCTCTGATCAGCGCATTTTGTAGCCCTTGAGATACAAATCAATACCCGTAGCACTTGTTCAAATGTAGCTCAAGGGCTACATTTGCGGCATTGAATCCAATTTTCGACGCCCAAGGGCTACAAATGACTTCTCTCTACGATGTGTCCGAGATGCTGAAACAGGCGCGTGGTGACGCGAAGCTGAGCCAGGAGGCGCTGGCCAGCCGTGCCGGCGTCTCGCGGACCACAGTGGCGCGCATGGAAACATTAGCCAAAGGGGACATGAGCGTTTCGGTCCTGGTTCGGCTGCTGGAAGCGGCAGGCTATGACCTGAAGCTGGTTAAGGCCGGACACCAGCGCACGGTTGAAGACATCCTCAACGAGCAGCGGTCAGGGAGCGCTTGAGCATGATCCTCGACGTCCACGTCAGCTCAAAGCTAGCGGCCAAGCTGTATCGGGAGCGCGATGAATACGTGCTGAAATATCTGCCAGGCACGGCCCCCGAAAATTTTGTCAGCCTTGCAATGCCCGTGCGTGAAGAAGCATGGCGCTGGCCTCGCGACCTGTTTCCGTTTTTCCGCCAGAACCTGCCCGAAGGGTATTTGCTGGGCGTCATCCGTGAAGAGTTTGGCCCACTACTCGATGGCACCGATCTATCGCTGCTGGGCGTTGTGGGAGGCACCGGCATCGGTAGAGTTTCGGTCACGCCTGAAGGCGTGCAGCCTGGCGTCGAGATGGCACCCTTGGAGATAGAACACCTGCTCAAAGCGGAAAACACCAGCGAACGGTTCGCCGCACTGGTGCGGCAATACGCTCGGGTGGCCGTGTCCGGGGTCGTGCCCAAGTTCATTGCCAGCGACGCGGCCAAACCTAGGGAGCCACTGGGCAAACCGACTCTGCGCACCGGCTTGCACATCATCAAGGGCTCCGACGACACCACCCCATATCTGGGCTTCAACGAGTTCTACACCATGCGCGTACTGGCACGGCTTGATGTCGTGCCGGTCGCTGCCTGTCGCATGTCTGAGGATGGCAAAGTCCTGGTAGTGGATCGCTTCGACGTAGACGAGCAAGGAATCCCCCACTGCGGCGTCGAAGACGCCTGCGGGCTGCTGGGTCTACCGCCCCATGAGAAGTACGCACCCACCACCGAGCGGGTATGGAATGCCACGCGGCCCTACATTCCTGCTGACCGTTTGCAAGCGCAACGCGAGCACCTGGGCTGGCAGCTGCTGACCAACTACGTGGTGCGCAATGCCGACTGCCACTCGAAGAACATCGCGCTGTTCTATACCTCGCGTGCTGATGTGGCCTTTACCCCGGTCTATGACTTGGTGACCACTCAGGCCTACCCGCGCTTCGCCAGCAACCCACCCGGCCTGTCCGTAGGCGGAAGACAAACCTGGACACCGGGTCGATCACTGGAAACCTTTTTCAAAGCCGTTCTAGGCATCCCACCGCGCCAGTACGCAGCCATGGTCGAGCAGCTTTGTGAATCCGCCGTAGAGGTCGGCAAAGAAGTGATTGAAGCAGCGAAAAACGAGCCCGCCTGGCGCGATGTGGCCAAGCAAATGGTGCATGCCTGGAACGAGGGAATGGAGACATTGCGCAGCCCCAAAGACGCTCCGCATTTCCGTGGCTTGGATACCGCCATCGAAGAAGCCGGCTTCTCAGGGCCGCGCAAACCAGAGCGCAGCCGTGAAGTGATTGGTCGCTCTGAATTGATGGCAAAGAAGCGCTGAAGCACATAAAGCTGGAACAGCTGTGTGGGTCAGTGGAGTACTGGGCTTCAGGTGAGTAGCGAAACAGCGGCGCGCGACCGTGCAATAGAAACTGACAGCAAGGCCGCCATCAATCGAATACTCCGTGGATTTCGTTCAGCGTGGGCATGACTGCGGGCACGACGCTGAGCTCACAATCGAGAGCTGCCAGCGCTCGCGCATAAGCCATCATGCCCACCGACAGATCACCCTTTTCGATAGCGATGATTTTCTGCCGGGTGAGGCAAGCCAAGGAAGCAAGAGCAGCCTGAGTCAGCCCACGATTGAGGCGGCGCTGTCGAAGCTGCTGGCCGAGACGCTGTGTGATTAGGGAATAGTCCATGTCATGTATACGTTACAAAACTGAGTAGATGTAACGTATACATGACTGCATCACAGATCAACGCGGCGATTACGCCTCAAGCACGAATGCGACCAGGCTGCGTGTGAGCCGAATACGGCAGGCAAATATCAGCGTGCCATCACGTAAGGTTTCGGTACTATCCGGTTAATTACGGATTATCGAAGGCTAGAAAATGGACTTCTCCCCCATCATCGCCCAGGTCTGGGGCATGCTGGCTTGGTTTATACCAGCAGTGTTTCTGATCACCCTTCTCAAGTCGCCGTGGGCCAAGGGCCAGATTGGCGAACTCTTGGTGCGGCTGTTTGCCCATTGGCAGCTGGATAAGCAGACCTACCGCCGCCTGCACAACGTCACGCTGAACACGCCGGACGGCACCACGCAGATTGACCATGTGTTCCTGTCGCCCTACGGCATCTTCGTGCTGGAAACGAAGAACATGAGCGGCTGGATCTTCGGCAGCGAGAAGCAGGCTCAGTGGACGCAGAAGCTCTACAAACGCACGTTCAAATTCCAGAACCCACTGCGGCAGAACTACAAGCACCTCAAAGCCCTGGAAGCCACCCTTGGCGTTAACCCCGAGCACTTGCACTCGGTAGTCACCTTCGTCGGCGGCAGCACCTTTAAAACCGAAGTGCCGGCCAACGTGACCGAGGGCATCGGCTTTATCCGCTATATCAAATCATTCCAGCAGCCGGTATTCAGCGAGGCGGAAGTCGACGCCATGCTGCATTCCCTGCAAACCGGCCGCCGCGCACCGACGCTCGTCACCCATCGCGAGCATGTGCAAAACCTTAAACGCCGTAGCGATCCGACAGCCGAGCGGCAATGCCCGAAGTGCGGAAGCGCGCTGCTGATCCGCACCGTGAAATCGGGGGCAAAAGCAGGGCAGCAGTTTTGGGGATGCTCGGAATTCCCCAAGTGCAGAACCATGCAGGGCCTTTGACACTCATCCTTTGATACGCAGGACGCTCATCATGCAATCAAGCAAAAACTGGCTGCTGGCGATTGCCGTCACCGCGCTCAGCGTTGGAACACACGCAGCAGACGATGGCTACAGCGAAACCTATACCGCCTGCATGGATGAGTCCGGCGGCGTGACGGTGAATATGCTCAATTGCATGGGCAGTGAGACGGAGCAGCAAGACGCCCGCCTGAACCAAAACTACAAAGCCTCCATGCAAGCGCTAACACCCGCTCAGCAAACACAACTGCGCGATGCGCAGCGGCTATGGATCAAATTCCGCGATGCCGATTGCGCCCTGCTCGGTAGCTTGACTGGAGGCACCATCGACAGCGTCAACAGCGCCTCTTGCTTTCTTGATATGACTAAGAAACGTGCAGATGACCTCGCCTGGCTCGCCGAGCAAGGTCAATAGCAGCATCACTCAGCACCTGGAGCAACGATGCCCGTCCCTACCTACGATCAGTTTATTGAGCCGATCCTGCGCTACTTGGCCGCCACGCCCGAAGGCGCGACAGCACGTGACGCGCATGAGGCCGCTGCTGAGGCGCTGAACCTGTCGGAACCTCAGCGCCAAGAGCTAATTGCCAGCGGCCAAGCCACATACAAAAACCGTGCAGGTTGGGCACACGACCGGCTCAAGCGTGCAGGCCTTTCCAGCAGCGCCAAGCGTGGATATTGGAAGCTGACTGACGCAGGTATTGCCTATGCAGCCCAGCACCCTGCCCCGCTAAGTGCGGATAAGGTCGAACAGCTAGCAATTGGCTTTATGGACGTGAAACTCAAGAGCCCGACCGACGCTATCCCGCTCGATGCACAAGAGCAGCCTGCTTCGGCGCTTAGTTCAGCCACTGTTAGCCCTGACGACCGTCTGGAGCAGGCTCTACGTGAACTACGCGAGGCAACAGCGGTAGACCTGCTGGATAACCTCCTGCAAGTCAGCCCTAACCGCTTTGAAGTCATTGTGCTGGATGTGCTGCACAGCCTTGGCTACGGCGCTAGCCGCAACGATCTCCAGCGCGTCGGCGGCAGCGGTGATGGCGGAATCGACGGCGTGATCTCACTCGACAAGCTCGGCCTGGAAAAGGTCTACGTCCAAGCCAAACGCTGGCAAGGCACTGTTGGCCGCCCAGAGTTACAGGCTTTCTACGGCGCACTCGCTGGACAGAAAGCCAAGCGGGGCGTGTTTATTACCACCTCAGGCTTTACGGCGCAGGCAATCGATTTCTCCCGTTCCGTAGAAGGCATGGTGCTGGTGGATGGCAACAGGCTGGTCAATCTGATGATGGATCACGAAGTAGGGGTTACATCGCGGCTACTCAAGCTACCGAAGTTGGATAGTGACTACTTCGATGAACAGTGACCGAAGTAAAAATTGATTATTGTCGCTTAAGTACAAATCTCCCTAAAAGCGACGTAAACCCTGGGCTATCCGCCCTCTAATAATATAAATAGAATTTTTCAAATGCTAAACTTGAACGAAGAAATTGACAAGCTGGAGCAAAACAGAGGGATGTATGGAAAAGTATTTCCCGGATATATCACACATATTCGATTCCCTCGATACAAAAACATTGCCGACGGCACTCGTATTGAGTTTACTTTCCCCGTTACAGCGTTGGTTGGGTCAAACGGATCTGGAAAAACATCTGTACTAAACGCTCTTTATGGAGCACCTGCGCGAAAATCTACCGGACAGTATTGGTTTAGCACAGAAGTAGACCCAATAGAGGAGGGAGAAGGCAGCCCTAGTCGATTTATCTACGGCCATATAAATCTAAAGTTAAAACAACCCGTAGAAACAAGGAAAGCCAGAGTCAAAAAATACCGAGACGGGCGGTATGATCCTAACTATTGGGAGCCCACCAAAGAAAGCCCCGGCGACGGCATGACCGAGCCTACATTGAATACAGAGAAATCATATCCTGGCCGTAGTAAAGACCGATGGAACCCGGTCGCACGCAAAGTACTTTATATTAACTTCCGCAAGGAGCTTAGTGCTTTCGACAAATATTTCTATTTCGGAAAAGATCCGATTCCTTCGCCTGCCAAGCCAGCAGAGGAGAATGCGGAAAACTCAAAACCCAGGAAGCACAGCTCTCGTCGAATCAACAACAAGAAGGACCAAATTAGACATGACGCCGTGCTACTTTCACGAGTGCTTGAGTTAGGCGACACTTCTTACACATACAGAAACAGAAAAATTGCCACAGAGAATAGACTTCTCACTAAAGAAGAGCTAGACCTCGTTAGTTTTATACTAGGCAGAGAATATGATGAAGCACGCTGGATTAGACACCGACTCTTCAAAGGTAATGGCGGCCTTAGCATTGTATTCAAGACTAAGCACGGAAGATACTCCGAAGCTTTCGCAGGAAGTGGTGAAGTAGCGGTAACAAGCTGCGTAATTCAAGTCTTGGGGGCCGAAAAAGGAACTCTTATATTACTGGACGAGCCTGAAGTTTCTTTACACCCCGGAGCGCAAGAGCGCCTTCTCTCATTCTTAATTAATAGGGCTCGCACACGCCAACTGCAGGTAATATTCTCCACGCACTCGCCTCATTTAGTTTCCGCTCTTCCTAATGATGCGATCAAAACCTTTCACCAACTCGATGATGGGCGATTCTCTGTCATACCTTCAACTCATCCCTATGCTGCTTTTCGAAGACTTGGGGCGCTGGGTGGCGGTAAAATTCGAGTGATTGTAGAGGATCGGCTAGCTAAGGAAGTTGTAAAACAAGCCCTCTTAACCTTCCCAGATAAAGCGGAACAAGAAGTCTTTAGCATTGAGTATCCCAGCGGCGGAGCTGACTCCATTTTGACCTATCAAATTCCTGTCTTACTTGATGCGCCAGGTGACACACTAGTCCTCTTAGACGGGGACAAGCGCCCAAAATCTGAGTTCATAGACCCTGAAACAATTCCCAGCGCAGAAAACGATTCACTGCCAGAAATAATCAAGGCCGCTACCGGAGTGGAGCCAAGGCTAACAATCGATGGAGGAAGCGGAGGTGCAAATTCAATGCAGCTCGTCGAAACCAGAAGAAAGTATTTGTCATGGATCTACAAAAATGTAAAATTCATACCGACACTTTGTCCTGAGGAGTTAGTGCTCAGGGCAGCAAAAAAAACCACTGATACTGCGACCACTTCCCAGCACCATAAGGACCAACTAAGGACATTGGCGGAGAATCTCTTTGGTTCAGACATATCTAATGAGCGAACCGATCAATACGGAGCGACATTACTGGCCGAAAACAGAAGCCGGTCAACTGAACTCGAAGAACTCGCACAGATAATTAAAGAACACCTGGCATCAACCAGGCAAAACAGCTAGCCCATATGTTTATTGCTGGTAGCGAATTTTGAATTTGGCTTTAACTTTATGATGCACACCCACACAACAGATAAAAGACCGTTCTACGCTATAGACTTATTCAGTGGGTGTGGCGGGCTAACTGTCGGCTTAAAAAAAGCAGGCTTTCTAGTTTCTGCCGCTGTGGAGATAAATCATAAAGCGCAGGAAACATATCGTTTAAATCATCCAGAAGTCAAATTATACAAGCAGGATATCCGAGCACTAGATCCACATGAAGTTCTAAAAGATATAGGACTGAGACCTGGCGACTTGGATCTACTAGCTGGATGCCCTCCATGCCAGGGCTTTTCACGTCTCCGCACGAAGAACCAGCAAACTTCTGTCCAAGATGATCGAAACGATCTTGTTTCTGATTTTGTACGATTCATCGAAGTTATGCAGCCTAAAACAATTATGCTTGAGAATGTTCCAGCTTTGGCAAAAGACTCACGCTTCATCGATGTGCACCAAACGCTTAAAAAACTAGGATATGAGATCACGGTGCAAGTGCTAGACACCGCAGACTACTTAGTACCACAGAGACGTAAGCGCTTAATTATGCTGGCGTCAAATGTGCACATCCCATCCATTGCCCCAAAGTCGCTCAAGCGAATTACAGTTCGAAAAGCGCTTGAGGGCATCGGCAGCACTGAAAATACTTCTGACAAACTTCATGGGCTGGGTGAGAAGCGCTCCCCAAAAGTTAGAGAGATTATCTCATTGATCCCGAAGGACGGAGGCAGCCGTCGAGACCTGCCTGAGAAGTATCAGCTTGCATGTCATATACGCTGTAATGGTTTTTACGATGTATATGGCCGAATGTCTTGGAACGACGTTGCGCCCACCATAACTAGCGGATGCCATAATCCATCTAAAGGGAGGTACCTCCATCCTGAGGAAAATCGAACCATCAGCCTCCGTGAAGCTGCAATATTTCAAGGGTTCCCTAGGAAATATAAGTTCGATATCAGCCATGGAAAAGAATCCATTGCATTGATGATCGGGAACGCGCTGCCGCCGCCGTTCATTGCTGCGCATGCTGGCGCGCTCAAGAAAGGCTTGAGTGATGCGCGCATTGTTTAGAGTGAAATCCGGGTACAGGAAACAGTACACTGGCGGTACAGCGCCCAGCTTTTACAGATTTCGCTCATTACGCTTAACCCGCTCTACAACGCTACTTTCAGCTAACTGTACCTGCGCTAAGCTACGCCCGATTTCACTAGGCTTGCAGCGTTTCTAGGCAACTCATAATCCTTTGGTCCACGGTTCGATTCCGTGTGGATCCACAAAAAA
>JADKLW010000802.1_pt1 | contig 10512 bp, 9 predicted proteins | sample 8641881 | NCBI WGS metagenome assembly JADKLW01 (sample SAMN16272185, study PRJNA661076) | feces metagenome | isolation source: fecal sample from diarrhoea affected cattle B | host: Bos taurus | place: South Africa: Lokaleng Village, Mahikeng | collected 2019-09
GCTTATTCGGCTTCACTTTCGATGTTAAAGTACTGCAAAACGAAAATAAATATGTAAATTCGTCATTAAATAACAATATGAAGAAGGCATATAAGTATAGAGGTGGTATTGGAGTGTTTGACCAAGAAGGACAATCAATCTTTGAAAGAGATGTGAACACTCTTGTCAATAATCAGATTTATCTCCCTACTGTTGATTTGTTGAATGATCCAACGGAAGGTTTTTATAATGACTTTGACATTACTTCGCTTTTTGATGTTCTCAAGGATTATTCTCAGAATGTAAAAAAACAATATGCGGAATTTTTAGATAAACTCACTCAAAAAGGAGTTTATTCTTTGAGTAACAATATAAACAACGAATTACTTTGGGCATATTATGGAAGCGGGCATACTGGATTTGCAATAGAATACGATATTGATGTGTTGAAAAAATCGTTAAATCACAATCAATACTTTCAGTTTATCTATGACTTTGATGTTGATTATAAAAAAAGTATTCCGAATGCTGATATATCCATTCTCTCTGGGAAGAATAAAGATGTTACTCCAGTGTTGAAAGTGTTTTTAGGTACTAAGTCTTTATCTTGGAAACATGAGGAAGAGTATCGTTTAATCGTAGAAGAGAAAGGCTTGTTTGATATAGATTATAGAGCTGTAACTGGTATTTATTTTGGGTGCAGAATGCAAGATTCCGAAATTAATTTCATTATGGAAAAACTCAAAGGAAGAGATTTGCGATATTATAAAATGAGATTAGTAGAACAAACGTATAAATTTCAACCTGAGTTAATTGATGATAAATATGTTGATGCCCCAAAATATCATGCAAATGAATTGACTTATGACATAGATGAACTTCTTCTACCCGAAGATATTTTGGGTAAAGAAGCCTATGCGTATAAAGATAGACTTATTGAAGCTCTTGAGACAGTTAAGCACGAGCCTCAAATCAATAAAATTTATATTGCAAATATCAGCATAGAATCGGGCAATCCAATCTTTATAATATGGGCTTATACAAGTACAAAAGCACCTCCTACAAAAGAATTTAGATTCGGACTAAATAAAAAAGGAGAGCTCCAAAGGATAAATTAGTTGTTTACAAATTATTGATTTTCTGATTTTTTCTCATCTTCAAATAATAAAGGTTGAACAATATCTATGACGGGAGGTATTTTAGAGAATTTCTTACTTCTAAAATAGTTATCAGTAAATGTGGCAAAAGAAATATGCTTAGACATGACAAAAGATTGTACCTCCTTGAATGTCTTGAACTGCTTCTTTTTTCTCAAATCTATATGTTTGTGGTATTCATCAATTAATTTATTTAATGGAATTAATTCTAATAATCCCATCTGACGAAAAATGAGAGTATCTATATTGATAACTGTCAAAGGCTTAATTTTGTGAATAAAACAACCTTCCTGTTTAAGATTTTCCAACTCGTCTTGAAACCAGTAATTAATTAAACGATTAAAGCCAAATGTGTCATATTGGAGGTCATGTGTTAATAAAATTGGATAAATAGAAATATCTTTATAATGGTAATCATTATCTGGTTCAAATTCTTTTTTCAATAGAGTTTTTACATTCGTAATCAACTGCATGACAGCTTTATATTTCTCCTTTCCTCCTGGTAATTCCTCATAGTATAACACTCGTTGAAATTCTTCTTCGTAGATATTGAAGTCGAAAGAAGATTTTTTATCAGCTCTAATTAAAAAATCTTTAGACTCAAACAGTAATATATCTTTGCCTTTGCGGACATAATAGTCAGGTGCGCCTTTGATTTTCATATCATCAAGCGTTTGTCCCGAAAACTTAATGCATTTATTAGGATAAATATTTTCAATCGCTTTATATGAGAGTGTTTTTTCAGAAAACTCTTTCCCATAGAAACTTTTAAATTCAGAGATTTTATCCTTTTTCGACTGTTGTTCGTTAATTTCCCTTAAAGAAAAATAAACTCCCTTAAATATCTTTTCAGAAAGAAATAAGTCGAATATTACTCGGTATTTTCCATTTTCTATTTTATAAAACGGTTTTGAACGAAGAGATAGAAAATCATATTCATTTAGTTCATCATTGTAATTAACCGTAAATTTTTCAATAAAATTGCAATCTGCTTCAAAATTTTCTGGATTAACAATAATATCTGTATAAGTTTCTTTCTCTTTTTTTACTATTGACATTGTTAATGAGATGATACTTCTTAAATAATCTTGCCAAGTTTTCTTATCATAGTATTCCAGAAATTTTTGTAGCAGAAGTTGTGTTTTCTCATTTGTTTCTAAAAATTGGAAAAGATATATAGATTTAACAATTTGAGCTACCCAAATTTGAGCAATATCATAATGTACTTTGTCTGATATTGGATAATCTGTACAAAACATCATCATTGGGATTCTCTCTTCATCATCTTCTAATTGCTCAGTTGAATCCATTGCGACATTTTGTTTGTTAGTAAATTGAGAGTTTAACACTAAGTAAGCTTTGAATAAATTTCTCTCAAATTCAGCATGCGATTGAGTTTCTTCCTCCGCTTCTTTTGAGAAAAATATTTCAAAAAGAGTTAAACTTGTGAGAGGATTTAATACCATTACTGGACTTCCCTTTTTCTCAATTTCATTTATTTTTGCTAAAATACTTTCTGCGAAGTCAGCATTTTCTCTGCTAAATATACTACTCAAAAGTTTTTGGTTGTCGTTAAATTTTGAATCATTTATATCAAATCCAAGAAAATAAGAAGCAATATTCAGAATAATATCTTTATTTCCACCTTTCAAATACTCCTCTGGCGTTAATGATTTTTCATTAGGAAAGGCTAACTCAAATTCAAGCAATTGTTGCATTTTTACAGGACTTTCCTTTTCCATGTTTTCTTGTTTTTATGATTATGCTCTATTGAAGTTTATTTGTCTGATTCGCTTTAATATAGGCTTCTATGTCTTTACGACTATAAATAATAGCCTTCTGTCCAGGTATTTTAGAATGAGGAAAGTTGTGATAGGTGCGCATACGGTATAAGGTCGCTTTAGACTTGCCTATCCAGTCGCAAACTTCTTTTTCTGTCATTAAATCTTTAGCACTCGAAGTCTTTGGAGTAGAGGTGTTGATTTGGCGGAGCATTAGACTGTTAATCTCTTGCTGGATTTCGGAGAGTTTCTCATTAATAACAAGTGCTGCCCTCATCAGTTTTCTTTGTCGTGAAAATAATTGCTTCAACTCTTTTGATTTCATTTGACCTTTATTTTGCCGTAAATATACAATAAAATACGACTTATTGAGCCGTATTTTGAAATCAAATATTTTCGGAGATATTTATTTGTCAATACTTTCACTACTGAATAGCTTTGACTTTTCAGCATGGTTATCTATCAACTTTTGAGCATCATTGAAATAAACCATTGTCATAGAAATATCAGCGTGTCCTAAAAGTTTTGAAACCGTTAGAACGTCCGTACCTGCTAAAATTTGGAGTGTTCCGAAGGTATGACGAGCAACGTGGCACGTGATAGTCTTATTTATTCCAGCCATCTTTGCAAACTCTTTGAGATGGAGATTTACAGTATTATCAGTTACGGGATTCTCAAATACGGGTTTGTCTGTTCCAATATTCTTTTTGCTGTTGCTGAACTCCAATAAAACAACCTTTGCCCAAGGTTCAATATTGATTTGAACTTGATCTCTTGTCTTAATCTGCTTCTTGTTTATACGTTGGTTCTCCCAGTCGATATGCGTCCATTTAAGGTCTAATATATCCGAAATACGCAGTCCAGTATAACAAGCCAAGTGAAACATCTGCAAGGACATTCTTCGAGGCGAAAAAGCTTCAAACTGAGGTAATAATTTTTTCATGGCTACCAACTCATTCAATTCAAGATATGTTTCTCGAATCTTTGCCTTTGGAACCTTGAATTTATTATTTGCATAGGGATTCTTGATATTTATATCATGGCGAATCATATCAAGGATAACGGCACGAATATTTTTATGCTTATTTTCTCGTCCGCCTTCTTGATTACCTTTTTCATCTCGAAGAAAAGCATCAAACTTTTCGATAAACTTCAAATTGACATCGCAGATTCTCAGCTTCGGAGCAAACTCCTTGAGCATTGTGTAAGTATTATTGTAGATTCTGATAGTATCACTATCTTTACCTGCTTTTTTCTTCTCCTCTACAAATTCGAGATAGTAGTCATAGAAAGAACCGTTTTCGGGTTTGACCTTCTTTTTACCTCCAAAAAAATCTTTGACAAGTTGAATAGAGAGTTCGCCACCCATTCCTTGCTCTGTCAATAGATACGTTTCTAAATCAGATTTAATATTTCCAATAACGGTACGAAGTGGATTCTTCTTTGGAAGTTTGGCTTTGCTGTCCCAAAGGCTCTTTTCTATTTCGTAGCCAGTTGGAATTTTAGTTTCTTGACCCATAACCATTACCCGAAAATAAATAGGGTAGTTTCCATTTTTTAATGGCTTGTCAAGGCGAAGCGTTGGATATACAGAAAATGGTTTCATAATGTTCCTTAACTAATTCATGTACTAAATTAGTTCTTTTTCTTGATAGAAAAAATTCTTTGAGAATTATTTTAAAACCATGTCATTGATTGTTAGAATGTTGCTAAATTTTATCTTTGCACCCCTAATTGCGCCCCTATCAAAAAACAAAAGACTCTAAGCAGTTGAAATAAACTTACTTAGAGTCCTATTTTGCGGTATGGACGGGGCTTTGAACCCTGTTTTATCCGACTGTATATCAATCAATTAAATTTCCTAAAATTGAGAAGTACCACGATTAAGCCACGAATAAAATGCAGTGATTTTCCGCAAAATTACATTGCTTAATTTAGTTTTCAAAGATAAGCATTTTATTTTACATGGGCAATTTTATTTAACTCTAAAAAGTATATTTAATTATTTAATGTTTGATATTAGAAACATTTTATCTATTTTTGCACAAAATATCAAACATTATTATGAAACGAGAGAAAACAGCTTTGTTGCCAAAGCTAACATCGATTATAGAAGAAATGGGTGAGAATATTAAGCTTGCACGTTTGAGAAGGAAACTATCGGCGGAACAAGTGGCAGAACGTGCCGGCATTTCCCGCTCCACCCTATGGCAGGTCGAAAAAGGAATGCCCGGTACTTCGTTGGGGATTTATGCTCAAGTGTTATTTGTACTGGGATTGGAAAAAGACCTACTCTTAATTGGCAAAGATGATGAGTTGGGTAGAAAACTTCAAGATGCCAATTTACGAACAGGCTCACGGGCACCTAAAAAATAATCCTAATGAAACAGAAAGAGATATTCGTGTATGCCGACTGGGTAGAATTAGGGAAACCTGTTTTGATGGGAATTTTATCAGTTGATGTATTGAGAGGAAAGGAAATATTTTCTTTCGAATACTCCAATGACTGGCTGAAGTTAAATTATGCCCCCGTTTTAGATCCCGATTTGGGATTTTATTCCGGTGTTCAATACCTTAGAGATGAAAGACCTAATTTTGGTTTGTTTTTAGATTCGTCACCCGACCGCTGGGGACGTGTTTTGATGAAGCGTAGGGAAGCCATACTTGCTAAAACGGAAAACAGATCGGTGCAAACACTTCGAGAGTCAGACTTTCTTTTAGGTGTGTACGATTTACATCGAATGGGAGCTGTGCGTTTCAAATTAGACCCTAATGGAGTTTTTTTAGATAATAACAAAGATTATTCAGCCCCACCCTGGACTTCAATTCGAGAGTTGGAACACGCGAGCCTTGAATTAGAAAAAAACATCGAGCAAGATAATCCCGATTTGTTGAAATGGATAAATCTGTTGATGGCACCGGGCTCATCTCTGGGCGGAGCAAGACCTAAAGCAAGTGTGCAAGATACAAATGGGGCGCTTTGGATAGCTAAATTCCCGAGTAGAAATGACGAAACTGATATTGGAGCTTGGGAAATGGTAGCCAATGAATTGGCACAAAAGTCAGGAATTAGAATGGCCGATGCTTTAGTAAAGAAATTCAATAAAAGACATCATACTTTTTTAACTAAACGTTTTGATAGGACACAGGCGGGAGAACGACTTCATTTTGCTTCGGCTATGACTTTATTGGGTTACAATGATGGCGTCGGAGCCGATGATGGTGTTAGTTACCTTGAATTAATAGAATTTATCATTCAAAACGGAACGAATGTAAATGCCGATTTGGAAGAATTATTCAAACGAATTGTTTTTTCGATAGCTGTCAGCAACACAGACGATCATTTGAGAAATCACGGATTTTTGTTAACTCAAAACGGTTGGACACTATCTCCCGCCTATGATATAAATCCTAATCAATACGGCACCGGCTTAAAACTAAATATTTCGGAAAACGATAATTCGTTGGATTTTAATCTCGCGTTAAGCGTTGCGCCTTATTTCAGATTAACAGAAAAAGAAGCAGTCAAATTAATTGATAAAATTAAAGCTGTTGTATCGGGTTGGGAAAAAACGGCCGATAAATATAAAATTCCACGAATTGAACAAGAAATGATGAGATCAGCCTTTAGATGCTAAATAACGTGAGTTCGACCTAAACTGCTAGACATCTCTCTTCATCAACAATGTTTGTATTTGTATTAACCGAAGGCTTTTTTGGGAAAATTAATATGCAGACAAGGCAGAAAGAATGCTGATTATAAAGTTGTCAAAACTTCAGTGTCGGGTACGTTTAACACTTATATTTATAGCTTCTCACTATGAAATCAGATAAGATTCTATCTTGCCTATAATCTCATCATCGATACCCGGCTCTAACCCACAAACCGTTTGAAGTACATAATCCAAGCCTTTTTCCATGTATTCGTCGAATAGTACATCCTGTCGGGATCTTTGTCCGTTTTCATCAACGGCTTTAAACCTGAAACCGTAAGCCATTGCTTTGAGAATTTGATCGTAATCCAATCCCTGTTCTTCAGCCAAACGTATGATTCCCATAAACCGATCATCGGGACCAAGTTTACGCAGCAAATCCTGACCAACTCTGAAAACTGTGTCTTTCAAGTGTTTATTCACGAATCTTGACAATAGATCATTAATATGATTCTCAAGCTGTTCTACGCTGAAATCTTCCGGATACACTTTTAGAAGTACGGCAGCAGCTTGCTGCATAGTCTTTTTTGAAAACTCAAAAATATCCGGGTCTTGGAGCACTTCATAAATATAAATGGCTTCAGGATGCTTAAAATTGCCATAATAAGCTGTTGTCGCATGTCCCAAATTATGGATAAATGCTTTTCGATCTACCCATGCTTTCATGTTTTTCTTCGGTGAAAGTCCTTTCACATCTGGAGTTTCTCCCACAAATGCTTCTCCGTCTAATATCAGACTATTGTATGGTTCAGCAAAAACTGCCAACGGGTCCTTGTCCAAATCCTTCTTTGTCATTATGGGTACCATCTTACCAATGCTGGTTTCGATCAGTCCCACCAACTTTTCGAATGGATAATCAATGGGCAAACATTTCATGAGTTCTTCCCGAATAAACTCATCCGCAGAGCGCATATTCTCGGCAATGATTATGTTCAAAGGCAAGTTTCGATTAGCGTCGTACCGTTTAAGAAGCCCTTCTGCGATTACAGGAATAATGTGCCAGAGTGCATTTTTTCCAACAGAAACAGCCGCAATCAAAGCCTCTGCTACTTCTTGAACAACGGCCTGCTTATCAGTTCCATTAATTGCTCTGACATTTGGCACCGTTATGGTCTCTTCGCGGTCACTTTTGATGACAACCGGGTATGAATTTCTCTCATTGAGCAGATTGACAAGTTCAGTATCCACATCGGAGAAAACCACGTTGTAGCCTGACAAGCCAAAAAGCTGCCCAATAAAAGATCGTCCGATTTTTCCTGCTCCAAAGATCAGAATTGATTTTTCATTCATAAATCAACCGAGAATGTTCTCTGTTTTAATTTGTTCCTGGTATTTTTCAAGATAGGGGAAAATCTGCTGAAATTTCTCACCTTCATGCTTTTCAAAATAAGTGCCCCCTAAATAAAGACAAGCATACCCCCCTGAAACAATGCCCATTACGCATGCTTCTTTTAAGTCAAACACTTTTTTCTCTTGCCCTAATTGCTTCACGAGCGAACTGATAACTCCTCCGACAAAATTATCGCCGCAACCGGGTGTGTCGCCTGTATATTTACCGGATTTTATGGCTTGCGTCACAGCTTGCGATACAGGTAATTCTGTAATCTCCACTTTACCGAAAAGCGGACTAACAGCATACATCCATACGTTTTTAGAACCATTTGTAATCAATACCGCACCGGTTTTGTTTTCGATGAAAAAGGTCATCGCCTCTTCAAGACTATTTTTTCCGCTTAAGCGTAGCGCCTCATCTGAATCAACAATAAGAAGGTCGATGTTTTTATAACTTTCGTCACTTTTACCGAGCGGCCATTTTTCATTCGGATTGGCTTTTTCATTGACAAAATCAAACACGGTATTCACAATGGTAATACGTCCTTTTTCTTTTGATTTCTGAAGAAGTTCCGTCAGATTTTCGTGAATTTTTGGAACAAGCGCTGTTCCACCAAAAACAACGATATCGGATGCAAAAAACTCATCGTCAAGTTTGTCCGGTGCATATTCCCACGCCGAGCCGATTGAATTAACAAAGGTTCTTTCTCCGTGAGCTTGATTGAATTTGGGATCAGAAAGCACATCCGTCGATGGGGTCAAATGTCCGATGGAGAGATATTTTTCGATTTCGACGGGAGTCCTTTTCAGAGACGAAAGCAAAAAGTCACCGATTTCATCATCACCGTGACAACCGTAGAACCGTATCGAGCAATCGTCGTTTTCCGTCATTTGAGCTGCGTGAATAAGCGCCACAACGCACGGACCACCGATGTTGATCGTATCTGCAGGTTTCCCCCCAGTCAACTCGTTAAGAACTTCGTGAAAATCCCGTTGCGAAAACTCCTCAAATTCTTCTTTCAATACCAAATGTCCTGGACTTAATCCGCCATCGCCTCTTTCTTTCGAAGCGTATTTCATAAATGCTTCCGATGAAAAAGATATATTATTGTAAAGTCGGTCTACCAGGCTGCAGCCTGCACCCGATACGACAATTTTCTTTTTCATGAGCACTAATTCAGAAATTTTTCATAATCGGAAACTAGCAGATATAGCGGTTGTTCATCTTCTTCGATAACCGGGAAACGACCGACTTTTTCGTGGATGCAATTATCTGCCGAATCGTCATTAACGGTGCTTACTTCACCTACAAGAACTTTTCCCTTGCCTTCTTCACCATAAAAACGGTGATACATGCCTTGTTCGAGCGTGATACTTTCGCCCGGAGTTAAAATTACTTTCCCGCCAGCTTTCACAGTTCCTTTTACGCCATCTTTTTTGTAAGTAACGTCAGTAACGTCGAGTTCGTTATCGGATGTAGCATTGTACAGTTCTATTACCAGATTTCCACCGCCCCGGTTGATGATATCTTCCATTTTATTCCAATGGTAATGCATCGGGGTTTCCTGATTCTCGGTTACAATCATGATTTTTTCTGCATACGGTTTTTTGTCAACGTTCAATTTACCGTTTCTGATCGTGAACAGAAATAATCCACGATTTTTGAAATCTCCCGAACCAAAATCCGTTATATCCCAGCCAAGCATGTTGTTAATTACTTCCTGAGCATTTTCTTTATTTTCGTTCCATTGGTTAATGCTCCAATAAGCCCAAGGCGGCAACAAAAAGTTCTTGTCTTTTAAGAATTGTTCCGCATCTTTCAGAATCTGATTTACTTCACTACGCTTCATAATTTTATTTTTTTGATTTATCCGAAACTTTTGCCTTAGAAAACGATTAGGAGCAATAAACTAATATTCCACCACACTCACAAGCCAGCCTCCACTTTTGCCCACAAATTGTTGTTCGAATAGTTCAATGCCTGTTTCAGGTCGGCGATTGCTTGGTCATTTTGTTCAAGACCTTTATTAGCGAGTCCTCTCATAGTATAACTGATGGAGCGTTGCATATTTTCTGCTTCACGACGACCGAATATGGTACCCACTTCAGACATATTACTATTTTCTATTCTTTGATTAGCAACCATGATCATTGAGTCGAAAATTTCTTTTGCCTTTTCTTTATCGCCCAGTTCCATGTAGCTAAGCCCTTTATAGTAATCCATTATATTTACATTTGTTGAAGACAAATCAGTCGCCATGTTATAAAATTTGTCGGCTTGATTTTTATTGTTTAACGCTTCGTATGCCTGTGCTATGTAGTAGTAAACCTGCATGTCTCTATTCCCGAAACGTGCACTGCCGGCTTCTTCTTCCTGGATCTGTGATTTGAGAAAATACTCAAGCGCCTTGCTGTACTCTTTATTATTGAAGTGCTTGAGTCCCGTCATTAACTGCGCGTTAATGATTAAGTCTCTGATATTGGATGTACCTTCTCTATACGAAAATTGAACTCCATCGAGTAAATTAACCGCTTGCTCGGGTTTATTAG
>JADKLW010000235.1_pt1 | contig 10469 bp, 9 predicted proteins | sample 8641881 | NCBI WGS metagenome assembly JADKLW01 (sample SAMN16272185, study PRJNA661076) | feces metagenome | isolation source: fecal sample from diarrhoea affected cattle B | host: Bos taurus | place: South Africa: Lokaleng Village, Mahikeng | collected 2019-09
ACAATATCGGTCTGTGTGATGGTGAGGATATTACCGAAAAGATATTCCGATAGGTTGGGTGCGTAGCCTGGCGTGAGAAAGGTGAGCACAATACCTATCGCCATTCCCAGGGACCAGAAGACAGCGATGGCGGAATCTTCACGTACCCCCTGTCTGCGAGACAACCACTGAATGCCGAACGCAGATAACACCGAGAATGCCATGGCCGACAGGATTGGCGGCAGACCGAAAAAAAACCCGATCCCCAGCCCCCCGAATGAAGCATGCGTGATGCCACCACTGATGAATACCAGCCGCTTGGTGACCACGTATGTGCCGATCATCCCGCAGGCGATGCTTGCGAAAAGACTGCCCAGAAGAGCGTTCCGGAAGAACGCATATTCAAGTAGTTCAGGGATATTCATCTGTTGCCGGCTATTAGGCGTGCATTTTCTGGCTTCTCAACTCATTGACGATCATCAGTACTTCATCTTTCAACTCATCAGGAAGAGCGATCCCTCTCATCTGGAGACTTCTTACCCAGCGGGGTTTCTCATGGTCGAGCACAGAGTAGAATACCTCTCTGAACTCATCCACCTCTTCAGTGGTGAACCTGTCTGATTCACGACAAGTATATTTATCCAGCTCCTCATCGTCGAAATACTCAGGCTCCTCAGCAAAAGCGGCGATGAGACTGTCTTTATCACACACCTCGTGCGCACCGCAACAGCCTCCGCCACCCAGATCGATGGAGGGAGCAGCTGTCTCACGCTCTTTGGTGTTGCCTCTTTTTCGTTGAAAATAATTGGAAAGGGCTAACGCCACAATAAAAAATGCAATGATGCCGATAAATAGATATAAACTTTGCATAATCTGTTACTTTTCTTCAATACTGAATCCGGCCTGTTTTAAATCGTGCCAGAAGTTAGGGTAGGATTTGGAGACCACAGCCGGATCGTTGACAATTAGTGATTTGTAAATGATGGCTCCCGGTGCAAGTGCCATCGCCATGCGATGGTCATCATAGGTGTCAATGGCGGGTACATTATCAGCAAAACAACGTTCTCCATCCCATTCAAGCATCCCTTTGCCATCTTCTCTAAGCAGAAAGCCCAGCTTCTTCAATTCGGTGATCAATGCCGCCACGCGGTCTGTCTCCTTGATCTTCAGGCTTTGTACGCCCGAGAAGAGAAAGGGTATACCTTTAAAACAACAGGTGGCTGCAAATGTTTGTGCCAGGTCGGGTTCATTCACAAAGTCGTGAAAGAACTTTTTTGTTTTATTCTTTACATTGCGGATGATGATGCCATCAGTTACATACTCCGTGGTTACACCAAGATCGGTGAACAGGTTGGTTACATTTGCATCGCCCTGAAGACTTTTTTTCATCAGTCCCTTCAGTTTCACCTCTGATCCGGGCAGAAGAGAGACAATCTCGTACCAGTAGGATGCTGCAGACCAGTCTGCTTCAACTGTAAGCTCCACTGCCCTGTATTTCTGGGGTTTCACCGTGATATCGTTATTCTCCCATTTGGCATGTACACCATACTCCTTCATCATGCCAAGAGTCAGGTCAATATAGGGCCGGGAGACAATATTTTTTTCTATATGGATGGTTAACCCGACTTCCATGAGCGGAGCAATCATCAGCAGGGCAGAGATGAATTGTGAACTGATATCTCCTGCCAGGTAAACTTCTCCCCCCTTGAGTGGACGTCCTTTTATTTTAAGGGGAGGGAAGCCCTCTCTATCCAGGTAATCAATCCCGGCTCCCAGTGCATTGAGAGTCTCCACCAGTGGGTGAATAGGACGTTCATGCATCCTTTTCGAGCCCCTGATAATCCATTCTCCCTCCATTCCTGCAAGAAAGGCGGTTAGAAACCGCATCGCCGTACCGGCACCTTTCACGTCGAACACGTTTGAATTAGAGTTAAATGAATCGATGATCACACTTGTATCTTCACAGTCGGAGAGATTACTTATGGGATGCAGGTTTAGACTCAGCGCATTTAGAATAATCGCCCTGTTGCTTATGCTTTTTGAAGCAGGCAGTTGTACAGTGGTGCGGATTGATTCCGGTGGTAATATTTTATATTGGAAATGCATTCTAGTGGGCTATTTTTCACTAAAGTTAGTCTATTTCTTTGAGTCTGTCTCAAATGTTGAGACTATTCCTGCGTTCGGCTAAGTAAATAAATCTGCTCTCTGCTCTTTTTTGGAAAAGTACTTTTTCCGTAACAGCCAAAACCAGTTATACCTCCCTGCACACATAATGAAATCATTACCGCAACTGCATATTTATGCAAGTGAACTTTGCTTCAGTGTGTATACTTAATGAAATAGTTATACAAAAATAATATTTTAAATTGAAGGATGGACTGTTTATTCCTGCTTTTAGGTTGTTTTAAATCATTTATGTTATTTTCTATATCTCACTCATCTGTAACAGGAATTTCAGTTACAGTAATTTATGGGCTGAATGCAGCGACCATTATCCAACCAGTCCGTATATGAATATGGCCAGTATGGCAGCGGGGGCCACATAACGTAATACAAAGATATAGACTTTCAGAAAGGCAACCCCGTAGTTCAGTGTTCCCTCATTTGTAAGCTGGGCAGAGACAAGTTTTCTGTCGAGGTACCACCCTACAAAGAGAGAGATAAACAATCCTCCCAGCGGAAGCATAAATTTGGCGGAAGCAACATCAAGCATATTGAAAAAGGGTGGCGAAAGAGAGGAGATGACACCCAGGATAATTACTCCAAAAGAGGTCAGGAGCGTGCTTCTTCTGCGTGAGAGACGGTACTCCTCATTAAGATAAACCGTCACTACCTCCATCAGGGAGATGGTGGAGGTGAGTGCTGCCACCGACAGCAGACAGAAGAAAAGTGTCGCCCACACTATCGACAGAGGCATCTGATTGAACAGTTCAGGCAGTGTGATGAACAATAGCCCGGGACCTCCAGCCACCAGCTCGTCGACAATAGTGCCCGCGTTGGTGCTCAGAGCGAAGGCCGAGGGGAAGATGATGACTCCTGCAAGAATGGCCACCATTGAATCTAGCAAGGAGACCTGGACAGCTGTTTTAGTGAAGTTTATATCGCTGTTGAAATAAGAACCGTAGGTGATCATACATCCCATGCCTATGGAGAGAGAGAAGAATGCCTGGCCCATTGCATCGAGAAAGAGTGTAGGTTTCACATGCTCCATGCTGGGTTTGAAGAGGAAGTTCAATCCCTGTGAGGAGCCTTCAAGTAAAACAGAACGTATGGCAAGGATAAAAAGCAGCAGGAAAAGCAGCGGCATTAAAAATTTTGAGGATTGTTCAATTCCTTTCTTCACACCCGAGAGTATGAAAAAAGCAGTCATCCCTGTGAAGAGGATCATCCATAAGATCTGTCTCAGCGGATTGCTTAGCAGTGTGTTGAAGTTTGTGGTGAAGTCGCTGACCCTGTGCAGATTGCCGGAGAGTGACTGAAAGAAATAATCCAGTGTCCATCCGCAGACCACCATGTAAAATCCCATGATGACAAAGCCGGTGAGAACACCCAGCCTGCCCACCCATTTCCACTGTGTGCCGGGTGACAGCTTGTGAAATGCACCGGCCGTGTTGGCCTGGGCGGCTCTTCCCACTACAAACTCACTGACCATGAGGGGTATACCGAAGAAAAGTATGCATCCTACATATACAAAAATGAATATGGCACCACCACCATCGGCTGTCTGACTCGGAAAACGCCATATGTTTCCCAAACCGACGGCAGAGCCGGCCGCCGCTGCAACAATCCCCAACTTTGTAGCGAACTTTACACGTTTCTCACTCATCGTCTCACTCTGTTTCTATGTTTAACCTGCTTTATCGTACAAAGAGCCAATCATTCTCTTTCGACAGAGAAGGGTAGAAGAAGTACCCTTCGTCATCGAACCCCTTCACATCTTCCACATCGGTAAGCCTGTTTTTGATGATAAAGCGGGAGAGCAGTCCTCTCGCCTTTTTTGTGTGGACAATGATCTGTTTAAAATCGTTGTTTTCCTGTTGCAAAAAACGGATGTCAACTATTCTGGTTCCCCGGGGCAGCTTGCTTTTCTGCATCACTTTTGCATACTCATTTGAGGCCACATTTATGATTGTTTTCTCCTTCTCTTTTCTCAGTTTCTTTGTGAGTGTGGCATTCACCGTATCCTGCCAGAACTGATACAACGTGCTGTACCCTTGTGGAGCAATGTGTAGCTGTAATTCAAGCCGGTAGGGTCTGATCTCATCAAACGGGCGAAGGAGGCCGTATAGCGCAGAAAGGATGTTCAGCTGTTGCTGGGCAAAATGGTGGTCCCCCTCTGTAAAATCACATGCATTCAGGCCTGAATAAGCGATGCCGTTGTACGCCAGTGCGGCAGATCGTTTCGGGGTGTTTTTGAAATAGAACGTCTGAAACTGTTCATACACATCACGTGCCATCTTAGGGTTGATTTTCATTAACCCCGCAATTTCTTTTTCCGACAGTTGCTGACAAAGAGTTACCAGCTCTTTTGTCCTGCCCGGGAATAACGGTTTGGTGGGCTCTTTCTCCTCCTTCAAACCGTTAAAATTCATCAGTTTGGCTGGTGACTGGATGATCTGCATTGGTTCATTCTTTCAGATTCTCCACTCAACACCCTCTTTGGTGTCCTTGATCACCACCCCTGCTGCTTTCAGCCTGTCGCGAATCTTGTCGGAGGTAGACCATTCCTTGTTATCTCTAGCCTCTTTGCGGATATCAATGATCAATGCCATCAGCCCTTCGATCACCTTGCTGCCGCTGCTCAGTTTGGTCTCGTCGAGTAGTCCCAGCACCTCAAAAACGAAAGTATACATCAGCTGCCTCAGCTCCTGCAAATCTTCGGCTGTGAGTGTCTCTGTCTTGTCTTTGGCGGAGTTGATGATACGCACTGCTTCGAAAAGATGTGCGATCAGCATAGGGCTGTTAAAATCATCGTTCATGGCGGCATAACAGCTCTCCTCCAGCTCTGCTACATTGACTGATGAAGTTGCTGAAGGTTCTAATTTATCCAACGTGGAGATGCTCTCCATCAGTTTGTTGTAGCCTTTCTCCGCTGCTTGCAGGGCCTCGTTCGAAAAGTCGAGTGTACTCCTGTAGTGCGACTGTGCCATAAAGAAACGTACTGTCATGGGTGAGTAACCTCTCTCCAGCAGGGGGTGGTCACCGGTGAAAAGCTCACGTGGCAGGAAGCCGTTGCCGGCACTCTTCGACATGCGTGCACCATTGACAGTAAGCATATTGGTGTGTACCCAGTATTTGACCGGTGCCGTATGGTTGCAGGCCTGTGATTGTGCGATCTCATTGGTGTGATGCGTTGCCTGCAGGTCCATTCCCCCTCCATGAATATCGAAGGTGCTGCCCAGATATTTGGTGCTCATGGCCGAGCACTCGATATGCCAGCCGGGGAAGCCCCGGCCCCAGGGCGATGGCCACTGCATCAGTGTCTCCGGTTTGGCCTTGATCCACAATGCAAAATCGAGGCGACTCCGTTTTTCATCCTGCCCATCGAGCGTGCGTGTACCCTCAAGCAGATCTTCCAGCTTTCTGTTTGTCAGCTCTCCATAGTCCCGTTCACGGCTGTATTTCTCCACATCAAAGTAGACCGAGCCATTCACTTCGTATGCCAGTCCCTCCTCAAGGATTTTTTCTATCATCTCAATCTGCTCCAGGATATGGCCGGTGGCCGTAGGCTCGATGCTTGGGGGGAGCGTATTAAACTGCGACAGCACCTCATGAAATCCCAACGTGTACTTATGTACGATCTCCATAGGTTCAAGCTGCTCCAGCTTTGCTTTTTTTGCAAACTTATCCTCTCCTTCATCACGATCACCTTCCAGATGCCCCGCATCGGTGATGTTGCGTACATAACGTACTTTATAACCCAGATGGAGAAGATATCTGTATATCAGATCAAAAGAGATAAATGTGCGGCAGTTGCCCAGGTGGATATCGCTGTAGACGGTGGGACCACATACATACATGCCCACCAGGGGAGGATGTAGTGGCTCAAAAGCCTCTTTCTTTCTGCTTAGCGTATTGTAGATGACCAAATTTTTAGCCCTTTCTTCGTTCATATACTCTGTTGATTTTTTATAGGGAGAGACAAAATTACAAATTTAACCGATAATTACAGCAATTTGTAGTAACAAAGAGAAAAAAGTCCATCCTATGATAGGCTCATTTGCATATTTTTAATACTTTTGTCGTTTCTTTGAATTTATTAATTTTAAAACTCTCTCTTTATGCTACGAAAAATCCTTCTTGCCGTTGCAATTGTTTGTGCAACAGGAGCATCACAATCGCAGAACTTACAACTGCATTTCGATCCTCGCAACTCGCTTTATGGTGATGGGGTCGCTACATCCAATTATCTGACCGCTACCTTCGAGATGTTTAAGCCCGATAAATGGGGAAGCACCTTCATGTTTGCAGATGCAGACCTTAACTTCAACAAGAAAAATATCGGGTTGGTCTACACCGAAATTGCACGTGAGTTTAAGCTGGGTAATTTCCCGTTGATGCCCCATCTGGAATACAATGGTGGTCTTGGCCTGGTGAAGGGTACCGATATTGGTTTCTCTATCCCCTCATCCTATATGGCCGGTTTTGGTTACCCTTTTCAGTTGGGGAACTTCTTCATGAGTACCTATGTGGCTTATAAGCTGAATGCATTTCAGGAGGTGAGTCACGATGCACAATGGACCGTCACCTGGAACGCAACCCTGGCAGGAGGAAAACTTTCATTGGGTGGATTTATGGATCTCTGGACAGAGGATAAATCATTCACCGAAGGTGGTGATGCAACCGGTAAAAAAATGGTATTCCTGAGCGAACCACAGTTCTGGTATAACATCACTCCTCAGTTTGCACTCGGAACCGAGGTGGAGCTCAGCTATAACTTCGTGAACAAATTCACTGAGAGCAAGTTTTATGCCATTCCCACACTGGCCACAAAGTGGATTTTTTAATGCTTAATAACAGATGATTATGCTGGAAAAAATATTTAAACTGAAAACACATAAAACGACTGTACGCATCGAGATAGTGGCGGGTATCATCACCTTCCTCACTATGTCCTATATTTTGGCTGTGAACCCACAAATCCTGGGCGAAACAGGTATGGATAGAGGAGCGCTATTCACAACGACTGCCCTTGCAGCCATTGCCGGAACCCTTTTTATGGCGATCATTGCCAATGTGCCAATCGCTCAGGCGCCGGGAATGGGACTGAACAACTTTTTTGCCTTCAGCGTAGTGATTGCAATGGGTCACTCCTGGCAATTTGCTTTGACAGGTGTTTTACTTTCGGGTATCTGTTTTATGTTGCTGACCATCTTCAATATCCGGAAAATTATCGTTGACAACATTCCCGTGGCGCTGAAAAATGCGATCCCCATTGGTATTGGACTGTTTATCACGTTGATAGGATTGAAAAGCGCCGGACTCGTAACGGCTAACCCGTTTACGCTTGTTCAACTCGGAAATATGGCAGATCCCAATGTCTGGATTGCTGTGCTCGGATTGGTGGTGATTGCGGTACTTTTAGTTAAAAAAGTACACGGTGCCATCCTTATCGGGATCATTGTTTCCACCCTTTTTGCCGGATTTTTGGGATTGATACAGTTACCCCAGGGTAGTTGGATTACCCTTCCACCCAGCATCGAACCTATCTTCTTCAAATTTGAATGGAGCAGTATTTTATCTTTCGATATGTTAATCGTCGTCTTTACCTTCCTGATGGTCAATATTTTTGATGCGATGGGGACATTGATTGGTGTGATTTCTAAAATCGGTAAATCTGAAAAAGACGGCAGCTTCCCTCAATTGCAGAAAGCATTGTTTGCTGATGCATTGGGAACATTTGTAGGAGCCCTACTGGGAACAAGCCCGAATACTTCATACGTAGAAAGTGCATCTGGTGTGGCCGCCGGCGGCAGAACAGGACTCACCAGTGTGAGTACAACACTGATGTTTGTGCTGGCCCTTTTCTTTGCCCCGATATTCCTGATGGTGCCGGCAGCTGCCACAGCCCCGGCGCTGATTATCATAGGGCTATTTATGATGAGTTCTGTTGCTGACATCGATTTCAACGAGATAAGCGAAGGGTTCCCGGCTTTTGTAACCATCATCTTTATGCCGTTTACATACAGTATTGCCAACGGGATCATTTTCGGAATGTTGAGTTTCACCATCGTCAAGCTCTTGTCGGGAAAGGTAAAAGATGTAAGTATCACCATGTATGTACTCACACTGTTCTTCCTGATAAAGATTTTCCTTGATGCGTCAAATGCTTTTGTCCATTGATGAAACAATGACTTTGTCAATCCGTAAATATTGCCAACCCGTTAATTTATTTGCCGTTCTGGGATAAAACCATTACTTTTGCGGGCTAATCCAAATATAACTCAGACAAATACAATTTATGGCAACAACTGCTGATTTCAGAAACGGGATGTGCATCGATTTAGATGGTCAATATTTCGTGATCGTTGAATTTCTTCATGTGAAACCGGGAAAAGGTGCAGCTTTCGTGCGTACCAAGCTGAAGAATGTAACCACCGGGCGTGTGCTCGATAAGACCTTTAACTCGGGTGTGAAGGTGGACGAAGTGCGTATCGAACGCCGTTCCTTTCAATACCTCTATCGCGATGATATGGGATATAACTTCATGAACACCGAGACATTCGAGCAGATACCTATCGCTGAAGAGCAGATCGAGGGTGTTAAGTTCCTGAAAGAGGGTGATGTGGTGGAAGTGCAGATACATGCCGAAAGTGGAACGATCCTCACAGCGGAGATGCCGACACATGTCGTACTGCAGATCACTTATACCGAGCCTGGCATCAGGGGTGATACGGCTACCAACACGCTGAAGCCCGCCACCGTTGAGACTGGTGCTGAGGTGCGTGTGCCGCTCTTTATCAATGAAGGAGAGAAAATAAAGATCGATACACGTAACGGTTCTTATGTAGAGCGTGTTAGAGATTGACAGGAAAGAGACTATTCACAAAAGGAAAGAGAAAGGGGAGAGGCATTGCATAAAATGCTTCTTCTTTTTTTTGTCTTTTTTCACTAAAAGAGTATATTTGTGTTCAGGTTATCCTCTGTAACCATTCTTCTGCCGGGGATAAATTTTTTTTTTACATTAGCTGCATCACCATCCCTTCCGCATTCGCAGCAAAATAATCAGTTATGCATATTATTGACATCCTAATTTTTACTGTTTACATGTTTTTTGTGCTGGGCATAGGCATCTATTTTCTGAAAAAGAACAAGAATGCCGACGACTATTATGTCGGGGGCCGATCTATGGGTAGCTCCGTCATAGGCCTGTCGGTGGTCGCCACCGACGTGGGAGGCGGCTTCTCCATCGGTCTGGGGGGACTCGGTTTTCTGATGGGCCTCTCCGGATCGTGGATGCTTTTTACCGGCCTGCTGGGTGCCTGGTTGAGTGCTGTTTTTCTGATTCCCAAAGCCAGCAAGCTGGCATCACGGCTCAAGCTTTATACCTTCCCCCAGCTGTTTGAATTTTTTTACAGTCCCCGCGTGGCGTTGCTGGCAGGTATTATCTCTGCTGTCGGCTACATCGGCTTCACCAGCTCGCAGCTGCTTGCCGGCGCCAAGCTGGCTTCCGCCACCTTTGAAGGGTTGGAGATGAACACGGCGCTGATCTTCATGGGGGTGATCGCCGTCGCCTACACAGCGATGGGGGGATTGAAGGCGGTGATCTATACCGATGTGGTGCAATGGATCATCCTGCTGGCAGGGCTTATACTGATTGGTATACCACTCGGTTATCATGCCATCGGAGGCATGGATGTGATCAGGGCAACCCTGCCCGGTGAATTTATGCAGCTCAGCAACATAGAGTGGCAGACCATCGTGAACTGGGCCGTGACGATCATCCCCATCTGGTTCGTGGGGATGACACTCTATCAGCGGATCTATGCCACGCGGTCGCCGAAGGAGGCGCAGAGAGCGTGGTATATCGCCGGAGCCTTTGAGTGGCCCGTGATGGCTTTCATGGGTGTGATACTGGGTCTCTTTGCCCGGGTAGCCTTCGAGACGGGTATGTTCGAATATATGGGATTCGCCCCCGGTGGTACGATGGATGCCGAGATGGGGCTGCCGCTGCTGTTACGTACCATCCTCCCCGTAGGGCTGATGGGGCTGATGATGGCGGCCTACTTCTCGGCTGTGATGTCCACGGCGGACAGCTGCATCATGGCCGCCTCGGGTAATATTGAGAGTGACATACTGAAGAAGATCAGGCCCCTGCCCAAAGGGAAAAAGGCACGGCTGATACAGTCGCAGCTGATCACCCTGGGGATTGGCCTGCTGGGATTGCTGATCGCATTGCAGATGGAGAATGTGTTGGAGCTGATGCTCCACTCTTACGCTTTTATGGTGAGTGGACTCTTTGTGCCGGTGCTGGGAGCATTCTTTACAAA
>JADKLW010000805.1_pt1 | contig 10466 bp, 9 predicted proteins | sample 8641881 | NCBI WGS metagenome assembly JADKLW01 (sample SAMN16272185, study PRJNA661076) | feces metagenome | isolation source: fecal sample from diarrhoea affected cattle B | host: Bos taurus | place: South Africa: Lokaleng Village, Mahikeng | collected 2019-09
GCGATGCCGGCCTGGGCGTCGAGCCCTGCCGGATCGGCTGCTGCCGTCGGCTGCTCGAGGGCTATCTCGCTTGCCGGCTTGTCTTCGCGCAGGCCCAGGAAGGAGGGATGGCGCAGGATGCCGTCAGGGGTGAATTCGGTGAAGCCGATCTCGCCCACCAGATCGGGTTCCACCCATCGGGCGAGGCGCGAAATTGGGCGCGGGACTGTCTCGAACGGGCTGGTCTTGCGGGCGCGGGCGTCGAGCTTGCCCTGCAGGTCCATGGCACTCTCCATGGTGAAGCCGGTGCCGACCCGGCCGCGATAGACCAGCTTGCCATCCTCCCAGGTGCCGAGCAGCAGGGATGCGAAGCCCCGCTTCTTGTCCGATGGGCGCCAGCCGCCGATGACGAATTCCTGGCGCTTGGCGCATTTGACCTTGAGCCAGGAGCGGGTGCGGGTGCCGCGATAGGGCGCGTTGGCCTGCTTGGCGATGATGCCTTCATGGCCGTCGCGGCACACGGCGTCGAACACCTTCTGGCCATTGCCGGTGACATGGTCGGAGAACTGTACCAGCGATGAGGATTCGATCTTGCCCAGCAGGTCCTCGAGTTCGGCCTTGCGTTCGACGAGGGGCAGCCGGGTAAGGTCCTTGCCGTCGCGTTCGAGCAGGTCGAAGGCAAAGAAGGTCAGCGGGCCGCCATTGGAAAGGTGGTCCTTGAGGGTGGAGAAATCGGTGCGGCCCTTGGCATCGAAGGCGCAGAGCTCGCCGTCGATCAGGGCGGTGCCCGTGGTGATGCGGGCAAGGGGCGGCACGATGGCGGCGAATTGCTCGGTCCAGTCCTTGCCGGTGCGGGTATGGAGGCGCACCTGCTCGCCGGCTATGGCGGCGAGACAGCGGTAGCCGTCGTACTTCATCTCGAAGACCCAGTCGCTGCCGTCCGGGACATCGGTGACCAGCGTCGCCAGTTGGGGCGGGCGGAACTCGGGGAGGTCGGAGACCTTGCCCTTGCGCCTCGATTTTTCCGGCAGCGGATTGTCGAGCGCCTTGTCCCTGTCGGAATGCCAGACGGCTTCGGCGGCGGTCTTGCTCTGCTTTTTCGGCTTGAGGCCCCTGGCGATGCCGTCGAGGTCGCGGCCGGTGGAGACGGACTTGGTAAAGCGCTCGGTCAGGAGCTTGCCGTCTTCTTTGGCATAGTCGTCGCGGTGCTTGATCAGCAGCCAGTTCTCGCGGGCGGGGCCGGATTTGCGCTTGGTATCGCGGCCCTTCATGTGAACGAGGACATATTCGCCCTTCATGCGGTGGCCGTTGATCTTCATCTTGAGATCGCCCGCCTCGAGACCTTCATGCGGATCGCCGACGGGCTCCCAGCTGCCTTCATCCCAGAGCATGACCGTGCCGCCGCCATATTCGCCCTGGGGAATGGTGCCCTCGAAACTGCCATAGTCGAGCGGATGGTCTTCGACGCGCACGGCGAGACGCTTGTCGGCGGGATTATCGGATGGGCCCTTGGTCACCGCCCAGCTCTTGAGCACGCCATCGAGTTCGATACGAAAATCGTAGTGGAGACGCGTGGCGTCGTGCTTCTGCACCACGAAACGATAACCGGTCGACTCGCCCGCACTGGCTTTCCCGGAGGGCTCCTGTGTCTTGGTAAAGTCGCGCTTGGCCTGGTATTCCTTGAGCAGGGTGTCGGCTTTGGCGGCCATGGCCTAGCTCGCCTTCTTGCGCGGCGCGGCCTTGGCAGCCGGCTTGCGTGCCGCCGGCTTGCGGGACGACGATTTCGTCGCCGATCCCGATGAGCCTTCGAGGGAAGACTTCAGTGCGGCCATCAGATCGACCACATTGGAGCCGCTGGGGCGACTTTCGGCAGGTTCGTCCCGGGTCGAGACCTTCTTGCCCTGGTCCTTGAACACGGCTGCATCGAACCTGGCGGTCTCCTTTTCGATCAGGGTGGTGGCCACCGCGACGAGAGAGAGGCGCAACTGGCCTTTCCAGATGGGACGGGACGCTGGCATGACGGGCTCGCGGAACTGACACGTGTGCGGCTCAAACGAGTCCCGGGGTGGCTTCGTTCCGACTCGGGGCAGCGTTGCGCCGGCGCAAGCGGGTGCATAAGGTCGCCGCTGGACAAGGCGATGAACAATCAGGGATGACATCATGAACGGCTTCGCGCTCGACGGGCTCAGCATTACGCTTCTCGGCCTCGGTATCCTGGCACTGCTGGTGCTGTTCGCCGGCGCCAAGACCGTGCCGCAGGGCTACAATTATACCATCGAGCGGTTCGGCAAATATACCCGCACGCTCAAGCCCGGCCTCAACCTGATCGTGCCGTTCATCGACAGCGTGGGCAAGAAGATCAACGTCATGGAACAGGTGCTGGACGTGCCGCACCAGGAGGTGATCACCCGCGACAATGCCTCGATCACGGCCAATGGCGTGACCTTCTACCAGATCCTCGATGCAGCGGCGGCGGCCTATGAGATATCGGGGCTGGAAAATGCCATCCTCAACCTCACCATGACCAATATCCGCACCGTCATGGGGTCGATGGACCTGGACGAGTTGCTGAGCCACCGCGACGAGATCAACGAGCGCCTGCTGCGCGTGGTGGATACGGCAGTCTCGCCCTGGGGGATCAAGATCACCCGCATCGAGATCAAGGACATCGATCCGCCCAAGGACCTGGTCGATTCCATGGGCCGGCAGATGAAGGCGGAGCGCGAGAAACGCGCGGCCATTCTCGAGGCCGAAGGGCGCCGGCAATCGGCAATCCTGCAGGCCGAAGGCGCCAAGCAGGCGCAGGTGCTGGAGGCCGAAGGCCGCAAGGAGGCCGCGTTCCGCGATGCCGAGGCACGCGAGCGTTCGGCGGAGGCCGAGGCCAAGGCGACGCAGATGGTGAGCGACGCCATCGCCTCGGGCAGTGTGCAGGCGATCAACTATTTCGTCGCCAACAACTATATCGAGGCGCTGGGCAAGATCGCCACCTCGCCCAACCAGAAGGTGCTGATGCTGCCCGTCGAGGCGGCCAGCGTCATCGGCTCGATCGGCGGCATTGCCGAAATTGCGCGGGAGACCTTCGGCAGCGGCGCGGCGCCGGCGCGGCCGGGCCGGCCACCCTCGGCAGGACAGTCGTAGCGGGGGCAGGGCCAGATGCAGGTGATCGAATTTATCGGCAGTGCGGGACCCTGGGCCTGGATTGTGGGCGGGCTCGTCCTGCTCGCGCTCGAACTTGTGTTGCCGGGCGGGTTCCTGCTGTGGATGGGCATTTCAGGGGTGATCACCGGGCTGATCGTGCTGTTCCAGCCGATCGGCTGGCCGCTGCAATGGCTGATCTTCGGCGTGCTGTCGCTGGTGAGTATTACGCTATGGGTGCGCTGGAGCCGCAACCGGCCCGAGCCCACCGACCGGCCGCATCTCAACGAGCGTGCCGACCAGTATGTCGGGCATGAAGCGGTGCTGGAACAGGCCATCGCGCAGGGGTTTGGCCGCGTGGTGCTGGGTGACAGCGTCTGGCGGGTATCAGGTCCTGACCTGCCCGCGGGGCAGCGGGTGCGGATTGTCGGGCACGACGGAGCGGTGCTCAGGGTCGAGCCAATCAACTTGGACTGAGCGAGGCCGCAAGCATTCATTAACCATAAGATGGAAGGATCGCGCCGAGCCCGCGCGTGCTGCTGCGGGCCGTTTTCAGTTTGGCGGAGCAGACCTTGCCCTTGCGGTGGCGGCAGACAATGGGATGGGCGGGCGCGGTGGCGCTCAGCGCCCTTTGCCTCACCGCGCCGGCGCTGGCCCAGTCCGACCTCTGGAGCGGCGACGGATCGGGCGCCGACAATGAGCGGCTGCTGCCCGATGTCTATCCCAATGATCCGGTGCTGAGCGATGGCAGCTGGCTGCGCGAGCCGGAGGGTCCGTTCGTCGATGTCGACTGGTCGGTTGCCCTGCGCGGCAGCTACAGCAAGACCAGTGCGGCGGAGGAACGCTTCGATATCAAGCTGGTGCCGCGCGTAGAGCTCGAACGAATCGGGTTGCGTTCGGCAATCAATTTCGAGGGCAGCGCCGAGCTTTCCCGGCCCAACGAGGACGGCCTGATCAATGTCGACGCGCTGCGGCTGGGCCTGCAGACGGGCTATGACCTCGACAGCGTGACGCGGGTGACGGCCAACGGTGATCTGTCGCTGACGCAGCCGGTCCGTGGCATGCCGGGGCTGGCCAGCGATATCGCCATAGCGCCGCGCACCACCAGCGGCAGCGCGGGCCTGGGGATTACCCGCCAGTTCGGCAAGTTCAACGTCGGGTTGACCGGTTCAGGGCAGCGCAATGTCTATGGCGCGACGACGCGCGTGGATGGCAGCGTGACCGACAATTCCGAAGAAAACTACTGGGCGCTGGACACGGGGCTGCGGGTCGGCTTCCAGGCGACACCGATTTTCGAGGTCTTCGGCCAAGCCGGACTTGGGCGCGACATGTTCGACCTGCCCTCGTCGGCACTGGGCGTGCGGGCCGACGCGACAGACCTGGTGCTCAAGGGCGGCGTTACCGGGCGCTGGAACGGCATTCTCGAGGCGACGGTCTCGGCCGGCGTCGGGCACCGCCGCTTCGATGCGGCGAGCCTGGGAGAGGTGGTCACCCAGCTCTATGACGCGCAGCTGAGCTTCATGCCCGACCCGACCTGGCGCATGACGGCGGGATTCGAGACGGTGGTGGCGCCGCCCGGGCCCAATGGCGGCGGCACGGCGCGCGTCGACCATGTGGCAAGCGCGGAGATCGCCTACGAGGTCAATTCCTGGCTGGCGCTGCGGGCGCTGGCGGACTGGAACACGGCGCGGTTCGAGGGCAGCAGCAATACCGAGACCGGCCACGGCCTGGGCGCCGGGGCCGACTACAAGGTCAATGCCCATACTGCGCTCTCGGCCGATTATGGCTATGATCATGCCGAAAGCACTGCCAATGGCGTGCAGGAAGCGCACAGAGTGACGGTGGGCCTCACGCTGTCGCGCTAGAATGGCAGCGGCTTGGCAGGCGGCGCGAAGTCGCCCTATAGGATAATCCCTGGCAAATTCGCCTGTGAAATGCGGAGTTTAACCTATGGCCGTTCTGGTTACCGGGGGTGCAGGCTATATCGGCAGCCATATGGTGCTGAACCTGACCGATGCCGGTGAAAAGGTCGTGGTACTCGACAATCTGGTGACCGGGTTCGACTGGGCCATCGATGGGCGGGCCATCCACGAGCTGGGCAATGCGGGCGATATCGAACTGGTACGCCGGCTGATAGACAAGCATGGCATTACGGAGATCGTGCATTTTGCCGGCTCCATCGTGGTGCCGGAATCGGTGGTCGATCCGCTCAAATACTACGGCAACAATACCGCCACCTCGCGCAACCTGATCGAGGCGGCGGTGCTGGGCGGGGTCAAGCACTTCATCTTCTCGTCGACCGCGGCGGTCTATGGCATGACGGGCCTGGCGCCGGTGGTCGAGACCACGCCGCTCAACCCGATGTCGCCCTATGGACGCTCCAAGCTGATGACGGAATGGATGCTGGCCGACGTGGCTGCTGCCCATCCCATGACATTCGGCGTGCTGCGCTATTTCAACGTCGCCGGTGCCGATCCGGGCAAGCGCAGCGGGCAGTCGACGCCGCTGGCCACACATCTGATCAAGGTCGCCTGCCAGACCGCGCTGGGGCAGCGCGACAAGATGGATATCTTCGGTACCGACTACGAGACTCCCGACGGCACCTGCATCCGCGATTATATCCACGTGACCGACCTGATCGCGGCCCATGCGCTGCTGCTGCAGCATCTGCGCAAGGGCGGCGAGAGCACGACGCTCAACTGCGCCTATGGGCAGGGCTATTCGGTGCGGCAGGTGGTGGAGACAGTCAAGGCGGTTTCGGGCATCGATTTTCGGGTCGATGAAGGGCCGCGCCGGGCGGGCGATCCCGCCTCGATCACCGCGACCGGCGAAAAGGTGCGCAGCCTGCTGGGCTGGGTGCCGCAGCATGACGACCTGCGCGAAATCGTCGAATCCGCCTATGCCTGGGAGCGCCACCTGATGACGCGCAACCGCTAGACATGCGGCCGCAGCTCCTCGCATGGTTGACCGGTTTGATGCTGCTGGCAGCAGCGCCGGCCAGTGCCCAGCCGGTCGAGAGCTTTGGCAGCTTCATCGCCGGTTTCCGCGCCAAGGCACTGGCGGCGGGGGTCGGCGCTGCAACCTATGATGCGGCGATGACGGGGCTGACGCCCGATCCACGGGTGCCGGACCTAGTGACCAGCCAGCCCGAATTCACCACGCCGATGTGGGACTATATCGAGGGTCGCGTCACCAGCGGGCGGATTGCGCGAGGCAAGGCGGCGATGGCGCGCAACGAGCCGCTGTTTGCCGCGGTCGGCCAGGCCTATGGCGTCGATCCCTCTATCCTTGGCGCGATCTGGGGCATGGAGACCGACTATGGCGCGGTGCTGGGCAATGACAGCCTGATCCGTCCCATCGTGCGCTCACTGGCGACCTTGGTGCAGCAGCGGCGCACGCGGCTGCTGGAAGACGAAGCGGACCTGATCGCGGCACTGCTGCTGGTGCAGCGCGGGCCGTTGGATGCGCAGGGGCTGGTTGGCTCCTGGGCCGGGGCGATCGGTCACCTGCAGGTCAACCCTTCCAACGTGGTGGCGCATGGCACCGATGGGGATGGCGACGGGCGGGTGGACCTCCACAATTCGCTCGCCGATGCGCTGGCGACGAGTGCGCGTTTCCTGCGGGCCTTGGGCTATCAGCCTGGTATCGACTGGGGGATGGAAGTGGTGGTGCCGGAGGGATTTGACTACCTGCTGGCGACGCGAACCGAGCTTCGGCCGATTGCATTCTTTGTGGAGCGGGGCATTGTCCGGGTGGCCGGACGGCAATTCGCCGACCCCAGCCCGCCGGTATTTCTCTATGTGCCGGCCGGCAAGGATGGGCCTAAATTCCTGATGACGCAGAACTACCTGGCGCTCAAGGGCTACAATTTTTCCGACAGCTACGCGATGAGCGTGGCGCATATGACCGATCGACTGAAGGGCGGCGGGAGCTTTGTCGATGACTGGCCGCGCAACACGGCCTTTCCCAATCTCGAGCAGCGCAAGGCGGTCCAGGCGGCATTGCAGAAGCTCGGATTGTACCAGGGGGCGGTGGATGGACGGCTTGGGCCGATCAGCCAGGAGGCCTATGCCCGCTTCCAGGCCGGGCGCGGGGAAGTGGCGGACGGGTTCATCACCAGAGCGTCCTACGAAGCGCTTGCGGCAGCCAGCCGGTAACAGGTTGGGGACAGCGATGGTCTTGCGAGGCCGCCCTTGCTAGTAACGGCACATCCACTACGCGGGATATCCATGATCCGCTTCGTTCTTGCCCTGCTGATCGGCCTGCTCGTCTTTGTCGACGTGGGGCCGGCTTTTGCCCAGAGCGATGGCACGATCGTGGTGGCGCAGGAAACCCGGCGGCGGACCCTTTTCGACCTGCTGTTCGGCGAACCGGAGGCCCCTGCACCGCCAGTGCAGCAGCAGCGACCGCGCCGGCAGGCGGCGCCCGAGGCCAGCCTGCCGCCACCGGCGCCCAAGGTGGAAAAGGCTGCGGAAGCCACACGGCTCGCGGTGTTCGGGGATTCGCTGGCCATCGATCTCAGCAAGGCGCTGGAACGCTTTTATGCCGAGGACCCCAACCTGGTGGTGATCAACCAGGGGGTCAGTTCGTCAGGCTTCGTGCGCGACGATTATTTCGACTGGAACGAGGCCATTGCCGAGCAGATTGCGGAGGACAGTTTCGACCTGGCCGTGGTGATCATCGGCATCAACGACCGGCAGGAAATCACCACCAATAGCGGGGCCCTTGCGCCGCTGAGCGAGCAGTGGAATGCGGCCTACCAGGCGCGGGTGGCGCGTTTCCTGGGGGCGCTGCGCAGCGCGCGCAAGCCGGTGATCTGGATTGGTCTGCCACCGATGTCCAAGGCGGAATATTCCGCCGCCATCAGCCAGATAAGCAATATCCAGCGGCTGGCGAGCTTTTCGGGCGGGGCCGAATATCTCGATATCTACGAACGGTTCCTGGGGGAGGACGGCAAGTATTCCTCCCATGGCCCGGACGTGAACGGGCAGAGCGCCCTCATGCGCAAGGACGATGGCATCCATTTTTCGTCGGCCGGATCGGACAAGCTGGCCTTTTACCTGAGCCAGACGATCCAGACATTTTATCGCGGTGGGAGCCTGTCGGTGGCGGTGATTGATCCGCTACAGGGCACCGACGCTGCGGCGATGCTGCGGCCGCCTTACCAGGGGCTGGGGCAGATCAGGCTGCTCGAAGTGGCCGGTGCGGTGATCCCGATCAGCCGGGTGCCGGCGCGGGCGGGGGAATTGATGACAGCGGCGGGGAGACCGGCCAGTGCGCCGCCCTTCAGCCTCGAGCAATTGGTGACCGCCCCGCTGGGCCGGGTCGACGCCTTCGGGCTGGGCGTGGAGCCGGGTGCCGAGCCGGAAAACCCAGGCGAGCGTTGAAGTTACCTGATTATTCGGCGGTAAAGCGGACGGCGCCGATGTGGGGGAGGTTGCGGTTGCGCTGGCCGTAGTCGATGCCGTAGCCGACGACGAATTCATCGGGGATATCGAAGCCGACCCAGCGGGCGTTGACCTCGGTCTCGCGGCGGCTGGGCTTGTTGAGTAGCGCACAGACTTCCATGCGGCGCGGATGGCGGGTCTCGAGGATTTCGAGCACATGCTTGAGAGTGTAGCCGGTATCCACGATGTCCTCGACGACCAGCACGTCACGGCCGGCGATCTCGCCGCGCAAGTCCTTGAGAATACGCACTTCCCGGCTGGAAACGGTGGAATTTCCATAGGAGGAAGCCTCCATGAAATCGACCTCCACCGGCAGATCGAGCTCGCGAACGAGGTCGGCGATGAAGATGAAGGAGCCGCGCAACAGGCCGACGACGACGAGCTTGTCGGTGTCGGCGTAATGGGTGGATATCTCCTTGGCCAGGGCCTCGACGCGGGCGGCGATGGCCTTGGCGGAGATCAGTTCATCGACGGTATAGGGCTTCTGGGACATGGCCGTTCCGGGGCTCGCACAACACTGGACAGGGTGTAACACATCGGGGGAATGGGTTAGCAGACTGTTAGCATCGAGAGTAGCCGAAGGTTGGTCGCGGGCAGGGAACTCAAGCGATTAGGCACCGTTTGAGAGTCCCCAAACAAGGACACTTCCATGCTCGATACCATCCATTCCTGGGATCGCCCGATCACCATAAGGCTGGGCGGCGATGCCGTCGTCGTCGCGACGCCGGCGCAGGCGCGAAACCTGCTGCTGATGGACTGGCCGGGCGAGCGTGGCGACAAGCACAAGATCGCCAGCGACCTCTGCCTTGCGGCCATGGAGGGCGCCAGCCCCGAACCGGCCTGGCTGGCCTTCATGGAAGCGGCGATCGAGGCCGGGATATTCGTGGAATAGGGTGGCGTTGGTCACCCCCACCTCAGCTTCGCTACGGCCCTGGCCTAGCTCCGCTATCCTCCCCCTGGCAGGGGGAGGATGCGCAGGGATAAAATCGCTCCACCGGAGCGATTTTGCCTTCGGCGCGCTGCTTACCTTGGCAGGTCGGTCTTGCCCATGAGGTCGAAGTCGATGGAGCGGGCGGCCTGGCGGCCTTCGCGGATGGCCCAGACGACGAGCGATTGGCCGCGGCGCATGTCGCCGGCGGCGTAGACCTTGGGAACGGTGGTCTTGTAGCTCATCGTATCGGCAAAGAGGTTGCCGCGCTTGTCGAGCTGGGCGCCGAGCTGTTCGAGCATGCCCTCATGGACCGGCGAGGCAAAGCCGATGGCCAGGAGGACCAGATCGGCCTTGATGACGAACTCGGTGCCGGGAATGGGCTGGCGCTTGCGGTCGACGCGGGCGCATTCGACGCCGGTGACCTGCCCCTTGGCATTGCCGATGATCTTCATCGTTCCGGCGGCGAATTCACGGATGGCGCCTTCGGCCTGGGAGGACGAGGTGCGCATCTTGACCGCCCAGTTGGGCCAGTTGGTCAGCTTGTTTTCCAGCTCGGGTGGCATCGGGCGCACGTCGAGCTGGGTCACGGCGATGGCGCCCTGGCGGAAGCTGGTGCCGACGCAGTCACTGGCGGTATCGCCGCCGCCAACCACCACGACATGCTTGCCGGCAGCGGTGAGCTGGACCTGATCGGAGACGTCCTCGCCGCCCAGGCGCCGGTTCTGCTGCACGAGGAAGGGCATGGCGAAATGGACGCCATTGAGATGGGTGCCTTCGCTCTCGACCGCGCGCGGCTTTTCCGCGCCGCCACAGAGCAGCACGGCATCGTGCCGGGACTGCAGGTCGGACAGCGGCGTGGTGACGCCGATATTGGCGCCATAGTGGAAGGTGACACCTTCGGCTTCCATCTGGGTGACGCGGAAGTCGATGTGTTCCTTTTCCATCTTGAAGTCGGGAATGCCGTAGCGCATCAG
>JADKLW010000574.1_pt1 | contig 10455 bp, 12 predicted proteins | sample 8641881 | NCBI WGS metagenome assembly JADKLW01 (sample SAMN16272185, study PRJNA661076) | feces metagenome | isolation source: fecal sample from diarrhoea affected cattle B | host: Bos taurus | place: South Africa: Lokaleng Village, Mahikeng | collected 2019-09
TACAGGCAGCGGTCCGCAAGGCAAGGTTTATCGGGCAGATGTAGAAAAAGCCAAACAACCGGCAACTGCCTCTCAAGCTGCACCGGCTAAGCGGGTGAAAATGTCCGGAATCCGGAAAGCCGTAGCGGACCGGATGCTCCACAGCAAGACGACCGCACCGCATGTCACACTCAACAGTGAAATTGACATGGCTGAAGCGGTCGCGCTGCGCAAACAATTGCTGGATCCGATTGAAAAGCAGACCGGTTACCGCATCAGTTACACAGAAATCATTTTGAAGGCGGTTGCCCATGCCTTGAAGCGCCATCCGAACATCAATATTTCATTGGAAGGCAACGAAATCGTCCATCACGCATCCATCAATATTGGACTGGCTGTAGCGCTTGAAGATGGCTTGATGGTTCCAGTGATCAGAGATGCCGACCAAAAAGGCCTGGCTGAATTAACGATAGCGTGCAAAACAGCAGGACAGGCAGCGAAAGGCAACAAACTGAAACCGGATCAACTGTCAGGAGGCACTTTCACCATCAGCAACCTCGGCATGTACGCGGTTGATACGTTCAACCCGGTCATCAACCAGCCGGAATCGGCGATTCTTGGAATTGGACGAATCAATGAAAAGCCGGTCGGTGTGGAAGGACAGATTGTGTTGAGGCCGATGATGGGAGTCGGGTTGTCCTTTGATCATCGCGTCATCGATGGTGCCCCGGCTGCGGCTTTTTTGACGGAGTTGAAGTCACTGCTCGAACATCCATTTGAATTACTCATATAAGGGGTAGATCCTATTGAAGACTTATGAAGTGGTGGTCATCGGAGGCGGGCCGTCCGGATATGTGGCTGCCATTAGAGCCGCGAAGCTCGGCAGAACAGTGGCGTTGGTGGAAGCGCGGGAACTTGGCGGGACCTGCCTGAACCGTGGCTGTATTCCTTCCAAGACCCTGCTGCGGCATGCCGAAGTCATCGACAGCATCGAGAAAGCCAAAAGCTGGGGCATTGAGACGGGACCTGTAAAGGTGACGTTGTCCAAAATGATGGAGCGCAAGGACCAGGTTATCCAAACATTACGGAACGGCATTGGTCATTTGATGAAACAGGGAAAAATCGATGTGCTGAACGGTTATGGGGAAGTGGAGCCGGATGGAATCGTTCGGGTGGACCAAAACGGCAGCGAGGAAACGATCAAAGGCGACAAACTTATTTTAGCGACCGGTTCGAAGCCGATTGTTCCGCCCATTCCGGGTCTGGAAGAAGGGCGGTTTCAAACCAGTGATACGATTTTTGGCATTACGGAGCTGCCGGAATCGCTGGTCATCGTGGGCGGCGGCATCATCGGTGTGGAATTTGCCTGTATCTTTGCTGCTCTTGGCGTACCGGTGACCATCGTTGAAATGGGCAGCCGCATTGTTCCGAGCGAAGATCCGCAAGCTGCAAAAGTATTGGCCAAATCATTGAAGAAGAAAGGGATTTCGATCCTGACAGCGACCAAAGTGACAGCAGTGGAGCAGGGAGAGAACGGCCAGACAGTTCACGTTGAAAGTGAAAAAGGACAGTCGGGAGTACTGGACACCGGTATGGTTCTGCTGTCGGTCGGCAGGTCTCCGAATCTGTCGGCGTTCGATTCCCTGAAGTTGGAGATGAACGGGCCGTTCGTGAAAGTGGATGAGCACATGGCCACCAGCTTGCCGAATGTCTATGCCGCTGGTGATTTAGTCGGCAACTGGCAGCTGGCACATGTAGCGAGTGCGGAAGGGTTGGTGGCGGCAGCCAATGCGGCAGGTGAGGAAGAAACAATCGATTATCATGTGGTGCCGCGCTGCGTCTATACCAGTCCGGAAATCGCCAGCGTCGGCATGACCGAAGAAGAAGCGGAACAAAAAGGCATTTCGTTTAAAGTGGTGAAGATTGATCATGCCGGCAACGGCAAGGCGTTGACATTAGATGAAAAAGAAGGGTTCACCAAATTGATTGCGGATACCACCTACGGGGAGATCCTGGGAGTCTCGATGGTCGGATTCCATGTGACCGAAATGATTGCGGAACCTTCCGCCTTTATGCGCCTTGAAGGAACGGTTGACGAACTGGCCACCATGATCCATGCTCATCCGACTGTGACGGAAACTCTTTATGAAGCTGCCGCTTCCTGGCTTGGAAAAGGTGTGCACTACTAAAAAAACCAGTTGTTGAGCCATCTCAACAACTGGTTTTTTTGGATAGAAGCTATCGTGTTATTCTGAAGGACGGAGCAACAAGTCTGCCGTTACGTCATCGATAACGAGCACGTCCAGGTAGCCGCCTTTCAATGCGGCTCTGATGCTTTCCACTTTATGGGCGCCTTCCACAATGCCGACAACTTGCGGGATTTTTTTGAACTCCTCCAAATCCAGGCCGATGACCAAGTCGTTCAAAGGATGCTGAATCTGGTTGCCTTCCGCATCATAAAAGCGCGAACCGATATCGCCTGCAGCTCCAGCCAGTTTCAATGACTCCAAATCCTGTGGAGTCAGATATTTCATATCGGCCATCGTCGAACCTTCAAAAGGGTTGCCAAGTCCGACAACCGCCATTTCCACATTGCGTCCTTCTTCCAGCACCATCGCGATGTCTTCCGATTGGATGAGGCGCTCTTTCAGTTCACTTGATTCCACCATGGCCGGTGCATACAGGTAGGAGCAATAAGAGTTCATTTTCTGAGCCAATTGATACGCCAGCAAATTTGAATGGATGTCCACAAATTTCCGGCCCATTCCCCCAACTAACGGAACAATCTGCAGATCCCGATGCTGTTCATACGGATATTCCTGGACAAATTTGGACAAGGTGCTGCCCCATGAAATGCCTAGCGAATGGAGGCCATCGACGTTCTTGGATACATAAGAAGAAGCTGCTTTTCCGAGTGCGTGCTTGATCATGTCGGTGCTCAAATTGGCTGCCGGCACAACCAGCGCTTCCTTCAGGCCATATGCTTTCTCCAGCTGCTGTTCAAGTTCCACTGTATGGGCGTTTTCGTCTTTAATGTAAATTTCCACAATGCCCATTTCCCGTGCCTTGTTCAGCAATTTTGAAATCACCGGGCGGGAAACACCCATCTTGCTGGCGATTTGCGCTTGGGTTTGGCCATCAAAATAATAGAGGTTGGCGACCTTTACGATTTGTCTGCGTTCATCCCAATTCATCATCGTTGCACCTTCTCATCCGATTCCGATTAGCGGCTGCGTAATTCAGTATATTCACCGCTTTCATGCCCCTATTATACGATTAAGGACGTTCATTGTACACCATCCAGAAAAGGAAGAAGCTGTCTATTTTACGGTTAGAAACAGGAAGGCGCAGCAAATTTTCATACAATAGATAAATAAGTGAATTTTCTGTTATCATTATTTTGGAACAGTGAAAACTAAGGGGGAATGGACAGATGCGTTTAGCGACCATCAGACAGGGAAATCAGGAAAACGCAGCGTTGGTGCTTGAATCTGGAGTGGTCCCGCTTAAAAGATTGAATGAAATCTTCAACCAGCGATGGGCAACCGATCTGTACGAATTAATCAAATCAACCCAATTGGACGCCTTGAATCATTGGTATCAGGATGAATTTCAGCAGAAGATAAAAGAGGAAGCCTTTAAGGAACTGATTGTTCCGTTCGATCGGGTCACTTATGCGCCGCTGTATCGGCAGCCGCGGAAAATTTGGGGTATTGGTTTGAATTATCTGGAACATGCCGCTGACTTGCACGAAGTGTCACCCGACACCGAACCGGCAAGCTTTATGAAACCTGATACGGCGATCATCGGTTCGGGCGACACCATTCAAGTGCCTATGCAGTCGGAACGAACCACTGCCGAATCCGAATTGGGCATCATCATCGGCAAAACATGCAAAAATGTATCGGAAGAAGACGCGCTGGATGTGGTAGCAGGCTACACGACAATCATCGACATGACGGCGGAAGACATCCTGCAGAAAAATCCGCGTTATTTAACGCGCGCCAAAAGCTTCGATACATTTTTCAGCTTTGGTCCTCAGCTGGTTACGCCGGATGAAGTGGACGATGTCCTTGAACTGAAGGTGGCGACCATCATCAACGGCAGCGTGCACCGTGAAAATACGGTTTCGAATATGACGTTTCAGCCGCAGTTCCTGATTTCATTCCATTCCAAAGTCATGACCTTGTTGCCAGGGGATATCATTTCAACCGGAACGCCGGGTGCGGTGGTGATTCGACAAGGGGACATCGTGAGCTGCCGGATCGACGGTTTTGAACAACTGGACAATCCGGTGGAGGACCTAAAGGAGGCTGGAAAGTAAGACTGCTGAAAAAAAAGACCGCTGTTTCTCCCGTAAGATAGGAGTACAGCGGTCTTTGGCATGATAGGGAGCAACCTTTTAAAATGCATATTGGAATAAAGCGTAATAGAGAGGGCCAAGGAGAACCAGCATCATTACACCCGAAATGACGGTCATGGACGCACTTCCGGCTTCCGGTTCGGCTTCCGTAAAATAAGCCTTGATAAAGAAGAAAAACAATAAGTCCCACAACACCACAGCTGCAAGAACCACTTGCCAGACGAATGGCGTGAAAATCTGGTAATGGGTTACAAAACCGAACAGGCCGACCCAGGCGATAACGGAGAATGCCAAATCAATCAGGAAAATAGGGCTCTTATAGCCGCCGTGAATGAAGAATCCGATTGTGGACGTAGCCAAAAATGCAGCGTATATGTACCAAAAAATTTGTATCATGAGCATAATCCCTCTTTCATAGACATCTTATCCATTATAAGAGATGGGGGCAGGAAATAAAATTCTTCCGCTTGTAATTTTTTTCGGACTATAAAGATAAGATTGAGGAGGCATAGGGCAACTGAGCATTATAGAATGAAGAAAAGGAAAAGCCGAAAGCTGAAGAAAGTCGCGTACCGGCATATAATAGAGGAAAGGACAAGACATCGTATAGGCAGTTCAAGTGGAGGAGGGATAGAGATGGAAAGAGCTTATTTTACTTTTGATGAAATGTGGGAAAAAATCATTGCCTGCGACCGGAGATATGACGGCCTTTTTTATACAGCTGTTAAAACGACCAAAATCTATTGCCGGCCTTCCTGCCGCTCGCGGAAACCTAAAAAGATCAACGTCGAGTTTTATTCGACTATGGCCGAAGCCGAAACGAAAGGATTCCGTGCCTGCAAAAGATGCCGGCCTGAAACCGACTATACGCCGGATGAAGAACTCGTCCACAACGTAATGGCTTACCTGACCGCCCGTTATAAAGAAAGCATCAGCCTGCAGGACATCGCAGTTCATGTCGGCCTAAGTCCATCTTATCTGGAACGTGTGTTCAAGCAGGAAACAGCGGAAACGCCGCATGCCTGCCTGGAGAGAATCCGGATAGACAAGGCAGCGCATCTGCTGACACACACCCGTTTATCCAACCTTGACGTCTGTTTTGAAGCGGGATTCCAAAGCCCGTCCAATTTCTATAAAATCTTCCGCAAACGCAAAGCCCATTCACCGAGCGAGTTCCGCAAGTTGAGCGAGGCTGTTCCTTCATGAAGAGAGTGCACGAAGAACAGTATTCAGAGATTGCAACGCCCGCGGATTTTAATTTTGAGGAATGCCTGGTTCATCTCGGCAGGTCGTCGCAGGAGAATTTGTACCGGCTTGATGACAGCGGGATCACGAAACTGTTGAAAATCGGCGGACAGCTTGTGTTGTTTCGCATCGTGCCGGCAGCCGGTGCCTTGCGAATCGAATTTCCTCTTGGCGTGCCGGCTTATCAGGAAAGAGACGAGGTTGCTGCCTATATCGAGGATTGGTTCGATCTGCAGACGGACCTGCAGGGATTTTATGCCATTGCGGAAACAGATCCAGTGTTGAAGAGTGTGGTCCGGCAGCATTATGGTTTGCGGGTCATCGGCGTACCGGACTTGTTTGAAGCGCTGGTCTGGGCAGTAATGGGCCAGCAGATCAATCTGACATTTGCTTACACATTGAAGAAACGGTTCGTTGAAAATTTCGGGGAATCCCTGTTTTATGAAAATGAGCGTTATTGGACATTTCCAAGTGCCGAGAAAATCGCCTCGCTGAACGTCGCTGATTTGCGTGCCTTGCAGTTGACCGTCAGAAAATCCGAGTATATTTTGGGGATTGCGCAAGCGATGGCGAGGGGCGAATTGCAGAAGCAGCGCTTGCTTCAGGAACCGGACATGGAACGCGTGTTACTGGAAATCCGGGGCATCGGCGCCTGGTCAGCCAATTACGTCATGATGAAATGCCTGCACAGCCAGTCGGCCTTTCCGCTCGCGGATGTCGGTTTGCACAATGCATTGAAAGCCCAATTGCAGCTCGACCGAAAACCGACGCCGGCAGAAATCATGGAGCTCGCGAAAAATTGGGAAGGGTGGCAGGCATACGCCACATTCTATCTATGGAGGTCTTTATTATGAATCAAATGCATCGTGCAGAATTCCAATCGCCGATCGGCATCGTGGAAATCACCGGAACAGATAGAGCAATCCTCTCCATTCTGTTCAGCGAAAAAACCGACGTGGAACATCCAATCGGTCCGGACAGCCCGGCGGTCATCGTAAATTGCCAGCGGCAGCTGGAAGAATACTTTAAAGGAGAGCGTACAGAGTTCAGCATTCCCTTCACTTCTGCAGGCACTGAATTCCAGCAGAAGGTCTGGTCGGCTTTGACCAGCGTGCCGTACGCGGAAACCGTCTCCTACGGGGCAATCGCCAAAGCGATCGGCAGCGATAAAGCCGTGAGGGCAGTAGGGAACGCCAACAGCAAGAACAAACTGACCATCGTCGTGCCTTGCCACCGCATCATCGGGTCGAACGGCAAACTGACCGGCTACGCCGGTACGCTGACCCGCAAAGAATGGCTGCTCCGGCACGAAAAAGAAGTGGGGAAAAAGCGTCAATCTGCTGGTTTGGTATAACGAAATGCATGAAGAAAAACGATAAGACCGCCAATTCGCAGCTGAATTGGCGGTCTTAAAATGTTGTCGAATTGAAGCCTTTATTCCTGTATGGCTTGATTCAACCCATCCTGGTCATCGAATTGGATTTTTCCGATCTTTCCTTTTTCCGGAACAATGGAGTTGCCTTCGAAACTGTAGACACCGGTTTCGCCGGACTCATTTTCATAATTGACATCGAAAGTGAAATTATAAAGCGTAGGTTCGTTTTCGCTTTGTGTAATTTCAAGGTCATCGGTGTTGAGTGTGTAGTCCTTTTCAGAAAAACTATACGCAAAAGCACCCGTTCTGCTGAAGGTTTCGTATGCATTCGCAGTGAAATAAGGAGCATACGTTTCTTCCATGTAATTCAGCAGTTCCTTGTATTCAGGCGTTTCCTGGAAAGCGTTATATTCTTCCTCATCCATGTCATCTGTCTGGAAAGCCATTGCGGCTTCCCACAATTCTCTGTACTTTTTGTCAGGGCCATTAAACTCTTTCTCGATGACCGCCTGAATCGCTTCTTTATTTTCATCAGCAACATTGTTCTGCTGGGCTTTCCCGCTTTGCGAACAACCGGCGACAGCCAGAGAAACGCAGGCCAGAAGCAGTATAAGCATTGATTTTCTGAAAGATAACTTCAAACCATTCATCACAATTCCCCCTTTTAAAGAATAGGTTAAAAATAAAACCAACCCGCTAAAGCTAAGAAGATGGCACTTAAGATCAGCTTACTGATCAAAAAGGCTTTCTTTTTCTTAACAATCAGCTTCTTTTCCATATTTCCAAGAAAAATAATCATCAACCAAAGGCCTGCGAAAGTCAAAATATACCCTGGGCTGTCCTGGATTTTTAGGAATCGAAGTGCGCCCAAACCGATAAGAAAGAAACCTGCATATCCGATAAGAAAGGAGAGCATAGGGTCCTTTTGTCTCTTTTCCATCAGCGTCCTCCTTTTTTAGTATCCATACCTTTAATACGAATGGAGTCCCAAGAAGTTCCATTTAACATCAAATCAAAAAAAGAACACACTCAGTCCGCGTTTCAGGTTAATGAAAACCATGCGGACAGGGGTGCTCTTTCAATTATTTGGTTGTTTACTTTACCTGGGCTTGCGCTTTTTCGGACTCGTTCAAATCGACATCAACCGAAGTGACGAAATAGCGTTTGGCCTCATCCGTTTTGAGTTCGACTTTCTTTCTGTCGAACAAGGAAACAGTTTCGATTTTCTTCATTTCGCCTGTCTGGATATCTTCTTCATAGATGCGGTAGCCGATAATGGCGTCATCACGCACCGCATGCCAGGAAACATTAAATGCCGTAGCTACTACGTTTTCTGGAGGTGCTGGCTGAGTTGTTTCAAGGCTTGAATCGGAAACCAGCTCGGCAGTCACCACCAGGCGCTCTTCATGGGAGCCGATGTCGCGGTTAAAATCACCCGTACACGTAATGAGATTGATCATCCGTTTGTCCGAGTTGCCGAAAATCTCCTCAATCGGTGCTTCGTCCGTTTCATAGCTGGTCAGGTTTTTTACCTCAAATACCATCTCGCGTCCACCCGCATCCGTCAGAATTACGGTTTCTCCAACTTTTACATCTTTCAATTCATAAAAGACAGCCGGCCCCGTCAAACTGTCGACATGGCCAGCCAGCACGGCATGGCCTTTGGCGCCGGCTTTAAAGCCAGGTTCAAACCAGCCGACCTGATCGACATCTTCCGGCACACCCATTTCGCCATTGTCCAGAATGCCAGTCGCTTCGATCTTTGCCTTTACTCCGATGGAAGGAACTTCAATCTGGGCAGGTTCCATGCCTTTGATGCTTTCCTGGCGTTCCCGCTGCAGCATCTCCAATTTTTCCCGCTGTTCCGGAAAGATCGGAAACTCCGCAATCTTATCTGTGTCACTGCCGGAAGCTGTATCCTCAGCTTCTGCTTTCTCACTTTGTTCTTCGGGTTCGACAGCTCCGGCTTGTTCTTCAACAGTCGGACTGGCGGCTAAAGGCTTTAAAATAATAAACAGCACCAGGCATAGAACGATGGCTGTTCCCATGGTGATAAGCTGCTTCATCTGCGATCTCTCCTTCCCAATCAGGAACAGAGAGAGCCAACTTGGCCCTCCCTGAACAATTATTGCTGGTTTTTACTTTGACGATAAGTGATGGTGCCAGCTGCCAATAAAATCATCAGGCTCAATGTAATCCAAAGAACCATGGTGTTTGTTTGTCCAGCTGTGCCGCCAAGCCCTGTTGCCGGCATTTTTTCAGGTGCGGTGTTCTCGAAGTTCTCAGGGAATTGATCGACCACTGCGCCGCTCAATCCTTTGCCGATATCAAACATGATAGCATAGCCTGTGCGGTAACTTTCATAAGATGCTGTGTAATCTCCCGCTGCGTATTGCTGGAACGTGTCAACAACAGATGTTTCATGTGCCTGTACACCGGCAATGGTTTCATCCAAAGGCATGCGGTCTTCAGTTGCGCTGTTCAGGAAGGTGCCAAGGTCAGTCGCAAATGTGCTGGTCAAAGTAGAAGTAGCTTCTTCAACAGCGGCTTGATCGTCAGCTGCTGCAGCGGTAGCCAAATCACCTTGAACGGAAATGTGTTCGTTATTCCACAGCTCGGCAAATTGATTGCTTGCTTCTTCACCGTAGACAGAAGCAAGTGCTGCACGGAATTCCTCGGTGTTCTGATCTTGTGCCCAATCGGCAAAATCAAAGTCATCAGATCCGTTATAGCCTTTGGTCATGCTCAGTTGCGCCAAAGCGAAATGCTCGGCCGCAATGCGGTTCACCGTCGAACGGAAATCACCGGCTGGCGTGTTCGGATCGGAAAACTGGTCAGGAAACTGAGTGGAAATAGCTCCGCTGATGGCACTTCCTGCTCCAAAGATTTGTGTGAAACCTTCCAGGTAAGAAGTATAAGCGGCTTCAAAATCACCGGCTGCGTAAAGGTCGAACGTGTTCTGAACAAAATCTTCGTGTTGGCGAAGCGCTTCAGTCGCTCCGTCTTCCGGCAGGTTGCCTTCAGTTGCTGTGCCAAGGAAGGCACCCATGTCATCAACGAATGACTGGATCTCGTCCAACGCTTCCTCCTGCATCTCTTCGTCGCCAGCTTTAACAGCTGCGGCGTAATCGTCGGTGCCTGTGTTGTGCTTGTCAAAAATCTCCACAAAAGCGGCTCCGCCTTCTTCACCATAAACAGAAGCGATGACCGGCTTCATATCTGCTGTGTTGGCATCAAGTGCTGCCATCGCTGCTTCTGCCGCTTCGTCTTCGTCATAAATCTTCATCATCGAATCCACAGCCAGCGCGTAATGCTCCGACAATAAAGAATCCAATGTAGCGCGAAGTTCCACGCCCGTCGTTTCCGTCGGCGGAAGTTCATCCGCGAATGCCGCCGTTCCCATGCCAGGCACTAAAAGTGCGGCTCCCAATACAGGTACCATTACTTTTTTCCAATTCATCTAAACCACTCCTCATTTTTTAATTCTTACAGA
>JADKLW010000806.1_pt1 | contig 10448 bp, 9 predicted proteins | sample 8641881 | NCBI WGS metagenome assembly JADKLW01 (sample SAMN16272185, study PRJNA661076) | feces metagenome | isolation source: fecal sample from diarrhoea affected cattle B | host: Bos taurus | place: South Africa: Lokaleng Village, Mahikeng | collected 2019-09
CAGCTAAAGGCGGCCATTTCGCGGCTATGGAAGTCCCCGAAATATTCCTTCAGGAAGTGCGCGGCTGTTTTGGTAATATGCAGCTTTAGCGGCAGATGGATCACTAAATCCCGACACAGAAAACTAAATCCCGACACAGAAAAAAGCCGCCCTTTCCCCAAAGAGCGGCTTTTCTAATGTGACGAATCCAAGTGTGAATTCAAACCCCTAAGAGGTTAGAAGGATACGCCCAAAGAGAATAGAAACGCGCTGTCCGTATAGTCATTGATCGAAGGCGCATCTGTATCAGTATAGGCAATGCTTGCTGTCAGGTTTTCTGTAATAGCCCAATCGGCTCCCAATTTCCAGTCCAGGTAGCTATTGTCGCCCACAACGCCAACGGGATTGCCCAGAGAACCGTCACTCACACCGATTGTGGCGTTAAGTGAAATCGGCGTATTGGGAATACCGCCCGAAACGCCCGTATAAAGATAGACATTGTCACGGTCGCCAAGACTGCTTTGTTCCCACGCATAAGCGATCCCGGAAGTCACTTCGACTGGTCCAAGGGTGGTGGAAAGCGAAGCATAAGGTTCAAAATAGTCGCTTGGCCCTGCTAGACCGCCTTCGCCATTGGGGTAAACATAATAGAGCAGGCCAGCATCGAGAGTCAGGCCGGAAGACACTTCACCGGACCAGCCAGCATACAGGTTGACTTCGGTATGACCATAAGTGGGGCTGTCTTCCAGCGAAGAAGCCCAAGTGCCGACATAAAAGCCGCTTTCATGTGCTACATCAATGCCGCCCTGAATAGCAAAGTCGCCATCGGACAAAGACACACCGCGGAAGCGGTAATCAGAGGTTATTGTGGCGTTTCCGGATACAGTGAGGCCGCTGCCTTCAATCTCTTGAGCGAGGGCAGGTGCTGCTGTGGATGCCAGTAATATTGAGGAAAGTCCGATAATTCCGGATTTGGTGAGTTTGCCTAAAGAGGCATTTTTGGACGTGCGCATATATATCCCTTTCTGGTTGATGCGTATCGTCCCTCCTGGATGCAGTTCCGGTTGTCTTTTTTCCGCTAGGTAGGACCAGTTGCGGACAATCTCAGAACTTGTATGGAAAAATTGCATCAGATCGCTGCGCCGCACAACAAAAAAATGACAGCAACGGTGACATATCGCGATACTGTGATAATCATGCCACATGCGATGACGGGACGCTGGATTGCTCGTTCTTTATAGCTTGTTAACTATGATCTTTTATCGCGGAGTCATGTCAAAAATTGATTCGATCAAAAATAAAAATGTCCGGAACGATAGCTTCGCCGAGAGCTTTGCGAGGCTAAAGGCTGTTGAGTCTGTCGCCGGTTGGGTAGCGAATCTGGCTGGTTCGTCCGAGCCTTCTTCCTTTGTACTGACCGATCCGGATTTGATGGAAAAAGCCTATCGCCATAGCTTTCCCATGACCCGGAAACAGTTTGACCGGGGATGCGATGATCTGGCGGTAATGGCGCGTTCAGGAGCCAAAGCCTTGCTTCAGTTAAACGCAGATGGCGGGGGTCGGGGCGACTTTGCAGCGCAGCGATTGATGCGTGAAATCCAGATGTCGGGACGCCGGACACTGGACTTGCTGCAAAAATAACAGCCTAATCCGTGGAGATGTTGAAATCGGTATTTTTCGGCAGTGATTTGATATGCACGTCATTCTGCGGGTAGGGCAGTTCGACTCCGTGTTCCTTGAATAGATCCCAGACACGTTTGAGCACCGCGGCCCTGAAATTGCCGACGCCAGCCTGCGGGTCATTGATCCAGCATCTAATTTCAAATTTTACCCGACTATCTTGAAATTCGAGCATCCACACAACCGGTTTGGGCTCAGCCAGGATGCGCGGAACATCGACGCAGGCCTGCTTCATCAGTTCAATCGCCTGATCCATATCGCTATTATAGGACACGCCAACCGGAATGCTGATCCGGACATTTTTATTGGAATAAGACCAGTTCTCGACCTCTTGGGTCATCAGGTTTTCGTTGGGGATCAGATGCTCTTTGCCCTCACGCGTCAAAACAGAGACTGCCCGAACACCGATCTTATTGACCCAGCCATAGCTATCGCCAACCGCAATCACGTCACCAGGTTTGATTGACCGGTCCATGAGCAGGATAATCCCCGCAATCATGTTACCGATGGTTTTCTGCATCCCGAAACCAATAGCTAAACCAAATGCGCCGGAGAAAATGGCCAGGGCGGTCAGATCAATGCCAAGTATGTCGAGGCCGAGGACGAAGACCACAGCCAAAACGGCAACCGTCGCGAGCTTCTGCCCCAGCACTTTTTGCGAACTATCCAGTTGGCTATTCGAAATGACATGGTTGATTAACTTCATCGAAACGCGCGCGACAGCGAACAGGATGATGGCTGTCATGATCGTTGTAATGACCGCGAGAAGCGAAATATGATATGTGCCGACGTTAAAGCCGACCCGTTTCAGTGCGAAAGTGATGCGGTCGAAATTCCCTGCAAGACCGAGCGCGGAGGATATAAAAACTGTCAGACCCATGACCGTTCCAAGCCAGTCCGGCATCCGCACTCCGCGTATCAGGTCATTGGTGAACAGGCCCAGAGTGATTGCAATGGTGAGCGCAAATATGACTTGCGGGATGAGCGACCATCCCCAGATCGAAAAGAAAAATCCGCATAAAATAAAAGTGGTTGCGCGCCGGATCATATCGCGGATGCGCCGGCCAGCCAGATCGCTTTCGTAACCGGCACGGACTTCCCAGATATGCCGTAATTTAGGGCCAACATATTTGCTGAGCACCCAGCCGGCAATCAGCGCGAATATTACCAGTCCAGCAGCAATAGCGCTCTCGACAATTTGTATATTCTGCGACGTATCCGGTGCCAGATCCTGTAGGTAACTGACAATTTTCTGCATCATGACGATATTCTGTTAAACTGTTCAAAGCCTTTGGCAAGGTCGTCAATCAAATCGTCAGGATCTTCCAGCCCGATATGGAGCCGCACCAGCGCCCCTTTCATCGTCCATTCGGTCGCGGTGCGATGCTTGCCCGGATCAACAGGCAGGGCCAGACTTTCAAAACCGCCCCAACTATATCCGATGCCAAAGAGTGTTAGCGCATCAATGAATGCGGCACGGGATTGCTCGTCACCGTCGGCAAGTTCAAAAGAGAAAAGCCCAGACGATCCGTGAAAATCACGCTTCCAGATTTCATGGCCGGGGCAGTCGGGCAGGGCGGGGTGCAGAACTTTCCCGACTTCGGGACGGGATTTCAGCCACTGTGCAACTGCCAGAGCCGATTGCTCATGCTGCTTCAGACGGACTTCCAGCGTCCTTAGCCCGCGTGCGGCAAGAAAAGCGTCGTCCGGTGATACAACTATACCCAGTTGTTGCGCAGTGCGCCGCAGCGGGGTCCAGTATTTATCATGGGTGGTCGCCGCACCCATCATCACGTCGCTGTGCCCGACAATATATTTGGTCGCTGCGACAATGGATATATCTACGCCATTTTTTATTGCCGGGAAAAAGCGAGAGGTTGCCCATGTATTGTCTAGCAAAGTAACAATGCCAGCCTGCTTCGCCGCAGCGCAGATGGCCGGAACATCTTGCACTTCGAAAGTCAGGCTACCCGGACTTTCAAGCAATATCGCCTTGGTCTGGTCCGAGAACAGGGAGCTGACATCACTGTCGATCATCGGGTCATAATAGCGTGCGCTGATGCCCATGCGTTTCAGGAACGCGTCGGCATAGCTACGGCTGGGGTCATAGCTATTGTCGGTCAGTAATATTTCATCGCCCGGCTTAAGAACTGCCAGCATCGCGCAGGCTATGGCCGATAGACCCGAAGGATAGAGCATGGTCCCTGCTGCGCCCGGCTCCATTTCCGTGAGCGCTGCAGCTAGTGACCATTGCGTAGGGGAGCCCCGGCGACCGTAGAAGAATCGGCCATCTTCATTTGCCGAAAGACCTGCCCGCAAATCCGCAACGCTGTCGTAGAGATGCGTGCTGGCGCGCCAGACCGGGGGATTGACGACCGCCCCGGTCCATTTTTTGCGCCTGCCGCTGGTAACGGCTTGCGTTGCCGGTTTTTTGCCGGGCAGGTCTTTGCTATCGGTCAATCTATTAACCAGTGACTTTGGGTGTATCCGCGTCTGCGCCCCATTCAGCCCAGCTACCGTCATATAGCGCGACTTTTTCTGCGCCAGCCAGGGCTGCGGCAAAGGATACTACGGCCGCGGTAATTCCGGAGCCACAGGTCGTTACCAGCGGCTTGTCCAGATCAACACCGGCTTTGTCAAAGATCGCTTTCACTTCATCAGGCGATTTCCATGTGCCGTCTGCATTGAAAAACTCGCTATGCGGAATGTTGACGGAGCCAGGAATATTGCCGGAAGCCAGACCGGAGCGGGTTTCTTCTGCTGCGCCGGAAAAACGGTCTGCGGGGCGGGCATCCACCACCTGTTCGTTTTTGCTGTGAAGATTGGCCAGCATGTCAGCTTTGGTGCGGATATCCTTGTCGTCTTTCCACACGGTAAAGTGCCGGTGACGATGCGCTTCCTTGCCGGTTTCAAGCGGGCGGCTTTCCGCCTTCCACTTCGCCAGACCGCCGTCCAGTATCGCCACTTCATGCGCCCCGAATATGGTCAGCATCCACCATGCGCGGGCAGAGCTTTTCAATGGGCTATCATCGTAAAGCACGATGCGGCTGCCATCGCCAAGACCAAGCGATTGCATACGGCTGGCAAATTTTTCAGGCGGAGGTAGCATATTCTCGATCGAGCTGGTCGTGTCCGTCAGTTCGCCTAGATCCATGAACACCGCACCGGGAATATGACCTGCTTCATATTCAGCCGCCGGATCGCGCCCCGCATCGGGCAAGAATTTGCTAGCATCAACGATACGCAAATCCGATGCGCCCAGTTCATTTGCAAGCCAGTCGGTTGTTACCAGCAGTTCCATTTTATGCTCCTTATCAAGCGGAGGGATCAGCCCCTTTTCATCGATTCGTCCTTAAAGGTTGAAGCTATATCGCATTGGGGGCCAAATCCACCGCTTATGTGCTGTTCAGGTAAAATCCTGTTTCAATTGTGGCACTTGGGCCAGTGGGGATTAACTGGTGGTTAGGGGGCGCTGCCCGACCGGTCCGAAACTCCGTGGTCCCAAATCAAGTCTGAAAGGTGCCATTTTCGTACGCGGCGGCTCATATTCTCGGCCTATGATGAAGGAAACGCCCTGATGATGCGCGTCGCCCTGGCGATCGAGATAATGGGTGCCGAAATGGGCCAAGGGAATGAATAGCGCCTGCGACTTAAAGGTAATCGGGCGGATGGCATTTAGCGGCAAGCGGATATCGCCGCTAAATGTGACTGCCTCTCCCACAGCTAAGCTCTTGGTTTCATGAAGCAGATTACCGGATTGTACTGCGGCATTGCGGGCATTTTCCGCATCCGCCTGCACCATCGCGCCCCATAAGCGGATATTGCTGAGATCCTGATCCGATATGTTTGTCAGAGTGACGCTGTAGTTGAGCACAGCATTCAGCAGCGTAGAAGATGCTCCGTTGGCAATAAATTCAATTTGCAAATGATTGGCGACCGCCCTTCGTGCTGGCGGCTGGGTTGGCATGACACCGAGTTTCGAGGTGACAAAACCGTCATTGGAGACCGGTGTCGGTGCTTTGGGCATAGCCGGGTTGGGCGGGGAATAGATTTTAGGCGCAGGTTTGCGCGGGAATGCCGCAGGTTCTGGTGCCGGGGTTGGTTCGGGCTCTTCTGTCAATCTATCTTCGGATGTCTTGCGCCGCCAGAAATAGATTCCCAGACCTGCAAGCAAGAGAAGGAATATACCGCCGACGATATAATAAATACTGTTCGTTTCTGAAGCTTCAGCTGGAGCAACCTCTGGGGCTTCCGTTGTAGCAGGCTGATCGGAAGGCAAAGGCGGAGCGGTTTGGCCGAGTGTATCCGGTTGCGGTTGCTCATTATCTACCGGAGTATCGCTCTGGATGATTGAATCAGGACTTGGCTGCGGCGTGGATGCTCTTGGAGCAGGTTCTTCAGCGGGAGCGCGAGGGGCAGGAGCCGATCTATCGGTATTTGCGGGTTTAGGTGCCACAGGAACCGGATTGACGACAAGAGGTTTGCTCGGCTGGGCCGTATCAGGCTCTGTAACGACCTTTGGCGGCGGACCGTTTTCCTCTACCGGTCCCTGAACGTTTGGATTCGCTCGTGGCTGATCGTCACCGGGAGGCAGGGAATATTCACTGACCGAGGGCAGGGCAGGCGGCGGTGGCGGCGGTAATTGTCTTTCTACCGTCTGGCCCATGGCGGACGGCGCCAGCGTTCCAGACACGCCAAGCGCGCCAGCAATCACAAATGCCAGCGTCTTTGCGCGCATCTTTCGTCCCGTATATTTTATGGCCATATCCGTTTGTGAACCCTGACCAACTTCTTTTCGCTTTGTCCACTGAACCGTAAATGAATGGCCTTGCAGGGATGACATGAGCCGCCCTGTGCATTAGATGGTCCGCATGAAAGATAAAGACCCATCACAGACTGCTCCAAGATTCCTGGGGCAGAATAGCGCAATGCCTGCTTCCCCCGAAGAGGCTGTCCTCGATTACGTCCCCAATCCGCGTGCGGGCGAATTATATCTGACCCGTTTTGCCGTGCCGGAATTTACTTCACTATGTCCTGTGACCGGTCAGCCTGATTTCGCGCACCTGGTGATTGACTATGCGCCCGGTGACACCATCGTGGAATCCAAGTCTCTCAAGCTGTTTCTGGGTTCTTTCCGTAACCATGCCGCTTTCCATGAAGACTGCACAGTAGGTATCGGGCAGCGGTTGTTTGACGAAATGCAGCCCAAGTGGCTGCGTATCGGTGGTTACTGGTATCCGCGCGGCGGGATTCCGATCGATGTGTTCTGGCAATCCGGGGAACCGCCCAAAGGGTTATGGATCCCGGATCAGGGCGTTGCACCCTATCGGGGACGCGGCTGATTTAATCGCGATTTTCTGAAGCCTAAATCTGCCTATAATATGCGCTGGTAAGCTGTATTTTTTCTGGTCCCCCTATCAATTCGGGGCAGAAAACCCTATTATAGAACTATGAAAAACATCCCGCATCAACATAGCATTGCCATCAAACCTGATGATATTGATTTCATGGGGCACGTGAACAATGCCAACTACCTGACATGGGTTCAGGACGCGGTGATCGAGCACTGGCAGAAAATTGCACCGTCGGATGCTCTCGCGACCCATTTGTGGGTGGCGCTAAAGCACGAGATTACTTACAGAAAACCTGCTTTTCTGGACGATGATGTGATTGCGGAAGTCTTTTTGGAAAAGGTTCACGGCGCGCGCGCTTTTTATAGCACCATCATTCGCCGCGGCGAAGATGTTCTGGCTGAAGTGCAGTCAAGCTGGTGCTGTGTCGATGCCGACACGCTGCGTCCTATGCGAATCGCAAAGGATATTGCGGCACGCTTCTTTGGTTCCGGCATCAAATAACGACGCCGGGTAACCACGTCTAGACCCTGTTCAATTTTGATTGAATCAAAATTAGGGCCTAGTTTATTGTTTTACCGTGATTTCCGAGCCGTGAAATGTTCCATTTCACTCGAAATCACTCTAACGCATTAAGCCGCCCATTATATTACGGGCAAAACTACCGAGCAGAGAACCGCCCAGACTGGTCCCGATAGAACCGGCGGCAGCGCTGGCCGCTCTGGCTGCGGGGTTGGTTCGTGATTTCTTGCCGGTTATTTTCGATACAACGATCAGCGCGGCGGAACTGACGACGGCTCTTGTTGCGGCTGAAGTTGCTTTTTCCCACATGGTTTTTGTTTTGCGTGGGTGTTTTGCGACTTCTTCCTTACTGGTCGCTTCCACCTCTTTGGCGACTTCCGCTGCATTGGCAGCTTTTGCGAGCAATACTTCCTCGGCGGATTCGCGGTCCACTTCTTCATCATATTTACCGGCAACAGGCGAAATGGACTGGATGATTGCCCGTTCCTTTTCCGTAACAGGACCCAGGCGAGATCGGGGCGGCTTTATTAGGCTGCGCTGCACGATGGAGGGCGCTCCGTCTTCCATCAAGGTGGAGACTAAAGCTTCACCCACGCGCAATTCCGTAATGGCCTGTTCCACATCAAGATCGGGATTGATCCGGAAAGTTTCGGCCGCGGCCTTGATCGCTTTCTGGTCACGCGGGGTAAAGGCACGCAGCGCATGTTGCACCCGGTTGCCAAGCTGTCCCGCGACTTCTTCGGGAATATCAATAGGATTCTGCGTTACAAAATAAACGCCGACGCCTTTGGAACGGATCAGGCGAACGACCTGCTCGATCTTTTCCTGTAATGCTTTGGGGGCGTCGTCGAACAATAAATGGGCTTCGTCAAAAAAGAAAACCAGCTTCGGTTTATCCGGATCTCCCACCTCGGGCAGGGTTTCAAACAATTCGGCGAGTAACCATAGCAAGAAAGTCGCATAAAGTTTCGGGCTGCGCATTAACTGGTCTGCGGCAAGAATATTGATATAGCCGCGGCCCTGTTCATCGCATCCGATAAAATCGTCTATTTCCAGTGCAGGCTCACCAAAAAACTGGCCCGCGCCCTGGCTGTCGAGTTGGAGCAACTGGCGCTGTATCGCGCCGATACTGGCCCTGCTGACATTGCCATATTTGGTGGTCAGTTCCTTGGCATGTTCCGCCGTGTAAGCCAGCATGGATTGCAGGTCTTCAAGGTTGAGCAGCAATAACCCCTGCTCATCGGCAAACCGGAAGACGATGTTGAGCACGCCTTCCTGCGTATCATTCAAATCCATCAGCCGTGCGAGCAAAAGCGGACCCATTTCGCTGATTGTCGTGCGGATGGGGTGGCCCTGCTTGCCATAAAGATCCCAGAATATTGCTGGATTGTCCGAATAGGCATAATCGTCCATGCCCAATTCCTTGGCACGCTTTTCAAGGCTATCCGCATTTTTGAATGTGGGAGAACCAGCCATGGCAACGCCAGACAGGTCGCCTTTGACATCAGCCACAAAAACCGGAACGCCATTGGCGGAAAAGCTTTCGGCCAGACCTTGCAATGTTACGGTTTTGCCTGTGCCGGTTGCCCCTGCGATCAGGCCATGACGATTGGCGCGTTTCAGGTTCAGGCTTTGCCGCTCTCCGCCTCCCAGCCCCAAAAAAATCTCTGTCGCCGCAGGCTGAGCATTTGTCATGTTGATTCTCTCTGATCAGGAAAAAGAAAAAGATATGCCGGGGAAAAGAAAAAGGCCAGCGTGGTGCGCCGGCCTTTTCCTGATGTTACAAAGTCTGAACCGTTTTACTTTTCGTTCAGTCGGACCGCGATGAATAGCGGGTCACGGGCACCGCGCTTTATCTGTAATAAGACGGCTTCGCGGTTAGACTGTTTGGCAGAGTTTATGAGCTTATCCAAATCCGCAGCAGTATTGACAGGAACGCGATTGACGCTGATGATCAGGAAACCGCGTCTGATGCCTTTCAGTGCTGCATCACTATTGGGATCAACTGTCGATACGACCACGCCATTCTGGCTTGATGGCACGCCGAGTTGACGAGCTATGGTCGGTGTCAATTCAACGACCGACACGCCCAGCGCTTTTGTTGTCGCTTCGGTGCTGTTGCCATCTTTTTCAGTGCCCAGCGGATCTTCGGAATCCGGATCAAAACTGTCTGTTGCCAGTTCTTCATCGGATGGCCGTTCGCCCAGTGTTGCAGTGACCTTGATGGTTTTTCCGCCGCGGATTAATTCAATCGGTATCTTTGTGCCGACAGGCTGGTTAGCGACCAGATAGGACAGCGTTTGATCGGGAGTTACTTCCCGGTTGTCTACCTTCACAATAACGTCACCAGCCTGGATACCCGCTTTGGCTGCGCCTTCGCCGGGCACCACGGACTGAACAAATTCACCGCGATTTTTGGGTAGGCCAAGCGAAGCTGCGAGGTCCTCGGTCAGCGGGCTGATCTGGACACCCAGATAACCGCGCTCGATTGTTTCGCCTTTACGCAGCGTGTTGACGATAGGAACCGCAACTTCTGCCGGAATGGCAAAGCCGATACCGACATTGCCGCCCGTGGGCGAGATGATCGCGTTGTTAATGCCAATGACGTTGCCATTCAAATCGAACATCGGGCCGCCGCTATTACCGCTGTTGATCGACGCATCGGTTTGCAAGAAACGGTCATAAGCGCCGCCCTGACCGGTATTGCGGTGGATAGCTGAGATAATACCTGTGGTCACGGTTCCGCCAAGGCCGAAGGGGTTGCCGATTGCAATCACCCAGTCACCGACACGAGTGCTCGTGCTATCGCCAAATTTCACAAAGGGAAGGGGATCCTTCGCCTTGATCTTCAGAACAGCAATATCAGATGCGGCATCGCGGCCTACCAAGGTCGCATCATATTCGGTGCGATCCGGC
>JADKLW010000807.1_pt1 | contig 10442 bp, 9 predicted proteins | sample 8641881 | NCBI WGS metagenome assembly JADKLW01 (sample SAMN16272185, study PRJNA661076) | feces metagenome | isolation source: fecal sample from diarrhoea affected cattle B | host: Bos taurus | place: South Africa: Lokaleng Village, Mahikeng | collected 2019-09
CGGGAAACGACCGGACGTAGCCCCGCACTTCCGACTCCATCCGGTCAAATATTTTTAAATCCATCATGTTTCTTCCTCTCTTTTAGCGAAGCGCCCGGACGAAGCGAAACAATGCTCCCGCCCTTGGCTGGCGCCTCTGTTTGAAGAATATTGGTGCGTCACGCACCATCGACTACGCAGGCCTGAAAGGGCCTATGCGTATAAGCGGTTCATCGTCATGCCCATGCATGCCGAATAAATGCCTCTCGAACAACGGCGTCTCGCATGATCGAGCGTCCAGCTGGCGCGCCACGGAGGCGAACAAACTGCGCGATGCATGGTTATCCGGACCTACCGTTGTTTCGATATATCTGATTTGATTCATGCCGGGTCGCCGCAGCAGTCCGTTCAGCATGTACCGGGCCAAGCCTTTACCGCGCGCACGTTCGTGTACGGCCACTTGCCAGACGAAAAGTACGTCGGCCCTTCCGGGCGGTACGTAGGCGGACACGAAACCTTCAATGCCGTCGCTGTCTTGCGCCACGATGCAGGTTTCGCAAAAATGCTCGCTGAGCAGCAGATAGGTATAAAGGGAGTTCAGGTCCAGCGGCGGGCACTGGGACACCAGGTCGTGGATGGCTGCCGCATCCCGCTTGCCGGGAGCACGCAAGGTCGAGACGGACTGCAGGGGGATGCCGCCCTTGGCGGCTGATTGAAATAGAGGTATCGAGGTATCTTGATCGTTCACACCACCAGTCCCGATTCTGGCGGAACACCGGCTGTCGGCACATCCAGGATGGGCGAGGCAATTTCACCCGGCTGTTCAGCAAGCGCGGTGCCGTCCGACTCCATGAGGTGGACAATTCGTTCAAGTGACAGCGTGATGGTGGCTTGCTCGAGTTCCGGCAGCGACCTGAGCGCGTCGGATAGTTTCTGCTGCAAAGGGGACGGCGTGTCGAGTGCCAGCGCACGACCTGCTTCAGTTGCCGACACGAACACGATGCGGCGATCTTCGCGCCCGCGCTCGCGCCGAATAAGGCCTTTGTCTTCAAGGCGATCAAGAATGCCGACGACGGTACTGGGGCTGACGTGGACCTCGCGGCTGATGGCCGTGGCGGTCAGCGGACCGTGCTCGATCACGGCGCGCAGGCAAACCAGTTGTGGCGCCGTAATGTTGCTGCAGGCGGCCAACTGACGGGAATGCAGGGCAATCGAACGCGTGATGCGTCGCAATGCACGCAAGATACGCAGGTCGAACTGTTGGTCTTCCAATGATTTAGTCATCACACGAAATAGTTCTGTTAAATTGATTTCAACAGAAATGATATGCGCGCAAAGCACCTATGTCAACCGTGAATACCCTGGCAAAGTGTCAAAGCGGAGGGTCGGCGCGCCACAAAACAGCAAGGCGAACGCCGGGCTGGAACCGACCCTTAAGGTGAAATTACCGCTAAGCCGTGCCGGTGCCGCCCACCGTGAGGCCGTCCATCCGGACGGTCGGCATGCCAACGCCCACCGGAACGCTTTGCCCTTCTTTTCCGCAGGTTCCCACCCCGGAATCAAGTTGCAAGTCGTTACCGATTAGGCTGACCCGGTTCATGGCGTCGGGGCCATTTCCTATAAGTGTGGCGCCCTTGACGGGATATGTCACCTTGCCATTCTCGATCATGTACGCTTCGGAAGTGGAGAATACGAACTTACCACTAGTGATATCAACCTGGCCACCGCCAAAATTCACGGCATACAAGCCCTTCTTGACCGATGCGATGATCTCCGCCGGTGGTACTTGCCCGGGCAGCATGAAAGTATTGGTCATGCGCGGCATAGGCAGGTGCGCGTACGATTCGCGTCGTCCATTGCCGGTGACCGGCATTTTCATGAGGCGCGCGTTCATTGAATCCTGCATATACCCTTTCAGGATGCCGTCCTCGATTAGCACATTGCGTTGCGTGGCATTGCCTTCGTCATCGATATTCAACGACCCACGCCTGTCGGCCAGTGTTCCGTCGTCGATGACAGTAACGCCCTTGGAAGCCACGCGTTCCCCGATGCGCCCCGCAAAAATGCTGGAACCCTTGCGATTGAAGTCGCCCTCGAGTCCGTGGCCCACCGCTTCGTGCAGCAAGATGCCTGGCCAGCCCGAACCCAGCACGACGGTCATTTCACCCGCCGGCGCTGCCTTGGCATCAAGATTGACGAGCGCTTCGTGAGTGGCACGCTGCACATAAGAGCGCAATACATCGTCGGTGAAATAAGCAAGCCCGCTGCGGCCTCCTCCGCCCCCGTGGCCCATTTCGCGGCGGCCATTGCGCTCGGCGATGACCGTCAGGGAAAGACGAACCAGCGGGCGGACATCGGCAGCGAGCCGCCCGTCGCTGCCCGCAACCAGTATGACATCGTACTCGGCGCCCAACCCCGCCATCACCTGGATGATATGGGGATCGGCGGCGCGTGCCATGGCTTCGAAACGCTCCAGCAACGCCACCTTGTCGGGTGCCGACAAGGTATTGACGGGGTCGATCGCCGGATAAAGATCGTGACCGGCGGGAGGATGCCCCGAAATGACTTTTTGGCGTCCCGCCCCTTGGCGGGCAATGGTGCGCACGACACGCGCCGACGACAGGAGCGCGTCGGGCGATAGCGTGTCGGAATAGGCAAACGCCGTCTTTTCACCGCTGATCGCGCGTACGCCCACGCCTTGCTCGATGGAGAAGCTGCCGGTTTTGACAATACCCTCTTCAAGGCTCCAGCCTTCGCTGCGGGTATATTGAAAGTACAGGTCGGCGTAATCGACCTTATGCGTAAATATTTCGCCCAGCGCGCGCGCCATATCGTCTTCGCTCAGACCCCAAGGATCGAGCAGAACCGATTTCGCGGTGGCCAGGGCACTGAAAGCAGGGTCAACAAGTTTCATAAAAAGTACCGTAACAACGACAAATTACATCGTTCGATGTTTGAGGGCGGGTAAGGATTCCCGAACGTCGCGCAGATGTTGAAGGTTCATGTCGCCAATGGCGATTCCCGGACCTTCAGCAATACTGTCGACAACGTCGCCCCATGGATCAATTAGAACAGAATGGCCCCAGGTGCGGCGACCGTTTTCATGTTTGCCGCCTTGTGCCGCAGCCAGCACATAGCATTGATTCTCAATCGCGCGCGCTCGCAGCAGTACGTCCCAGTGGGCGGACCCTGTCGTATACGTGAAGGCGGCTGGCACCACCATGAGGTTTACCGGCCCCATGGCCCGGAAAAATTCCGGAAACCGTAAATCGTAACAAATGGAAAGACCCACTTGACCGCAAGGCGCCGTGAACGTTTGCGGTGTGTTTTCCCCAGGGCGGATGGATACGGACTCGTCGTAGGACTCGGCGCCCTTCCTGTAGCCAAACAAATGGATCTTGTCGTATCGCGCGACACGCGCGCCGGACGGGTCATAAACCAATGTCGTATTGTAGATGCGGTCAGCTTGGCCGCAATCAAGAGGCAAGGTGCCTCCCACCAGCCAGATACTGTGCTTTGAGGCCTGGCTGGACAGAAATTCCTGGATGGGACCACTACCCAGTGCTTCCTTGATGGCAAGCTTGTCCCGGTCTTTATTTCCCATCAGGCAGAAATACTCTGGCAGCACGATGAGTTCGGCGCCGGCTTGCACAGCCTGGTCAATCAGTGCCGCCGCCTCATCGAGATTTTGGCCCAACTGCGTCGACGTAACGGTTTGAATAGCCGCCACGCGTGAAATATCTTTAGTGGGCACCATAATGATTATCCAGAATGAAATTAGCGAAGTAATACCAACGCTTTGGTTTATTATGCGCAATAATTAATGTTCACATTCGACACAGGAATATTCATGGTCCGCGATACCTATTTATCGGCAAAACAAAAAATAGAAAAAGAAATACAGAAACTGCAGAAACAAGCCCAGGCTTTACAGGTAAAACAGCGCGGTCCGGCAATCACTTCGATTATCCGTTCGATGCGTGAATACGAGATTACGCCGGAAGAAATTGCAGAGGCCTACAACAAGAAAACCGTAAAGGCCCCCACACCGAAGCCGGCCTCTGCCGCCGCAAAAAATAAACGGCCCGTTCCAGCCAAATACCGGCATCCCGAAACAGGGGCCACGTGGACCGGCCGCGGTAAAGCGCCGCGCTGGGTAACTGCAGCCGAAGCCGAAGGCCGGGATAGAAGCAACTTTCTTATCTAGACAGGGCAAGCCTAACGACCACGCTCGTAGTTCACCTCGCGGACTTGGCCGTTGTTGCCGGGAAAGCCGTCAAACACAGCCTGTGCCAGATAAGGCATGGCCTGCGCAAGATTATCGGTCGTACTAACGTTGACGGCACTGGATCTATATACTTCAGCGCCGCTGTTTTGATTATCTTTGATAATCACCGTAAGCGTGTTTTTGTACACGTCGACCGGCACGGTATACGCGGGCGGCGACATATAGATGCCGCCGCCCCATCCTCGATATCCGCCATAATAGCCGCCGAACGCAGGACCAAAGCCCCAGCCGTCCATATAGGGGTCGTAAGAACGCTGGACCAGCGCGGTACTGACCGGGTTATGGTATGAAATAGTGACATCGAATCGTGCAGATTGCCCTGAGCGCGCCTCGACCAGTCCGGTCGGGCCTATCGACGCACGGACCATGTCGGCGACCGACTGGAATTCCAGATTGTTGGCTTGGCTTTCAGCGGGCACAATGCGGTAGAACTGGCCTTCCACGTTGGCGGGCCATTGCTGATAGCTGGTGACCCGGGCCGACAGCGTTGACGCGCATCCTGTCACCAGAAACAGGCTTGCCATGACCGCCCAAAATCGCCAAATGGATAATTTAGACCGGTGTGAACGATGCCCCATGATTTACCCCATATATTTTGTTGATCATGACCAGCCCCGACCTTAATTACGGAGAATGGTAGCGTTACCTTTACTAAGACCACTATGCCAAAACAAAGGTTGCATCGTCGCCTTAAAAAACCGATGCTGTGCAAATACTACAATAGCTCCAACATCGAACAGTGAGTCTACAGCCATGCGCACCGACACCGTCCCCACCATATCCCGCCACGACTACCAGCCTTATCCCTATCATCTTCCGCGTGTTTCACTCGAATTCGACCTCAACGCCGCACAAACACGGGTTCATTCACGGCTTGACGTCGAACGCGTTGGTGACGAGAACCAGCCTTTACGTCTCAATGGGCAAGATCTGGTCCTGGAGTCCGTGGCGCTCGACGGCCAGACACTGTCGTCTCAGGAATATAAGCTGCAAGACGAAATCCTCACGATTTTTCCCACGTCGGCAAGCTTTACGCTGCAAATCACGAGCCTGTGCAAGCCAGCGGAAAATTCATCCCTGATGGGCTTGTATGTGTCGGGCGACAAGCTCCTCACCCAGTGCGAGGCAGAAGGTTTTCGACGTATCACCTGGTTCCCCGATCGTCCTGACGTCATGTCGCGCTATCGCGTCACCCTGCGTGCCGATCCAAAGCAGTACCCGTTGCTGCTGTCTAATGGCAATCTCCTGGAAGAAGCCGACCTGCCAGACGGTCGCCACGAAGCGGTCTGGGAAGACCCACATCCTAAACCCAGCTATTTATTTGCACTGGTGGCGGGCGATTTTGCCTGCCGCGAGCAAACCATCACGACACAAGGCAAACGCGACGCGCTGCTACAGATATATAGTGACCGCGGCTCCGAGACCAAGACGGAATGGGCGCTGGACTGCCTGGTGAGGTCGGTTCAATGGGACGAGCAACGCTTCGGACTGGAGCTCGACCTGGATCGCTTCATGGTGGTGGCCGCAAGAGACTTCAACATGGGGGCGATGGAAAACAAAGGCCTCAATATCTTCAATTCGGCCTACGTACTCGCCGACAAGGACTCTGCAACCGACTCCGCGTATCGAGCCATCGAAGCCGTGATCGGACATGAGTATTTTCACAACTGGACCGGCAATCGCGTGACTTGCCGCGACTGGTTCCAGCTATCCTTGAAAGAAGGCCTGACCGTCTTCCGCGACCAGGAGTTCTCGGCCGATATGCTGGCGCAAGACTTGTCCGGCGCCGAGGCGGCCAGTGCCCGCGCCGTCAAGCGCATTGATGACGTCAGCACGCTGCGCATTGCGCAGTTTCCCGAAGATGCCGGCCCTATGGCCCACCCGATACGGCCTGAAAGCTATCAGGAAATCGGTAATTTCTACACCGCAACCGTGTATGAAAAAGGCGCTGAAGTCATACGCATGCAGCACACGATATTGGGAGAAGCCGGGTTCCGCGCCGGTATCGACGAGTATTTCCGCCGCCACGACGGTGCCGCAGTGACCTGCGATGATTTCGTCAGTGCCATGGAGTCGGTATACATACAGCAGAATCCAGGCAAGGGCCTGGATACCTTCCGGCGTTGGTATAGCCAGGCGGGTACGCCCCGGGTCAAGGTCGATCTGGATTACAACGCCGAAACCCGGACATGCTCGATTACCTTGGGCCAGCGCAACGAAGCCGTCGGCATCGAGCGGCTGCAATCGCCGCTATTGCCCAAGCCGCCTCTGCATATTCCCTTTGCCCTGGGCCTGCTGGATCAGCAAGGAAAGGCCATACCCCTCGAGCATGACGGGAAAACCGCCGAAACGGTACTCCTGGAGCTGACCGAAGAACAGCAAACCTGGGTATTCAGCAACATTCCGCAAAAACCCGTACCCTCGCTGTTGCGCAATTTTTCCGCACCCGTAATCGTCGACGTCGAACGACAGGAAGCGGACCTCATTCTGCTGGCGCAGCACGATACCGACCCGTTCGCCCGCTGGGAAGCGGTCCAGGAATTGGCAACCCGCCAACTGCTGGCCCTGACCAGGTCGGTCGGCGAGGAGCAGCAACCAGAGGTGGATCCGCGCATCATTGAAACGTGGAAACGGCTATTACTCGACGCCGACCTCAGCGCCGCGTACAAAACGCGGATCCTGAGCCAGCCTACCGAGAAAGAACTGCTGGAGAAAACCAGTCCCATGGACCCGGCTGCGGCGGTAAAGGCCAGCAGGCACTTGCGTCGGCAACTGGGCGAAGCCCTGGCATCCGACTGGTTATCCGTCTACCGCAACAGTGCCGGCAGCGACGAGCAGTACACGCCGGATCCGCTCTCTTCGGGACGCAGGTCCTTGCACAACCTCTGCCTGTATTACCTGATGGCCGCCGGCCACCCCGAGGCGAAGCCGCTGGCCGTCGCTCAGTACTACGGCGCGACCAACATGACGGACCGCATGGGCGGCCTCTCGGCACTGGTGCACTTTTCGAACTCGCCCGAGAGCCAGGAAGCGCTGAACCACTTTTATGAACAATGGCAACAAGATCCCTTGGTGATCGATAAGTGGTTTGCCTTGCAAGCCTCCGCCCCCGGCACGACAGTCGAGACCATAAAGTCCCTGATGCTGCACCCTGCGTTTTCACTGCGCAATCCGAACCGGGCGCGCTCCCTGATCTTCCAGTTCTGCATGAACAATCTGCAGGGCGTGCACACTTCCGAGGGCTATGAGTTCTGGGCCGATCAAGTCATCGCCCTGGACCAGCTCAATCCGGAAATCGCGGCACGGCTGGCACGGGCTTTCGACAGCTGGGCCCGCTTTACCGCCACGAACCGTGACGCCATGCAGGCCGGGCTACAACGCATCCAGCAACATCCGACACTGTCGCGCAACGTAAGCGAAATAGTTTCCAAAGCATTGAACATACAGCAGGAGTACAAATGAAACGCACAACACTGACGCAGTACTTGGTCGAGCAGCAAAGAGAAGAACAGGCAGTTTCAGCGGAAGTCCGCCTGCTTATAGAAACGGTCTCGCGGGCCTGCAAGGCCATCGGCCATGCAGTCAGCAAAGGCGCCCTGGGCGGCGTTCTGGGCAGCCTCGAAAGCGAAAACGTCCAAGGCGAAGTGCAAAAGAAACTGGACGTACTGTCCAATGAGATATTGCTGGAGGCCAACGAGTGGGGCGGGCATCTGGCCGCCATGGCGTCAGAGGAAATGGAAACGATACACAGGATTCCAAATCGATACCCCAAAGGCGAATACCTGCTCCTGTTCGATCCCCTGGACGGCTCGTCGAACATCGACGTGAACGTGTCCATCGGCACGATTTTCTCTGTGTTGCACGCCCCGCACCATGCTTCGGGCCGTGACGTGGATGAAGACGATTTCCTGCAACCCGGCGTGCGCCAGGTTGCCGCGGGCTATGCCGTGTATGGTCCCCAGACGATGCTGGTCCTGACAGTAGGCACAGGCGTCATGGGCTTCACCCTGGATCGCGAAATGGGTTCATGGGTCCTGACCGATCCGAACATCACCATTCCCGAGCAAACCGCCGAGTTCGCCATCAATATGTCGAACATGCGTCACTGGGAAGCACCCGTCAAGCGCTATATCGATGATTGCCTGGCCGGCAAGGGCGGGCCCTTGGGCAAAGACTACAACATGCGATGGATCGCATCCATGGTTGCCGACGTCCACCGCATTCTCACCCGTGGCGGCATCTTCATGTACCCCCGGGACGAACGCCCTTCGGGCAAGAACGGCAAGCTGCGCCTGATGTACGAAGCCAACCCCATGAGCTTCATTGTCGAACAGGCCGGCGGGGCTGCCCACGATGGCAGCCAGCGCATCCTGGATGTGCAGCCCACTACCCTGCATCAGCGCATAGGCGTGGTGCTGGGTTCCAAGGAAGAAGTGGAACGCGTAAGGCGCTATCACACCGAAGCGTCATGAGCGTGCGCGATGCTGGCCCGGTAAACCGGGCCAGCATCGCAATCGACATCGCACCGACTAGGCCGGACGGCGCAAAGCCGTCCGGTTGCCGTTCAATCCAGAGTCAGTATGGTCGCACCGGTGGTCTTGCGGCCCTGGAGTGCTTCCTGGGCCTGGCCGGCGTCTTCCAGCGCGAACCGCTGGCCAATGATGATGTCGATTTTCTTTTTGGCTACCAGCCCGAAAAGCTCATCGGACGCCGCCTGCATTTTCTCGAGGGTTGGCACGTGCGTGCCCAGGGTGGGACGCGTCACATACAGGGAACCCTTGCTGGCCAACAGGCCTAGGTTCACCCCTTCGACCGAACCGGATGCGTTGCCGAAGCTGACCATCAGGCCGCGCGGCTCCAGGCAATCGAGCGACGTAAGCCATGTATCTTTACCAACGCCATCGTAGACGACCGGCACTTTCTTGCCATTGGTCAGCTCGTTGACGCGGTCGACGACATTTTCCCGTGAATAGTCGATGACTTCCCATGCGCCATGGGATTTCGCCAACGCCGCTTTTTCGGGACTGGATACCGTTCCGATAAGCTTGACGCCCAGGGCCTTGGCCCATTGGCATGCAATCAGCCCGACGCCACCGGCGGCGGCATGGAAGAGGATGGTTTCGCCGCCTTGCAGGCGATACGTCTGGCGAAACAGATACTGCACCGTGAGGCCCTTGAGCATCATGGCGGCCGCCTGTTCGAAATCCACGCCCTTGGGAAGCTTGACGACACGATCGGCGGGTACATTGCGTGCTTGCGCGTAGGCGCCCAACGGGCTCTGGCCATATGCAACGCGATCGCCAACTTTCAGGTGCTTGACGTCAGCGCCTACCGCCTCGACCACCCCCGATGCCTCGAAGCCCAAACCGCAGGGCAGCGGATGCTTGTACAGCCCCGTGCGATAGTAGACATCGATGAAATTCAAGCCCACGGCTTTCTGGCGTATAGTTACCTCATTTTTTTCGGGCGCCGGCACGTCGACCGAAACAAGTTTCAATACTTCCGGGCCACCGTTTTCTTCGATGCGTATAGCTTTGACCTGGTTTTCCAAGACGAACTCCTTAGGTAATAATTTAGGGCGCGATGAGCGCTTAGTTTAAATCCTTATTACAACCCTGTACCTGAAAAAAATGAATCGTCAGAGTGCTTTATTTGCGATTCATGTCGCCGCCGTTTTATTTGGCCTGACCGGCATATTCGGCGAACTTATCCAGGCCGATGCCATGGTCATTACCGCAGGCCGTGCAAGCTTTGCGGTCCTCGCGCTGTTCGCCTTCATACGCTACCAGGGCGGCTCCCTGATGCAGGGCTTCAAGCCCCGGAACATCGGGGTCCTGGTCGCCGCAGGCGCTATGCTGGCCCTGCACTGGGTCACATTCTTCGTAAGCGTAAAGATTGCCGGTGTCGCGGTCGCCACCCTGGGCTTCGCCAGTTTCCCCGCGTTCATCACGTTATGCGAATGCCTTTTCTTCAAGGAAAAGGTCAGTACGGCCGAATGGCTGATACTGGCCCTGGTCACACTGGGCCTGGTGCTGGTCACGCCGTCCTTCGACTTCCAGGATGAAGCGACCGTGGGACTGGCCTGGGCGATTCTGTCGGGTCTGGCCTTTGCCATTTTCACCCTGATCAACCGGCGTGCGGCCGCGCACATTCCCGCGCAACAGGTTGCGTGTTG
>JADKLW010000712.1_pt2 | contig 10414 bp, 11 predicted proteins | sample 8641881 | NCBI WGS metagenome assembly JADKLW01 (sample SAMN16272185, study PRJNA661076) | feces metagenome | isolation source: fecal sample from diarrhoea affected cattle B | host: Bos taurus | place: South Africa: Lokaleng Village, Mahikeng | collected 2019-09
CCAAGACGGTGAAGTGTTGTGGAGTCGAATAAAAAATCGATCCACAACCGGTAGGCTTCGGAGCCGTACCCACCGTTCCAGTACTGGGTGTCGTATATGACAATGCCTGTCTCCAGCCAATCTGTATGGCGGTCGATCCAATAAGCTCCGACGTAGCCGATCGTTTTCTCATCAGCTGTAATGACGAGCGAAGCGGGAACGCCATTTGTGATTTCCTCTTCTTCCATCCATTGTTTTCGGTGCTGTTCTTTACTCAGCCAGGGTTCCGGAATGTAAGGCCCATTCCACTTTTTCGCTTCCTGCTGTTTTTCCTCGTAACGCCAGTAATAGATGCGATCCATCTGGGCTGCTGTTGCTTTTTCAAGTTTCACTTTTTTGCCAATGATATTTACCAACACCGTTTGCATCCTTTCTCGCTTGTTTTTTATTTTGTATCGATCACGTTATGTACCTGCCTTTTGTGTTCAAGCCCTTATCATGCAGCAGCTTCTTCCGCCAACTGTTTTTCCGGCCAGTTCACCAGGAAGATCCCTGCAAAAATCAAGCTTCCTCCAATTAGTAAAGGCAATCCAAGCTGCTCTCCAAGAACCAACCAGCCGAACAGGATGCCGAATAAAGGAGCTAAAAACAGAAACGCGCTCACTTTTCCGGAATCACCTTTTTGCAGCAGGTAGAACCACACCGTGAACTGGATGATTGAAGCCGGGATGGCCAGCCATAACAAGATCAAAATGGAGCTTGAATTGATGACTAGACGGGACGTTTCCAGGAAAACCGACCCGACCAGCAAAATAAGCCCGCCAAAAAACATCTGATAGGCAGTCATGACCCAAATATCGAACAGCCCACCCCATTTCTTGATAATCAATGTCCCAACCGACCAAAAAACAGCGCTCAAAAATCCGAGAAACGTACCGATTTCAATCGTCAAATGGCTTCCCATGGCAATGAAGACCCCGGCAAAACCCAAAAGCACACCTGTCCATTGAACCACTCGGTACCGGATGCCCAGTGCCAGAGTGCCGATCAATACCACCAATAAGGGATTCATGAAAGTTAAAATCGCGGATTCACCGGACGTAATAGTGCGCAGGCTCAAAAAGATTGATCCCATGACGCCGGCTGTTTGGATGGCGCCGATCAGGATCAGCTTGCCCCATTCGCCTTTGTTGGCAGGCTGCTTTCTTTTGAACAAACGCACAAAGACCAGCATGATGCAGCCAGCAATGACAAAACGAAGACCTGCCAGCAACAAAGGCGATATGTAGGTTAAGCCGATTTTGGCTACCACAAACGAAGACCCCATCAACCCAGTCGTCAGGACGACCAGAAACGAGAATACTAATTTTTCTTTCATCTGGCCACCCCCTTTACCTGAAGCTTGCCTTCGCACTTCAGCGCTTCTCTATTCTGTATTATTACAAGGCGAGCTTTCTTGTCGACAATTTCTCAGCAGTTTTAATGACGTCAGTCGAGCGCTTAATTGGAATAATCATACCATTTTTAAGAATATAAATTGCAATACTTAATTTTTTTGCTCACGTTGAAAGTTTACTTTTAAAACAAAAAAAGAGATTCGCTTTTATAAGCGAGATCTCTTCGTTTTCATTTTCATTCCCGCAATAATCCAAAGCTTAACAATTTGCTTTACAACTTGTCATCTGCCCCGCTGACTTCAACGGAAATGATGAGCATTAAAATGGCTGTAACAATAAGAACGAGAGACATGATTACCAGCATAGGAATCTCCTCCAAGCTTGTTTTTCTGTTTGTTTACTGTAGTATACCCAAATTTCTTATCGATAGCATTGACCTGCATCAACTTTTAGCTGTACTACTTTTTTATGGCCAAATTGACCGAAAAAGCCGGTTTCCCAGTAATTTTAAGAAAATAAAAATGACAGGATTTCCTTGACGCAGGTCAAGGTTATGTGGGATGGACTTCGGTATGATAAACAATCAATGAAATCTTTTTTAGCTTTTCCTTTTACTTATTTGTCGTGCTAACTCAAAAAGAAAGCAGATTCCCCTTCCAAAGAGTGTATATATTTGATAAAATTCAGATAATTCTAATAATATTATTTCCGCTTAGTTGTGCCTTAAAGAACTTGCCAGCCGGTTCTCTAATGTAAATATTAGGAAAGGAGGAGCTTAAAATGACTGATTCTTCTTCTACAAACAGAAAGAGCAACACACGCAAGAAATACGATGAAACTTCCTTGAGCGGCACTTTTGTATCCGTTTTGATTATCGCGGTTTTTATGCTTATCTCCTGGTTCAGCGTATTCTTATTATTCTTGGAGCGCAATTAAAATTAACGGTTTACTCCCGAATTTAGAAAGGAGACTGTCACGCATGCATGTCCATCGTTATGAAAAACTATGGTTAATTATCGGCTCTCTTATCTTATTGGTATTCTTGGCCATTTTAGCGATTCAAACTTTTTACCTTGAAATGGGTCCGCCCAGCCATGCTGAGATGATTGATCCGCAAACCGTCAAAGAATCGGAAATCTTTGCAGATGCCGGACTGAAGGAAATTGGCGATAACGAATACGAAATCGCCATTGTGGCTGAAATGTTTTCATTCCAGCCTGGAGACTTGGAAATACCGGCTGGTGCGACGGTGCATTTCACCTTGGCCTCTCCGGATGTCACACATGGCTTTAAGATCACCGACACCAATGTGAACGTCATGGTGGTGCCCGGCCATATCTCGAAAGTCAGCCATACCTTTGATCAGCCTGGTGAATACTTGATCTTATGCAACGAATACTGTGGCCTTGGGCATGAATACATGGCCAATACCATTACAGTCAACTAAACAAATGCAGATCGCTCTGATTTACTCGAATCAATTCTATCAGAAAGAAGGGGAAACCATGACGCATATCACCGATATACACACTCGCCATAAAGGGGCAGCCGTAAATGAAGATGTCGCAGCCGGCATCTCAAAGCGGGATTTCCATTTGTCCATTGCTAATTTGTCCATCGCTTTTATCGCTTTGCTGGTCGGCGGAGCAGCAGGCTTGTTGCAGGGATTTGTCCGCAGCGGATTTTTGGAACTGCCTTCCTGGATCAGCTATTATGCACTTTTAACGGCTCACGGAGTCCTATTGGTTTTGGTATTAAGTTCTTTCTTCAGTATCGGGTACTTGTACGCAGGAACTTCGCGTGTACTGGGCGGTCTCGCCGATAAGACACTTGCTTTCGGTTGGGCCGGATTTGCACTAATGACTGCTGGGACAATCATCGCCGCCTTTTTCATCTTGGCTGGCGACGCTAACGTTCTTTACACATTCTATACACCGATGCAGGCACATCCATGGTTTTACATCGGACTGGCTCTTCTGGTCGTTGGAATCCTGTTGAATTGCATCGGGATGTTCATCACCTACCAGAGTTGGAGAAAACGAAATCCGGGCGTGCTGACTCCACTATTTGCCTTCTTCTCGAATGCTGTTTTTGTTCTGTGGGTTTTCGCTTCTCTCTTTATCGCTGTATTCGTCGTCGGAATGGTCATTCCTTGGGCATTCGGATGGGTGCCGACCATCGATCCAATGATGGGGCGTACTTTGTTTTGGGCGTTCGGCCATACACTCGTCAACATTTGGATGCTGACATCTATTTCTGCCTGGTATGTCTCTATGCCGAAAATCATTGGCGGAAAAGTGTTCAGTGATTCACTGGCACGTGTCGCAGTCGTCATTCTTGTGGTTGCCAATGTACCTGGTGGGTTCCACCACCAGATCCTCGACCCAGGACTGTCGGTTGAATTGAAATTCTTGCATGTCATCCAAACGTTTATGATTATCTTCCCTTCCCTTATGACAGCTTTTGCAATGCTCGCAACCATGGAGCGTTCCGGAAGGGCAAAAGGCGTGACGAGTTTATTAGGATGGTGGAAAATTTTGCCTTGGTCCGATGCACGCTTTTTCGCTTTGATTGTCGCGATGCTTGCTTATATTCCCGCTGGGCTTGGTGGCATCATCAATGCCAGCAACCAGGTCAACCAAGTGGTCCATAACTCGATCTGGGTTACCGGCCACTTGCATTTGACTGTCGGCACGACGGTCATGCTGACTTTTTTCGGCATATCCTATTGGTTGATTCCATATCTGTCCGGAAGAAAACTGACGAGGAACCTTAACCGACTGGGCATCGCCCAAACCATCATTTGGGCTTGCGGCATGTTGCTTATGTCGGGTGCCATGCATGCCAATGGCTTACTTGGCAGCCCGCGCCGAACTGCGAATACGACGTATAACGGCCACAGTGCCGCTTCTGACTGGGCGCTTTATGAAATGTTCATGGCCATGGGTGGTGTTATCCTGTTCGTGGGCATTCTGCTGTTGGTCTATATCTGGATTCAATTGGCATTTTTCGCACCAAAAGGTGATACTGATTTTCCGATCGGCGAGGATTACAATCCGAAAGACGCTTCGCCTTTATTCATGGACCGCTGGTCGATATGGGTGGTGCTTGCCACACTTTCAATCGCCATTGCCTATGTGATTCCATTGCTGGACTTCGCTTCAGGCCACAGTCCGGGTTCACCGCCATTTTTGATGCCTTGATCCAGGCACTAATTTACGATATCCAAAAGAGGAAGAACCCAAACGGGCTCTTCCTCTTTTGCTGTTTCTTTTATCATCAATCTGGCATCCAGCAGTTCCTGTTATCAAAGTACAAATTTCCTCATCTAGCCATCCTGTCGAAATCTGACGGAGAACACGGTCCCTTCATCGCTCGTGTTAACATCAATTTGCGCGTTGTGGCGTGCGGCGATGGCATAGGTTACCCCAAGGCCCAGTCCGGTTCCATTGTCTTTTGTGGTATAGAAAGGTGTGCCGATTTTTTTCAATACGTTCTTGTCTATTCCTCCGCCTTGATCACGGATTTCCAGAACAGGTGTATTTTCATTTTCCATATACGTTCGGATTGTCAGCAACTTGCCCGGCTCCATGGCTTCTAAGCCATTGCGGCATAAGTTAATGAGCAATTGGCGGATTTCATCCCGGTTCAGCAACATTTCAGGAATCGGCTGTGTAAAGAATTCAATCGCCTTATTTTGATTGAAAGTATCGATTTCCAAAAGAGGTGCAATGTCATAGATAATGGCATTCAGATTCTGCATTTTCATATCCGAAGAACGTGTATTGCCGATGGATAGAAACTCAGAAATAATCGAGTTGGCGCGATCGAGTTCATCAATCATCAAATCAAAGTACGTATTGTATTTCTCTAATCCTTGCTCACCTGTCAGCAATTGCAGGAATCCCCGGACGGTGGTCATCGGATTTCGGATTTCGTGGCTGATTCCGGCTGCCATCTGGCCGATCAGCTCGAGGTTCGACAAACGCTGCAATTCCATTTCATATTTCTTCTTCTCGGTGGTATTTTTGCACAGGCAGCAAATACCGTCATCAAAGGGATAGGCAACCACTTCAAAACAGCAGCCATTTGCTGAAGACACTTCAAACTGGACAGGGACTCTCTCGACCATTGCCCGATGGAGTTCCTCATGCAGAACCGGATTGAGTGTATCGGGGTAAACTGTCCAAATGCTTTCCCCGAGTACATTTTTAAAAGTTTTTCCTTTAGGCAGGTATTGATGTTCATTGATGTAAATGAACTCCCATTCCTTATTGAGTGCAAAAAATCCATCCGTGATGCTGCCAATAAGACTCGTTACTTTGTCGTTGGCAGTCGCCAACTGATTGGTCCGCCTGGCCACACGCAGCTCCAGCTGGTCCATATACGTTAGATTCGAATAAGTCAGCGCTGTAGCATCAACAATGGAATGCGCTAAATGGACCTGTGATTTTTCATCGGCTTGCAGCGTCTCCATCAGGCAAGCAATGGCGATAAATCCGAAGACCTCTCCTTTGGAAATCATCGGAATCAACAACAGCCTGCACCTTTCCTCACTTGGGATAAATTTGACTGTCCGGTTGACCATGACTTCATGAATCACATGGTCCGTCTGTTGGTTGGTTTGAATATCTTCAAGCGCTCTTTTCCATTCATCTTCAGACCACTCGGAATCTTTGCCCATTTTCTTGAAACTGAGGTTTCCTTCTTGTTCTGGGTCGCGAAGAAAAGCTGCGACGTTATTGCAATCTACCGTCTTGCCCAAATAATGAAAACACGTATCCAAGGTTTCCGGAATGGTTGAACACATGGATAGTTCCCGGTTTGCATCAAGCAACAGCTGCTTCTCCGCAATCAAGTACTCCTTCTGTTTCAAGTTGTTGGCATTCTGAATAGCGACAGCCGCCATATTGACGTACGCTTCAATGCTTTGGATCTCAATTTCCGTCAAATTCATCCGCTTTCCGCAATCAAACAAAAAAATCAGCCCGTATAAATGCTGTTCATAAATGATCGGCAGCCCTAGCAGTGATTTGATATTGAACGCAGCCACCGACCTTGGATCCGGACGCGAATCAATGGACGTATCTGGAATATAAATCGTTTGTTTAGTTTCCATGACTTGTCTAGCAAATGCATCTGCTTCAAAATCGATCAGTTGTGCAGTGATCATCTCGTTATTGATGAAGTCGGGTTTACCAGCCACCCCTCTGTATACTCCATCTTCACCCGGCAAATAAATTCCGACAGAATCGCATTGGACGATTTCTTCAGATATTGCTGTAGTGACATGCTGCAGCATGTCGTTCAATTCCAGCTTGGTATTGATGATTTTCGTCAATTCAGCCAGCCTCGAATATCTTGTTTGTTCTTTTAACATGGCTATTCGCTCCGCTCTTGATCATCGGGAAACGGGGTTGCAGCTTCCCGATGCAACTCCCTCTATTCCGTCAAGACATTATGTCAGTAGCTTACCATAAATGATTTCTCGCGGCTAAATAATTTCTGCTGAACTTGCGGTTAGTCGCAATTCTGTTAAGCTGACTGCCGTTAGACAGGGAGAATGATGCCTGCAAATCCACCGATCAACACTTCTTTAGAAAATTGGTTTTTGCAGCTGAAGGAAGCTTCTATCGCCGTCCGCCTGTTTTCCAATCGATCGTAGCGATCGATTTTCACGTCACAACGAATGGTATCTGTAGAAAAAACGGGACGCAGAAATTCAAAGTTCATGGTGCGTGCCAGTACATTGTTATCTCCACCCACTTTTGTCGGCAACGTGGCTGTCAATAGACCTTGCACAACCAGCCTGCCTTCTTCGTCGGGCGTCAGGTGATGATTTCCGTAGTCCCCAGAAACCTTAGTGAATAATTCTATGTCTTCTTTCGTAAATGTCCGTTCGAATGTAATGATATCTCCGACAGATAGTGACAAAGCATTTCCTCCTTTTTAGCAGCCTGTTTCATAAAGATGACCTTAATTGTTTTTTCACCCGCTCTTACTCGGCAACTTTTTTGTAGTTGAATACTTGCTTTCCTTCAAATAGGCTGTGTTCTTCTATTATAAACATAAAGAATCGATTCATCTGAAAAATTCATCGTATATTTTTTCGCTGATTATGTTCCAATCAAACTTTCTGCAAAACAGTTAATTTTTCCTTGCTCCCAAAAGGACATATGTCCTTTTTCCTTTTTTTTTGATATCGTAAACTATAGCCAAAGAAAGGGTGTGAAGCGCTTGAAAGGAATCTTTTTTGCATTAGCGGGTGGGTTCTTCCTGACCTTCCAAAGCGTCGCCAACGCCACAATCAGCGACAGCATCGGCACTTGGCAAGCTGCCACGATGACGCAGTTCACCGGCTTTGTGCTGGCAATATTGATTGTCATTGTGCTGCGTGACCGATCTTACTGGAACTTGAAAAACGTGCCGCTTCTTTACGCTTCCGGCGGGCTGCTGGCCGCTATCGTGCTCTACACCAACATGACTGCTGTCCACAGAATGGGCGTGACGCTGACCATCGGCATTTTCCTGATTGCCCAATTGCTAACAGCCGTATTGGTTGACGCCAAAGGCTGGTTTGACATGGTCAAACAACGGATCGGTGTAACGCAGATTGCCGGGCTGCTGCTGATGATCCTGGGAGTTGTCGTTCTTAAATGGTGAAAAATCGAGAACAAACCATCCATGATTACCTCAATCAATACGGAATAGCATCCGTGTTCCCGGAACGTGTCCAGCGGTCAATGCAGCTGGAAAACTTGGCATTAGGAGATTGCTTATTGTCTCAAGGCGACATTTCACAGTCACTGTATTTGCTGGTGGAAGGAAAACTGAAGATTTCCATGCTGTCTCCTGAAGGGAAGCGCCTGATTCTGGCTTTTAAAACGCCTTTCGATCTGGTTGGTGACATTGAATACATTCAGCAATGCCCGTTAATCAATACAGTGGAAGTTGTCACGGATTCACGGGTCATCCGGATTCCCTATGAGGTTTTACGTAAAGAAATGGAGAACCATGTTCCTTGGCTTCAATTCCTTCTGGGGACCATCACACAGAAGTTCAAAATGAAATCGCAGGCAATGAATTTCAATCTGTTTTATCCTGTAGACGTGCGTTTGGCGAGCTACTTATTGTCGATGACGCCAAAGCAGCCACAACTCGACTCCGCGTCGCTTATCGATATAGCCGATTTGATCGGTACCAGTTACCGCCATTTGAACCGCGTCTTGCAGCAATTCGAAAAAGCCGGATGGATCACGAAGAAGCGCGGGAAAATCACTGTCCTTGACCGCTCTTCCCTGCTCGCCGAGGCGGGTCAAAATATTTACGAATAGGAGATATGTATATGGCTATCGGCATATTACTGGCATTGCTTGGCGGGGCATTTGTCTGCCTTCAAAATACATTCAACGCCAACGTCAAAAAACAGGTCAGCGTCTGGTCTACTACAGCCCTTGTCCTGCTCCTCGGATTTGTGGCTTCACTCGCCGCCGGCCTCGCTTTTGAAGGCAGTAGCCTGTTCGAATTCCAGGCACAGCCCTGGTTCTGGTTCAGTGGCATTCTCGGTGTCGGCGTTGTCGCTTGTGTAACGCAAGGCGTCCAGCTTCTCGGACCCAGCCGCGCCATTTCCCTGATTATGGTGTCGCAGATTTTCTTCGGCCTCATGTGGGACACACTCGGCTGGTTCGGCCTGGAAAAAGTGCCTTTCACCTGGCAGTCTTTGCTCGGTGTCCTGCTGATTAGCGGAGGCGTCCTGTTGTTTCAGCTTGGACCTAATCTCGAACAACGCTATGCCTTGAAACGAAAATCCGTTCGCACAGACAGTTCTGTAAAAGGGTGAAATGCCTAATTATCTACGTTTTATTAATAAACCACATCAAAAAGGAAGAGCCGTTGTTGCAGCTCTTCCTTTTTGTATGCCATTCAATAATAGATCATTTCATATATCGGTATTCGCGCAGGCTGTTCAAATTGAAGATTTCCTGCAATAAGCCTTCACCGATATTCGTTTCTCGTACTTTTTTGCGTTCCAGCTCTTCATCGACGAGGCGTTTCGCCGACAAGACATCGGTCCCTTTTTGCAGGACTTCTTCTTTCGAATTGAAGAGCTGATGCGCGACCAGCTGCATGCCATATGAATTGTACAACAGCGTATAGCCTGCGATTCCGGTGGTCGATTGATAGGCTTTAGAAAATCCGCCGTCGATGACCAGCATCTTGCCGTTCGCTTTGATTGGATTTTCGCCGTCGCGTTCCTTGACTGGCGTATGGCCATTGATGATGCGCCCGTGATCCGGATTCAAATCAAACTCCTCCAGCATTTTACGGCACATGTCCTCATCTTCACGCAAATAATAATACGGATTTTTCCGTTCCTTATGCGTGTCTTTGTCTTTGATGAAATAACGCTCGAACGTCGTCATTTCCCGTTTGCCGAAAAGCGAGGAATATTCGCCAGTCCATAAATACCAGACCATATCGGTCGCGAAATCGTCGGTTTCTTCAGGATGGGCAAAGGAATGGCGAAGATAATCTTCAAACAGATCCAGCAGATCACGGCCGGCATAACTTTTCCCATCTATTTCCATTTTCTCCATATTGCCTTCTTCATCCAGCGGAATGCAGCCATGAATCAGCAGATTGCCATTGTACTTCAAATAAAGGCTGCCTTTTTTCATGAGGAAATTCATATGTCTTGCCAGTTTTTCAGAATGCTGGAGTGAGAACAGCAATTTATCGATGACCTGCTCTTCTTCCTCCAGCAATCCATCCGGTTTTTCCGGATTGACAGTAGCGAAACAACCGTTTTCCAGTGGATAGGTTTTCCCGTGGATAGTGGCTTCATTTTTATCATAATCCACTTTTTCAAGCAGGAGGCGATCTTCCATAGCAAAACAGGGGCGTCTCTTGATGATCGGGCTTTCCAGCTTGAACTGGATGATGGAAATGGCCTGATGGATTTTGGTGATTTGCAGCTGTTCCTGCTCCGTCATGGTTTCCCCTGAAATTCTTTTCGGATGGAACGCCGGATTGTCCTC
>JADKLW010000808.1_pt1 | contig 10386 bp, 10 predicted proteins | sample 8641881 | NCBI WGS metagenome assembly JADKLW01 (sample SAMN16272185, study PRJNA661076) | feces metagenome | isolation source: fecal sample from diarrhoea affected cattle B | host: Bos taurus | place: South Africa: Lokaleng Village, Mahikeng | collected 2019-09
CCTGAAGAAAAGAAAGCCTGTTGTGATTCGGAATATGGCAAGAAAATGGCCTGCCTATCAGAAATGGACTATGGATTATATGAAAGAAACGGTAGGAGATATAGAGGTTCCTTTATACGATTCTTCCAAAGCAGATCCTGCGGCACCCATCAATACTGCAGCGGCGAAGATGAAATTTTCGGAGTATATTGACCTCATCAAAGAAACGCCTACCGACCTGAGGATTTTCTTTTTTGATCCCATCAAAGCTGCTCCGAAACTGCTGAACGATTATATTTCCCCGAAAGACCTCATGGGCGGTTTTCTCGATAAATATCCCAGCATGTTTTTCGGTGGAAAAGGTTCTGTAACTTTCATGCATTTTGATATTGATATGCCGCATATATTCCATACTCATTTTAACGGAAGAAAGCATGTTCTGCTCTTCGACTATAAATGGAAAGAACGTCTGTACAAACTACCGTTCGCTACTTATGCGCTGGAAGATTATGATATTGAACATCCTGATTTTGAGAAGTTTCCCGCATTAGACGGCATCGAAGGCATTGAGTGTTTCCTGGAACATGGCGATACTCTTTTCATGCCTACAGGATGGTGGCACTGGATGAAATACCTGGACGGCAGTTTCTCAATTTCGCTACGAGCCTGGGACAAAAGTTGGGCTGTAAAAGCGCATTCTCTTTGGAACTTAACCGCACAAAGAGGTTTTGATAATTTCATGAAATCCAGATTCAAGGGAAAATATATGGACTGGAAAGAGAAAAAAGCGATCGAACGCGCCCATCGTGCATTAGCCAAAGGCCTTCCGAAAAGCTAAAACCAATTCTGAAGATCTTGGATAGTCATCAGGATAATCAATAGTAAAGCGACTAAAGAAATCAGAAATGCGTAGAGTGATTCTGATTTTTTTTTAAACCCTTCTCTGATCCACAAAACACCAAAAAGAACCGTGAGCACCGGCACCAAAAAGAACACCGGAATTGCTGTCATTTCATACAACGCTCCGAATATAATTCCCGCTACTCCAGGAATTATCAGCTGAAACTCCCACATCACTATTATAAACAGAATATAAAGGAGCGCCAGACTGCTGATTAAAACTTTGATTTTCACGATACTAAATAACAAAAAAACTTCCGTTGCCGAAAGTTTGTTGTGAATTCTAGTTTAGTCATTCAGTTTCAATACCGCCATGAAAGCAGATTGCGGAACTTCTACCCGCCCGATCTGTTTCATTTTCTTTTTTCCTTCTTTTTGTTTTTCTAAAAGCTTTCTTTTTCTGGAAATATCACCACCGTAGCATTTCGCCGTAACATCTTTTCTTAACGCTTTAATGGTTTCTCTGGCGATCACTTTTGCTCCCAGAGCGGCCTGAACGGCAATATCAAACTGCTGTCTTGGGATCAATTCCCGGAGTTTCTCGCACATTCTTTTACCGATGTAATAGGCGTTACTGTCATGGATAAGTGACGAAAGAGCATCCACCATATCGCCATTGATCAGAATATCCATTTTCACCAACTTGGAAGCACGGAAACCGATCGGATGATAATCAAAAGATGCGTAACCTTTAGAGATAGACTTTAAACGGTCGTAAAAATCGAAAACAACTTCTGCCAAAGGCATGTTGAAAACCATTTCAACGCGATCTGCTGTTAAATAATTTTGAGTAACAATTTCGCCTCGTTTTTCGATGCATAAAGTCATCACAGAGCCCACGAAATCAGATTTTGTAATGATGGAAGCTTTGATGAAAGGTTCTTCTACGCGATCCAACATCATTGGATCAGTCATTTCAGACGGATTGTTGATGAGGATCTTTTTCTCAGGATCTTTTTTGGTATAACCGTGATAAGAAACGTTCGGAACTGTGGTAATCACGTCCATATTGAATTCCCGGTCGAGTCTTTCCTGAACGATTTCCATGTGAAGCATACCGAGGAATCCGCAACGGAAACCGAAACCAAGAGCGGCGGAACTTTCCGGTTCGAAAACCAGAGAAGCATCGTTAAGCCTAAGTTTTTCAAGAGAGAATCTCAGTTCTTCAAAATCTTCTGCTTCAATAGGGTAAATTCCTGCGAAAACCATCGGTTTTACTTCTTCAAAACCTTCAATAGCAGCTGCAGCACCATTTTCATAAGTGGTAATCGTGTCGCCCACCTTTACTTCGCGCGCATCTTTAATACCGGAAATAATATAGCCTACGTCTCCGGTTTTTATTTCCTTTTTTGGTGCCTGTTTCAGTTTCAGCGTTCCCACTTCATCTGCTTCATACATCTTTCCGGTGGCCATAAATTTAATTCTCTGACCCTTTTTGATGCTTCCGTTCACTACTTTGAAGTAAGCCTCAATACCGCGAAACGGGTTATACACAGAGTCGAATACAAGCGCCTGAAGCGGTGCGTTCTCGTCGCCGACTGGTGCTGGAACTCTTTTTACGATCTGCTCCAGCAATTCGTGCACTCCTTCTCCGGTTTTCCCGGATACCCGCAGTACGTCCTCATATTCGCAACCGATAAGTTCCATAATCTCGTCCGTCACCTCTTCCGGATTGGCAGAAGGCAGATCAATTTTATTAAGGATCGGGATAATGGTCAGGTCGTTTTCAAGCGCGAGGTAAAGATTGCTTATGGTTTGTGCCTGAATGCTTTGCGCTGCATCCACGATGAGCAATGCGCCTTCGCAGGCTGCAATAGAACGGGAAACTTCGTAAGAGAAATCTACGTGTCCGGGTGTATCGATCAGATTCAGAACATAGTGTTCGCCATTCAATTCATAATCCATCTGAATGGCGTGGGATTTTATCGTGATTCCTCTTTCTTTTTCCAGATCCATATCATCCAGGGTTTGAGACTGTAATTCCCTTAGCGTCACGGTATTGGTGTACTCCAAAAGACGGTCTGCAAGTGTTGATTTCCCGTGGTCGATATGAGCAATAATGCAAAAATTGCGTATGTTTTTCATCTAAAATATTAAGTAGTTTGCAAATTTAGTGTTTTTCGTCCGATTGTTATAAAAAAAGACAACCTCTGCATTGTGATGCAAAGGTCGTCCAAACATTAAAAAAATAAACTATTATGGTCGTCTGCTCTGGCTATTCGCCCCGTTATTGTTTCTTGGGTTTCTGATTCCGGAGGACTCGGTATTAATTCTCCGTGTTTCTCCGCTGTTTCTCATTTCTCCTGTTTTGGTCGGCCTTCTCTGCTGATTATCAGACTTACGGTCGATTACTCTATTTCTCATTTTTCCTTCACTCTGAAACATTTCCAACACCTGTTGCGGTTTTACTACTTTCTGAAACTTCTCCGCATATTTCTTTCTGTTATTCAGGAGTTCCTGTCCTACGATGAAACTTTTTTCGAGTTCAGCTTTTGCTTCCTGATCCGTCATGGTATTGTAATTCGGGTTGGGCTGAAACTTGCCTTTTATTTTGGCCTGGCTTTCCTGATATTCGTCGTACAGCGTTTTGAACTCTTCCTGCTTCGCTTCCGGAACTTCCAACTCATCGATCATCATTCTCTGCCTGAATGTTCTCAAAAGGTTAATTTTCTCTTCTGAACTCATTTTATTGATTAGTTCCTGCCGTTGCTCCGGCTTCATGGATCGCCAATTTTTTACGTCCTGAGCGTTCAGGGATCCGATAAATACTATCAATGCGATGCTGATCAAGTTTCTTACTATTCTCATTTTTTACCGATTCTCTGTTAATTATATAAATCTAAGTAAATATCTTGTTCTGTATTCTGTGCCAGCGAGGCAATTTCTTCTGCTGTCAATACATCCAGAATCTGTTCGATCTGCTGTGCTCCGGTGAAAGTTATTTCCGCTCGCTTGTCGGGTATCTCCTTGATTTTTGCTGCAGGTTTTGTTTCCTTTTGATGAGCCTCAGCTGCGATAGTTAAATCGTTTGCCAGCGCGATATAATTTTCTGTTTCCGGTTTCGGGGCATTCTGGATTTGCGTTGGAGGGTTTATCGTTTGCTGTATATCATTATTCCTAACAATATTATTAGCTTCTTCTGAAGGAATGCTGCTAAAAACCCAAGCCGCACCTGCTAATAAAACCAATAAGGCTGCTGCATACCACCAGCTTCCGTTGGTTTTTCTCCCAATCTGTGGCTTCTGCTGATTTTGGTTCTCAGAGAAATCTTTCATTACATTTTCCTGAATCTTTTCAAAAAAATGATCCGGTGTTTTGTAAATGTTTTTTCTCTCGAGTTGTTCTATATCTAAATGTTTCATTTTGAAAACTTTATTCTTGATAATTTTCTTTTATGTAGGTTTCTATTTTCTGCTTTGCGTAGTGATAGTTGGTTTTCAAAGTCCCTACTGACATGTCCACAATATTTGAAATTTCCTCGTAAGGCAAATCGTCATAATACCTCATCATAAATACCAGTTTCTGCTTTTCCGGCAGTGTTTGTATCGCTTTTTGCAACAGCAACTGAACTTCATCTGCCTCTACTGTGGCGTTTTCTGCTACCAGATTGACGAGGTGGTACTCAGGATCTTCATCCGTTCTGTTCATTCTCTTCAGTTTATTCAGCTGTTGCAGTGCTTCATTGGTAGCAATCCGATAAAGCCAGGTATATAGTTTACTTTCCTGCTTAAATTGATGAAAATTCTGGTATACTTTGATGAAGGTGTCCTGTAAAACATCCTGAGCCAAATCGTGATCCACAATCATTCTTCTGATATGCCAATACAATCTGCTTTGGTAGGTATCCATCAAAACCCGAAGCCCTTTTTCCTGACTTCGTTCTTCCTGCATCATTGCAATAATTTCAGCGTCGGTTATCTTCATACAGATGCTTCATTCTTTGGATGGACAATATAATTAAAAGTTAAAAATTACTACTCCAATTTTTAGTCCAAAGCGTGAAAACAGTATATTTGTCTCCATGAACATTGTTATTATCGGTTCTGGAAATGTTGCTTATCATCTGTCGAAAGCTTTTACTCAGCAGGATATCCCGATTTCTCAAATCTTCGGGAGAAATGACGAAAAACTTCAAGGAATTTCGGAAGAACTGGGCATTCCTTATTCCACGCATCAGCTAACGGAGGCAGATCTTTACCTCATTGCGGTGAGTGATCATGCTATTGAAGAAGTTTCAGAATTGATCAAGAATCCAGAAGCTTTGGTGGCTCATACCTCAGGATCGTTTCCGAGAGAAATGCTGAAAGGTTCATACCGAAAAGCTTGTTTTTATCCTTTACAAACCTTTTCGGTGCATCAGGATCTGGATTACCGGAAGATTCCTTTTTTTCTGGAAGCGGAAAATGAAAACGATTTGGATTTGCTAACAACCCTTGCAAGTTCCATTTCTGATAACGTGATGGAAAGTTCTTATGAAAAAAGGAAATACATTCATCTTAGTGCGGTTTTCGCCTGTAATTTCGTGAACCATCTTTTTGCCAGAGCACAGGAAATATCGGACTCTCAGGAGATCCCGTTCAGTTATTTTTTACCATTAATTCGCGAAACCGTAGATAAAATAAGTACTCTTCCGCCGAAAGATGCACAAACCGGGCCTGCTGTCAGAAATGATTTCAGGGTACTGCAGCTTCATGAAAAATTACTAAAGGGAACTCCACTTGAAATTTATAAAACTTTGAACCAGTCTATAAAAGAAATGTATGAGCTATAAAGAACGTTTGAAAAATATAAAAGCATTTGTATTCGATGTGGACGGTGTTTTTACTGACGGAAGCGTCTATCTTCTGCCGGAAGGAAACATGTGCCGTGTTATGAATGTTTTAGATGGTTATGCTGTGGTGAAAGCGGTAAAAAACCAATATCCGATTGCCGTGATTACAGGAGGAGATGATCCGGGCGTGAAGCACAGAATCCAGTATCTGGGCATTCAGGATTATTATCCCAAATCGGCTGACAAGCTGGTTGATTTTGAACTTTTTAAATCTAAATATAATTTGCGGAATGATGAAATTCTGATGATGGGAGATGATCTTCCCGATCTGGCGATGATGAGAATGGTGGCTATCGCTGCTTGTCCTGCGAATGCAGTTCCCGAAGTGAAGGCGATTTCGGATTACATTTCTCCCGTTTTTGGAGGCCATGGCGCGGTAAGAGATGCCATTGAACAGGTGATGAAAATACAGGGAAAATGGCATGAAGACAATACCCAGTCGGTTTAAAATCTCTTCTAAAAGAATGCTGATCTGATGAAACTTCTGCTTGCCTCCCAGTCGCCACGCCGTAAAGAACTCCTGCACCAGTTGGGATATGAATTTGAGACGGTATCGCTGAACTGCGAGGAAATATATCCCGAAGATATGGGTGCCGATGCTGTTGCCGGATATTTGTCTGCCTTGAAAGCGCAGTCGTTCCGGATTCCCCAAAACGATGAAGTGTTGCTGACCGCGGATACCATTGTTGCTTTGGATCATGAGATTTTAGGCAAACCTCAGGATGCCGAAGAAGCTTTTGAAATGCTGATGAAACTTTCCAGGAAAACACATCAGGTGTTCACGGGAATTACGGTTCGTACTGCACATGAGCAAAAAACAGCAACCGATGTCGCTGCGGTGAGTTTCAAAAATATTACTCCCGATGAAGCGCGCTGGTATATTGAACATTTCAAACCTTTCGACAAAGCCGGAAGTTATGGTATTCAGGAATGGCTGGGCATGGCAAAAGTTGAAAGAATTGAGGGAAGTTATTACACCATTATGGGCCTTCCCACTCATCTGGTTTACAGCCTGATCAACGAAATTCAGCTTCATTAATTCTTCGGAATCAAATTTTACTTATTTTTACACCAATAATTCACTGCTTTTTACAATAAAATGCAGATTATCATGTTATAATGAAGCAATGAAAAAAACGATATTCTCTCTTTTTCTGATCCTGTTCTTAGCTGCCTGTGCTACTAAAAAGCCGGAGAAGCGGTCCCGTTTCATGAAAGGGTTTTCCACGCAGTACAACACGCTTTTTAATGCTCAGGATGCACTGAACACGGAATTTGACGAAAGAACAAAAGCCCATAAAGACAACTTTTACGCTCCCTATATTCATCTTCTGACTTACGAAGAACAGCCCTTGGGCAGCGAAATCGGACAGGCTGCTGCTTTTTCGGAAACCGCAACTCCGGCCAGTAGAAATACCTTGTCACGATCTGCTGGCAACCTCCCTGCGATGCCAGGAGGAAATGACGGGATGAGCGATGCCAAAGGAGCTACAGCACTGGAAATTGCTGAAGCTAAAGCCCTGAAAGCAATTGACAAATATTCTGTAATTCGCGACGGACAGGAGAAAAACAACAGTATTTTTGATGCTTATATTACCCTCGCTCAGGCGAGAATTTATATGGGAAAACCTCTCGCTGCGCTAGATGCTTTGAATACCGTTTTCATTAAAATGAAAGATGACAAAAGGCTTCCCCTTGCCAAAATTTATCAGGGATTGGCCTATGCCAAAATGAAAGATTACTTTAAAGCCAATGCGATTTTCGCGGACTTAAAAAAAGAAAAACTTAAAAAAGATTATCAAAAACTGCTCAGCATTCATTATTCAGAAGCTCTACTGGAATCCGGAAATAAAGAGGCTGCCGTTGCAGAACTTGCCCATGCTTTTGAAGTGAATACTAATCGGAAAATGAAAAGCAGAATTGCTTTCCTCCGCGGTCAGATTCTTGCCGATTTGGGCAAAGGGCAACAGGCCAGAGAAAGTTTTGCCTCTGCATACAAGTACGCCAATGATTTTGAATTTGAAGTGAAGTCTCAAATTGAGATTGCGAAAACATACAACAGCAAAGATGACTACAGTGGTGCGAGAAAATACCTAGAAGACATCAGCAAAAAAGGAACTTATGCATCCCGAAAGAATGAATTTTATTACGCTTTGGGACTCATGGCCAACAAAGCCGGAAAGAAAACTGAAGCGCAGGATTTCTTCAGAAAATCGCTGGCTGAGAAAGTTTCTGACCCTCAAATCCGCGGACTCAATTATTTTGAAATCGGGAAAGGCTACCTGGAAGAAGACGACTACATCAAGGCCGGTGCCTACTACGATTCTGCCATTGCAGTCATGACGTATGAACCCACTAAAATTGCTCTTCAAAACCAATCCAGTAATATTAAAAAAATTGCGGCCAACTATTATCTGATAAAGAAAAATGACAGTATTCTTGCTCTTGCGAAAATGAGTGAAGGCGAGCGAATTGCGTATTTCAACAGCCATATTGAAAAAATGAAAGCCAAAGAAGATGCAGAAGAACGGGCGCGCATCCGGGAAGAAAGAAGCAAAGGATTTGACACCGGAGATTATTCAGCCAATTCGGTATTTGCGGGAAAATCTAATATGTTTCAGGATTTCACAGGAGGTTCCAAAGGGTTTTATTTTTCCAATACCTCTTCTGTTTCCCGTGGTTCTACAGAGTTTAAACAAACCTGGGGAAACCGTGCACTTTCTGATAATTGGCGGTATTCTGCCCGTATGGCCACTATGCAAGACCCTAAAAGTGCTGCTCTGGGCGTAGTTTCGACAGCTGACCCGCGCAGGTTTGAGCCAGATTTTTATATTGAAAAAATTCCCAGAGATGCCGCCACACTGGAGCTGTTGAAAAAGAGTAGAGACACGGCCACCTTAGGGATGGGAATGATGTATGACGACTTCTTCTCAGACACGCCATTGGCTACCCAAACGCTATACGATCTGGTGGATAACCAGCCGGAAGAAAAGGTAATGCTGCTCTCACTTTACGAAATATTTATCATGAATTATGAGAATAATCCAGCAGCGGCAGAACGTGCCAAACAAATATTGCTGAAGGATTATCCTTATACTTCGTATGCTGAATTTGCCCGCAACCCGCGCAACAAAAGTTTTGTGAAATCTGCACCCGAAGCCGAAAGAGCTTACAGAACCGCTTTTGCTTATTATGAAAATGAAAAGTTTACGGAAAGTCAGGCGATTATCCACGATGCATTACAACAGCACAAAAACGATGCATTAGTTCCGAAGTTTGCTTTGCTGAACGCCCTGAATGCCGGTAAACTGAGCGGAAAAGAAGTGATGATTCTACAGCTGGAACAAATCGCACTGAACTATGATAAAACTATGGAAGGAGAAAAGGCAAAAGAAATGTTGAACTGGCTAAAAAGCGATCTAAAGGTTCAAATGCGAGATGAAAAGGGGAATGTTATTCATAAAAATGCGGCACCGCCTGCTCCTGTGAAAAAGGCTGACGCACCTATCAATACTGCACCTTCCAATGTTCTTCAGAAACAGCAAAACGATGCTGCCAAAAAAGCGGAAGAAAGATCTTTAGAACAGGCTCAGGAAAATCCGCTCGCTCCGCCTACTTTACCGAAACAAAGAAAGTAACTAAAAAGAATACTTGGGAACGGCTCAAAGTCTGGAGCTGGGGAAAAACACGTCAGATAGTTTAAATATTCCTCAGACTAATCAAAGAAATGAGAACCACTATAATTTGCTTTTTCCTACTAGTCTTAACTTCGTGTAAAAAAGAAAAAACATTTTGAGAATGGAAATATCAAGTATGTAAATGTTTTTGATGGAGATATTTTCCCAACGGGAAGAAGCATATTATAAAATAAACCGACGAAGGTGGTTTCGCCGATTCCATTAAAATAAATATCCGTGAGGGAAAACCATCTTGGAAACGAGATTCTTTGAGCCAAGTAATTCTATCTTCAATCTACAGGCATATTAAAAAATATATCGGCGTAATTATATTAATATTTATATTTGCCAAATAACATTAAAACTTATAACAATGAAAAAATCGTTATTGTTACTCCTCATGCTCATAGGCGTTTCCGCGTTTTCTCAGGATATGATTACAAAACATACCGGCGAAGTCATCCCTGCAAAGGTAGTTCGTGTGAATGAATATACAGTGGTTTACAGTTATCCTAACGAAACTGTAGAAAATATAGAAAGTATCTATGCCATCGAAAAAATAGTTTTTTCGTCCGGAAGAGTTCAGCAACTTTCAGACAAAATTGTGGTTAATTCCAAAGACGATTGGGAAAAAGTCGTCATTCTGGAAGACAAAAGTTATATTGCGGGCCTGAAGAAGGGGAAAGAAATTAAAGGTAAAACCGGATTCATCAGTTTTCATACCGGAAATACAGCGGATAACAAAGCTACTAAGAAATTGAAAATGGAAGCTGCAGAAGGCGGCTATCCTTTCATCCTCTTAACTGCCGACAAAGACATCAATCAGAGCGGTGCAACCGGGCCAAGTTTCGGTGCTGTGCAAGCTATTCGGAAAGGAGTTACCTACAAATATTAGGTTTTTTAGTAACTAAAAAAGAGGTTTTTTAAAGCCTCTTTTCTTTTTGGGAAGTTTAGAGTTTTTGATGAATATAGAGAACGAAACAGCTTGGTGTATTTCGT
>JADKLW010000810.1_pt1 | contig 10353 bp, 8 predicted proteins | sample 8641881 | NCBI WGS metagenome assembly JADKLW01 (sample SAMN16272185, study PRJNA661076) | feces metagenome | isolation source: fecal sample from diarrhoea affected cattle B | host: Bos taurus | place: South Africa: Lokaleng Village, Mahikeng | collected 2019-09
AATTAATAAACACAGGCAGATATATGCATCTTCATGTATACCCTCATGTATTGAAATGGTGCTGAAGCTAAATAAAAAGGTAGATTCTAACTTCTATAATTATCAAAAAATATGGGGGAATAAAATGGATGGCACATTTGCAAACTTTGATGGTTTGTTATTAAATGGTCTCCGTTTCTACCAAAAATTCAATATCCTTCGTAATACTAACTTTCCCATTGAGGATTTATTTATGACAATAGATAAAGAACTTTTAGATGGTCGGTATGTAATAGTCTCATTACCATCTGACTATGGATGGCATATGTATGTAATATGTAATAAATTGCCAAACGGGGAGTTTGTTGCATATAGTAAGAATGGAGGTGAAAATATGGTTGAAACAAATGTTAAACAAATAATTCAGAGAGTAAAAGGAACAGATATAATGATTTATCGCGAGGAATAGTTTTAATCTTTCAGAAAACCATTTTATGTTTTTGAGAGGTTACAACATGAGCGATTCAGGCGAGGAGTAAAATGATTTTTGGCAGAAAGATGACGAGCCCCACCGTCAGTGCGGCCACTGCTGCCAGCAACACCGCTGCGGCGGAGATATCTTTCACTTTTTTGATGGCAGGGTGAATTTCTTGCTTGCAGGTGAAGTCAGACAGATGCTCCAGTGCGCTGTTCATCGCCTCCATGGCAAAGACACCACCTGTCACGATGATGATAGCCAGCCATTCCTCGTGGGAGATGTGCAATAAAAAGCCCATGATCACCGCCGCGATTGCAGCTGCCAGCTGCAGCCTTATGTTGGGTGTCTCCCGGAAGAGTGTCGCCGCACCCCGGAAAGCATATCTAAAGGAAAGGATTCTTTTTTTCATGTAGCCCATAGGGTTGTCAGATTGTTTTCTCGAACACAAAATCATCCATCACATACCCGTTGCCGATATCGTTCACCTCCTCCTTCGCCAGAAAGAAGCCGGTACGATGATAAAAACTGATCGCGTTCTTGTTGTACTTGTTCACATTCAGGTAGATGGCACTGTCGCCCGCCTCACGTGCCCTCTCCAGTGCAAAATCTATCAGCATCCTTCCGATCCCCTTCTTCTGCTGATCGGGGAGGATGTACAGCTTATGGATCTTCGTCTTCTCCTTATTTTCACAATTGTGCTCGATGGACAAATACCCCACGTTCTGATCGTCTAATGTTACCAGGTAATAGTGATTATTTTTCTCCTCCATCTGTTCGCGCAGGCTTGCCTCGCTGTACATCCACTCCATCATATAGGCTATCTGTGAGGTGGAAAGGATATCCTTGAATGCTTCTGGCCAGGCAAGTGCGGAGACCTCCTGTATCGCTTGGATATGACTGGTTGTTGCCGAAACGATCTGAATCATGATTACTTAATTTTTGATTTCCAAAAGTACAAAATTTGTACTGTTTTCTATCCCTTATCGTTACGAAATAGATCTCATTCATTTAATTTCCGGGATACTATTTCACTTTTTTTTACGGTTGATAACAAAAAAACAGATCAAAATGAGAAAGTTATTAAAAAATTAACTAAACTTGTACCCTGTTATTCTATTTTGATCTATGAACAGGAATGATGCGTGACAGGATGTTGAATCATATCTTTTCAATCTGATTCCACACACAACACATGATACCATTTAACATGCGTAAAATATTTTTTCATACCGTACATGAATAATAGCACAATATACAGATATTCAAATATATAAAAGTCCAATTCAGGTAAAACAAGAAAGCATTTACGAATGTTCTAAAGTGTGCATTTACGAATGTTGGAATTAGTTGCGTAAATGACACGTTGTATGCCATGCGAAAAAAGAGCCACCGCACAAATAGCACATTTGGTTTTTGCCGACACACAGGCAAACGCTGAAAAACCAAAAGAGCTATTTTTTTGCCAACGCTCGACAGAAATAGAAACTGAATTGAATGAATAAAAAAGACTTATCAGAATCGGACATAAAAGCAAAGTTTATCACTCCTGCGATATTGAATTCAGGTTGGGACGAACAGACTCAGTTAGGTCGTGAAATTTTCTTCACTGACGGACGAATCTATGTGAAAGGAAAACTGACTGCAAGAGGAAAGCGAAAGTTTGCTGATTACATTCTGTTTTACAAGCCTAACGTTCCGATTGCAGTAATTGAGGCAAAAGACAACAAGCATTCTGTAAAAGGAGGAATTCAACAGGCTCTTGGATATGGAAATACTTTGGACATTCCTTTTGTGTTCAGCAGTAACGGAGACGGATTTTACTTTCACGACAAAACAGCCACAGACGGAGAAATTGAAAAAGAAATTTCATTAGATGAATTCCCAAGTCCGCAAGAATTATGGACTAAATACAAAAAGCACAAAGGGATTGAAACTCCAGAAGTTGAGGAAATCGTTTCACAAGACTATTTTCAAGATGGTTCTGGACGTTCACCAAGATATTACCAACAAAATGCGGTAAACAGAACCATTGAGGCGGTTGCCAAGAAACAACAACGAATCATTTTGGTAATGGCAACTGGAACTGGAAAGACATATACTGCTTTCCAAATTATTTACAGACTTTGGAAAAGTGGAGCAAAAAAGCGGATTTTGTTTTTAGCGGATAGAACGGCTCTAATCGACCAAACTGCAAGGGGTGATTTCAGACATTTCAAAGATGCTTTGACCATTATCAAAAAGAAAAAAATTGACACAGCCTACAATGTTTATTTAGCACTTTATCAAGGACTTTCTGACAGCAAAGGGGATGATGCTTACAAACAATTCAGTCGTGAGTTTTTTGACTTGGTAATTATTGACGAGTGCCACAGAGGAAGTGCAAAAGAAGATAGCAAGTGGCGAGAAATTTTAGAATACTTCCATACCGCAACACATATCGGGCTAACGGCAACACCGAAAGAAACAACAGAAGTCTCAAATACAGAATATTTTGGAGAACCGATTTATACCTACTCTTTAAAGCAAGGAATAGATGACGGTTTCTTAGCTCCTTACAAAGTAATTAAAGTTACTTTGGATATTGATGCAGAAGGTTGGCGTCCACCAAATGGATTTTTAGACAAGGACGGTAATCCTGTTGAAGATAGAATTTACAACCGAACAGATTTTGACAAAAACATTGTTGTTGAAGAAAGAAGAAAATTGGTTGCTGCAAAAATCACAGAGTTTCTAAAAGGATATGACCGTTTTGCAAAATCTATCGTTTTCTGCATTGACATTGAACATGCAGAAGGAATGCGTACCGCATTGGCGAACGCCAATGCTGATTTATTTGCTGAAAACAGCAAATATATTATGCAAATTACTGGCGACAATGAGGAAGGAAAACGAGAGTTAGACAACTTTATCAATCCCAGTGAAACCTATCCTGTTATTGCCACTACTTCAAAATTAATGACAACTGGTGTTGATGCTCAAACCTGCAAACTGATTGTGTTGGACAGCAACATTGGCTCAATGACTGAGTTCAAACAAATAATTGGTAGAGGCACACGAATTAATGAAGAGTATGGCAAAACCTATTTTACCATTATGGATTTCAGAAATGTTACCAACCTTTTTGCTGACCCTGATTTTGATGGCGACCCTGTAATGATAAAAGATGTTGGCGAAGATGAAGACCTTTCTGGAACAGAAGAAGAAACAACCGAAATACCAATTATTGATGTGGATGGTGAGGAAATCGATTTTCCTGACCCTACTGAATATCCTGAAATCACTGGCGGAGGTGAAATTGTAGAAGAGCCCAGAGTTAAAATTAGAGTTGATGGTGTTCAAGTGAGAATCGTAAACGAAAGAGTGCAGTATTTAGGTTCTGACGGTAAAATCATTACGGAATCTTTAAAAGACTACACTAAAAACAGCGTAACCAAACAATACAAAACATTAAATGAATTCTTAAATTCTTGGAACAATGCCGACAAGAAAAAAGCCATTGTGCAAGAACTTGAAGAACACGGTGTCTTCTTTGAAGCCTTGCAAGAAGAAGTCGGGAAAGAGTTTGACCCTTTCGATTTGATTTGTCATGTCGCTTTTGAATCAAAACCACTCACACGAAAAGAAAGAGCGGATAACGTAAAAAAGCGGAATTACTTTACCAAATATGGCGAGCAAGCCCAATTGGTATTAAATAATCTATTGGATAAGTATGCCCAAGACGGCTTAATTACAATAGAAAGCACAGAAGTATTGAAACTTGACCCATTGAATAAATTGGGAACTCCTATTGAACTGGTAAAAGCATTTGGAGGTAAACCGCAATACTTAAAAGCAATAAAAGAATTAGAACAAGAACTTTACAAAATAGCATAAATGGCAAACGTAGGAGCTGTAATAAGCAGCATAAGAAACATAATGAGGCAAGACAGAGGAATCTCTGGTGATGCTCAACGATTAGAGCAATTGGGTTGGATGTTGTTTCTGAAAATTATTGACGACAAAGACCAAGAATTAGAAATAACCAAAGACAATTATGTTTCCGTAATTCCAGAAAAATTTCAATGGAGAAGTTGGGCAACAGATACCGAAGGAATTACAGGTGATGAACTCTTAGAATTTATTGATAGTAATGCACAAGACAACAAAGGGTTGTTTGCAACGCTTCGTGAATTAACAAGCATTACCAACCCGAAAAGAGCAGCTATTGTAAAAGAAGTTTTTGAAGGCTCCAACAACTACATGAAATCGGGTTATGAAATGCGTAAAGTCATTAATAAACTGAATGAAGTTGACTTTAATAATTCGGAAGACAAACACATATTTGGAGACATATACGAAAGCATTTTAGTTGAACTACGTGATGCAGGTAACAAAGGCGAATACTATACGCCAAGAGCAGTAACGCAGTTGATGACACAAATGATTGACCCCAAGTTGGGCGAAAAAGTGTTAGACCCTGCTGCTGGGACAGGCGGTTTCTTAACGGCAGCTATTGACCATGTAAGAGAAAAATATGTGCATACCGTAGAAGACGAACACCAACTGCAAAAAAGCATTACTGGTTGGGAATTTAAACCCGTTGCGTATGTATTGGGCTTAACCAATTTAATACTGCACGAAATGGATATTCCAGACTATCATTACATGGATAGTTTAAAAAAGGAATACAATAGCATTGGAGCAAAAGACCGAGTTGATGTTATTTTGGCAAATCCACCTTTTGGGGCAAGTATTGCGGATGGTGTAGAAACTAACTTTCCCGCCACCTATCGCTGTAGAGAATCAGCCGATTTGTTTGTAATTATGATGTTGCAACTCTTAAAACCAAAAGGACGTTGGGCAATTGTGTTGCCTGATGGCTCTATAACAGGTGATGGCGTAAAAGCACGAATTAGAGAAAAACTCTTGACCGATTGCAACTTACACACCATTATCCGTTTGCCACAAAGTACTTTCTTCCCTGCCACTGTAAGCACCAACTTATTGTTTTTTGAGAAAGGAAGCAAAACCAATGACATTTGGTATTACGAACATAAATTGCCCGAAGGTCAAAAATCCTATTCCAAAACCAAACCTATTCAGTTCAGCGAATTTCAACCCATTATTGATTGGTGGAATAATCGAAAAGAAAATGACCAAGCTTGGAAAGTGAATGTAAACGATTTAAAAGATTGGGATTTGGATATTAAGAATCCTATAGTTGAGGAAGAAGAAAAAACCTATACTTCTACTGAGTTACTATCTAAGCTTGAAAAATCATTTCAATCAAGTGTTGCTATTATCAACGAAATAAAAGAGATGTTATAATGGCAAAAGGAAAAACCTTAGGAGAATACATTGAAAAGTGGCATGTAAAAAAAGCTGATTGGAAAGGAGAACATGAATTGGAAGTTCTTGGCGTTTCAAATGTTGAAGGTATTACAACTACTTCTCATGTGAAATCGCAAGATTTGTCAGGATATTTGGTAATTGAACCAAATACTTTTGCATACAATCCTTATCGTATAAATGTTGGTTCGGTTGGGCTTACACCAAATAATGTTTTTGGCGTTGTTAGTCCAGCATATATAGTTTTTAAAGTTCGAGAGGGTAAACTAATACCTGAACTATTGTTAGAGTTTTTAAAGTCTTTTGATGGTTTACAACAGATAAATAAATATGCAAGAGGTACTGTTCGTAAAGCCTTAAGGTTTGATGATTTATGTAAAATAGAAGTAAACTTTCCCGACTATAATGAGCAAAAAAATATTTTTGAAAAGAAGCTAATAGTCGAGAAAAAAAGTGATGAATTGGAGACCGAAATTCAAACACAAAAACAACTCCTATCTCAACTCAAACAATCCATCCTCCAAGAAGCAATTCAAGGAAAGTTAACTGCAGATTGGCGAGAACAAAACCCAAATACAGAACCTTCCAGCGAGTTACTAATACGCATAAAAGCAGAGAAAGCCAAACTCATTAAAGACAAAAAAATTAAAAAGGAAAAAGTACTTCCTCCAATTACGAATGAAGAGATTCCTTTTGAATTGCCTGATGGTTGGGTTTGGTGTAGATTGGGGGAAGTTGGTAATGCAACAAGTTACCCATTCGTTGATGGTCCTTTCGGTTCTTCAATTGATACTAAAACAGATTATGTAGAAAGTGGTGTTCCTGTTTTAAGAATGATGAACATAAAACCATTTAATTTTATTTCTACACCATTTAAATATGTTAAGGAAGAGAAATACCAAAAATTCAAACGACATAATGTATTGCCTGGTGATATTCTTTTCGCTAAAGTAGGTGCTGGTATTGGAGAATCATGTATAGTACCTGATGATTTTAATTATGGGATGTTAGCTACAACTGGTATCACAAGAATAAGAGTTGGTCAGATAGTTTTAAACACGTTTCTGTGCTATTTTCTAAATTTTAATATCTCCAATTTTATGGCAATGGCTCGTCAGAGTTCACAACCTTTTCTAAATATGACACAAGTAAAGTCATTTCTATTTCCATTTCCACCATTTGCAGAACAAAAAGCAATCGTAGAAAAAGTAGAAAGTTTAATGCAAAAATGTCATGCCTTAGAGCAAGAAATACAAACTAGTGAATCCAATGCACAAATGCTTATGCAAGCAGTTTTAAAAGAAGCTTTTGAGGGTAAACAAGAAGTTGTTAAAGTATGAAAATAACCGAACGTACCATAAAATTCTTAGGTAAAACATTATGCGGTGATAATGGAATACTTCCCTACAAAAAAGGACATGAATTAGTTGATTTTTTTGTGGAGTTTGGAGCTGATGATGTTTACGGTGAAGGCTTTCCAAGTCGCTGGCAATATACCGAAGATAAAGTTCGTGAGTTTAATAATACTACGACCTTAAAATCCATAATAGAAAATTCTGTTGACCCAAGAGATTTAATGGGCTTAGGAACTGACATTCCTGCAATCATTAATTCAATAAACGATTATTTAAAGTTTGATGGCTATGAATTAAAGAAAGTTGGCGAATTCTACAAAATTCATGATGCTAAAGGAATAATCGTTGAACCTGAAACCGTACAAGGTTTAAGTCATGCATTTATTAAAGAGCAAATCGAAAAATGCCAGAATAAAATTGACCAAGGAGATTTCAATGGTGCTATTACAAACGCAAGAAGTTTAGTTGAAGCAGTAATGATTGAAATTATTGAAACACACACAGGAGAAGAGGTTAAGAATGACGGCAAATTAGAGAACCTTTACAAACAGGTTAAAAAAATTCTAAATCTAACAATTGACCCAAAGATCTTGCCTCCAACCATAATTCAAATACTTTCTGGTCTTGATTCTATTACTGGAGGTTTAGCGGGTTTAAGCAATAATTCTGGAGACAGACACGCAAATAAATTTAAGACAATGAAACACCATGCAAAATTAGCGGTGAATTCAAGTATGACGCTTGTGGATTTCTTGTTGGACAGTATGGAGTTTCAAAATAATAAATAGTAAACATGAAAGCCACCCTTCGCACCCATACACATTGCCAAGTCGCTCAAAAAGCCAACCGCACGAGCCAAAACTTGTCAAAGAGTATGGCTGCCCCAACGCTGACAGAAAAGAAAGCACGGGCATACAACAAAGTGTATATATCATTGGGCAATAAGTGGTTAATATGAAATGTAGAGCAATAAATAAAATTTACGGTAAACTGAAAATGAAGTGCTTTGAAATGCCCAACGCTTCATACACAAACCGTTATGCCTCATTGTAAAAAGACAAAACTAGTTATTAGACGAATTTTAAATTAGATAAAAATAAACTCAATTATCAATGAATATTAAATTCCTAAAATCTGGAGCTGGAGAAGCAATTTTAATACATCATAAAAATAAGAATATTCTTATTGATGGAGGCAATGAAACATCTTATCTAATTAGAGAACTCAACAGCATTAAAAACAAGGGCGAGTTTATAGATTTATTGATTATTACTCATCATGATGATGATCATATTGCAGGCATCATTCACATATTGCAACAAGTTAATGATGAAATATTTGGAGAAAACAAGGACTTTATCAAAAGAGTATTATTTAATTCACCGAGACTAATTCATGGGAAAATAACACCTTCTAATGATAGACTATTATCTTATAAACAGGCACGTGAGGTTGAAGAGCTTCTGATAGCTATAGATACTAATTGGGAAGAAATTATTACAAACGAAAGTAAACCAATCTGTTTTGACGATTTATCGTTGACTTTCTTATCTCCAATCAAAAATGACTTAGATTTATATAGCGAAGATAAAGGAGCATTATTGTCGAGACAATTAAGATGTGATTGGAATGAAAGTATGACTAAATTAGAAAAATATATTGACGATGATAGTCAAGATACTTCTTTGTCAAATAAAAGCAGTATTGTAATACTAGTGGAAGGGGAAGAGAAAAAGATACTTTTAACAGGAGATGTTACTCCTGATCGTTTTTCGTTAATTATGAATGAGTTGAGTGCCAAAAACGATGGAAATCCAATCGTTTTTGATTATTTAAAATTACCTCATCATGGAAGCTACAGAAATTTAAATCAAAAAATACTCTCACTGATTGATTGTCAAAATTTTATTATTACAACAAATGGCAAAAATTCCTTTTTACCAAACAAGAAAGCGTTGTTGAAAATTATTAGGCATGTAAAAAATAAGAGAAGAGTTCGTTTAAATTTTATTTTCAACTACAAAGAGACAATTGATTTACTCAAAATAGATAGTTCTGAAATAAAAAGGTATAATATTACACTAATGCCAAATAATAATGACTATGGCTTCAGTATCTAGTCTTTTAAAAGGCTGTGGCGTTAAGATCGTTTCGTATGTTTCGGGCACCCCGAGTTTTGGTTCTGGTGTTATATATACTACACCAAACTTTTGTGAGTACAATTATGTATTAACTGCGAAGCATATATTTCAAGAAGATCCACAAACTATTTTTAACATAGAAAAAGTTAATAGTATTGAAGTATTGTACTCGGACAACGATCATTACTCTCGCCTTGAATACATTAATAATAAGGATATTCGAAATAAACTGATTTGGTTTGATGAAGATTTATCTATTATAATAGTAAAAAAAGACAAGAAAACAATATTTGAAACATTTGTGGTTTCAGATCAAATGAAGGACAACGAGATTGATTTTATTGCATGGGCCACGTTTTCTGCAAACCCTTTTGAGAGCCACTTATTTGAATTAAAGAGAAATGATATTGAAAGAAAAAGATTCAAATTAAATGGAATTAAAGATCCTCAATCATTGCCAGGGATATCAGGTGCTGGTATTTTCTCAGCCAATAAGTCAGTTTTATATGGAGTAATTTATAAGTATCCCAATAAAGATTTCGAACTGGAAACAGTTGATTGTACTCAAATAACATTTGCAGAAATAAATAGTAAATTAAAGTCAATCAGTCGAATTGAACTTGATACCCAAACATCAGGTCATAAGAGAATAATAGAATCTGTTGCGGTAGATATTCATCAAGCAATGATTAATGGAGTCTGCTTGGATTTAGAATTAGCAAGGAAGAGGCTTGAGACAGACATTAAGGATGATTGGTATCATGATCCATTAAAATATATTGACCTACTAAATCAAGACTATTTGTTTAGACAGTTTCAAGGCTATTTTGGAAAAAATAAATATAAAGCTTCTCTTGCTGAGCAGTTTTTTGTCCCTAAAAAAACATTTACACTCAGACAAGCACTTATTTCTCCATTTATAGACAGAATAATGTATTTTGCTGTCGTTGGCGAACTTGCGGACAAACTTGATAAAGCAATGATTTCCGGTGTCTATTCAGCTCGATATAATAGATGGCAAGAAAACCAACTAATCATTAATGGTGTCGAGCAATGGAAAAAAATGAAATAT
>JADKLW010000811.1_pt1 | contig 10346 bp, 8 predicted proteins | sample 8641881 | NCBI WGS metagenome assembly JADKLW01 (sample SAMN16272185, study PRJNA661076) | feces metagenome | isolation source: fecal sample from diarrhoea affected cattle B | host: Bos taurus | place: South Africa: Lokaleng Village, Mahikeng | collected 2019-09
TGTAGTCCGTAGGGGAATCGAACCCCTGTTACCAGGATGAAAACCTGGCGTCCTAACCCCTAGACGAACGGACCATTGTTCTTCTAAGGCCTTCGCTCTTTTCAGTAAAACTGAATTTGTAGCCCGTGGGGGAATCGAACCCCCCTTACCAGGATGAAAACCTGGCGTCCTAACCGATAGACGAACGGGCCTTGCTTCTGTAATGCGGATGCAAAAATACAACTATTTTTTACTCGCACAATAGTTACCCGACATTTTTTTAAAATTAATATGCCTTTGCAAATAATACACGCCTTTGCGAGGGATTTCCGGTCAAAATACACTTACCTTCTTCCAAGGGTTGCTCCAATGGTATGCACCGAATCGTCGCTTTGGTTAAATCCTTGATCTTGTTTTCTGTTTCAGATGTTCCGTCCCAATGAGCCGATATAAATCCGCCTTTATTTTCCAATATATCTTTAAAGGCTTCAAAGTCCTCCACAAGAGTAATATTTTGATCGCGATATGTACGCGCCCGCTCGAACAAATCGTGCTGCATTTGCGTCAGTAAATCCCTTATAAAACCAACTATGGAATCTTTTCCTACAATCTCCTTTGTAAGCGTATCACGTCGGGCAACTTCAAAAGTGCCATTTTCCAAATCCTTCGGTCCTATCGCAATGCGCACAGGAACTCCTTTCAATTCATACTCATTAAATTTGAATCCCGGCTTTTGAGTTGTGCGGTCGTCATATTTGACAGAAATATTGAGATTCTGCAATTCCTTTGACAACTGCATTGCCAGGACACCAATTTCAGCCAACTGATCATCGGTGCGATGAATTGGTACAATTACGACTTGAATAGGAGCGATACTTGGCGGCAGCACAAGTCCCTTATCATCTGAATGGGTCATCACTAAAGCACCCATCAAACGGGTTGAAACGCCCCATGAAGTTCCCCACACAAAATCCTGTTTGCCTTCTGCATTCGCAAACTTTACATCGAAAGCCTTTGCGAAGTTTTGACCCAAGAAATGCGATGTTCCGGCTTGTAGAGCCTTACCATCCTGCATTAAAGCCTCGATGCAATACGTTTCCTCTGCACCTGCAAATCGCTCACTCTCCGTTTTTAATCCCTTTATGACTGGCATCGCCAAAAACCTTTCGGCAAAGTCGGCATATACATTCATCATTTGCTCTGCTTCCGATATTGCTTCGCTGCGGGTTGCATGTGCCGTGTGTCCTTCCTGCCATAGAAATTCTGCAGTGCGCAAAAATAAACGCGTCCTCATTTCCCAGCGCACCACATTTGCCCATTGATTGATCAATAAAGGCAAATCGCGATAAGATTGCACCCATCCTTTATACGTCGACCAGATAATGGCCTCACTCGTTGGCCTGACAATCAGTTCTTCTTCCAATTTTGCATTGGGATCAACCATCAATTTCCCTGGATTATCAGGATCATTCTTAAGACGGTAATGAGTGACGATCGCACATTCTTTGGCGAAACCTTCAGCATTTTTCTCTTCTGCCTCAAACATGCTTTTCGGCACGAAAAGTGGAAAATACGCATTTTGGTGTCCGGTATCTTTAAACATCCGGTCCAATTCACTTTGCATTTTTTCCCAAATGGCATATCCGTAAGGTTTTATTACCATACATCCACGCACACCGGAATTTTCGGCAAGATCGGCCTTAACAACCAGCTCGTTATACCATTTAGAATAATCTTCAGATCTCGTAGTAAGGTTCTTACTCATAGCGAAAATTGGCACAAATATTGTTTATTTTTTTTTAACTCAATTGTTCCGCAAAACTAACTATTTTTGTATAGTCCAACAATAAAAATGCTATAGATATGAAAACTAAATACATTCTCACGGGCGCCTTTCCTCAATTCTCGCTTTTAACAATTCTGACTTTTTTGATTGCCTCGTGCAGTTCACAGCGTTCATATCAGGATCAAGATGGCATATATGGCAGCTCTTCCGATAGACAGGTGGTGCAGCAAACCGCATCCAACGAATTATACTATAAAGATTATTTCGGCTCTTTCACCGACGACAGTGAAGAAGCCGAAATTTTTACTGATGTAGAAAATTACCGTACAGAAAACGACTCTTCCGTGCAGTACGCGACCGGAAATCCGGGCTGGGGAAATGACAATGACAACATAACCATCAATGTCTATGACAATAACTGGGGTTATGGGATGTGGAACAATTACTGGTACGGCGGCTGGGGATGGAACACCGGCTGGGGTTGGAACAGTTGGTATGGACCAAGCTATGGCTGGGGATGGAATAGCTGGTACGGTCCCGGATGGGGAATGGGATGGAACAATTGGTACGGACCCAATTACGGCTGGGCAGGCTACGGACACTATTACCCTAATCACTATTCACATAACAGCGGAATTCGTGGCGTTCGAAACGATATGTATGGCCGATCGGCTCGGAACACTTCCGACAGAACGTATACCACCGGTAGAAGAGTCAACCCAAATTATTCCAATACACGCAACAGTACCTACAGCGGAACACGGAACCAAAACGCGACCTCGACCAGAAATACTGTTCGCACCCGCACCACTACCGGCAACCGAAACCCAAATTACAACACTACTACTACCCGGCCGCAAACGCAGTCGCCCACAAGAAATAATACCTATACACCTACACGAAGCTCCACACCCAGTTCAGGAACTGTTCGACCTTCAGGTGGCGGCGGACGATCGTCCGGCGGTAGCGTAGGCGGCGGTGGCGGACGTTCATCCGGCGGCGGCGGTAGAAGATAAACCAAATGATAAGTACAATACCTATGTTTTGATTTTAACGTCCAGGCATAGGTATTTTTTTGAACCTAAATCAAAAAATATGAAAAAGACTATGTTAATCCTGACAGCATTTGTATCCATGGCTGCTCAGGCGCAAGAATTATCGATGGGCGACGCGCTTCGATATTCACAGGATAATCAAAATGGTACCGCCCGATTCAGGGCCATGTCGGGAGCGTTCGGAGCATTGGGCGGTGATATGTCGGCTATCACAGTCAACCCGGCTGGATCTGCCGTTTTCAGCGATTCACAGCTCGCATTGACTTTAAACAACACCAGTACGCGGAACCAATCAAATTATTTTGGAACATCCACGACCGAATCAGACAATTCATTCGACCTTAACCAGGCGGGCTTTGTGTTCGTATTTGACGGAAAGCCGGAAGGTTGGAATAAATTCAGCCTGGCAGTCAACTACGACAACCTGAATAATTTCAATAACAGCATTTTTTCAGCCGGTACAAATCCGACCGCATCCGTAGGTGATTATTTCCTCAACTTCGCGAATTTTGACGGCGGATATGATATAAGTCTGCTACAAACCCAGCCAGGTGAGACAATCAGCAGTCTCTATCAATTTTTGGGTGAGAATTATGGCTTCGGTGCCCAACAGGCATTTCTTGGCTATCAGGCATTCGTGACCGATCAGGCTTCAGATTATTCATCAACCAATCGAAACTATGTGTCTTTAGTTCCTGCCGGTGGTGATTATTACCAGGAAAACACCATCTTCACTTCAGGGTATAATGGAAAGTTGACTTTTAATGCAGCAACAAGTTACAAGGATAAGATCTATATCGGCCTCAACTTAAATTCGCACTTTACCGATTATCGTCAGCATACCAGCGTTTACGAAAGCAATACGAATTCACCGACATCGGGCGTGCAGCGACTCCGATTTGATAATGATTTGCAGACTTTTGGAAATGGGTTTTCTTTCCAGCTCGGGGCTATCGCAAAAATTACGGATTTTCGTGTTGGACTTGCATACGAATCACCAACATGGCTAACCCTCACCGATAGAACCATGCAAAGTCTGCGTGCAGTTAGTGCCGATGCTGCAGGAGAATTTCCAACTGATGTAATTAACCCGAATGTCGAAAATTTATACGCTCCGTACCGAATTCAGACTCCTTCAAAATGGACTGGCAGCCTTGCATATGTATTTGGCAAGCGCGGTCTGATAAGTATGGACTATGCCATTAAAGATTATAGCAACCTGCAATTTAAGCCAAAGTCGGATTATGTGGATCTGAACAGTTCAATGGGCGATTTGCTGGATATGTCGGGTGAGCTTAGACTTGGCGCCGAATATCGGATCAAAGCGTTTAGTTTGCGAGGCGGATACCGAATGGACCAAAGTCCGTATAAGGATAATTCAACGATTGGCGATCTTACCGGATATTCAGCCGGTTTAGGTTATAATTTTGGAAATACGCGTTTAGATTTGGCCTATTCTTTTGCCGAACGCGACATGGATCAAAGGTTCTTAACATCGGGAATGACCGATGCCGCACGCATCAATTCCGAATTTCACAATGTTTCACTGTCCTTGCTCTTCCAACTTTAATTCTTTAAATACCTGCTAAAGCCGCTTCCCACAAAAGCGGCTTTTTCTATTCACTTTAATCAAGTATTCATAAAAGTTCCGGGCGCAAGGTATAAGCCGGGATAAAAAGCGTAATTTTGCACTCCAATTTTCAACCACATGAGAACCAAAACATTAAAGAAGAATAAAATTAATGTCATAACACTTGGATGTTCCAAGAATGTATATGATAGCGAAGTGTTGATGGGCCAACTGAAGGCCAGCGGTAAGGATGTCACTCACGAAGCGCCTGCTGCAGAGGAAGGTAACATCATCGTAATCAATACATGTGGTTTTATAGATAACGCAAAAGCGGAATCTGTGAATATGATTTTGGAATATGCAGACAAGAAAGAACGCGGCTTGGTCGATAAGGTATTCGTAACCGGATGTTTATCGGAACGCTACCGCCCCGATCTGGAAAAGGAAATACCGAATGTCGATCAGTACTTCGGAACTACCGAACTCCCACTTTTGCTCAAAGCGCTCGGCGCCGATTACAAGCATGAACTTTTAGGCGAGCGATTAACAACAACCCCTAAAAATTACGCTTATTTAAAAATCGCCGAAGGTTGTGATCGTCCCTGCAGTTTTTGTGCGATTCCGCTGATGCGTGGAAAACATACGTCACAGCCTATCGAAAAATTGGTCAAAGAAGCACAAGGTCTTGCTAAAAACGGTGTAAAGGAACTGATTTTAATTGCACAGGATCTTACTTACTACGGATTAGATCTTTATAAAAAAAGAAATCTTGCCGAACTATTACAGGAACTAACCAAGGTGGAAGGAATCGAATGGATTAGGTTACATTATGCGTTTCCGACCGGATTTCCGATGGACGTTCTCGAGCTGATGCAAAACGAGCCTAAAATTTGCAATTACATCGACATTCCGTTACAACACATTTCCGATTCGGTGCTAAAATCCATGCGGCGCGGCACCACGCATGCAAAGACAACTAAATTATTGCAGGATTTCAGAACGCTTGTTCCGGGAATTGCAATTCGTACGACGCTGATCGTTGGTTATCCCGGAGAAACAGAAGCCGATTTTCAAATTTTAAAAGATTGGGTCACCGATATGCGTTTTGAGCGATTGGGCTGTTTTGCGTATTCACATGAGGAAAACACTCATGCATTCTCACTCGTTGACGATGTTCCGGCAGAAGTAAAACAGCAGCGCGCCAACGAAATAATGGAAATTCAGTCTCAAATTTCGTGGGAATTGAACCAGGAGAAAATCGGTAAAATTTTCAAATGTATTATTGATCGTAAGGAAGGCAGTCATTTCATTGGCCGAACAGAATCGGATAGCCCCGATGTAGATAATGAAGTTCTTATTGACGCCACCAAACAATATTTAAAGACCGGCGAATTTGTGAATGTGCTGATCACCGAAGCTACCGAGTTCGATTTATATGGCGAGGCAGTTATTCCAGCTATTCATAGTACATAAAAAAACTCCGGTACCTTTCGGCGCCGGAGCAATTTGAATTAACCAACCTTTATTATAATCTTAAATTACGATTCCTTTAAAAGTAAGAACCGTTGGAGCTTCATCGGCATTTGTTGTTACTGTAACCGTTTTCTGGAAAGTGCCTTTTGCAGCCGCATTGTAAACTGCAGTAACGCTGGCCGTTTCCCCTGGTTTAACAGGTGTTTTCGTGTATTCAGTTGCAGTACAACCGCAAGCCGCTTTCACATTCGTAATGATAACCGATGTTGTTCCTGTATTCCTGAATTCAAAATCGATTGATTTTGGCGTACCTTGTGGAATATTTCCGACATCAATCATTTCTGCTTTCCAAGCCACCGCTGTTGTTTTAGCGTAAGCTTCCACCGGTGAGTTATCATTTTGAACACCTGTAAACGACATAAGCCCAAAAGCTACTGCGACAATTCCAAATTTCAATGATTTCATATATCTTATTATTATTATTTACTTTTTTAATATTTTCAAATGTAGATAAGACCTCGCAGTACTCTTGTTAATCACTGTGTAATGTTTGTTAATGACTTGTTAATGACAAAAACGCGCTCTAGTTTTAAAGTAATATTACAGCCAAATTGAAGAAATTGAAACTTACCCGCTTAAACAGTATTATCTTACTTGGATTAATCGCCATTGTTGGTATTCTGATCGCCCAGCTGCTATGGACCCGTCAGGCTTACAACATCGAAGAAGTCAAGTTTAGTCAGAAAGTTCACGTCGCCTTGCTTGAAGTCGTCAAGAATCTATATGAAGGGACAAGCCACGAACTTCCCGCTGAAAACCCGGTGCAAAAGGTATCGGCCGATTATTATATAGTGAACGTAGCCAATGATTTCGAACCTGAAATCTTAGAATATTATCTAAAAACCGAATTCGAAAAAATAAATCTCGGAACCGATTTTGAGTACGCCATGTACGATTGTCAAAGCGACGAAATGGTATATGGAAACTTCGTTTCATACTCTGATAAGTCGCCAAAACCAGCATCGGTGTATTTTCCAAAACATCAAAACCTGGTGTATTATTTTGCAATCCGTTTTCCCAACGAAAGCTCCTTCATGTTCAGCACATTGCGCTTCTGGTTCGTCTTGTCGTTTGCATTGATCATAATTCTTATCGTCTATGTCTATTCAATATTCACTATAATCCAACAAAAGAAATACTCCGAACTTCAGCGTGATTTTATCAATAATATGACGCATGAGTTTAAAACACCGCTTTCGTCAATACTTATTGCATCCAATTATTTGATGAAACAGGATAAAATAAAATCAGATGAAAAGCTCGAGAAGTACACCGACATAATAATCGCGCAAAGCAACAAGTTAAACGGACATGTCGAGAAAATATTAAACATAGCCAAGTCGGACAGCGCCCCGATGACGGCCGACAAAAAGCCAATTGCATTACTGCCCGTTTTACAGGATATTGCTGATAATTTAAGCAATCAATACCAACACGCGGAAATTACGATCGAATCCGAAAAAGACTATATAATTGAGGCCGATGCTTTCCACCTGACCAATCTCGTAATCAACTTATTGGATAATTCGATAAAATATAGCGAACAACAACCCAAAATTACCATCCGTCTCACTACCGTCAAAAATACGCTACAGCTCGAATTTATCGATAACGGAATTGGCGTCCCCCCGAAAAATCTGGCTTTTATCTTCGACCGTTTTTACAGAATTCCGAACAAGAAAAGCAACGAGGTAAACGGATTCGGGCTCGGATTGCATTATGTGAAAAAGATTTGCAACTTGCATCAGTGGAAGATATCAGCCACCAATAATATCGGATCGGGCATTACAGTCGCAATCAAAATTCCAATTACAAATGAGTAATTACAAAATAATATACGCCGAGGACGATGAAACACTGGCGTTTCTAACCAAAGACAATCTCGAACAAAACGGCTACGATGTGTATCACTGCGCCGACGGGAATATTTTTATGGAAACATTTCACAACGGACAGTTCGATCTCTGCATCCTGGATATTATGTTGCCAAAAATGGATGGATTCGAGCTTGCAACCGAAATTAGGAAAGTCAATTCCGACATCCCAATCATTTTTCTTTCGGCTAAAACATTGAAGGAAGATCGTATTCGCGGACTCCGTCTCGGCGCCGATGATTACCTCGTCAAGCCATTCAGTATCGAAGAACTGTTGCTTAAAATTGAGATATTCCTGAAACGATCCCAAAAACAAACACTGGCTGAATCTACGCTGTATGAAGTTGGCCAGTATAAATTCGACAGCAAAAACTACCTGGTCTTTACCGATGACAAAAAAATAAAACTCACCCAACGGGAATCAGAACTGTTAGCCCTGTTTCTCAACAACAAAAATGTGGTTCTGAAACGCGAAGAAATATTGACCACCTTATGGGGTGACGACGATTATTTCATGGGCCGAAGCCTGGATGTATTTATTTCCCGATTGCGAAAAATACTCGCATCCGAACCGGGCATCACCATTGAAAACCTGCACGGAATCGGTTTCCGATTTACCGACAACAATTAATTACAGCGGAATATTACCGTGTTTTCTTTTGGGAGTTTCACTAATCTTATTCTCAAGCATACTAAAAGCTTTGATAAGTTTGCGTCGCGTGTCCTGTGGCAAAATAACCTCATCTACAAATCCTCTCTGCGCGGCAGTGTAGGGATTCGCAAATAATTCTGCATATTCCGATTCTTTCTCGAGTAGTTTCGCCTCAGGATCATCGGCCTTACTGATTTCGCGTTTAAAAATAATCTCACTCGCCCCCTTGGCTCCCATCACTGCTATTTCGGCAGTTGGCCATGCAAAATTCATATCGGCGCCAATGTGTTTGGAGTTCATCACATCGTACGCGCCGCCATAGGCTTTTCTGGTAATAACCGTTACGCGCGGAACCGTGGCATCGCTTAAAGCGTAAAGTAACTTGGCACCATGCACGATAATTCCGTTCCATTCCTGATCGGTGCCGGGTAAAAATCCGGGTACGTCCACCAATACCAGCAGCGGAATATTGAAGCAGTCACAGAATCTCGTAAATCTGGCAGCTTTCACCGAACTGTTTACGTCAAGCACTCCTGCCAAAAACATAGGTTGATTAGCAACTATACCAATACTTCTTCCGCCCAGACGCGCAAAACCTACTATGATGTTTTCAGCAAAGTTTTTATGGATTTCGTAAAAGGAATCGTCATCGATAATCCCGCTTATGATAGTGTGCATGTCATAAGGCTTATTGGGATTATCCGGAATTATATCAGTGAGTTGTTCCCGAATTTCATCTCCTGGCACAAATTCCAATTTCTGCGGCTGTTCCTGATTGTTCTGGGGCAGATAACTCAGCAGTTTCTTTAAATCATCAAGGCAGGCAACATCATTAGCCGACGTAATATGGGCAACTCCTGATTTGGTCGAATGCGTGCTCGCACCACCCAGTTGCTCCGAAGTGACAGTTTCGTTGGTGACGGTTTTTACGACATTCGGTCCGGTAACAAACATGTAGCTGGTGCCTTCCACCATCATTGTGAAATCGGTCATTGCGGGCGAATAGACAGCACCGCCGGCACACGGACCCATAATTGCGGATATTTGCGGGATAACTCCGGACGACCTTACATTTCGGTGAAAAATATCGGCGTAACCGCCCAGCGATCGCACTCCTTCCTGTATCCGCGCCCCTCCCGAATCGTTTAAGCCAATCATTGGCGCCCCATTGCGCAAAGCCATATCCATAACTTTACATATTTTCTCGGCATGAGTTTCCGATAAGGCCCCGCCGAAGACCGTAAAATCCTGAGCGAAAATATACACTAACCGACCGTTAACAGTTCCGTAACCTGTGATCACTCCATCTCCATAATACAGTTCCTTCTGCATTCCGAAATCGGTTGTTCGATGCGTTACCAACATGCCTATTTCTTCAAACGAACCTTCGTCTAGGAAATATTCTACGCGTTCGCGTGCGGTGAGCTTTTTCTTTTCGTGCTGTTTTGCTATACGTTCTTCACCTCCGCCCAGGCGGGCTTCGGCAATCTTTTTATTAAGCGAATCTATTTTCGATTTCATAGTATGTTACTTGTTTGGTATGCGCAGGATTTTCTGATCGGTTACATATTGTTTCAGTGCGATCATTGCGGCAATTTTCGCCTCGTCTTCAGAAATCTTTTGCAAAGCGGCCGCATCATAATATTTCGAAACAAAATGTGTGTCGAAATTACCCGATCGAAAGGCTTCATGTTCGAAAACAAAGGTTCCAAATGGCAATGTGGTTTGCACGCCCTCGATACGATAATCGGCAATTGCTTTCAGGATTCTTTGAATTGCTTCTTCTCGGGTTTGGCCGTAGGCAATTAGTTTTGCCAACATCGGATCGTAATAAATCGGAACATCCATACCCTGTTCGAAACCATTGTCGACCCTGACTCCCTCGCCCGCTGGTAAT
>JADKLW010000813.1_pt1 | contig 10319 bp, 5 predicted proteins | sample 8641881 | NCBI WGS metagenome assembly JADKLW01 (sample SAMN16272185, study PRJNA661076) | feces metagenome | isolation source: fecal sample from diarrhoea affected cattle B | host: Bos taurus | place: South Africa: Lokaleng Village, Mahikeng | collected 2019-09
GGTGCCCCTTGCGGGGCACCACAGATCAGATGTCACCCACTGGTGCAGCAGACCCTTCTGCCAGAACTCCACGGTTTGGCGGTCGTCTTCATCGCGGCGCTTCACAAACTTCTCCAAGTTCTTGGCGCGCTCCTCGTTCGAGGGGAGCGTTGGGTCGGGGGGAAATGGGTATTGGAAACGTATCATGGGTAAAGTATAACACCCAGGCTCCGAGAGTTCCACACACGCCTATATTAAATGAGGTGGCTAGTGGCCTTTAACTGTCCCGACTGTCGACCACCAGTCGTACAGGTAAGAGTACGTACGCTTGGGTGCAACGGCAGATCCAAACACGCGTGCTTGCTCACTGGCCCAGTCGATCCGTACGGAGTCCTTGCTCGTTGAGTAGCACATCACGGAGAATCGCTCGCTTGTGAACGTGGTTCGATGGCTATACCGTCCAGGTCCGTCGGCGCAGGTGCCGGATCGCTTCCACTTTACGCGCAAAGACTTTCGGCGTTTCTCGAAGGCCGGTATGGGGTCTTGCTTGGTAGGGAAAAGGCTGTACGAAATAGTGATCTTATTGTCTGCGCACTTAATGGTGCTTGCGGTGCGGAACGCCGAGACGTTATGCGGTTGGCAGGTGGATACGAAGGTGGGGGAAAGCAGCGCAGCAAGCTGCTTCTGACGCGGATCAAGGGTGTCGGGAATGTTGCTGCGGTCTATAGCGTTCCAGCCGATCGCGGCCGCTCCGGCAAGGGCCGTTGCCGCAGCAATCAGCAGGCCAAGGCGTCGTCCTGAACTTGAGGTGGGAGCGGTTGTGGCGCGCGGTGGGGCGGGCACTGGCGCGGTAGTCGCCACGCCGTTCGTAGCAGAGGAGCTGCCAAGGGCAGGAGGCGCCGCTGATCCGCCGGTTTCCCGAGGATCTGAGATGGGTGCCTGGGGACGACGGCGGCGACGCGCGCCGCGGAGGAGGATCGGGTCTGACGGACGCGCGACGCGCTCGATGGCATTGAACGCATCAACGTCTGGTCTGCCATCGGGCCAGAACACGCGCGCAAGGCACGCTTCCCAGTCTGAGGCGGACGGCCGTGTGTCGACAGCCAACGGTTGGTCGAACGCGCAGCGAAAGTGCGCTTCAAGCTCGGCCGGGATCGGGCCGTAGTCTGTGTCTTGGTGCGGCATGTCCAGTCGCCGCGCTAGAAAGACCCGGTACATGATGAGGGCGAGGGCGTAGGCGTCGCTGTGAACATCGGGGACGGGAATCAGCCCTTCGACCACTCGCGGGTCTTTCCATCCCGATGTTGTCCCTACCTCCCCGTCGGCCGTCCCCTCGCGGTAGAGCCCGTCGCAGTCAATTACCAGCGCGTCTACATCGAACTGGTGCCCTCCTGGTCGCTGACCCCAGAGAACGTTCTCTCCTTTGAGATCGGCATGCACCAGTTGGTGGCGTGCGAGCGTGGCTACCGCCCTGGTCAGTGAACGAATCACAGTGACGCGTTCGGCTGGTCCCAGGCGGGTGTATCTGTGCCGTGGCACTGTAGGCTTCGGAAACTGCAGATGCTTAATTTCCTGCGCCACATATGCACTCGACGCGACGGAGCTTTCGGTGTAGCGGAGGAACTGTTGTGGTGCCCGGCGGAGGACAACGCCGACTACGGTACCTTCCTTGGAGATGAAATCGTAGGGCCAGTTTATTGCGTGAGCTGCTTTGGTTGGATCGTATGGATAGTCAAACGTTTGCCCGACCTGCGCAAGGGTTAGGAGGCGATCTCTTTGGTTGTGTCGAGGAGAGCTGTACTGCTTATATATGAAGCGCTCGTCGTTGGTCTCGTGCAGGATGCTCTGGTCGGTGCTGTATAGCGCCGAAGAGGGATCGTGATCGTACGAGTATGAATATGATCCGAAGTGTCCCTCGATGGTGTATGTCGTTGGCGTACTCATCCGCCGAGGGGTGTGAAGATAACGGCGGTGCGGTCGTCGTGGCTTCCCTGACGTCTGTAGGCGAGTGCGTTGGCTGCGGCGAGTGCTGATGGCTTCGCGGCCCATTGTGCGGCGAGCCACGTTCGAACGGACTCGGAAGTATGGATGTCTTTCGCGACACCGTCACTGGCGAGCACGAGTTGCTCGCCGGGCCCGATGTCGCAGGTAGCGCCCCGGATCTGGGTCCGGGTCTTGAGGGGTACGAAGTCCCTGAGCACGTCACCGGCGTCTTCTGTCGGCGCAAGGACGTTGCTGAAGTCGGTGCTGCGTAGCTGGAGTAGCTCGCTGTCCCCGACGCTCGCGAGGGTGGCCGTCAGGCCATCGGGTCGTTCGGGGTGTGCACCTATGACTGCGACAAGAAGCGTGCAGGCAAGGTCTTCGGGACGGTGCTCTTGCTGCGAAGCGGCCTGACGTACACGGTCGCTCACCGTCCAGACGATCTCCTGAAGCTCGTCGCTGGTCGGTACCCGCGGAGCGTCCGCCGAGCCGAGCCAGTCGGCAGTGATTCTGACGGCGGCGTCGACCGCCGATCGGGCACCGAATTCAGCGTGCGGCTGCGATGACGCTCCGTCAGCTAGGGCGGCGATCGCAAAATGCTCGCTGTCCCCGAAGGTGCGGGCGCTGAGGGCATAAGCGTCTTCTCGGACCTGTTGTCGATGGCGGTGGCTGCTGCCGGCCAAGCTCGCAGCTGCGACCCAACACGGACCGAGTTGCCCTGCATCCGCGGAAAAGCTGGGATGGCTGTCGGTGGCTTCCAGCAGACGTTCTTTCCACCCATGGTGGATCTTGCCGACGGTCACCGGCTCGGGAAGGGTGGGCGACTCCAGGCCTGAGGTCTGGTCGGACGTGTCCTGCGGCAAGGGAAGCTCGAGACTTACGAATGGAGCCGTTGATCGATCTTGGTGGGCGGGATCGTCAGAGGTCTGCCGCGTCATACTCAATCGTCCAGTTCGCGGGCTCGTTGTCGATGGCTTCGCTCATGAGGGCGTCTGCCAGGTCTGTGGTCTGTGAAGACGCGGCAACGCCAGCTCTGGTCATCGAGATGATCGTTCGCTGGATGACGTTGAGGATCGAGATGACGACTTGACTCGGATTCTCGCTGTCCCACATGCGGACAAAGTTCGGGCTCGACGCGATCTGCTCCATGGTGCTGCGGTTCGCGTCGCCGAATCCCAAGACTGCGATCTTCGGATGAAGGTGGAAGGTCGGATCACGCAGTTCTGCGAGTGGGGTCTGCCAGTCGGGATCTTGCTTGTGGTAGGGCTGTCCGTCGGTGATGAAGAGGATCAGGGGTCGGCGTCCTGATGCTCCGAGTTGCGGCACATCTCGTGCGATGACTTTGCGAGCCAGCCGGAATGCGTCGGCGTAGTTGGTGGTACCGAACGCATTGACGCTCGGTAGCGGGTCGGGTGCTTCGCCAAGCGGTCGGATCGGGAAGACCTCGCTTGCTGTCGAGGAGAAGGTAATCATGCCCAGGCAGCACAGCTCGGCGACTTCCGGGTCGTTCTGGAGGCTGTAGATGACCTGCGGGAGCTTGGCGTTGAGCGCTGCGATCGGCGTATTTGTGGCTTGCTCGGGCGTCGCGTCAGGGTGCGGGCCCATGGACCCAGATGTATCAATGATGAACAGAAACGGACTGACGATGCTCTCGTCACCCTGGTAATGCGTCACGAGGATTCCCTTACTGGTTCGATGTTGGCGTCGGTGAAGCCGAGCGCACGGGCGAGCGGTACAAGCGACGACGGCGTGAGCGCGCCCGCAATGTTCGATGGGAGGCGGATAAGGAGCGTCCGCGCCGAAGGGCGGGCAGAGATCCGAGCGAGAGACGATGTCTGATGAGGGTCGTTCAGTGTCTGTCGACAGTAGTCCCGTACGACGTGGTTGAGGCTAGTGCTCGCCGGCAGTAGCGTGATCCGAATTCGAGCGGCGGGATGCGCGGTAAGGACTGCTTTGGCGAGATCCCGGGATCGTTGACGGATCGCATCCGACTGATTGGTGAGCAGGACAACTGCAACGACGTCGTTCAGTGGCGGCGTGATGCTTCCGGCTCGAACGGACTCGCGGAGCCCTAGCGACTGCAGAATCCGGTCAAGCGATGGCTCAACCGACGGTCTGATCGGAGAAGGCTGATCGCCCGCTCCTGGGGCTGGGGGAACCAGGGGCTCGAATGCCTCGGCCCATGAGGTTGGCACCGTGGCGGGCGCGAAGGTGTGTCGAGACCAGTCTTCGACGGTGCGTCCGAGGACATGGTCGCTGACTGTGAGCTTCGGCGTATGGTCGCGAAGGGTGCAGCCGGGTAGCTTCGCATTCGCCAATGCGACGAAGCGCTGGACGGCACCGTAGGTCGGAGCGAGGACCGTCCAGTCGGCGCTGTCATGAGACGCGTGAGCGTAGAGGCAGCCTGATTCGGCGCAGAGGCGCTTGACTTCTTCCCCGGCGCGGCCAATCAAGATCCCGTTCTGTCGCGCGTCGGGCACGGTCATGGTGATCCCGAGCAGTGCCCGTACGTCATCCAGGACGGTGCGGATGACGTGGGAATCACGGGCGGCGATGTAGAGGCGCTGATCGTCGTTGACGACCATGCAGCTGAACACCCCGTCGATAGCGCCGAGCTGCTGGATGTAGGCGCCCTTCGGGCCGATGACGGCCCCGATCTGCTTCGACGAGAGCGGCACCGATGCCACCGGGTATCGGGCGACCTCATGGAAGGCCGAGAGTCCGCGTCGTGCTTCTTCGGGCGTCTCCCACTCAAAATGCACGGTCGCCGGTGGCGATGAGTGGACTCGTCCTCCGCAAAGCCGGTGAAGTGCGGATCGTTGGAACCTGAAGAGACCGGGCTCGGCGAACATGTGCAGCCAGGCATCGGGAACGAGTCCGGACGCTTGATGGCTGGCCTCCGCGCTTGGTGGCGAGGCGGTCGCAACTAGTGGTAGGTGAACGGTCTGTTCGCCAGGGTTCCCGGGCTCGAGGGTCGCGTTCACCCGCAGATACGACCGAAGATAGAACTCCCATACTCGATGCTGCCAGGAGCGATCAGCGTCGAGTTGGAGTAGGCGCTCACGCAGGTCGGAAGCGATGGGCCGACGGGGGGTTACGAAGAAGGCCCCCGGTTCATCCGCAGGTTCAACGAGCTTGAGGTGTTTCGGGTTGGTCGTTGCAAACGCTCGTAGCTGTTCGCTAGCCGTGCCGATCGTGGGATAGAGCCGTGCTCGCGTGTTCCAGCTCAGCCGTAGGCCTACAGACTGCCCGACCGCATCGAGCGTGCCGTCGTGTGGAGTGCCGGGCTGGACTCGGACTGAGAATCTTTGGCGTACCCCGCTTGTCTCGTCACGCGCAAGTAGCTCGACCGCGGCGAAGCCGTGATGGTTCGGAACCTCGACCAGCGTCGCGTTCCAGAGCGGCCGCGGGTCTACGCCTGCGCTTCCGGCAGGCGGCGATGCTTGCCTACTCCGGGCCTTGTCGAGGTGGCGACTGAGTGCCGGGATGAGCGTGACGCCGGTGGTTCCGTACGCGGTCGGTACGACTTCGACGTGGATCCGCGCGCCTGGCCCGAGGTCTTCTGCGACCTGCTGGTGGAAGCTATCCAAAGCGATGGGCGGATTGCCGGTGCCGAACTTGCCGCGGCAAAGGAAGAACCGCCCGCGACCATCGGTGCGTTCGAGGACGCGGAGCTTGCGACGCTGAACTTCCAGCGTCTCGCCGACGACGACTTCGACAGACGCACCGAACGCGAGATCGGGGTGAGAAGCGGGGTCAGGCTCTGGCTCAGCTTGCTCGACGGCGAGCGGTTCGAGTTCGACAGCCGTACCGCGCGGCGTCACGTAGTACCCGATACAGCGGAAGACACCCGACCGGGTGACCCGTTGCCCTGCGGAGACCAACTCAACAGCGCTTCGGTCATCGTGGCTTGTTGAGTCGTCCAGGACGTTGATCGTTCGTGCTGTGGGGAGCGGCTCGTCGTCGTTGACCTCGAGGCCGAGCGCGCGGCCGCTCGTGTCGTCGCGGTCGTCGTCATCGAGTTCGACTACCTGGACGCGTTCGATCTCCTCTTGGTCCTCGATCGGTGCAAGATTCCCGATCGGCCACGAGGTGGTCTCGTCTCCGTCGGGCGGCTCCGCGGCGATGGGATACGCGAACTGCGGGTAAACCCTGACCGCGATTCGCTGTGCTGCCGTATCGACGTTGACGTCGACCGTCGACCCGACCGGGTAATCACGGATCACCGACTGGGTATGGTCGTAGTCGCTCGGGAGGAGCGTACGTGGAGCGCAGTGCTCGGCGCAAAGCAGGAGGAGGTCGGTGGCATCGAGCGCGGGATCTGCCGCCCAGGGTGTGACCTCTACGACGTTGCGTATTTCAGGTTCGTCAGTAAACCCGGTTTGCCGGGTCAGGGCGAGCAGCTCCCGCGGTGGCTGCGGGAGTCGGCAGAGCCCGCTGATCGATGCGGGCGGGTCGTCGGGGCGTGCCACGGACGTGTAACTGGCCTCGTCGCTCGTGCGGTAGAGCATGTCGACGAAGGCGCGGCTGATCACCGCCCGAGCGCGGGGGGCGAGCTTGGGCTCGAGGAATCGCTTGACCTCCTCCTTCATGGCTGGGGAGAGGCCTTCGAGGTCTTGTCGGCGTAGCTCGGCCAGCTTGAGGAGCACGTCGTGGTTGAGCCACCAGCGGCGGGCCCACGTTTCGCGGGCCGGTGACGGCTCCCACGGCCGTCGGTCGGGGTCGGCTCGCTCCCACAGGCCGACGATGCGCAGCGCGAGATCGAGGTCGTCGCGACAACCGACGTGAAGCTGCTGCCACCGTTGGTCGGCGAGCACTCGCCATGCGCCCGGCCAGTCGTGGTCAAACAGCGGCAGGTTGCGCAGGTCGACGTCTTCGAAGCCCTGGGGCTTCTGTGCTTCCAGGAGGCTGAGTGCGGTAAGGACCTCGGGGAGGCAGGCGAGCTGATCGGCGAACATCGCCGCGATCGCGAAGCCCGCTGAGTGCTGTCCGAAGCGTTCGAGTTCCTTCCCGAAGGAGGTGAGGTGGCCTTCTGCATCCACTGCACCGTTGGCCTCCAGGGCGTGGCTGGCGCGTTCGAGCTCTTGGGTGAAGATGTCGGCGGCCCGCTCGGCACTGGCGTCGAGTTGCCCGAACTTGTGCGCGGCAGGCCACTTGAAGCCCGAGACGGCGACATCGTCGATGCCTGCGGCCTTCGCCTTCATTACGAGCTGCTCGAGGTTGTCGCGCGTCGACCCTGGAGGCGTGTCACGGGGAAGCTCATCGAACTGTGCGCGGCTGTAGAGCGGGAACACCCAGCCGGGTGCGTCCCGACCGACCCGTCCCCAGCGCTGACGCACCCCGGCTTGGCTGTGCAAGGTCGTCGGGACGGACTTCGATGCCAGGACCGGGTCCCAGTCGCCCTGGGTGGTAAGCCCGGTGTCGACGACGAAGCGCACGCCAGAGACGGTCAGCGAGGTCTCAGCAAGGTTCGTGGAGACGACGATCTTGCGCTTCGCACCCCGTGGCCTCGACTCCAGTGCCGCTTCCTTCTGCTCGGTGGGCGCCGATTGGATCAGCGCGTAGACGTCGGCGTGCTCGCGGTCTACGCCTTGCTCGATGCGCGTGACGGCGCTCTCGATAAGTCGGTTGTTCGGCAGGAACGCGAGGATGTCGCCGTAGATCGCGCGATCGTCAAGCGCATTGGCAAGTCGGACGACATGGTCCGCGAGATCCTTGACCATCTGATCCAAGACCGGCCGGGGAACCGGTTTCAGCGGCTCCGGCCATCGGTCTGGTGGCTGCGGCAGACGCAGATCGAGAAGCTGTCGTGTGATTGCCCGCAGGGTCTCTGGGTCGGAGTCCTCGTCCGATGAATCGTCTGATAGATCACCGTCTGATACAGCGACATCCGTGTCCGGAATCGTCTCCCCATCGGGCCAGTGGCCTTCGAAGTGCAGCCACTCCTCGGGATCGGTGGTGAGCTTGTGCGGCAGGTTGCCGTTCTCGTCGCGCTCGCATCCGCATTCAAGCGGGCCATCTGTCACGGGAAACAGCGGCGCGCCGTACCCAAATGCTTTCTTCGCCGGGACATCGAAGCATTCGACGCGGTCCGGTCCTCCGAAGTAGTCCTCGTAGAACGGAACGTCGAAGGTGGCCGAGGTGACGATGACGCGTAGGTGCGGGTAGCGGTCGATCTCGCGCCGCAGGTACCCCATGATGAAGTCGATGTTCGTGCTGCGCTCGTGAGCTTCATCGACGACGACGGTGCCGATCTTGTTGAGGCGTCCTTCGCGCAGCCAATTGATCATCGTGCCGTCGGTCACGTAGACGAGCTGGGTTGCCGGATCGTGTCGAGCGTCGCCCTTGACTTGGTAGCCGACCGGGTAGCCCGGTCCGATGTGCCGGGTGCAGTCCGACACGCGGCACGCTTCGGACTTCGGTCCCGGGTGGTCACCGACATGCTCCCGATCGCAATGCTCCGGATCCGTGCAGGTTTCGCCTGCGGGAGCGAGCGGGTCATCGACGTGCGACTTGGGGTTAAACGACCCGTGTTCGCTGCACTCCATGAGCGGACAGCCCATGACCAGCCGTTCACCGACGTAGCGGGCGACCCCGACCGTGGCTTGCACCCGTGGCTCGGTGACCACGATAGGCCCGTGCTCGGTGAAGCTGAAGTCCACTCCGTCAGGCGGACTGAGGAGCCGAAACGGAAAGAACGTGGACTTGCCCGTTCCGGTTCCGGCTTTGAGGATCAGCACCCGCTTTTGCGGGTTGGCCATCTTCTTGTAGATCTCGCGGACATGATCGTCGGTCATGCCAAACTTCGAGAACGGAATCGGCGCGGCCTTGGGGACGGGGCGATGCACCGTAGGGAGCGGACCGAGACCACCCAGCGGGCCCATCGGGTTCTCGCGGTCGGCAACCTCGCCGATCGTCTTGAGGTCGATGTACGCGACGGCGAGACCTGAGATCTCCTGCCGGTGTAGCCGACGGTGGCGGGGGCAACGGTCGGTGCGGCTACCGCCGCGGCCGAGGACGCCCTGAGCCCACGCCTCGTTGTACTCGAACTGCTCGTCCGCATCGGACTGCCGTGCGTCGGGATCGTTCCAGCCAAGTCGTCGTTCGCGGAGGCAGTCCTTGCAGCGAACCTCGCGAACGGTGGCCGTCAGTGCTGCGTCTGGACTGCCCATGGCTTCCCCTCTTCGAACGTCGACTGCTGCGCGTACCCTGCGACAGTCCGTGCTTCTGCGCCCGGGGGCTGGCGGCGGAAGTACATCGGGACAACGGCAAGGCTCTGCGGACTACGGCGTAGGTGCTCGACTACGGCACGGTAGAAGCCGACCACGGCGGTGTCGAGTCCGGTTTGGTACAGGTAGATCAGCGTTGGCTCCCGCTCGCATAGCCGTTCGAGCTGCGTGCGCGTCATGTCGTATGCGATGCGGTCGGTGTCGCCGGCAGGTCGCGGTCGAGAGATGTCGGTGTTGCGCAGCCACGCGCCGTCGACCTCGACGTCCATCTCCGTGTGGCGGATCGAGAGCATCGCGAAGCGATACGTCCGCCAGCCTTGCGATAGCTGATCGGTCAACCGCAGACTCCGCAACGGAAACTGGATGCCGGTCGATCCGTCGCGGTACCGCACAGGAACGTCGCACGCCGCGACGTTATTCGCCGGACCGCTCTGAGCATCGACGAACTCGCGCAAGGTGTCGGTCAGGACACGGTTCGACACGCCGCTGGGCAGCAACGCTGCGTCAGGAACCTGGTTCACCGCGTCCTTGAGCTGCTGGCGAAACCGCTCCGCGACGGCTCTGGTTCCCCGCATCTGTCGGCCTTGGGCGTCGGGTGGCGCGTCCCAGGTACGAGCTGGCTCGGCGACCGCCGTGCCGATGGTCGGCGGTGGCGGTGTCGGACCCCTGCCAAACGCGGTCCGAACTTCGACCGCGACGTCGCCCGCAGCGATCCATGCTTGCGCCGTCGATGCAGCTTCTGGCGTCAGCGCATCCGAGGAGCCATCGACTACTGCATGGCTGGTCCGGTCGACCATGGGAATCTCGATCGCCTCGCTACCGGCTGAGGCGAGGTTGTGGCGCGCGATTTCCTCGAGCTGACTCGAGAGCGCTTCGTACCGGATGATGTCAACGCGGTCGCCTGCGACAGCTTTGCGAATTCGTCGCTGCGCGCCGCCGATGTCAGCGATCAACTCGGCTACGCCGTCCTCGCCGGGGGTCATCCGCACCAGGAAGGCTCGCTCGATGCTCATGCGCGTGAGATCCTGGCGTCGAGAAGCTTGCGCTCGATGACTTGGTCCAGCTCCGCCAGTCGGTCTGGACACCGCAGCAGGAAGCACCTCTCCGACGGCAAGCGTTCTGACGTCGTTC
>JADKLW010000666.1_pt2 | contig 10312 bp, 6 predicted proteins | sample 8641881 | NCBI WGS metagenome assembly JADKLW01 (sample SAMN16272185, study PRJNA661076) | feces metagenome | isolation source: fecal sample from diarrhoea affected cattle B | host: Bos taurus | place: South Africa: Lokaleng Village, Mahikeng | collected 2019-09
CCTTCGCTACGACCTTCACGGCGGCCTTCATAACCGCCTTCGCGGTCACCGGAAGGCTTGCGCTTTACATAAGGCTTGCCGCCGTCTTCGGATTTTTTGCCATAAGGCTTCTTGCCGCCAAAATCGCGTCCGCCAGATTCGCCGCCCGGTTTGCGGTCCCCGAATTTCTTGGAGCCAAATTTCTTGTCACCGAATTTCTTGCCACCGAACTTCTTGCTGGCGTTGCTGTAATCGCGGCCTTCACCGCCAAAACCGCTACCGGCATTGTCGCGGCGTCCGCCTTTGCGATTACGCTTGGCTTCATCGCGCGGCTTGCCTTCAAACTGGGTGATCGTGATGTCATCCGTATCATCGCCGCCCGTCTCGCGCTTTTCCGCAATAGCGGCGGTGAACTTGTCCACCACGCGGCGCGGGATTTCGAACAATGTATCGTCGCCATTGATCCGGATCGCACCGATTTCATTCTTGGTAATATGACCCCGGCGGCACAGCACCGGCAGGATCCAGCGGGCATCGGCGCGCTGGTTATGGCCAACATCCATTTTGAACCAGACTGTATCTTCAAAGCCGGGACGCGGGCCATCGGCGGAAGGCTGAGACTGCGTTCCGCGGTCCAGCATCTGTTCCGGCGCAGGCATTTTTGCGCGGTGCGACTGGACCAGCATCGCGGCAATTTCTTCCGGCGATTTCTCGGCCATCAGGCGCTTTGCGAGTTCCATATCATCTTCGTCAATCTCGACCGGCTGCAACAATGTCTCGATCAAACGCTCGGCATCATTTTTCCGGATATCGGCGCGGGTCGGCGCATCCATCCACTCCGCGTTGATCTTTGCTCCGCGCAGCATGGATTCAACCCGCTTGCGGCGCTGGTAAGGCACGATGATAACCGCCGTTCCCTTTTTACCGGCACGGCCCGTCCGTCCGGAACGGTGCTGTAAAGTCTCTGCATCGCGTGGGATTTCGACGTGGATCACCAGGCTAAGCGTCGGCAGGTCAAGCCCGCGCGCCGCGACATCGGTTGCCACACAGACACGCGCGCGTTTGCTCCGCAATGCCTGCATTGCCTGATTACGCTCGCTTTGTGTATGCTCGCCCGACAGCGCAACCGCACTGAAACCGCGATCTACCAGACTGGCGTGGAGACGGCGCACCGCTTCACGCGTGCCGCAGAACAGCATGGCCGATTCCGCTTCGTGGAAACGCAGCAGATTGACCACCGCATTTTCGGTATCTGCAGGAGCGACTGTAATTGCCTGATAGGCAATATCGCCGTGACCGCGATCTTCGCCAACGGTAGAGATTCGCAGCGCATCATTCTGGTAACGCTTGGCCAGAGCAACAATCGGCTTTGGCATGGTTGCGGAGAAAAGCAGCGTCTGGCGCTCTTCGCTCGTCGCGTCCAATATTTCTTCCAGATCTTCACGGAAGCCCATGTCGAGCATTTCATCCGCTTCGTCGAGCACCACAGCGCGCAGCTTGCCAAGGTCCAGCGCGCCGCGTTCCAGATGGTCGCGCAAACGGCCGGGCGTGCCGACAATCACATGCGCGCCGTGCCGTAAAGTCCGCCGTTCTTTTGATGCATCCATACCGCCGACACAGGTCGCAATCTGCGCGCCCGCCGGGCGATAGAGCCATGTAAGCTCACGACTGACCTGCAAGGCCAGTTCACGGGTTGGTGCAATGACCAAAGCCAAAGGTTCAACCAGAAACGGAAAGCGCCCGTTGTCATCCAGTAGCTTCGGTGCCATAGCCAGACCGAAAGCCACGGTCTTTCCCGAGCCGGTTTGCGCCGACACGATAAGATCCCGGCCTGTCGTCTCAGGATCAAGCACAGCAGCCTGAACCGCTGTGGGTTTGTCATATTCGTGTTCGGTGAGCGCTTCGGCAAGAAGCGGGGGGAGTGTAGAAAAAGGCATGAAAATCCATTCCGTGGCAAAAGTTTAAAAGCCGCGCGGAAATGCCAATACCTGCGGTCTGTGATAATATATCGTTTATCTATAGAGTTTGCGCGGCGGCCCAACCACTAGCCCAAGCCCATTGAAAGTTATAGCCACCGAGCCATCCGGTAACATCAACCGCTTCGCCAATAGCATATAAACCCGGCATTTGCCTAGCTTCCATATTTTTGGACGATAGTTCGGCTGTGCTGATCCCGCCTGCGGTGACTTCAGCCTTGGCATAACCTTCTGTTCCGTTGGGCATAAAGCGCCAGCCGGATAATTTCCGCGCGACCTCTTCGAGCTTGCGATCGGACATATTGCCGAGATCTCCGGTGAGCATGATTCGCTCCAGCAGGGTTTCCGCAAGGCGCGTGGGCAGCCGTTCGTTCATCGCTTTGCCGAGCGATTGACGGGGCTGCTCGCGCTTCAATTCTGTCAGCCAGTCCGGCTTTGCATCGGGCAGGAAATTGATGCTGACCGGCTCACCATGCCGCCAATAAGATGAGATTTGCAATATCGCCGGGCCGGATAGTCCTTTGTGCGTGAACAGCGCCGCCTCGCGAAACGCCGTCTTGCCGCAGCTTGCAATGACAGGCGCGGATACGCCAGAGAGCGAGCGGAACAAGGTTTCCTCCCCGCCAAGGGTGAGCGGAACCAGCGCCGGGCGCGGCTCAACCACCTTCAACCCGAATTGCCGTGCAATGTCATAGGCAAAGCCGGTCGCGCCCATTTTCGGGATAGACGGCCCGCCGGTTGCAATGACCAGCGACGGCGCCGATGCGCTCTTGCCGCCATATTCGACATGATATTGCGCGTCTCTATGGCTGATGTCGGTGATGGAGTGCCCCAGCGACAGGGTGACAGCATCATCCGGACATTCATCCAGCAACATCGCCACGATCTGCTTTGCCGAGCCGTCGCAAAATAGCTGGCCCAGCGTTTTTTCATGCCAAGCGATGCCGTGCCGGTTGACCAGAGCGATAAAATCCTGCGCCGAATAGCGGCTAAGCGCGGACTTGGCGAAATGCTTGTTAGCGGAAAGATAGCGGTCAGCCGCCGTGTGGATATTGGTAAAATTGCACCGGCCACCGCCCGAAATCAGGATTTTCTTCCCCGGCTCTTCCGCATGGTCGATGAGCAACACCCGCCGCCCCCGCTGCCCCGCCACCGCCGCACACATCAACCCCGCACCGCCAGCGCCAAGAATGATGGCATCATATTGAATAGGGGTTTGGGTCATGTTCAAAGAGCCATCCTGCGCCAAAGCTAAAGGTTGGCAAAGTGATTTGTGGGAGGGGTGCGTTACGCGCTGCGTCTGGGACGCTTTATTGTTTTGGGGCCTTTAGCGTGATTTCGGGAATATTCAAGAAGCGTTTACACTTGAAACCGGTTTGGCGGCGCACCCAGCCCTTTATGCCGCCTGCCGTGTGCCCCGCACTAAACGTCCGGGCACTGCGCCGGTATGTTCGCCGTTGCGGTAGGTCACGACACCGGAAACAATCGTTGCGTCATATCCGTCGGCGAGCTGGCGTAACCGTTTTCCGCCAGCGGGAAGGTCCTGGACGACCGAGGGAATGTGGAGCTGTAGCGCGTCGAAATCGATGATATTGATATCTGCCTTGGCACCTATGGTCAGCCTGCCGCGGTCGTAAAGGCCGACCATATCGGCTGGCTCACTGGTCAGCGCTGCAATGGCCGTTTCAACAGGGATACGCTGCTCCTGCCTTGCTTCGGATGCCCAGCGTTTGAGGAAGAAAGTCGGGAAACTGGCGTCGCAGATCATGCCATAATGCGCTCCGCCATCGGCCAGCCCCATGACCGTGCCGGGATGCGACAACATGCCATGCACCGCGTCAAGATTGCCGTCACGGTAATTGGCGCCAGGTTGGTAGAGTATCGCCTTTCCATCCTGCTCCAACAGCAAGTCATAGGCATATTCTTCCGGCGTGATGCCGAGCGCTTCCGCGCGGTTGTCGATGCGGTCGGCCAGATCGGGTTCGTAATCCGGGCTCGTGCCCATCGGATAGGCGTAGCGGCACGCCTGCACGGTCTTCACCGATACCGGATTGCTGTCCTCTGGCTCCTCGGACAAAAGCTGTGCCCGGAACGCAGGATCACGCATGGCCGCGACCTTTTCTGCCAAGGGACGGTCGAGCAGTGGACGGAAACTCGGATGCAATGAAAAAGGATGGAAGCTCAGGTCCAGACCATAGAGCATCCCCACAGGCCGCGGAGCGACCTGTGCGCGTATCGGCAGGCCATCACTTCGCGCTTCGGCAAGCTTGTCCAGAGAGATGCGCCACCCGTCCGGATCGCCCGACGGCATCTGGAGCAGCGTATAGGAAAGCGGACGCCCCGATGCCTTGGCCAGCCGGCGCATCAGTTCAAACTCCTCTGCCGCATCGCCCGTGACGCGCGGGATCATCTGATACACGCCGTCGCCCGCGTCGCGCAGTCCGTCAGCCAGGGCAATCAGCTCATCCTCTTCCGAAAAGAGGCTGGGCGCCAACTCTCCCGCTTTGGTGCGGTGCATAAGGTTGCGGGACGTGGTCACGCCCAGCGCCCCGGCGTGGATGGCCTCTGTCGTTAATGCCCGCATTTGGGCGAGATCCTCGGCCGTGGGTGGTTCATGATCCGCAGCGCGCTCACCCATCACGAAAACGCGAAGAGCAGAATGGGGCAATTGCGCGGCAATATCGATGTCGAGTTCACGCGTTTCGAGCGTGTCCAGATATTCGGGAAATGTTTCCCAGTTCCACGGCAGTCCCTCGGTCATCACGATTTCGGGAACATCCTCTACCCCCTCCATCACCGCGACCAGCATATCGCGCTGATGGGGCTTGCAAGGCGCAAAGCCGACCCCGCAATTGCCCATGACGGCGGTTGTCACACCATGATTGGACGATGGCGCAAGGCGATTTTCCCAAAGCGCCTGCCCGTCATAATGGGTATGAACATCGACAAAGCCCGGCGTAACCATCCGGCCAGCCGCGTCGATTTCTTCCTCTCCGGAACCCGATATATCGCCAATAGCAGCGATGCGCCCGTCCTTGACCGCAATGTCCGCCACCACGCCCCGATTGCCTAGCCCGTCAAAAATCGTGCCGCCGCGAATCACCAGATCATAATCAGCCATTTCCACATCCTCTTATGCTTCCGGACCAGCTTGTTTCGCGGCCCGATTATTTTTTCTGTCCGACAATAGCAGGACTACAGCATAATGAATCTCATATTGTTGACAATTGACGGAGAGCCATCCAGCGTTGCGTAATGGCATTGGATCATACCGGCATTGCAGTGGCGCACACTGTAGCTGCTGAATTGCATGCACCGGCGGCCCGGCAGCAAGGGCGTCACTTAAATTGAGACGGGTCAGCGTTGACCGACCCAACCCGTCTCTCCTTCACATTATATTATCCCTGGCAATCGATCTGCAGGCTTGCATTGTCGTCCACGCGTTCTCCGCGCTCGTTATTGAGAACAAGTTTGGGGATCGAGAGGCTCTTGTCCGACACGTCCAGAGTGAAGGCCTCGGACACATATTGACCCGCTACCAGGCGGCGTTCGGGGCTTTGAAATGGGGCATCGACGCCAAGCTGGACGCTCATTTCGTTACCCGTCGATGATAGTTCGAAATAAAATTTTTCGCCATCAGGTGTCTGGCCGGGACCCTGGATTTCAATATCATAGACCCCGTCTTCCTTGTTAAACAGGCATGAAGTCGGGGTGAACTGATAGGCCCCCTGTGCGGTCTGCAATACACCGCTGTGCTCGCCAACGCTCGCGGCAGGTGCGGCGTCAGTGGCTGCCGCTTCGCCGTTTGCTGTTTTTTCCGATGAGCAGGCAGCGAGCGCCAGCAGACCGAGCGATAAGGACAGACCCCGCAGGGTCCGTGATACAATCTTTCCATTCATGTTTAATCTCCGTTAACTATGGATAGGACCATCCATCATGCTCGACCCGAAAGATACGCAGCGGGGCACCGCTTTGGGTGGTGTCGGCGCGTAGGTAAAAGGATGCGCGTTGTGGTTCGCCGAAATTGGTGAAATCGACGTGGATCGTGACCATGCCGCGCAGCATTGGTTGTTCGGAATCGGCAGCAATGCGGGTGACGCGACCGTCGAAATCCTGTGCGCCATATAAAGGATGCGCGCCGATCCGGCCTGAGCGGAACAGGGCGACGATGTCAGAAGTGAAATAGCTGCTCGCCATTTTGCCTTGCAGGGGGCTGGTTCCCTGACCACGGTCAGCGCGGGTCTGGGCATCATATAGTTTGCGAACCATTGCCGTTGCCTCGACCACCGTCGCATTGCTGGCGGAGGTCTTGGTCGGTGCGGCCTTCGGAGCTGATGCCGCACTCGGACGCCGTGCAGCGGTGCTGTCGTCAGGCATTATGAACCGCTGAGCGACCCATCCGGCCGTGGTCATCGCTGCATTGCGCATCAGGCACCAGCGCGGCGGCAGCGCTTTGACCTGGGCCGCGGTCAGCGCATTATATTGTGCCGGAGTGTGAAGCGGAACGCAGGTAATCTGCTCAAGCCCGCGCTCACTCGGCGAGAAGCTTCCGCTCACCAGATATTGCGTGCCTGGCCCCATCCGGACGTTGAGAACATCATTCTGCGCCACACCGGTCACGCGCCAGGCATCCGGTCCGTGCCCGTCAATCTGCGCCTGCGCCCCCGGCACCGCCAGCCCCAATGCCGCACATAGTATCGCGGCAACCTGCGCCGCCCTGCTTATTCTCAAAATCACATTCACCCCCTCGGTTGCCCGGACGGAATAGTCCTCCGCCGGAATTATCGAGCATCATCCTCGGCCGGGAAGGGTCACTATGTCAAGCGGCGAGCATGGCGGAAACGCGCATAGCGGTTCAGCAGGTCGTTGATGATCTGGTCTTGCGTGAAGCCGGAAACGTCGTGCGGCTGATCGCCCTCGGAACTGTGCGCCATGGCGCGAAAGTGGCGCTGTTCCCCGTCAGTTGGTCTGGGCCTTTCGAGCCACCTGAAGCTGGGCGAGAGGAAACTTCTAGAGCGAATCGTATAATAGAATTCGCCTCGCTCCCCGTGGGGAATCCTCAGGTCAAGGCGGTCGGCCCCTTCCGTTATCTCGGGCGAGAAGCCACTCTGGCGCATCTGGCCAGCGACCGCTTCCACCGCAGGTCTGGCGGTAGTGTCGATGAAACTCGCGATCTGGTCGGCGCTGAAATGCTGAATTAGCGAGGCCAGCCGCTGTTGCCAGCTGAGCACGGGATCGGTGGCAGCCGTCTCGGCACTCGAAAAATCTATCGTCGAACCTTCCTTTTCCATTTGCAGCGCGCGCAAAAGGCCAAAGCAGATGAAGATCATGATAACCGCAAAGGGCAAAGCGCTGGCGATAGCAGCCGTCTGAAGCGCCTGAAGACCGCCGGCAAGAAGCAGCACACCTGCAATCGCGCCAGCACAAACGGCCCAGAAAATACGCTGCCAGACCGGCGGATTTTCCGCAGCGCCCGATGTAATCGTGTCCATGACCAATGCGCCCGAATCTGCGGAGGTTACGAAAAAGGTAATTACCAGAAGCGTCGCGATAAAGGAGGTGACAGTAGTGAGTGGCAGCGCTGCCAGCGTCTCGAACAGAGCTACGGGAAGATTGGTGAGAGCGGTTTCGGCTATCGGCGCAACTCCGTTCATGTCGAGAGCGATTGCGGTGTTGCCGAACACGGTCATCCAAAGGAAGCTGAACAGCACCGGCACCAACAGCACGCCGCTGATAAACTCGCGGATCGTCCGGCCACGGGAAATCCGGGCAATGAACATACCCACGAATGGCGACCACGCAATCCACCAACCCCAGTAGAACAGGGTCCAGTCGCCAAGCCACGGGTTAGGCTCATAGGCATAGAGACGGAATGTGCGCTGGACGAGCGAATCCAGATAAGCACCTATATTCTGAAGATAGGCATCGAGCAGGAATATCGTCGGTCCGACGAACATGACGAAGCAGAGCAGAGTGACGGCAAGGATGATGTTGAGCTCTGACAAGCGCTTTACCCCCCTGTCGAGCCCCAGAAAGACCGACATCGTCGCGATAGCGGTAATGGCTGCGATCAAAAGCAATTGCGTATTTACCGAAACGGGAATGCCGAACAGATAGTCGAAACCTGCATTCACCTGAAGAACGCCGAGACCGAGCGAAGTCGCGACCCCGAACATAGTCCCTATGACTGCGAATATGTCGACGGCATGACCGATAGGGCCGTATATGCGTCGCCCGATCAGGGGATAGAGCGGGGAACGGAGCGCCAATGGCAACCCGCGACGAAACGAGAAATAGGCAAGCGCCAGCCCCACGACAATGTAGATCGCCCAGGCGTGGAGTCCCCAATGAAGGAATGTCAGAACCATCGCCTGCCGCGCAGCTTCGAACGTGCCGCCTTCCCCGATCGGAGGGGCGGCATAATGCTGGATTGGTTCCGCGACGCCAAAGAACACAAGCCCGATACCCATTCCGGCACTGAACAACATCGCAAACCATGAAATATAGCTGTAATCAGGCTCGCTCTCGTCAGGGCCCAGCTTTACGTCTCCGTGTGCGCTAAACATGAGATAGACGACAAAGACCAGAAATCCGGTGACTGCTGCAACGTAAAACCAGCCAAAATCCGCAACGATGAACGCCTGCACGCGCGAGAATATCACCGCCGCAGGTGCCGCAAAGACAGCGCCCATGATTGCAAAGAGCAGGATAAGACCGGCAGAGATGAAGAAGACAGGCGGATTGACCTGAATTCGCGCGCTGTTCTCCAGCGAGTCGGCTTCCTTCAGAACGGGATCGGACAATATATTTTCCTGCTAGCGTTTGCGCTTGTCTTTTGAACACTTTACGCGGCGTTCGGTTGCAATAAGCGCAAAATTCAGTCTTGCGAGCGGGGAAGCCGGTCGAGTTCTGAAGCCACCGGTGTGGTGCGCGGCAGGATCTGATAGGGCCGTTGCAACTCGGTCGGCACCGGCTCCCGGCGAATCTGCCGCCAAAGCGCGAAGATGAGCGTAAGCAAGGCACAAGCGCCGATGAACAGGAACAGACCTCCTGAGCCAGCCGCCATCATCACTCCGGCGCCTGCGGTGGGGCCGGCCGCTGCTCCGACCGAGTAGGTTAGCACCAGGCCGCCGCTCGCGCTGACGCGCTGCTTCGCGCTCAGATGATCGTTGGTATGCGCCACGCAGAGCGGGTAAAGGGCAAAGCTCAATCCGCCAAACAAAAGACCGAGGATCAGAAGCACGGGGCCAGAGCCTGTGACCCATGCCAGGCCGCCGCAAACCGCTGTGGTTCCCAGCAGGACAGCGACGATGACCGCTCGCCGGTCAAAGCGGTCGGACAGCCAGCCGACTGGCCATTGCAGCGCGACGCCGCCTGCGATCACCACGCTCATGAAAAGGGCTATGTCCGGCTTCTCCAATCCCAGGCGGCGGGTATATACCGCCCCCATGCCATAGAAGGCGCCGAGCATCAGGCCGATCATACCGCACCCCACTACACCCAGCGGCGAGGCCGCGTAGAGACGGCGGATCGAAAAGGGAGCCTGCTGCGACACGGCCGGTTCTTTCATGCGCGTGAGTGCGATGGGCAGAACGGATAGGGATATCAGCAGGGAAGCGGCTATGAATGGCGCTGCCGCTGGTCCGCCGAGGTTGAGAAGAAACTGCCCCAGCGCCTGCCCCGCATACAGGCAGATCATATAGGCGGCGAGGACCGAGCCACGGCTTCCAGATTCGGCTTGCTCGTTGAGCCAGCTTTCAAGACAGATGAAGACGGCGGCAACGCTAAGTCCGTCGATAAAGCGCAGCAAAGCCCAGAATGCCGTACCCTGATAAACCGAGTAGGCGAGCGTGGTTGCGGACAAAAGCGACACTGCGGCCGCAAAGGTGCGGATATGCCCCACGCGGCGGATAATCGGTGAAACACGCAAAGCGCCAAGAGTAAGACCGATAAAATAGGAAGTCGCGACAAGCCCGATAAGCCCGGCCCGCGTTCCTGCACTTTCCAGCCGGAAACTGACCAGCGTCGATATAACACCATTGCCAGCCATCAACATAAAAATGGCCAGGAGCATGCTGCGAGTGGCAATGAATGAACTAAGCATTGTTACTGGATACTCCTCACGCGCTTCGTTCCCTGTGCGACATCGGCAGCTCCTGAATATAGGATTGGCATCGGATTGCTCCCGGTTCCTGCCTCACATTATGCGCGCATAGTTTCAAAAGCCAAGGGGGTTATGCCGTCCGGATATGAGCATCCCCGTCGTTCAGCTATCAGAAATACACCGGAAGTCTGATTACAGGCGCAGGGTGTTCCGCAAGCGCGAATTGATCTGCCTTGGGTATAGCTGACCGGGC
>JADKLW010000816.1_pt1 | contig 10287 bp, 4 predicted proteins | sample 8641881 | NCBI WGS metagenome assembly JADKLW01 (sample SAMN16272185, study PRJNA661076) | feces metagenome | isolation source: fecal sample from diarrhoea affected cattle B | host: Bos taurus | place: South Africa: Lokaleng Village, Mahikeng | collected 2019-09
ATACGATCGTGGGAGCAATAGGTAGGGGTATCAGTGTGGCTGTTGCCCTCTATGCCGTGGCGATCATCGTGGTAGCCCTGATCCCGTTGCCGGAAGGTCATTTCTTTCTGAACCCCGAAACGGGTCATATGTCTGTCTCCTGGGGTATCCTGATCATCGGGGTCACAGCCATCCTCTACACCGTTGCAGGGGGCCTGATGGCCGTGTTGATGATCGATGTGGTGCAGTTTTTCCTGCTGATGCTCCTGGTGTTGCTGATTATCCCCTTCTCTATACAGGAGGTGGGAGGATTTGGCACATTCGTGGAGAAAGCTCCAGAAGGATTCTTTCATGTTTTCAGTGGTGAATACTCCTTTATCTGGTTGCTACTCTGGCTGTTTCTCAACTTCTTTCTCAACGGGGGGGACTGGCCTTTCGTGCAGCGATTTATCAGTGTTCCCAAGCCAAAGGATAGTAAAAAGGCTGCATACCTGATGGCCATACTCTATATTGTCACACCCGCCGTCTGGATGTTGCCGGCGATGATCTACCGGGTTATTAACCCCGATGCCAATCCAGAGCAGGCATATATCCTGATGAGCCAGCAGGTGCTTCCTGCCGGTCTCCTGGGATTGATGATCGCTGCCATGATTGCCGCCACATCGAGCATGATTGATTCCATGCTGAATGTCTTCGCATCTGTTTTCACCAATGATATTTATCGACCCCTCTATCCGCAGTCGTCAGAAAAGAAGCTGATCAGGGTGGGACGCATCTTTACCATCCTATATGGTATCTTTATCATCGGCCTGGCCATCTCGATTCCCTACCTGGGAGGAGCAGAGCGGGTGGTGGTCACTCTTATCTCGCTGTTGATCGGTCCTTTGGCCATACCCTCTATCTGGGGACTTTTTTCCAGGAAGATCAACAAGAGGGCTATCTGGCTTTCGTTGGGTATTACCTATGCCATCGGGGTCATCCTGAAGTTTGAGTTTATCCTTCATTTGTTCAATTACCTGCCTTATGGAGAGTCATTTGTGGCAATGATTCAATCGAATGCGGAGCTGACCGATGCCGTTGTAGGGATGGTGATTCCGGTACTGATCCTGATTGTCATTGAGCTCATGGGACGGAAGAGAGATGAGGATGACGGCTGGAAGAACCTGGTCGGCTATATGAAGCAGCACCCGATAGAAGATAAGGAGAGGGGTGCTTCCAATTCCACCTTGCTTCTCACCATGAAGATACTTGTGTATGCCTGTACATTCCTGGGACTGGCCGTGGGATGGATAGCCTTCACTTCTGATGAGGGAAGAGCCATCCTGCTGTTGTTCACCTCTCTCTTATTGATTGGGCCGGTCATCTATTTTTTCTATGTGTTTATCAACGGCCTGAAGAGAAAATAAAATTCATTCAAACCAAATATTATGACAGACAAACAGATGAAAATCCATTTACTCATTCTTTTATTTGCATTGTTTTGCCTGGACGGGTACGCCCAAAAAGATACCCTCTCCTTCCTGCATATCACCGACTCCCATGTGATGTTCAACCTGGAAAACTATAACAAGGATATTGTGCATCACCGGGAATATACCAGGGACTATAAGGAGGCCAACAATCGTTTCCGGCAGTTTATGGAATCGACTCCCCTGCAGACAGGAGCCGATATGATCATAGCCACGGGCGACATGATTGATTTCTACGATGCTGAAACTGCCGGAGGGAATGTGCTGGCCTACCAGATAGAACAGTTTGCCCGTTTTCTGGGTCAGTTTGATTATCCGCTATACATGACCTTGGGCAATCATGATGTCTTCTCTTACAACTGGGGTAAAGGCCGGGTGGTTCCAAACCAGCTCAAGACGGGAGCAGCCAGGGCTTCCTGGATCAGAACCTTCGACTGCTTCCGCGACGGCACCTATTATAGTCGTATCTATCAGATTGGAGAGACCACCTATCGATTGATTTTTCTCGACAACGCTTACTATCAGTTCAAGAAAGCAGAGAATGTGGTGAATCCCTATATAGATAAGCCGCAATTGCATTGGCTTAAAGCTGAATTGAACGCCTCTCAGGAGGATGTGGAGATTATTCTGATGCATGTGCCTTTTACCGAACAATCTGCCTTTCCGGAATCAAACAATGAGTTGTACGCTGCCCTGACAGCGGTTCCTTCTGTGCGCCTTATCCTGGCCGGTCACTACCACAAGGGTGCGATCATGCCATTTCCAGTTGCAGAGGGCAATGAGATGATACAGGTGGGCACCGATGCACTGGTGGCTGGTGCGGAAAAATGGAGGCTGATCCGTTTGACCGAAAAGGAGATTCTGGTCTCTTCAATGGGTACCAAGGAGAGTGAACGCACAATTTCAGTAAAATAGAATGATTATGATTTAAGAAATTAATTTCTTAGAAGAACCTCCTGCTGTTGTTCAACTCTCTGTTTTGATTGGGCCGGTCAACTATTTTCCTACGTGTTATCAATAACCTGTAGAGAAAATATAGCTCATTCAAATCAAATATTATGACAGACAAACAGATGAAAATCCATTTACTCATTCTTATATTTGCATTGTTTTGCCTGGACGGGTACGCCCAAAGAGATACCCTCTCCTTCCTGCATATCACCGACTCCCATATGATGTTCAACCTGGAGAACTATAACAAGGATATTGTGCTTCATCGTGAATACACTAAAGACTTTAAGGAGGGTAACAACCGTTTCCGGCAATTTATGGAAACGACTCCCCTGCAGACAGGAGCCGATATGATCATAGTTACGGGCGATATGATTGATTTCTACGATGCAGAAACTGCCGGAGGTGATGCGCTGGCTTACCAGATAGAACAGTTTGCCCGTTTTCTGGGTCAGTTTGATTATCCGCTATACATGACCTTGGGCAATCATGATGTCTTCTCTTACAACTGGGGTAAAGGCCGGGTGGTTCCAAACCAGCTCAAGACGGGAGCAGCCAGGGCTTCCTGGATCAGAACCTTCGACTGCTTCCGCGACGGCACCTATTATAGTCGTATCTATCAGATTGGAGAGACCACCTATCGATTGATTTTTCTCGACAACGCTTACTATCAGTTCAAGAAAGCAGAGAATGTGGTGAATCCCTATATAGATAAGCCGCAATTGCATTGGCTTAAAGCTGAATTGAACGCCTCTCAGGAGGATGTGGAGATTATTCTGATGCATGTGCCTTTTACCGAACAATCTGCCTTGCCGGAATCAAACAATGAGTTGTATGCTGCCCTGACATCGGTTCCTTCTGTGCGACTCATCCTGGCCGGTCACTACCACAAAGGAACTGTCATGGAGTTTCCCGTTTCTGGTGATAACAAGATAACACAGGTAGGTACCGATGCTCTTGTGGGTGGATCGGAGAATTGGCGTCTGATACGTTTAACAGAAGAAGAGATCCAGGTCTCTTTGATTGGGAGAGAGGAAGACGAAGTAAAAATTTCATCAAATATAAATGATTATGATACAAGAAATTAATTTCATAGAAGAGGTAGGAAAGAGAGTTCCTGTAAGAGCAAAAGTTGACATATTGATTGTGGGCGGAGGTCCTGCCGGCATCATTGCAGCCATGGCCGCTGCAGAGGATGGGTTGACGGTAGCATTGATAGAAAACCGCAGCTTCCTGGGTGGCAACATGACCATCGGACTGCCAATATTGGGTTTCCTGGGGCAGAAAAAGAACCAGATAATAAAGGGACTACCCCAGAAGTTTATCGACCGGCTTGCAGAGCGTGATGCAGCCAGCGAACACCGTCCCTGCCCGCTACACATGAGCATCACACTGGTGGAGCCGGAGGCAGTGAAAGCCGTTGCATTCGATATGCTCAGGGAGAAGGGAGTGGAGTTGTATCTCTATACCTCCTTTGCTGATGTGATCATGGAAAAGAATCAGCTGAAAGGGGTGATCATCGAAAGCAAATCAGGTAGGGAGGCGATCCTCGCCAAAACGGTGATCGATTGTACCGGCGATGCCGATGTGGCTTACCGTGCCGGCGTACCCTGTGAACAGGGTAACGAGCAGGGTGGCGTGCAGCCACCGACCCTTATGTTCAGCATGGCGAACGTGGATACGGAGAAGTTGCGCATGAGCATTGCTCAGGAGCCCCGCACCTACCTGACCGATTTCATCCCCAACGACTATTTCGGTCAGAACAGGCAGTTCATCGTGGTGGGCCTGAGAAGCCTGATTCAGAAAGCCAGAGAGGATGGTTACCGCCTTCCAACGGACAGAACCATCGTGATTACCGGACTGAAACAGGGAGAAGCATGGATCAACATGACTCGGGTGAATGGTGTAGATGGAACCGATCCGGCCAGCCTTACCGAAGGTGAGTACCAGGCCAGAAAACAGATCGAGGATATCATCCAATACCTGAATGCCTATGTGCCGGGTTTTGAAGATGCTTTTCTTGCGAGAACAGCTCCTTTCCTGGGTATCAGGGAGACCCGTCGAATCGTGGGGGCATATGTGATGACCCGTGAGGATATCCTGAGCTGCCGCAAGTTTGACGATGGCATCGCGGTTGCCAGTTACCCCCTCGATATCCATCATCCGGTGGGAGGTGACTGCACCCTGGAGTGGAGCGGCGACTGCTATGATATCCCCTATCGTTCCCTGTTGCCCCTGAATGTGGAAAATCTGTTGGTGGCAGGAAGAAGTATCTCTACCACACATGAGGCTATGTCCGCTATCAGGGTGATGGCCCCTTGCATGGCTATGGGTGAAGCAGCAGGAAGGGCAGCCAGGATGGCTGTTAAAGAGCGTATCCAGCCTTCACAGGTCAATGTGGAGAAGCTCCGGGAGGAACTGCTGACTGAGGGGGCATACCTGCGTGTCTGAGATGTCATTCTGAGAGAGGATTTTTCTCCCGAATCAAATACAATCCATTTGCCTGCAATAATTCGGTGATTGGCCACAGGTGTCCTGAGAAAAGGATACCTGTGACCCTTTTGTTTACTGCCAGAAAAACCGGAAATTGAATTTTCAATCGAAATCTCGTGTTAACATAACATCATTAAAGAAAAAAATCTTTAATTATAGATCCTCCATGCCCCTATTTTCGATTAACAAAAAATAACACAATATTTCACAATATTTTTTCGGATCTGTTTGATAAGTCAGCTAAAAGATATATTTTTGGGCCTTCATAAGTTCGTTTCATTTCGAATCGTAACATTTTTGTAATACTTTTTTGCAAGGATGTTTGGCGCGAAAGCAATATCAAATTAACATAATATTGCACTGGTTGTTTCGGAAGGGTTGGAAAGGGACGAGATGAATAAACTGCTTCTGCTTTTGTTCATTTGTGCAGAGGTAGTTACTATGAAACGCTTCATGCCCGATAATTCATTTTATATTTATTTTTAAATTATTTAATTCATATGCTATGATTGACTTGAATAAACGGAGTGGCTACATGATGGCTTTTTTTTCGCACAAGAAAATGTTGTCAGGCCTTCTGCTAATTTTTCTTACTGTTCCCGGTTTGCAGGCTTTCAGCCTGGACCAGGTGGACCAATCTCGGGACGGAAGGGTAACTCTGTCGGGAAAGGTCACCGACCACAACGGAGAACCCCTTCCCGGTGCGACGATTCAAATTAAAGGAAGTACCCGGGGGGTCATTGCCGATATGGATGGGAATTATGAATTTCCGGATTGTCCCGTAGGCGAGGTCCTGATGATCTCCTTTGTGGGGATGGAAACCATCGAACAGGAATACAAGGGGGAGCGGCGACTGGACTTTGTAATGGAGCAGCTCGCCGACGAGCTGGATGAGGTGACAGTGGTTGCCTTTGCAAGACAGAAGAAGGAGAGCGTGCTGGCATCCATCTCTACGGTGAAACCATCCGAATTGAAGGTTCCCTCCAGCAACCTGACAACGGCGCTGGCCGGAAGGGTCTCCGGTCTGATCTCCTATCAGCGAAGCGGAGAGCCGGGGCAGGATGATGCCAGCTTCTTCGTGCGGGGTGTGACCTCCTTCTCCTATGCTGCGGGGCCGCTCATTCTCATTGACGGTGTAGAGATGACCTCCAGCGATCTTTCGCGCCTGCAACCGGATGACATTGCCAGCTTTTCCATAATGAAGGATGCGACGGCTACGGCGCTCTATGGTGCCAGGGGTGCCAATGGGGTAATCCTGGTAACGACAAAAGAGGGTAAAGAAGGACCGGCAAGAATCTCTTTCCGGTATGAAACTTCATACTCCACCCCAACCCGAAAGGTTGAACTGGCAGATCCGGTTACCTACATGAAGCTCAACAATGAAGCTGTATCAACGCGTGATCCGTTGGCTATCATGCCCTATACCCGGCAGAAAATCGACATGACAGAGAGGGGTATCAACCCGCTGATCTATCCCGCGAACGACTGGTATTCACTTCTTTTCAAGGATTATGCCATGAACAGCAGGGCTAACTTCAACGTTAGCGGGGGAGGGAAAATTGCCCGTTACTATATCGCCGCCACCTATAACCAGGATAGTGGGGTGTTGAACGTGGATAAGCAGAACAACTTCAACAACAACATCGATTTGCGAAAGTATGAACTTCGCTCCAACGTGAATATCAATGTGACACCCACCACGGAAGCGGTTGTACGTCTCTATGGGAGGTTTGACGATTACACCGGCCCCATTGATGGAGGGTCGTCGCTTTATCAGAAGGTGATGCGATCAGACCCGGCACTCTTTCCCGCCTATTATCCCAAGACCGATCAAACGGCGCATGTGCAGCATATCATGTTTGGCAACTACGAAGGTGGGAATTATATCAATCCCTATGCCGACATGGTGAAAGGGTACAGGGATAACACCACGTCGGTCATGCAGGCACAATTCGAGATGAAACAGAACTTGGACTTCATCACCGAGGGACTTAACCTGCGTGGTTTGTTCACCACCAAACGAGTTTCTGAATTTGATGTAAGGAGAAACTATAATCCATTCTACTATAGCGTGACTGATTATGATCGTGTAAATAACACTTTCAACCTCTTCAAGATGAATCCTGATTCAGGTACCGAGTATCTTGGCTACTCTGAAGGGGGCAAGGATATCGCTGCTACCACATACACTGAGCTGGCGATGAACTACGACCGAACATTCAACAAGAAGCACGGGGTGAGCGGCTTGCTCGTCTCGGTGATGCGCAATTACATTGAAGCCAATGCCGGGAGTCTGATCCTTTCTCTGCCATCCCGTAACGTGGGCCTTTCCGGTCGTTTCACCTATAGTTATGACAGTCGCTATTTCACCGAGTTCAACTTCGGCTACAATGGATCTGAGCGATTCTCAATGAATGAACGTTTCGGATTCTTCCCATCGATCGGGGGTGCCTGGTATGTTTCCAATGAACCATTCTGGAAAGGAGGAATCACTGATGCGATCACCAAGTTGAAACTGAAGGGAACCTACGGTCTTGTGGGGAGCGATGCTATCGGAGCCAGGGATGACCGTTTCTTCTATCTATCGGAGGTAAACATGAACAATTCTTCGAAAGGGTATACCTTTGGTGAGGATTATGGGTATTCCCTGAATGGTATATCAATTTCACGGTACGCCAACGAGATGATCACCTGGGAGACCTCTTACAAAACCAATCTTGGCATGGAGATAGGCCTATTCAACGACCTGGAGATCATTGTGGATGTATACAATGAAGAGCGGAAGAACATCTTGATGAACCGATCCAGCATTCCCTCCACCATGGGATTGCAGTCCACACCTCAATCCAACGTGGGGGAAGCATCTGGAAAAGGGATCGATTTCTCCATCGATTACAACAAGGCGTTTAGAAATGGATGGTGGCTCACCGGCAGGGCTAACTTCACCTGGGCGAAAACAAGCTTCAAGGTGTATGATGAGATCGAAAACATTGATACACCCTGGTTGAGCAGGGTGGGACAACCCATCGGCCAGCAGTGGGGTTACATTGCCGAGCGTCTATTCATCGATGAATTTGATGTGCAAAATAGCCCCGTACAGACTTTTGGTGAGTATATGGGGGGCGACATCAAATACCGTGATATAAATAACGATGGACAGATCACCTCGCTTGACCAGGTTCCCATCGGTTATCCAACCAGTCCTGAAATCATTTACGGATTCGGCTTTTCCGCTGGAAACGATAAGCTTGATTTCTCTCTTTTCTTTCAGGGGTTGGCGCGGGAATCCTTCTGGATCGATGCCAACAGAACCCACCCCTTCGTGGACAACGATGGCACCGGCAGCGTGAACTCCAAGAATGCATTGCTCAAGGTCTATGCCGACAGTCACTGGTCAACGACCAATCAGGATCTTTATGCCCTTTGGCCTCGTCTTTCGAATCGCGTGATATCCAATAACACGCAGCGAAGCACCTGGTTCATGCGCGATGGCTCATTCCTCCGTCTCAAATCGGTGGAGGTGGGATATACCCTGCCCGAGAGCATGCTTAAGAGAATACACGTGAAGGATCTGAGACTCTACCTGAGTGGGACCAACCTGTTTAGCTTCAGTGGATTCAAGCTATGGGACCCTGAGATGGCTGGCAACGGGCTGGGTTATCCTATCCAAAAGGTGTACAATGTGGGAATTCAATTTTCGTTTTAATACAGCAAAGAGATGAAAAAAATGATCAATAGAGTTTTAATTTTAGTGGCAGCATTCGCTCTGTCATGCGCCGATTACCTCGATGTTGTACCGGACAATGTGGCAACGATCGATTACGCGTTCCGCGACAGGGAAAGTGCCGAGAAGTTCCTGTTCACCTGTTACTCCTACATGCCTGACATGGGGTATATCCGTGATCCGGCCATGATGGGAAGTGATGAGATATGGAGTCATGACATTGATCGCACCGATCACGTGGTCTCCAATACCTATTACCTGAAGCTGCCAGGTAGACAGAACGTGAACGATCCGTTACTCAATTTCTGGGATGGCCGTCAGGATGGGAAGAACCTGTTTGTCGGGATCAGGGATTGCAATATCTTCCTGGAGAATATTGGAAAGGTGGTTGGATTAACCCCCGATGAACGTGATACCTGGATCGCCGAGGTGAAATTCTTGAAGGCCTACTACCACTTCTTCCTGCTGAGGATGTATGGTCCGATACCCATCATCAGGGAAAACCTGCCGATCCATGCGGGGATCGAAGAGGTTCAGGTCTACAGGGAGCCGGTGGATGAGGTCGTTGAATACATCGTTCAGTTGCTCGATGAGGCTGCAGAGATGCTTCCCTTAGCGATTTCAGATAGGATCTCTCAACTAGGTCGTGTAACCAAGCCGGTCGCTCTCACTGTGAAGGCTGATCTGTTGGTGATGGCTGCTAGCCCCCTTTTCAATGGCAATACAACCTACAACAACTTCGTGGACTCAAGGGGTGTAAAACTGTTCAACACGGAATATGATCCTGAGAAATGGGGTGTAGCCATGGAGGCCTGTAAGGAGGCGATCGATGCCTCTCACGAGGCAAGCCATGCACTTTACACGTTCATGAATCTTTACTATGATCTTTCTGAGGAGACCTATCGGGTACTTACTTTAAGGAACGCTTTTGCAGAAAAGTGGAACCAGGAGGTGATCTGGGGCTATTCAAACGGTACCTTCAACGCGCTGCAGCGTCACTCATTGCCCTACTTCACCCATGAGCATATGATGTATATCATTACACTTCCTGACCTGGGGCCTTCCATACATATAGCGGAGCAGTTCTATTCTCAAAACGGTGTGCCTATCAGTGAGGATAAAAACTACAGTTATGAGAACAGGTACAATACTGCACCGGCGGGAGAAGATCAGAAGTACTATATTCAGGAGGGATTCGAAACAGCCATATTGAACCAGTACCGGGAACCAAGATATTACTCTTCCATTGCTTTCGACGGAGCAGTATGGTTTGGCAACGGTCGATACAAGGATGTTGGAAAAGGGAGTGGCGACGAAGTCTCCTGGGTGGTGAAAAACAAGATTGGTGACCCCAGTGGAAGAGCATCTGATTGGCGTTATTCCATTACCGGCATGTATGCAAGAAAGCTTGTAAACTATCAGACCACGGTGACCAACTCTTCAATCACCTACAATAGCATGGTTTTTCCCATCTACCGGCTGGCCGATCTCTACCTGCTTTATGCGGAAGCCCGCAACGAATATTCCGGCCCGGATGAGGAGGTCTATTTCTACCTGGACCAGGTCAGGCAGCGTGCCGGCCTCGATGGTGTGCTGGAGAGCTGGAGCCAACACTCCAGGTTCCCGACAAAACCGTCGACCCAGGATGGGCTCAGGGAGATCATCCGCCAG
>JADKLW010000817.1_pt1 | contig 10280 bp, 8 predicted proteins | sample 8641881 | NCBI WGS metagenome assembly JADKLW01 (sample SAMN16272185, study PRJNA661076) | feces metagenome | isolation source: fecal sample from diarrhoea affected cattle B | host: Bos taurus | place: South Africa: Lokaleng Village, Mahikeng | collected 2019-09
CCGGTGGCCGGCAAGTGGTCCGTCTGCAGTGGCTTGGCCCCGCAGAACCGGATAAGTCACAATCCTATTATGTATCCGTTGAACAGCTGCCTGTTAAACTGGATCCGGTTGCTACCGAGCAGATCGGGGCGCAGGTGCAAATCCTCTATAATATGCGTGCGCTGGTTGTTGTCGCTCCTCCGGGTGCAAAACCCGATGTGTCTGCGACCAAGGTAGAGCAGGTTTTTTACCAGCCGCCCACACCGCCCGGTGCAGCGGAGCAGCCCGAAATGCAGGACGGGGTGGCAATCACCTTAACCAACACGGGCCGTCGTCACGCCATGATGGCTAACTTTACCTGGCAACTGGTTGGCACGGACAAGGATGGCAAATGGCTTCGCGTCGATGTTTCACCCGAAGAACTGACCCGTGCCGTGGGCACAGGCTATGTTCCCGCTCAGGGTGAACGCATTTTCCGCCTGCCGATCGCAGGATTCGGCACCGGACCAATCAAGTTAACGTTCGGCCAATGAAGCGCAGATTCCTATTATGCACTGCCGCGCCATTGGCATTATGGTCCGGCAGCGCAATTTTTTCACACGGAGCCGCCGCGCAGGTAACAATTCCGTTGCCGAGCGCACCCGGCTCCGTTCCCCAGACCGGCACACCCGCGACTATTCCCCTTCCACAGCCCGATACAGGACCTGAGACCGGGCCTGAACCAACACCCGCACCACCGGCTCAGGAACCGATAGCCCCGCAATATCCGATTGGCCCCCACGGCCGTCCGGACATAAACCCTTATGACCGCGACATCGACATGACGGTGCCGCTGACGTTCCAGAGCAGTAGCCTTGGCGAAATTCCGTTGCGCTTGACGGCAGATGACCGGTTCCTGATTGAATCGGAAACATTTCTGCGGCTCATGAAGTCCGTGCTGAACGATCCAGCCCATGTCGATTTGACCGCGAAATTGACGAATCTTCCCCAATTCGGGCAGGAAGATCTGGAAGAAACAGGCGTTGCCCTGACCTATGACCCCAGCACTCTGGCGGTCGTCGTGGTCGAGGTCGCACCGGAACAACGCGCCATCCGTGATTTATTTGCTCCGCCGCGCGATGATATCAGCGACGTCTCTTTGCAGCCTGCCACCTTGTCCGGCTATCTGAATATCAGCGCTTCGGGTGTGTATATCTGGGAAAGCGATGAAAGCATCGACCCGCCGACGATTAATTTCGACGGTGCCGTGCGACTTGGTCCGGTGGTGTTCGAGGGCGATGCCCAGATTGGCCAGCAATTCGGTCTGACCGGCGATTCATACAAGCTGACCCGCAACTATGCGCGGCTGGTTTATGATGAACCGGAAGATTATCGCCGGTGGTTTTTAGGCGATCTGGACCCTGAAATCCGTGGCCAGCAGGCTTTTGTTTCGATGGGCGGCGTCGGTGTCCTGCGCCAGCGACGGCGGTTTAACGCTTTCCGTTCCGCGGTCCTGCAATCCAATCGTCAGCTCATACTCCAGCGCGATTCGACAGTGCGGTTTTTGCGAAATGGCTCGCTTTACCGGGAAATCCGGCTGCAACCGGGGCGCTATGATTTTAGCTCGCTGCCGCTGATTGCGGGCAGCAATGACATCGACATCCAGGTGATCGATAATACAGGCGCAGTGCAGGACCTGTCCTATTCACAATATCTCGATCCGATTGATCTCGATCCCGGCGACCATGAATATGGTGCGTTTTTCGGGCCGACGAGCAAGCGTTTCGGACGCGCTCCCGATTATCGCGGGCCGGTTGCGTTTAGCGGCTTTTTCCGCAAGGCATTTTTCGACGCTCCCGCCATCGGCATCGGTCTTCAGGCCAGCAAAGATGTGCAGATGCTCTCCGGCCAGACCCAGTTTGTTTTGGGCAATGGTGGACGGATATTATTCGATGGCGGTGTCAGCCATTCCAAGATCGCTGGCGAAGGCTATGTCGGCGGCGTCAGCTACGAACATTATATCGACCGCGGCGGCCTGGCCGACAGCTTCACGATCCGGGCCGATTATGTGTCGGACAATTTTTCTTCGCTGAACAATCTCGAAGGAGTCAACACGACATCCCTTACGGCTTCTGTCCAGTATACGCGCCAGTTTAACCTGAAGTTCCTGACCACTTCAACCGCATCATATCTGAAAGGGCGCGGCAATGTCGGGGACAGCTATCGGCTTGGCACGACGGGCTATTACCGTTTGAACCGGGAATGGACGTTCAGGGCGGGTGTCGATTACGCAAAATATCCGTCATCCCTCACCCGGGGAAGCGGTTTCAGCGTTTCTGCCGGACTGGTATATCAGCCGGATTACCGCCGACGGGCAGAGGCGCGTTATGAAAGCCGCGATAGTATCAAAGAGCTTTCCTATAACCAGAGCGGCCTGAACCAGATGAACAGCGTTGGTTTCGGTGCAGTCGTTGCGCATGAGGACAATAGCACGCGCGGGCAGGGCTATGCTTCTTATTCCGCCAACCGTTTTGACGCGTCGATAAGCCATGCCAGCTTCGGGCCAAGCATTTCGGACTTTGGTCAGGTCAATGCGACTTCAGTGCGGGTTGGCACGACACTGGCTTTTGCAGATGGAATGTTCGGCATAGGACGGCGGATTAACGACAGTTTCATGCTGCTTTCCGCACATGATAATCTGGACAATCGCAGTGTGGTTGCGGGGCAATCGCTGGCCGAGAATAATTATATCAGTAAAAGCGGCGCGCTGGGGTCGGCGGTGAACAACTTCCTCGGCTCCTATTCCACCCAGTCGGTGCAATATGATGTCGAAGATCCGCCAACAGGTTATGATACCGGTCCCGGCGTTTTTCGTATATACCCGGCCTATAAGAGCGGTTACGCGGCGCGCATTGGCACGGATGCGTTTGTCAGCGCGATGGGCACGCTTGTCCTTGGACCGGACAAGCCGGTTTCGCTTATCGGCGGACGCGTAAACCTGCTGGATGTGGAAGAAGGGGAGAACCCGCAGCCGGTTCCGTTCTTCACCAATTCGGTCGGGCGTTTCGCGATTGCGAACCTGTTGCCGGGCCGTCGTTACCAGGTGGAAACATATGGGCCAAATGGCACGATCGACAAGAGTTTTGAATTCACTGTTCCGGCAGACACGGATGGCCTGGTTAACCTTGGTACCGTCCGGCCGGGCATGAAAAAATAGGAGACACCCATGCTGCGCTCATTTTTGACATTCCTTGCAGCTTCTGTAGCCGCACCGGTTTTGGCGCAGACGCCTGCCATTCCCAATGCACAGTCCACCGACTGCCTGCTTCGCGTGAATCCGGCTCCGTCAAGCTGGATCATAGATGGGCATGACCCGTTTTCTGGCACAGTTCCGGAAGGAACCTTTGGCGTGACTTTCATTAACGAGGGCGGGGCAGAATGTCGTTTCACACCCAGATTCGAACTGAACCTGCCGCCGTTCGGATTGTCGAAAGGCATAGGCCGGCCGGTTGAATATGCTTTGGTAAACCTGACCGACACGCGCGATGTAACGCCGCGTGCGGGCCGGTCCCGGGCCTTTGCATCACAGAGCGAAATGGTGCTCAAGCCCCGCGAATCGCGCTCGCTATTATATAAGCTTGTTGCAGATCCTGTCCATATCAGCGGTGCCGGCACCTTTACGCAGGATGTGACGCTGGAAGCGCAGGACAAGCAGTTCCGCTCCCTTGGCGGGGCGCCTCTGGTTCTGGGATTGAACGTATTGCCGTCTGCGCGGATCGGTCTTTCGGGCACCTATACGATGAACAAGGGGCAGGCGTTCGTTAATCTGGGCGAATTGAAAGAAGGCGTTGCGCCGTTGCTCCTCAACCTGCTGGTCAGCAGCACCGGCGATTATGACATTCTCGTCAGTTCAGCGAATAGCGGCAAGCTCCGCATGGGGTCGAGCCAATGGTCCGTCCCCTATTCGATCGCGATAGGCGGCACGGCGGTCAACCTGGCCGGAACGCGCACTGTTCCAGGGACTTCCAAATCGAGAAAACCAGGCCTTATCAAAGATGCGTTGCCGATTGAATTCATCATCGGTGATGTGTCGAACAAGCGGGCCGGTGTGTATAGCGACGTGATATCGGTAACGGTTACAGCGCGCTAAACTGATTTTTTTCCAGGTCCGGGCTTTCCAAGCGACTCCCGTCGATAGGTGAGGAGCGAGGGCGCTTTAATGCTCTTTTTTCCCTGCCTTATGCCGCTGCTCCCGAACCATGGTTAATAGTAAACGCGCTGTTAACCATAGCTGTTGACGATAGTTTCAACGCCTTCTGCCAGATTGCTTTCATCAGAAATGAATGAAGGCAGAGAAATGGCGAAGAAACTGATCAGCGTGTTGGTGGTAGCAGCAGCGGCTACGATGACGACCAGTGCGGTTGCAACAAGCTCCATGGGTTTCCATCTACGGGCTTTCGTACCCGTCACCTGCGGGGTTCAGCATAATCCGGTGGGATCGGGCTTTGCCGGTGACACTGCTCGCCTTGGCCAGCTCCGCGAATATTGCAATGCACCGAACGGTTATAAGCTTGAGGTTCGCTACAGCCCCGACAGTTTGCGCGGAGTAAGGTTGAACTTTGGCAATGAAAGCGTGATGCTTGATGGCTCCGGCTTTGCAACAATTCCCGGCGCTCCTGGCCCCCGGATCCAGACGCGGCAGCTATCGGCGAAACTGGGCAGTGGCGAGTTTGACACACAGGAATTCCAGGTCGCTGCCATAGCGAACTGAGCACAACCAAAGAATATTAGAGAGATATCACTCTAAAGCTGGTGCGGACGGCGGGACTCGAACCCGCACACCCGTTTCGGATAGCAGATTTTAAGTCTGCTGCGTCTACCATTTCGCCACGTCCGCACCGGCATATTCAGCACTAGGCTGAATGGACTTTCGACAAGCATTATTGCACGCAGCAGGTCAAGTGCTGAGATGCCAAAATTGAATTTTTTCGATTCTTTCGCCGGTATTTGACCGCTTTAGTCACCATCCGGACGGATAAGCGTCTGCGTTCAACCCTTGTTGAGACGTTCCCGGATCTCTTTTCCGGGTTTGAAATAGGGAACTCGTTTAGCAGGAACCTCTACCGATTCCCCTGTGCGCGGATTACGGCCAATACGCGGTTCGCGCTGGCGGGTGGAGAAAGCACCAAAACCGCGCAGCTCTACACGGCCGCCTTCCGCCAGTTTCTGGGTGATCTGGTTAAAGAACAGATCGACAATTTTCTCTATTTCATCTGGCTTTAAATCAGGGTTTTCTTCGGCCAGTTTCTCAAGCAGTTCAGAACGTATCATGAGCGTGCCTTTCCTATTGTGGAGCAACCACAGCATTCAAGCTTTTCACTTCCCGTTCACAACTTCAGAACAGAAGATCAATATGATAGGATATTGACAGAAAATCTGCATGTTTTCAATGGTCTTTGCTGGATTGATTGCCATTCGACCCACATTGGCACGGGTTTATCCTATTCCGGTGCATATTCCCGCACTGATTCCCGCTCTTATGGCTTTTGCACAGGGGCCGCATATGGCTCCGCCAACGAAAAAGCCCGCCCCCTTTGCTAAAGGGACGGGCTTTTCTTGTAATCTTATCGGGGCAATCCCCGGAAAGTTTAGTCGTCTTTCTTCTTGAGCGCTTCGCCAAGAATATCGCCGAGGCTTGCACCGGAATCGGTGGAACCGAATTGTTCGACAGCCTGCTTCTCTTCGGCCAACTGGTGGGCTTTGATCGAGAAGTTCGGCTTTTTGGAACGGTCGAAACCGATAACCATTGCGTCGACTTTCTGGCCAACCTGGAAGCGGTCAGGACGCTGCTCGTCACGGTCACGGCCAAGGTCGGAACGTTTGATGAAGCCAGTGGCTCCGTCGTCGCCAACCTGCACTTCAAGACCGCCATCACGGACTTCAAGCACGGTAACCGTGGTGACAGCACCTTTCTTGAGGCCGCCGGTATCGGTACCGCCAACCGCAGGAGCACCTTTTTCAAGCTGCTTCATGCCAAGCGAAATGCGTTCTTTCTCGACATCAATGTCAAGGACGATCGCTTTAACCTGTTCGCCTTTATGGTGCAGGTTCAGAGCGTCTTCGCCAGAAATGCCCCATGCGATGTCGGACATGTGGACCATGCCGTCAACGTCGCCTTCCAGCCCGACAAACAGGCCGAATTCGGTAGCATTCTTGACTTCACCTTCGACAGTGCTGCCAACCGGATGGGCATCGGCAAAGTCAGTCCATGGGTTGGACTGAGCCTGCTTGAGACCCAAGGAAATCCGGCGTTTTTCGGTATCGACTTCGAGGACGATGACATCGACTTCCTGCGAAGTGGAAACGATTTTGCCAGGGTGGACGTTTTTCTTGGTCCAGCTCATTTCGGAAACGTGGACAAGACCTTCAATGCCTGGTTCCAGTTCCACAAACGCACCATATTCGGTGATGTTCGTGACAGAGCCGGTCAGTTTCGTGCCAACGGCATATTTCTCGGAAGCTGCATCCCATGGATCGCTTTCAAGCTGTTTCATGCCCAGGGAAATACGCTGTGTTTCCTTGTTGATCTTGATGATCTGGACTTTCAGCGTGTCGCCGATGTTGATCATCTCGTTCGGGTGGTTGACCCGCTTGTAGCTGAGATCGGTAACGTGGAGCAGGCCATCAATGCCGCCCAGATCAACGAAAGCACCGTAATCGGTGATGTTTTTCACAATGCCTTCGGTCACTTGGCCTTCAGCCAGCGATTCGATCAGACCCGAACGCTGTTCAGCGCGGGTTTCTTCCAGAATGGCGCGGCGCGAAACAACGATGTTGCCACGCTTGCGGTCCATTTTCAAAATCTGGAAAGGCTGTGAAATGTCCATCAGCGGGGTCACGTCGCGCACAGGGCGGACATCGACCTGGCTGCCGGGCAGGAAGGCTACAGCGCCGTCAAGATCGACTGTGAAGCCGCCTTTGACACGGCCAAAGATAATACCGTCAACGCGGTTGCCTTCTTCATATTCTGTTTCAAGCTTGTCCCAGGAAGCTTCGCGGCGAGCGCGGTCACGGGACAGCATGGCTTCACCGTTCACATTTTCGATGCGGTCTACATAGACTTCGACTTCATCACCAATGTTCAGGTTAGCTTTTTGACCGGGAGCAGCAAATTCGCGCAGCGCCACACGGCCTTCTGATTTCAGTCCAACATCGATGACAGCCATGTCATTTTCGATGCCGACAACGGTGCCTTTAACCACGCGGCCTTCAAAGCCCTGGTCTTCACCGCCAATTGATTCGTTTAATAGTGCCGCAAAATCATCGCGACTGGGAAATGCCGTAGAGGCCATATAAGAGTTCCTTAATAGTCATTTTTTCGGGCCAAGCGGTTGGTTCCGCTGGTCTTGGACCAAAACATGATTGCCACCGGATGTAGCATTCATATCCTGCAGAAAACCGCCATTTGGCTATATACGAAAGTTTCGCCCGCAAACGGAAAAGCTGCGCCAAAGTCAGAGCGTTTATCATCGCCCCGTCCTGCGCACCCCATTATCTGCTATGCCGGTTATTTATCAGTCCGGCGGCTTATCTTCGCATTCACCAAGGCAATTGCCTGTAGAATGGCGTCGCCTATAGTCAAATCGGTCGTATCAAGCAAGTCCGCATCTTCTGCCGGTTTCAGCGGGGCTGTCGCCCGGCTTTGATCCCGTTCGTCGCGTTTCCGGATATCGGCGAGTATGTCACTGAAATTAACCAGCTCGCCGCGCTTCTTCATTTCGCCGAACCGCCGCAATGCCCGCGCATCGGCCGAAGCGGTTACAAACAGCTTCACATCGGCATCTGGCGCAATCACCGTCCCTATGTCGCGCCCGTCCAGCACAGCGCCGCCCGGCTGGTAAGCAAAGTCGATCTGGCGCTTGTGAAGCGCAGAGCGGACTTCCGGATGAACAGATACGCGGCTCGCCAACCCGCCAACCGCTTCGCTGCGTAATGCGGGATCGCCCAGCAGCGCGGAATCAAAATTACAGGCCGCCAGCGCATCTGCGGGATTATCCGCATCGGTGCCATTCTCCCGCACTGTCCAGCCCACGGCCCGGTAAAGCAGGCCGGTATCGAGAAAGGGCAGAGCGAAATGTTTCGCCAATTCCTTGGAAATAGTGCCTTTGCCAGAGGCGGTCGGTCCGTCGATGGCAATGATCATCGGGCAGTATCCTGCGCGCCGCTTTGCAAAGAGGCAAGCAAATCGGCAAATCCGGGGAAGCTGGTTTCTGTCGGGCTCATATCATCCACGCTCACGCCGGTTTCACTCACCAGCCCTGCAATCGCAAAGCTCATGGCGATCCGGTGATCCAGCGCGGTTTTAATCGCCGTGGCGTCTGCTTTGGCCCTCAGCGGTTTGCCGCCGCTTCCGGTAATGACCAGCCCGTCCGGATTCTCGGTAATCTCCACGCCCAGCATCATCAGCCCTTCGGCCATCTGGGACAGGCGGTCCGATTCCTTGACGCGCAGTTCCGACAGGCCGGTAGTGATTGTTTGTCCCTCCGCCAGAGCCGCAGCGATGAACAGGATGGGAAACTCGTCGATCATGCTCGGCGCAATAGCGGCAGGAACTTCTATGCCGGTCAGCTTGCTGTGCTTAACATGGATATCCGCGACCGGCTCTCCGCCAACCGTGCGCTGGTTTTCAAAGCGCAGATCGCCGCCCATCTGCTGCAGCACAGTGAACAGACCGGCGCGGGTGGCGTTGATCCCGACATTCTCGACCACAATATCCGACCCCGGCACCAGCAAGGCCGCGACCACCGGGAAAGCGGCGGAGGACGGATCGCCCGGCACGGTAATATTTTGTGGCTGCAATTCCGCTTCGCCGACAAGCGAGATGATCCGCTGATCCTGCCCGTCCGTCTCGACCGAAATATTCGCGCCAAAGCCTTTCAGCATGGTTTCGCTATGATCGCGGGTGGGAACAGGCTCGATCACGCGGGTAATACCGGGCGTATTCAGCCCCGCCAGCAGGATCGCCGATTTCACCTGTGCAGAGGCAACCGGCAGGCGGTATTCCATCGGCACAGCCGGACACAGGCCGCGCACCGTCAGCGGCAGACAGGACTGGCCATTGGTGGTTTTCCGTGCGGTAAACTCCGCGCCCATGGCGGACAGCGGATCAATTACCCGGCCCATTGGCCGCTTGGACAGGCTGGCATCGCCAAGGAAAGTCACGCTGATGTCGTGTGATGCTACCAGCCCCATCAACAAGCGCACCGACGTGCCGCTATTACCCAGGTCAATGGCCGTTTCAGGCTGCATCAAGCCGCCGACTCCGACCCCGTATACGGTCCAGAAATCATCATCCTGCTCGATCGTGGCACCCATAGCGCGCATCGCCGCCGCGGTGGCCAGCACATCCTCCCCTTCCAGCAGCCCGCGAATCTCGCTTTTGCCGACGGCAAGGGCAGAGAGAATCAACGCGCGGTGGGAGATGGATTTGTCGCCCGGCACGGTGATCCGGCCGCTTAACGGGCCAGTTGGCGAAAAGGTGACTGACTTTGCGTCATTTACTGTCAGGTCTGTGGGTTTTTGGTTCATTTACAGGTTTCTTACTGGCGCGCAAATGCGGTAAATTGCGCATGATTCGTTTCGGGATGTGAAAGGGCTTTTGACAGCGCGGCTCAGCTATGGCAAGGCGCGGCCCCATTGTTTGATCGATTCTGCAAATCTTGTGAGCGGTCATTATATATTATTGACAAATAAGGATTTGGAACCAGCCATGGTGAAGCCAGAATGGGGCACAAAGAGAACCTGCCCAAAATGCGGAACACGTTTTTACGATTTGGGCAAAGAAGACCCGGCGACCTGCATTGAATGCGGTGAAACCTGGGTGCCGGAACCCGGCCTGAAATCCAAGCAGCCCATGCCGTTCGAGGATGCTGCCAAGAAAGATTCGAAAAAAGAAGACGAAGTGGCCGATGATGATCTGGATATCGACATTGATGACGATGATCCATCTCCGGATAACGAAGTCGACCTGGGCGGTGATGACGATTTGGGCGTCACCAAAGGCAAGGGCGACGACGACGATAATGCGGAAACATAATCGGTAATTTCAATTTTGATGGCGCAAGCATAAATTGGTGCTTGCAAATTGCGGCGCGCTTGGATTAAACGCGCCGCACAAGGGGCCTTAGCTCAGCTGGGAGAGCGCTTCGCTGGCAGCGAAGAGGTCAGCGGTTCGATCCCGCTAGGCTCCACCAATAAATCAAGCACTTAGCTCTCTCCAAGAATGAAAACTGGGCCCGTCTGTGAACATCGGTGAACTGGTG